>Ga0181593_10005654_pt1 | contig 11291 bp, 6 predicted proteins | sample 071ome_19_FD_133756 | JGI IMG/M metagenome (GOLD analysis project Ga0181593, IMG submission 133756) | Coastal salt marsh microbial communities from the Groves Creek Marsh, Skidaway Island, Georgia - 071413AT metaG (megahit assembly) | ecosystem: Environmental > Aquatic > Marine > Intertidal zone...
ATTACGGATACGAGTATCAAGGTAATAATGGGCGCCTCGTCGTTACGCCTTTAACAGATCGCTGTTATATGACTCTTGGAGCTGCAATGTATACGCGTCGTGGAGGTAATCCACTCGGACCGGCGGGAACTGGAAAGACAGAGACGGTGAAAGACTTTGGAAAGGCTCTAGCGAGATATGTCATTGTATTCAACTGTTCTGACGGCGTCGACTACAAAATGACTGGTAAGATGTTTAGTGGATTGGCTCAGACTGGCGCATGGGCTTGCCTCGATGAGTTCAACAGAATTACCGTCGAAGTACTTTCAGTTGTAGCAACGCAGATAAGCGTTGTGATGGCTGCCGTAAAGCAAAATGCAAAGATGTTCGACTTTGAAGGTCAACGTATTCGATTGATTCCATCGTGTGGAGTTTTTGTAACGATGAATCCGGGGTATGCCGGTCGTGCAGAGTTGCCAGATAATCTGAAGGCTATCGTACGCCCAGTCTCGATGATGGTACCTGACTTTTGCCTCATCGCCGAAATCATGCTCTTCAGCGAAGGTTTCACAAACGCCAAGCCATTGGCAAAGAAAATGGTTGCCATCATGGAGATGAGTCAGCAACAGCTTAGTAAGCAAGATCACTACGATTACACTCTGCGTTCTTTCATCATCCCAATCTCGCGCGCGGCGGGAACGAAGAAGCGCGAATCTCCACAAACTGAAGAGCAGGTGATTTTGTTCAACGCGATGAGTGAGTTGATAGTTCCAAAACTCGTGTACCAAGATATTCCACTCTTTAAGCATCTGCTGTCCGACTTATTCCCAGAAATTAGCACTAGTCACGCGGATGATGCGTTGCTCCGCGACGCTCTGGTTCGGGAGTGCAGGTTGTGCAATGTACAGCCCGTCGAGGCGTGGATATCAAAAATTATTCAGATTTTTGATTGCAAGTGCGCTCGACATGGCAATATGATAGTGGGTAAAACAGGATCCGGCAAGACGACAGCGAGAGAGCTACTCGTCAGAGCGATGAAGAGTTTGAAGGAAAGTCATCCGGATTCCGAACTTTTCCAAAATGTCGAAGTGTATACAATAAATCCGCTTTCGCTGTCGAATGAAGAACTTTATGGTTCATTCGACGAAGCAACGCACGAATGGACAGACGGCGTCTTGTCCAAAATCATGCGTGATGTTTGTAAAGACGATTCATCCACACAAAAGTGGATTGTCATGGATGGGCCTGTAGACACTCTTTGGATCGAGAGCATGAACACCCTTCTCGACGACAACAAGCTCCTCACATTACTCTCAGGAGAACGAATAATGATGAGTCAACAGGTTTCGATTTTGTTTGAGGTTGAAGATTTGTCTCAGGCGTCTCCGGCTACAGTGTCGAGAGCGGGTATGATTTATTTCAACGTAGAAGACCTTGGTTGGCAACCTTTCATCGCGAGTTGGCTCACTCGTCGACGAGAGAGTAAAATACGAGATTCGACCATCGAGGAGTCGCTGTCGGCGTGTGTCGACAAATATTTACATGAGGCTGTAGAATGCAAAATGACAAAGTGTACCGAACTTGTCAAGACGGATATATTGGCAGCTGTCCGTCAGTTGACGATTCTCTTTGACGCGCACGACGTCCCCACGTGTGATCACGTCGAGGCTGTTTTTGTGTTTTGTTTGATCTGGTCAATTGGTGCATCCATCGATATGGCTAGCCGTGTTCGATTCGACAACATGTTACAACAGTTGGCACCTTTGAAAATGTTGCCTCACACACCAGCGATTGCTCTCACTGACGTGACAGTATTCGATTATTACTACGACTTCGATCGCCGGGAGTTTGTATTATGGTCGCAGAAAATTCCGGCATGCCATCTGCCGAACGTGTCAGAAGTGCCCTTCTTTAAGCTCATGGTCCCAACGGTGGACACAGTGCGCACTCAACACATTACTCAGCTTCTAATCGAGTCAAATACAAACGTGCTCATCGTGGGGAATGTCGGAGTCGGCAAGTCCATGGTTGTCAATTCCTGTTTGGAAGAGCTTCCAGACAGATACGTAGGCGGTCGAATTACATTCAGCGCGCAGACGAGCTCGCATTCGCTACAAGATACAATCGAAGGTAAGCTCGAACGGCGATCGAAGGGCGTTTTCGCGCCAAGTGGTGGACGTAAACTGATTCTCGCCATCGATGACTTCAACATGCCGAAGAAGAGTGAATTTGGCTTCATTCCACCTTTAGAACTACTCAAGATGTGGCACGACAATGGTTTTTGGTACGACAGAGTCAAGCAAGAGCCCGTTCAGGTGAACGACGTCAAACTTCTAGCAGCCATGGCCCCGCCAGGAGGAGGTCGAAATGCGTTTTCGCAACGGGTAATGTCAATTTTTGGCGTCGTAAACATGGTCGATCCATCCGAGGCGCAACTGGAACGAATTTACAGCACCATACTCGGACAAATGCAACAGGGGTTTGATCAGTCGATCTCGACGGTAGGGAACGCAATCGTGAAAGCAAGCATCGGCGTGTACAGTGTTCTGGTCAAAGAACTCTTACCGACACCAACCAAGTGTCATTATCTTTTCAACACGCGCGATTTGTCAAAAGTGATACAGGGCGTAACCCGCGCGACGAAGCAGTTTTATGACTCACGCGAATCCATCCTGCATTTGTGGATACACGAGAATCTACGGGTCTTTGGCGATCGAGTTTGGGATCCTGAAGACTTTCAGTGGTTGCAACGACAAATTGACACGAATTTACGCATTCATTTCTCCACCTCATGGAACGAAATCGTTTCGACAGATAATTTGGTATGTTTGAATGCGAGCGACGACAACGTTCGACTCAAGGAGTGTCATCCGTTTGTATCATTCATGCGGCCTGCGATGGACAGTCCCCCTTACGAAGTGATAACCGACACTCAAACGCTCAAAGAGTCTCTGATAGAGAAGCTCGAAGATTACGCTTTGGAATCTGGCAATGGTGAAATGGAACTGGTGCTATTCAAGGATGCTGTAATGCACGTCTGCCGCATTCACCGCATCTTGACTCAGCCGAAGGGCAACGCACTGCTTGTTGGAGTCGGTGGAAGCGGTCGGAAGTCGCTCGCGCGATTGGCGGCATACGTGGCCGAGATGAAGACGTTTTCTATCGAAATCACTAAGAATTATAGAATCAACGAGTTTCGAGAAGATCTGAAATCATTGTATCGTCAGGCGGGCGTGGTTGGCGTACAGACTGTTTTGATTCTCGATGATACGCAGATTGTGAGTGAATCGTTTTTAGAGGACATAAACAACGCTCTCACCTCTGGGGATATTCCAGGTCTGTATAGCAAAGACGAACACAACGCGATTTGCGAGGATATGAGAAAAGTGGCGAAGTCGAATAGTGTGCAGGCAGTGACGCACGATGATTTGTATGTGTTTTTCATGGAACGCGTACTGCAGAATCTGCACATCGTGTTGTGCATGTCTCCGATCGGTGATACATTTCGCGAGCGCGTAAGAATGTTTCCCGGTTTAGTCAACTGTTGTACGATAGATTGGTTCACCGACTGGCCTGCGGACGCCTTGATTGAGGTTGCAGCTAAAAAGTTGAGTAATGACAACATGAACGACGACATGAAGCATCACTTGTGCACGGCTTTTGGAAAAATCCATGAATCAACGATAAGCGTGGCTGATTCCATGTTTAAACACCTGAAGCGAAAGGTGTACATCACACCCACGAACTTCATCGAGTTTGTCAACTTTTTTAAATCTCTAATGGCGGAGAAAACACAAACTCTCCATGATCAGATGGAAAAGCTTAGAGGCGGACTTTCCAAACTCGATGAAACAGAAACTCAAGTTTTACAAATGCAAAGTGTTTGTAAGGACAAGGCGAAGGTCGTAGCGGATGCAAAGAGAGACTGTGAAGAGCTGCTCAAGGTGATCGTACAAGATAAGCGAGCTGCAGACGAGCAGAGTATCAAGGTGAGTGCCGAAGCCGGACGCGTCGAGATGGAAGCGCAGAAAGCCAACGAAATCGCAGACGAATGTAAACTCAAACTCAACGAAGCTCTACCAGCGTTACAAGAAGCTGAAGCGGCTTTGAATGTGTTGACAAAGAAAGATTTGGGTGAATTAAAATCTTACGTCAAACCACCAGCACTAGTCGAACTTTGCTTGAAGGGCGTGTTGACTGTTTTAAAGAGACCGACCACTTGGGAAGAAGCCAAGAAACAGTTGGGCGATTCGGGATTCCTCGATCGGTTACTACATTTCGACAAAGATTCATTGTCGGATGCTTTGCTGGCAAAGATAGCAAAGTATGTGAATCATGTCGATTACCAACCCCGAACCATTGGAAAAGTGTCCAGCGCGGCTGAGGGATTGTGTAAATGGGTACACGCCATGTTTTCTTATGGGAATGTCGCGCGTGAAATCGCACCGAAGAGAGCCACGTTAAAGCAGGCACAGGATAAATTGGCGCTGAAACAAGAGGCGCTCACATTGACCCAGAAAGATTTGGCAGATGTCATGTCCAAAGTCAGCGCGCTTAAGGAGCAGTATGAGAAATCTGCTTCCAAAAAAGCGGCTCTTGAGAGTGAATATGCAGAACTAGAAATCAAACTCGAACGCGCTGAAGCGCTCGTCGAAGGTTTATCTGGTGAGAAGACACGATGGAAGCAGGCTGTGAAAGATTTTGAACAAAAAATTTCGCGACTTCCAGGCGATGTTTGCATTGCAGCCGCCTTTATGAGTTACGCTGGCGCTTTTCCATCTGAATACAGGAAAGTCCTCATCGACGACTGCTGGATGCCAACTGTCAAGGAACTTTCTCTACCCCATAGCTCTGATTTCATGTTTGCGCAATTTCTTGCAGATCCGTCGGATGTTCGAGATTGGAATATTCAAGGATTGCCCTCTGATTCTTTCAGTACAGAAAACGGAGTGCTCGCCACGCGCGGGAATCGTTGGCCTCTGCTGATTGACCCACAGGGACAAGGTAATAAATGGATCAAAGCGATGGAGGGAAGCAATGATTTGTTGGTGACCACTTTGACGTCGCCTGATATGGTCCGCAACATCGAACGTGCGGTTCAATTCGGTACCCCAGTGTTAATTCAAGACGTGAAAGAATCCATTGACCCAATTTTAGAACATTTGGCTGCAAAGTCATTCGTCAAGAAGGGTGGATCAGTCACTGTGAAAATAGGTGACAAAAATGTCGAAGTTTCTCCGAAATTCAGGCTATACTTTACGTCAAAGCTTATGAATCCACACTACACACCCGAAATCAGTACAAGGCTCGCCGTGATAAATTTCACGGTGAAGGAGCAAGGGCTCAACGCGCAACTGAGAGATCTCGTTGTGAGGCGCGAACGTCCAGATCTGGATTCAGAGAAGAATGATCTCGTCGTCAAAGTGGCTAGAGGTAAACGAAAATTGGTTGAGCTTGAAGATTTGATTTTAGATTTGTTGAGTAAAGCCACGGGGTCTCTGTTGGACAATATCGAGCTCATTAATTCTCTGACGTACTCGAAAGCCACAAGCGAAGAAGTTTCTGCAAGCTTAAGGGTTGCGGAGAAAACTGGCGAGCAAATTGAGAAAACCGCCGCTGCTTACGCGCCTGCGGCAGAAAGAGCGACCTTGCTATACTTTACGCTGTATGCATTCGCAGATGTCGATCCTATGTATCAGTTTAGTTTGGACTCGTATACGACGTTGTTTGATTCATCAATCACAAAGTCCAAAAGACAAAGCCTTTCAGATCCGAGTGACATTGAAGAACGGTTGAATCAGTTGAATAATTATCACACGTACGCTGTGTATCGATACGCTTCTCGTGGACTTTTTGAATCACACAAACTTTTGCTGAGTTTGCAAATTTGCATGAGAATTCAGATGGCCGCAAAGACAATTTCGACGCGCGAGTGGAACTACTTGATAGGCACAGATAAGGGTAACACAGAAGACTCGAGCAAAACGTCTCCCTGCATTCGAATCGATTGGCTGCCTTCCGAAAGTTGGTCAAATGTGCGCCGCTTGGCGCTCGACTTTGCGCAGGTATTTGCGGAACTTCCAGAATCAATCGACTCGGAATCCCACGACGAATGGCGACATTGGTACCAGCACGCCAAGCCGGAAACGCAAGAGCTGCCCGGTAAATGGCAGAATTCGTTGAATAGTTTGCAAAAGCTTCTGTTGCTCAAAGCACTCAGATTAGACCGCGTCGAAATCGCCATTCGCACCTACGTTTCTGATTATCTCGGCGAAAAGTTTGTGGATCCGCCGGTGCTCAACCTGAATGAAGTGTTCAACGATTCTACGTGCACAGAACCATGCATATTCGTTCTGAGCGCAGGTGTCGATCCTATGGCTAATCTACGGCAGTTGGCAATTTCAAAGGAGATGTCAGATAAACTGCACACCGTTGCTCTAGGTCAGGGTCAGGCTGCGACAGCTACAGAGTTGATCGCTCGCGGTCGCAAGGAAGGACATTGGGTGTTTCTCGCAAACTGCCACTTAATGTTGTCTTGGCTGCCTGATTTACAAACGATCATCGAGGACTTTGATATTGAGAAACCACACACAGACTTTAGACTGTGGTTGTCATCGACACCGACGTCCTCGTTTCCTCTATACATTTTACAGAGAGGTTTAAAAATCACCACCGAGCCACCCAAGGGGCTGCGGGCAAACCTGTCAAGAATTTATACGACGTGCATCTCTGAAGAATCGTTCACTCAGTGCAACAAGCGAGAGAAATATGGAAAACTTTTATTTGCGCTGTCATTCTTCCATGCTTTGCTGCTGGAGCGAAAGAAATTTGGTACACTCGGAATGAACATACCATATGATTTCAACGACACTGACTTTTCAGTCAGCGATGACATTTTAAAATCATACCTCGATGGTTACGAGGAAACACCATGGGAATCTTTAAGGTACTTGATAGGTGAAGCGAATTACGGAGGGCGAATCACCGACGAGATAGACCGGCGCATCATCAGGGCATACTTGTTGCAGTTTTTCAACGAAGACGCTTTGCAAGTGGATGGCTTTGGATTGGTTCACGGAGCTCTGGCGAGCACGTATCATATACCCGCGGGGGCGGTCGAGCTAAAACGCCAACGCGACTTTGTCAACAAGCTACCGTTAAGCGACCAAGCTGGCGCGTTCGGTCAACACGCGAACGCCGACATGTCGTATTTGATTGTGGAGAGCGAAGCAATTTTGCGCACTTGCGCAAATATTCAATTGACGAGCGGTTCGAGTGCAGACCCGACACAGCAGGGCTTTGAATCCATAGAGTCAAAAGTGAGCTCACGAATCGATCAGCTTCTCGCAATCGCGCCAGAGCCACTAGATTTCGCCAAGATTCGAAAATCAAAGCTGGGGGACGACACCCAGTGTCCGCTTACAGTAAACATGATGCAAGAGATACAGCGGTACAATGTACTTTTGTTGGACGTGCACGAGTCGCTTAAAAATCTGAGCAACGGTATAAAGGGCTTAGTGGTAATGTCTAGAGACATGGATGAGATATTTGACGCACTCGCGGCGAACTCTGTTCCTTCGAGATATCTCAAGGCGTATCCGTCGGTGAAGTCTTTGTTTGCATGGGTGACTGATTTGGGTCACCGCGTGAATCAGCTTAAATCTTGGGCGCTTCGAGATGATACCCCGGAAACCTTTTGGTTAGCAGGGTTTACGTATCCCTCGTGTTTCCTCACCTCGGTTTTGCAAGCGAGTGCGCGTCGTCACGGGATACCGATTGATACGCTCACGTTTTCATTCTCCATTCTCGAGCAAGACGCAAGTGATATCAGCTCTCCACCAGACGAAGGCGTTTATGTTCGTGGTCTGTATCTCGAAGGCGCCGGGTGGGATAAAGATTGTAAATGCTTGTGCGAGCCCAACGCGATGGAGTTGATAGTCAACATGCCAGTGGTCCATTTCATTCCGACGCAGCGCAAACGCTCCAATAAACGGCGGTTGAATGTATATGAGTGCCCGCTTTACATGTATCCGATTAGGACTGGCACACGCGAGCGACCATCGTTCATAACGATGGTTGAACTCGACGCCGGTGATGCTACCGCTGACCACTGGGTGAAACGCGGGACAGCGTTACTTTTATCTCTGTGATTCGGCGGCAAGTCACATGGGAATCATGTGTATGCGATGGGAATGTGTGTATGCGACTCCTCACAACCAGTCGCTCACGATTCGCCGGAACCACGCGTGTCCTCACAACCAGTCGCTCATCATGAAGACTTTCGTTCTCGCCACCGCTTTGACAACTCTGCTCTGCTTTCAGTCTGCTTTCACTGTCGCGCACGCTTGGGAGTGCCCGAAATTTGACGAGGACAAAATAGTCGCCATACTCCAAGTGTGTGTTGCCGATGACGCTGGATTATGCGGAGAGCAGTGCATAGAGGCGCTCGTCGCAGGATCGCTCGAGATCAAAGACACCCTGAAAGTCCCGTGCGACGGCGGCATCGACGGTGTCATGGAGAATGTCCTGAAACGATGTACCGAGGAAAACGGCGCGCAGTTTGATCCGTGTGATGGAAAAGTGAAATCCGTCTTGCGGTCGAACGCCGAAAACGTACAGTGTCTCGAGGGCGGGACCCTCGCCGACTATCTTTAACGATGATCGTCTCATCCCGTTCACCGGTCGCTTCACTTCGCGTCGTTCGAAGCGCACTTTACGCGCGACTTGCAACACTCAACACATTTTCAACCGACGAAAATCGCGCGCACTAGAATGCCTAGGGTTCCATATGTCCGATTACAATTCCACTAAGAGCGTTTGATCGGTCGCAGCTCGTCATCGCACACGCTGTGCTCTATCGGCTGCAACATCTTTCGTTCCGCCCCTTTCTCATCTATGACGACTAGACGAATCACGCCACCGCTTGAGGCGTCGCGAGCGATTGCGAGAGAGATGGCTTTCGCTACCCACGCTTCGGCTTCCGAGCGCGTCATGTTCTCTCGAAACGTATTGTCACAAAAACCATAAATGTAAGCGCTCCCGCTTCCACCGACGGTGAAAGGGGCCTCCATGAGGGACCCACCGAGAGGAATCCCGTACACTTGAGGGCCGAGCTTGCGATCCCACCCCGCTATGATCATTCCCGCTTGGAGCCTCTCCTTGTTCTCGTACGCAATCTTCTTTGTAATATTCGCTACGAGCTTCACGTCGCACGTGAAACCAGCATCAGGGGCATCGACTGCAGGGCTCGAAATCGATACGGCGTGTTCGTGCGCCAACCTTGAGACGTATGCAGCCACGTTTTGCGTATCCGCCGCGCTTCCACTTCGACACATCCACACGTTTGACGTAATCTCGGTAATTTTATCGCTCGCTCTGTTCGCTACGTAAGTCCCCGTCGACGTTCTCGAGTCCGCGCCGAGGATGACTCCATCCGCGTATCGCACGGCCATGATGGTCGTCTTAACGTTTCGTCAGTCTCTCGCTCTCGATAACGAACAGTAAGAACACTTCGTTTGACGATCTGCCCGTCGTCATCATCAGCTCAACAGCCGGTTATCAATCGCGTCGTTTGTTCGCGTCGTCGCGTCGTTTTTCGCGTCGTCGCGCACTCACCCCCATGGACACGGGCGTACTCATGAACCCTTCCGTCATTTTTTCGCGTCGCTTCGGTTTCACGCGCGCGCGCGCGGGTCGTCGCGTCGCTCTGTGTGGGCGTGAACGCCCGAGCTCGGCGTGGACCTCGCGCTTCGAGTCCAACAAACGCGCAGTCTCCAGTTTTGACCGCGCGCGTGAGCCGGGGCGATGCCGGGACGAACGCACAGACGAGGACGGACGTCGAGTAAGAAAAACGGACGCGCCGTCGCCGCGGAATCGGACTCGGACTCGGAGGGCTCGGACTGTTCTGGGTCGTCGACGGAACAATCGGAACTCTTTGGTGCGATTGAGGACGGGGACGCGAAGGAGTTTGAGCGCCTGTTGCGAGAAGACCCAGAGTGCGTCAAGGAGGTGAACAAGAATGGATGGACGGCGGCGCATCAAGCGGCGTACAGCGGTGAACACGTCATGCTCAAACGCGTGCTCGAGCTCGGTGTGGACGTGAACGCCCGGTGCTCGGATGGGGACCTGGCGGTGCACTACGCGTGCGCGCAAGGCGAGAAGAAGTGTTTAAACGTCTTGGCAAAGGCAGGATCGGACATGGAGGCCAAGGATAACGACGGGGAGACACCTCTGGACGTGGCGACGATGGGGATTCGCGAGCGACTCGCTGAACTCATCGTCGAGGCGAGAAATTCTACAAAGTAAAGTTAGCGTGTACGCGTAGGTACTGTATGAATCGACGAATAAAAAAGTAAACGACAATGGACATCGCCTACGCGACTATTCGACGCGAACGAATCTCTCCACGCTCGTCACATCCACTTCTCCATCGTCGCTCTTCTTCGCGACGTACCGTCTGACGCATTTCATCTGCTTGCCGTCTTCGGAAACCGTGCGCGTCGTCGTCTCAAATCCCAAAGGCGACTCCGTCTTCACCTCGTGCGTCCCCGTCGACGCGTCGAACGTCGCCACGCGCGTCACCTCCCCCGGTCCTTGGCTATAAATATCGCTAGATTGAAACTTTTCCACGAACGGCGCACCGAGAGAGTACGTCAAAGTGCGATCCACGCCCGCGGATGACGTCGTCCGCACGACGAATTCGCCCTCTCGTCCGCTCTCCGCCGTTTCCCACGTCTGCGTGTACTCCGCCCGCGACCGCCCCACCGGGTCGTCCACGATTCCGTGCGCCGCCAGGTACGCCACGACGTGTTGATTCCCCGCCGCGTCCCGGCTCCACGTCCCGACGAACGATTCGTGCGCCGCCGACGTCGACGCCGACGCCGACGTTCTCCTCGTCATCATCCTCGTCGTCCTCGTCGTCCTTCTCGTCGACGAGGTTCGCGTCAACCGTCGCGTCACCCACCCCTCTTTGCGCCCGCCATCGACGATCCCGTCGCGCGGTAAAACCGTCGCCGTCATCGCCATCGCCATCTTCCGTCGTCGTCGAGTGACGTCGTCGGCGAACGCCCGTCCCACAGTCATTCATCCATCCATCATTCATCCATCCACCCGCGGTCGTCAAACACGGACACACACAGGTCGTCAAACACGGGACAGGTGTCACACTCGTCAAACACGGACACATCACACACTCGACCGACCGAACGCACTTTTCGAGACGGCGTCCCCGCACTGACTGGCCCGGCCCAACCATCCATTCATCGCTCGAACGACGACGACGACGACGATGGGCGGCGGCGACGGCGACGGCG
>Ga0181593_10005661_pt1 | contig 11281 bp, 12 predicted proteins | sample 071ome_19_FD_133756 | JGI IMG/M metagenome (GOLD analysis project Ga0181593, IMG submission 133756) | Coastal salt marsh microbial communities from the Groves Creek Marsh, Skidaway Island, Georgia - 071413AT metaG (megahit assembly) | ecosystem: Environmental > Aquatic > Marine > Intertidal...
GTGATGGTGATTGCTGTTGCGCCCATCTCGGTGACAATCTCGCGGATCAGCTCGTTGATGACGCCCGACATAATCGGATCAAGGCCGGTTGTGGGTTCGTCGAAAAAGATCACTTGCGGGTCGGCACAGATCGCGCGGGCAAGGCTGACGCGCTTTTGCATGCCGCCCGAAAGCTCGGCAGGAAACAGGTCTGCGGTTTCCGGGGTCAGCCCCACGCGGCGCAGTTTTTCGATGGCGATCTCGCGGGCTTCATCGCGGGGGCGGGCCAGCGACCCACGCAGCAGGCGAAAGGCGACATTTTGCCAGACGGGCAGGCTGTCAAACAGAGCGCCGCCTTGGAAAAGCATCCCGAAGCTGTCCAGAAAGGTTTCGCGGGTTTTGGTGTTCAGCACCTGTCCGCCTACGGTGATTGTTCCCCTATCGGGAGTGACCAGACCAAGGATGCATTTCAGCAGCACCGATTTGCCGGTGCCCGAGCCGCCGATCACCACCATCGACTGACCTTTGGGTACGTCAAGCGATGCGCCGCGCAGCACATGTTTGGGACCGAAAGATTTATGGACGTCGCTTAGGGTGATCATGCTGTGAAAAACGCCTCGGTCAGGATGAAGTTGGCGGCCAGGATCAGCACGCTGGCGCTGACGACGGCGGCCTTGGTGGCTGCGCCGACACCTTGGGCGCCGCGGCCCGAGTGGATGCCGTGATAGCAGCCCATCAGCGCGACGATGAAGCCAAAGACCGCGCCTTTGACTAGACCCGAGGCGATATCCCAGAATTCGAGGTAATCGACGGTGTTTTGCAGATAGGTGGCTGGGTTAAAGTCCAGTCGGTTGACGCCCACAAGATAGCCGCCCAGCACGCCGATACTGTCGCCGACGGCCACCAGTACCGGCACCGACAATGTGGCGGCCAGAACGCGGGGCAGGGTCAGGTATTTCATCGGGTTGGTTGACAGGGTGACCAGCGCGTCGATTTGCTCGGTCACTTTCATGGTGCCGATTTCAGCAGCAATCGAGCTGGCGACGCGGGCAGCGACCATCAGCCCGCCCAGTACGGGGCCAAGTTCGCGCACCATGCCAATGGCGACGATTGATGGCACGACGCTTTCAGCCTGAAACCGCGCGCCGCCTGCGTAGATTTGCAACGCCAGCGCGCCGCCGGTGAAAAGGGCGGTCAGGCCGACAACGGGCAGGGAAAGCCAGCCGATGTTGAGCAGCGCCAGAAAGAACTCACGCGGATAGAACGGCGGGCGGAACAGCTGGCTGACGGTATTGGCGGTAAAGATCGAGACACGCCCGATTGACGCCAAAAGGCCAAGAACTGTGCGGCCTAGAAGGGCGAGGGGGGCGGTCAGGCTCATCCGATATAGGTGCGGTTGTAGCGCACGCCCAAAGAGGTCAGGATTTCATAGCCGATGGTGCCTGCATTGTCGGCCAGTGTATCGACAGTTTGGACGGCGTTCAGCAGGCCAAGCGCGTCGGGCACATCGGTTAGGTCGGTTACGTCCACGGCGATCATGTCCATCGAGATACGCCCCACAATGGGGCAGGCGATGTTTTCGGCGTATAGGCTGGTGTTTGCGCCCAGAATACGTTGGATACCGTCAGCATAGCCGCCAGCAACAGTTGCAATGCGGCTGGGGCGCTGGGCCGTCCATGTGTTTGAGTAGCCGACGGTTTCGCCAACAGCGACATCTCGGATTTGGATGACGGGGATCGTGACTTGCACGACCGGCTCGGCCTCTTCGAAGGGAAAGCCGCCGTACATACCGATCCCCGGTCGGGTGATGTCAAAGTGGTAGTCGCTGCCCATCAGAATGCCACCGGTGGCCGACAGCGACAGCGGTACGCCCAATCCATTGGTCATACGGCGGAACTCGGCCAGTTGCTGCGCATTCATGGCGTGGGCTGGGTCATCCGCGCAGGCCAGATGGCTCATGACCATATCCGGTCCTTTTGCCAGAAGATCGGCGCGCAGGCTGTCCCACTCGGGCGCTTCCATGCCCAAACGGTTCATGCCTGTGTCCAGCTGAATGCCGAAATTTTGCATGGGCAAAGCGTTAAAGTGCCGACGCACCTGTTCGCCTGAGTTCAGCATCGGGATCAGGTCGAGATCGCGGATCAGATCAGTATCTCCTGCCATATGGCCCGAGAAGACGCAGATTTTCGGGGCGGGACCAATGGCTTTTCGAACTGCTACGGCTTCTTCCGCAGCGGCAACGAAAAAGCGGCGGGCGCCAGCGTCGAACAGGGTCTTGGAGACCTTTTCTGCCTCAAGCCCGTAACCGTTGGCTTTGACGACAGCCGCGGTTTCCACTTGCGGGGCCGACTTTGCGTCAAGCCTTGTCCAGTTGTGTCTCAGCGCGGTCAGGTCGATATTTAAGGATGCTGTGCTCATGCTCTCTTGTTGGTCAAACGCCGCGACAGGGTCAAGGGGAATTGCTTGAGCCGCCCATCATGTTATGTGGGGAGCAGTAAAGGAGAGTGCCCATGTCGAGCCGAAATGAGTTTCTGATTGCCCTGCAATTCATGACCCGCCTGCCAGTAAAGGGCGATTTGGATTTCAGCGAAGACAGTTTTGCGCGGTCCGCTCGGTTTTATCCTGCGGTTGGGCTGGTGGTCGGGGGGATCACTGGGGTGGTCTATTACCTAACATGGCTGTTTCTGCCGGAAAACGTGGCGTCGATCATCGCCGTGCTGACTGCCGTTGCGCTGACCGCCGGATTGCACGAAGACGGGTTGGCCGATGCCGCCGATGGGTTGGTCGGCGGGCGAGACCGCGATCATGCCTTGGCGATCATGCGTGATCATCAGGTTGGCGTGTATGGTGCGCTGGCACTGATCTTTGCGATTGGCCTGCAATGGGCGGTGCTGTTCGACTGGCCGAACTGGTCGGTCATTTGGGCACTGATAGCGGGGCATGCCGTCAGTCGGCACGCGATTGCCGAGGTGATCGGGCGCTATGACTATGCCCGCCCTGATCCAGCAAAGTTCACGCGGCCCTCGCTGGGGGGCGAAGACCTGACCTATGCCCGCCTGTGGCTTTTGGGAACATTGATCGGATCGGTCGTACTTCTGGGGTTCTGGGGCACCCTGACGGGTCTGGCATTTGCAGCGCTGCTTGGGTCTGGACTGGCGCAGGTGATCCAACGCAAGCTTGGCGGCTACACCGGTGACTGTCTTGGCGCGGTGCAGCAGGTCACCCTGATCGGGTTTCTTCTGGGCGCGTCAGTATGGGGCTGACCTTTCTGCGTCACACCACACCGGATGTGGCTAAGGGCACCTGCTACGGGCGCACCGATCTGGGTTTGGCAGCGTCGTTTGAAGACGAACTGGCGCGGGTGCTGGATGGGTTGCCAAAAGTCGAACAGATTGTGTGCAGCCCGTTAATCCGCTGCCGAACCTTGGCCGAACGGGTGGCCGATGCTGTTGATCTGACAACGCAGGTGATCGACGGGCTGACCGAAATGGATTTCGGTCGCTGGGAAATGGTGCCGTGGAACGACATCCCGCGCGAACAGCTAGACGAATGGGCCGCTGACTTTATGGGCGCCCGCCCGCATGGCGGGGAAAGTGTTCAGATGCTGCGGGACCGGGTTGCCAACACCATCAGTTCTTTGGACAGCGGGACACTTGTGGTCACCCACTCGGGCGTGATCCGAGCAGCTGCGGCGATAGGCGATCACCCCGAAGGCTGGGAAATCGACGTGAAATTCGGCGGCTGGGTGCGGCTGGGATAGCCTGATCCTTGAAAAGGATCATGCGTGTTTCTTTTCAAGAAAACAGGACGTTCGAAAAATCAGAAATCGCCTGCGTTTTGTTGCCATGCTTTGACAAGGTTTCCAAAACGGGTGAACTGCGCCTCGAACGCCAGTTCGACAGTGCCGATGGGGCCGTGACGTTGCTTGCCGATGATGACCTCGGCCTTGCCATGCAAGCGCTCCATGTCCTCGACCCATTTTTCCATGGCCGCGAGATCTTCTTCACCCGGCTTTTCACGCTCTTTGTAGTATTCGCCGCGATAGACGAACATCACCACGTCGGCGTCCTGTTCAATTGATCCTGATTCCCGCAGGTCCGACAGTTGCGGGCGCTTGTCGTCGCGGCTTTCCACCTGACGGCTAAGCTGCGAAAGGGCGATGACCGGAATGTCCAGCTCTTTTGCGATGGCTTTCAAGCCCATCGAGATTTCGCCGATCTCCTGCACACGGTTGTCCGAGGTGCCGCGCACCAGTTGCAGATAGTCGATGATCAGCACGTCTAGCCCATGGGTGCGCTTCAAGCGGCGCGCGCGGGCGGCAAGCTGCGCAATAGGAATGGCCGCGGTGTCGTCGATGTAAAGCGGGCAGGCTTCGAGCGTTTTGGCAGCATCAACGAAACGGCGGAACTCTTCTTCGCTCATGTCACCTTGGCGGATTTTGTGCGACGAGATTTCCGAGGCTTCAGCCAGAATACGGCCCGCCAACTGTTCGGCGCTCATTTCAAGCGAGAAGAAGCCTACAACGCCGCCATCTACCGCGCCTTCGCTGCCGTCGGGCATTGCGCCCTTTTTATAGGCTTTCGCCACGTTGAACGCGATGTTGGTCGCCAGCGAGGTTTTCCCCATCGACGGGCGGCCGGCCAGAATGATCAGGTCGGACTTGTGCAGACCGCCCAGCATCTTGTCCATGTCGATCAGGCCGGTTGATATCCCCGCCATGCCGCCGCCGCGCTGATAGGCTGCGTTGGCCACGTTGACCGCATCGGTCACAGCACGAAGGAAGGATTGGAAACCGCTGTCGGCCTGTCCCTGTTCAGCCAGTTGGTAAAGCTTCTGTTCCGCCTCGACGATTTGTTCTTTGGGTTCGCTTGTCACGTCCATGCGGTGGGCTTTGTCGGCGATGTCTTTACCGACCGAAATCAACTCGCGGCGGATCGCCATATCATAGATCATCTGGGCATAGTCACGTGCCGCAAATGATGAAATGGCAGCCCCCGCCAGTCGGACCAGATAGGCAGGACCGCCCAGTTCCTTCAGACCTTCGTCCTCTTCCAGAAACGCTTTGAGTGTCACCGGCGAGGCCAGATTGTTCTTGGCGATCCGCGCTGCCGCGGTTTCGAATATGCGCGCATGCACGGGTTCGTAGAAATGATGCGGCTGCACAATGGACGAAATGCGGTCAAAGATATCGTTGTTGGTCAGAATCGCGCCCAAAAGCTGCTGCTCCGCCTCGATCGAGTGCGGAACGGGCAAGGTCTGCGCCGCTTCCGATCCTGCCGGATTGAATGCCGAAATCTCGTTCATCTTGTCCCGTCCCTTTTGCGGTCCTGATAGCGGATCAGGCGGCCCGGGGGCAAATTGTATGTTTCTGTGCAAAAGCCTGTGGATAACCCAATTTTGGCATTATCTGGTGGTTTTTGCCTGATTGCTAACAATATCTTGTATAGCCCAAAAAAGAACCCCGCGTAAAAATATTTACACGGGGTTAATGGCTTTTGTTTCTGTAAGCGGGCTTACTTGCGGGCGTCTTGCCATGCACGCGGAGCATTCAGGAAGCTTTCAACATCGGCCAAGGTGCTTTCGGAAAAGGCTTTTTGCTGTTTGGCCTCTTTCAGCACGTCCCACCATGTGCAGAGATGGTGCAGTTTGACGCCATGCTCGCCCAGATTTTTTTCGGTGTCAGGGAAGATGCCGTAATAGAAAATCACTGCCGTGTCGTGGCAGGTCGCACCGGTTTCGCGAATCGCATCCACGAACGACAGCTTAGATCCGCCATCGGTGGTCAGGTCTTCGACCAGCAAAACGCGCTGGCCCTCGGTCATCACGCCTTCGATGCGGGCGTTACGGCCGTAGCCTTTGGGTTTTTTGCGGACATAGGTCATTGGCAGGCCCATACGTTCGGCGACAAGAGCGCCAAAGGGGATACCCGCAGTTTCTCCGCCTGCGATGTTGTCGAAGGCTTCAAAACCCGCGTCGCGCATGACGGTGACGGTCAGAAAATCCATCAACGTGCTACGGATGCGTGGGTATGAGATCAGCTTGCGGCAGTCGATGTAGGTGGGGCTGGGCAGGCCCGAGGCCAGAATGAACGGTTCGTCCGCGTTGAAATGAACGGCTTTGATTTCCAAAAGCATGCGCGCGGTCAGGCGGGCAATCTCGGCTTTGGTCGGGAACGAGGTGGGGATCATGTCGGGTTTCCTCTGTGGCTCGGGCGCGCCATTGCGGGCGCTTCCTGTAAAGATGACGCCCAACAAAGGGCGGTAGAACGGTTAGGTGACTTTCCAATGCAGCGGGAAGCCGGGATCGAATACGGTGACTTCGCCTTCGCCGCTGATGATTTTCGCGGGATATGTGACGGCATCGCCTTTGGTCAACGTCAGAGTGCCGCTGTTGGCGGGCAAGCCGTAAAAAGCGGGGCCGTTCAGCGACGCGAAGGCTTCCAGCTTGTCCAGCGCGTTTTCGCCCTCGAACACATGGGCAAGGATCGACATGGTGTTCGTTGCGGTAAAGCAACCCGCGCAGCCGCAGGCGGTTTCCTTGTTGGCGTCTGTGTGTGGTGCGCTGTCAGTTCCCAGGAAGAACCGCTTGTCACCGCTGGTCGCGGCTTCACGCAGGGCCAGTCGGTGGATCTCGCGTTTGGCGACAGGCAGGCAGTAATAGTGCGGCTTGATCCCGCCAACCAGAATGTGGTTGCGGTTGATGATCAGGTGGTGGGTCGTAATTGTCGCGCCAAGGTTTGTGTCGTTGGCTTCCACATAGTCCACGCCGTCCTTGGTGGTGATGTGCTCCATAATGACCTTCAGGCCTGGTGTGGCTTTGCGGATCGGGTCAAGAACGCGGTCGATGAATACAGCCTCGCGGTCGAAGATATCGACAGCGGGGTCGGTGACTTCACCGTGAACGCATAGTGGGCAGCCGATTTCGGCCATGCGGTCCAGCACGTGGCGGACGTTTTCGAATTTCGATACGCCCGAGGCCGAGTTCGTTGTGGCGCCCGCGGGATAGAGTTTCACCGAGGTGATCAGCCCCGAGGCATGCGCTGCAGCCAGATCATCGGGATCGGTGTTTTCCGTCAGGTAGAGGGTCATCAAAGGTTCGAACGACGCGCCTTTGGGCATGGCGGCCATGATCCGGTCGCGGTAGGCGCTGGCTTGTGCGGCGGTTACCACCGGCGGCACCAGGTTCGGCATCACAATCGCGCGGGCGAAGTGGCGGGTGGTTTCGGGCAGCACCGCGTGCAACATCGCGCCATCGCGCAGGTGCAGGTGCCAGTCATCAGGGCGGGTGATCGTGAGGCTTTGGGTCATAGGGCAGCGATTACTAGAATGCTGCCCCGCGATCCAGAGGGATTCTTTGCGCTTTATTCTGCGGGGATCGCCATAGGTTCGGGCACTTGAACCCCCTTGGCTTCAAGTGCATCCAGTTTTGCCTTGAACATGGGGCGATTGGTGCGGCGTACCACCGAGCGGCAGTAAAGCGCCGTCATGTGATCGCGGCCGGTTGATTCGAGATATCTGAGCATGCCGCGCAGATAGGGCAGATACCGCCGGCGGATGCGGTAGGCGCGGTAAAACACGTCTTCGTCCAGAATGCCCTCGCCCGCCTCATAGATCATTTCTGGCAGGATTTGCATTTGGGTCAGGTGCTTTTCCATCTGATAGGAAATCTCGATGAACAACCCACTTTATTCCAAGCCGGGTTTGCGGGACGAAACGTTGACGGATCTCGAGTACGAAGGGTTTTACTGGTACATGCAGATCATGTCCCAGACATTGGAGCAGGTCTTTGAGTTTGTTCCCGATGAGGAAAGTTGGAACTACAATGCCTTGCTGCAATTTCGGCTGCACTGCCGGTATTTCCTAAGCGAGGATTATGTTCCCGAAGTGCATTCCGAACGTTTTCAGGATTTGGTCGAAGAGGCGCTTGAACTGGAAGAGGAATGGGCAGCCGATCACGATATGACGCTTGATGAGGTTTGTTATATCGACTGAGCCAAGGCAGTCAGACCCCAGCCCTGAGCTGGGGTTTTGACAAGGCGGGCGAACGCCCGCCGAAGCCTTTAAAAGAACGCCTGAAGACCAGTCTGCGCGCGGCCCAGGATCAGCGCATGAACGTCATGCGTGCCTTCGTAGGTGTTCACCGTCTCAAGGTTCATCATGTGGCGGATTACCTGGAACTCTTCCGAGATACCGTTGCCGCCGTGCATGTCGCGTGCATGGCGGGCGATATCCAAAGCCTTGCCGCAGTTGTTGCGCTTCACAAGGCTGATCATCTCTGGCGCGGCATCAGCGGCATCCATCAGGCGGCCCACCTGAAGCGAGGCTTGCAGGCCCAAGGTGATCTCGGTCTGCATGTCGGCCAGTTTTTTCTGGAACAGCTGTGTCTGCGCCAAGGGCTTGTTGAACTGCTTGCGGTCCAACCCGTACTGACGCGCAGCGTGCCAGCAGAATTCGGCAGCACCCAGAACGCCCCAAGAAATGCCATAGCGGGCACGATTCAAACAACCGAACGGACCTTTCAGGCCTTGAACGTTTGGCAGCAGTGCGTCTTCGCCAACTTCAACACAGTCCATGACGATTTCGCCAGTCGTCGAGGCGCGCAAGCTTTGCTTGCCTTCGATTTTCGGAGCACTCAGACCTTTCATGCCTTTTTCCAGAACGAAGCCGCGGATTTTGCCGCCATGGGCTTCGGACTTTGCCCAGACCACGAAAACATCGGCAAAAGGAGCGTTTGAAATCCACATTTTGTTGCCGGTCAGCTTGTAGCCGGTATCGGTTTTCTCGGCGCGGGTTTTCATGCTTCCGGGGTCAGAACCCGCATCCGGTTCGGTCAGGCCAAAGCAGCCGATCAATTCGCCCGAGCACAGGCCCGGCAGATATTTTTTGCGCTGCTCTTCGCTACCGTAGGCATAAATCGGATAAATCACCAACGACGACTGCACCGACATCATTGAACGATAGCCGCTGTCAACACGCTCAATTTCGCGCGCGATCAGGCCGTAAGCCACGTAACCCACGCCAATTCCGCCGTATTCTTCCGGCACTGTGACGCCTAGCAGCCCAGCCTGTCCCATCAACGGGAACAACTCGGGCGCCGAGGTTTCTTCGGCATAGGCTTTGATCACACGCGGCTGAAGCTCATCCTGCGCGAACTGGCGGGCTGCATCGCGCAGCATGCGTTCATCTTCGGTCAGTTGGGTTTCCAGACGCAGCGCGTCTTCCCAGTTAAAGCTGGACAGGTCCGGGGCGTCTTTGGCGCGAAGTGACATGAGGCATCCTTTGAAAACTGTTTATGCGGCCATATAGGAATATGATTTACAGAAAAATCGACTAAATGGAATAAATACATTACAGTATGGAATATATGAGCATTTCTAGACGACATATTCCCCCGATTGGATGGCTGACCGCTTTTGAAGCCGTGGCGCGGCTTGGTTCGGTCACCGAGGCGGCACACGAGCTAAGTCTGACGCAGGGCGCAGTCAGCAGACAGATTAAGAAGTTAGAGCAGCTTCTGGGTGTGGATCTGTTGCAAAGATCAGGGCGCGGAGTCGTGCCGACACCGCAAGGATTGATCTACGCTGAGCAAGTGCGTGGGGCAGTGAACCAGATCAGCAATGCCACGATTGCGCTTCAGGCCAATCCCGAAGGCGGGGCACTTAATCTAGCGATTTTGCCTGCTTTCGGAGCGCATTGGCTGGCACCTCGGTTGCCAGAGTTCCTGTGCGTCAATCCCGGTATCACCATGAATCTTGCCACGCGGATGGAGCCTTTTGACTTTGCGGCGGAAGACTTTCATGGCGCGATTCATCACGGCAAAGCCAATTGGCCGAATGCAGGTGCCTTGAAGCTGTGGGACGAGGAAGTTCTGCCGGTCATGTCGCCTGAGTTGTACAAGCAGGGAATGACCGCCCAAGAGCTGGCGGCATTGCCGCGATTGCAGCTACAGACCCGCCGATCTATTTGGCGCATGTGGCTAGACGCGCACGGGATTGCGGATGTTGAAGCGCCTGCGCTTGTTGTTGACCAGTTTGCGACCATGCACAAAGCTGTTCTTGCGGGGTTGGGTGTGGGATTGATGCCAACGTATCTTGTTCAATCTGATATCGAGGACGGCCGGTTTGCGACCCTGCCAGACGCGCTGCCTGTGCATGACGGGGCGTATTATCTTGTCTGGCCGGAAGGCGGCGCTGACTACCCAGCCTTGGCCGCGTTTCGGGATTGGTTGAAAAAGGTCACCAGCCCGAGTTGAAACTTCAGCGTGGCGGGCTCAATATCGGTTTCGCACCAGAGGATGTTGTGATGACGCAGTTTGAAAATATGCCGGAACAGGCGCTGGCTTGGGTTCGCGCTGGTAAAGGCGCGGCTTTGGCAACGGTGGTTGAAACCTGGGGCAGTGCGCCGCGGCGTGTCGGCTCGATGCTGGCGATCAGCTCTGATGCGGAAATTGAAGGCTCGGTGTCTGGTGGTTGCGTCGAGGGGGCTGTTGTGACCGAGGCGCTAGAGGCGATCGCGGACGGCCAGCCACGGATGCTTGAATATGGCGTGTCTGACGGAGATGCTTTTGCTGTCGGACTGGCCTGCGGTGGAACGATCCGTATCTGGTTGGACCCGATCGGCGATGCGGGGTTATCTGTGGACGATCTGGAAGCCCTTGTGGCGGCCCGTCAGGCACGCCGCGCGATCGGGTATCGGGTTCATCTGGCAAGCAATTCACGGCGGATCATCGGCGAGGACGCGTACCCTGAGCGCTTCCGGCAGGATCGTTCCGGCATGGAAGAGGATGGCGAAAGCTTCGTGGCGATCCACAATCCGCCCTTGCGGTTGATCGTGGTTGGCGCGGTTCATATCGCGCAGGCACTGGTGCCAATGGCGCGGGTGGTGGGATATGATCCTGTGGTGGTGGACCCGCGCGAGGCTTTCGCCTCGGATACGCGGTTTCCCGGAGTGCAATTGATGCACGATTGGCCGGATGAGGCGTTGCAACAGATCGGGCTCGATGCCCGTACGGCTTTGGTCCTGTTGACCCATGATCCCAAGCTGGACGACCCCGCCTTGCATACCGCGTTGAGGTCCGAGGTGTTTTATATCGGGGCTTTGGGATCAAAGCGTACCCATGCCGCTCGGGTCGAACGGTTGCAGGCGGCTGGATTTTCTGATGCGGAAATCATGCGCATTCACGGGCCGGTTGGCTTGGATATCGGGGCGAGCGGTCCCTCTGAGATCGCCCTGTCGATATTGGGGGAAATCACGGCCGTTTTAAGGAAAGAGGAATGATCTTTGGCCCCTGCCCAGTCTCGGAA
>Ga0181593_10005662_pt1 | contig 11279 bp, 12 predicted proteins | sample 071ome_19_FD_133756 | JGI IMG/M metagenome (GOLD analysis project Ga0181593, IMG submission 133756) | Coastal salt marsh microbial communities from the Groves Creek Marsh, Skidaway Island, Georgia - 071413AT metaG (megahit assembly) | ecosystem: Environmental > Aquatic > Marine > Intertidal...
CAGGAGAATCGCGCGTGCCAATCGTCGGGGACCTCGCGGCAGTCTGTCACAGCGATGGGTTCGGGGCGCAAATGAGCATTCAGCGCCTCCATAAGGCGAAACGGCTCCATCTCCTTGGCGACATCTACATGGCTGGACATGGCAAGCGCATGGACACCGGCATCGGTGCGCCCGGCCGAATGCATGGTGACTGCTTCGCCGGTGATCGCACGGATCGCATCCTCAACCGACTGCTGCACCGAAGGCCCGTGCGCCTGCCGTTGCAGCCCCATGAACGGGCCGCCGTGGTATTCAAGGATGAGCTGGAAGCGGGTCAATTGAGCCGCGTTCCCGCCGGGATCGGCTTGCCGCGCAACAGGTCTGCGGTTTCCATTGCCGGTTTACCTGCGCGCTGCACCCGCAAAGGCCGGATTGCGCGATTACCGCATGCAATCGTCAGCTTGTCGTCGATCACTGTTCCCGCTGCGCCCGAACCATCGACTAATTCCGCCTCCAGCACCTTGTAGCGTTCATTATCGAGTGTGAACCATGCGCCGGGGGCGGGAGCCATAGCGCGGACCTGCCGCTCGACCTGCGCGGCTTCCAGTTCGAAATCGAGCTGGGCTTCTGCCTTTTCGATCTTCTTGGCATAGGTGACGCCATCGTCAGGCTGCGGAACCGGCGGGAAGGCGGACAAGTCCGCCAGAACCTGGACGATCAGCCGTGCACCGATGCCCGATAATTCGTCGGTCAATTCACCCGCCGTCTTGCCCGCGATCGGTGTCGCTTCGCTGGTCAATATTGCCCCGGTATCGAGCCCGGCATCCATCTGCATCACGGTGATGCCGGTTTGCTCGTCCCCGGCCAGTATCGCCCGCTGAATCGGCGCTGCGCCGCGCCAGCGAGGCAGCAGAGAGGCATGCAGGTTTATGCAGCCGAGTCTCGGCGCATCGAGAATCGCTTGCGGTAGTATCAGACCATAGGCCGCGACTATCCCCACGTCTGCACCCAAAGCCGCGAATTGCGCCTGTTCGTCCGCGCCCTTCAGCGAGGCGGGATGGCGCACTTCCGAACCCAGGGCCTTTGCCGCCCTGTGTGCCGGCGTTGGCGTCAGCTCCTTGCCGCGCCGCCCGCCGGGCCTTGGCGGCTGAGTATAAACCTCCACGATCTCGTGACCCGCGTCGCACAGCGCCCTGAGCGCAGGCACGGCAAAGTCCGGCGTTCCCATGAAGATGATGCGCATAAGCGGGCCATTGGCCTTTCGTGGACGGGCCTCAGCCCCTATCTGCCGCTGCATGGCATCGCAAGAGATCGAGACGCTGACCTCGGCGCTGTCCCGCCTGCCGGGGCTTGGGCCGCGCTCGGCGCGGCGCGCCGTGTTGTGGCTGATCAAGCGCCGCGACGGAGCGCTGCCGCAATTGCTCGATGCGCTGGGCGCGGTTCAGGAACGGCTCGTCGAATGTGCGACCTGCGGCAATGTCGATACCACCGATCCGTGCGGCATCTGCTCCGATCCACGACGCGACCAGCGGGCGCTGTGCGTTGTCGAGGATGTCGCCGATCTCTGGGCGCTCGACCGGTCGCGGCTGTTCACCGGGCGCTACCATGTGTTGGGCGGGCGGCTTTCCGCGCTCGACGGCGTGCGGCCGGAGGATCTCACGATTGCGCCGCTCCTGGCGCGGGTAGAGGCGGGCGGAATTGACGAAGTGGTCCTAGCGATGAATGCCACGCTTGAGGGGCAGACCACCGCGCATTATATTTCCGAGCGGCTTGAGGGCTTTCCGGTGCGGGTCACCCAACTTGCCCATGGCCTGCCGGTCGGTGGCGAGCTCGACTATCTCGACGAAGGGACGCTGGCACAGGCCTTAAGGGCGAGGCGTCCGGTAGGCTGAGCTGCTTGCGCGTCGCCGCACCGCACACTATCTCCCGTCCATGGCTATCCGCGAAATCCTCGAAGTCCCCGATCCGCGCCTCAAGGAGGTGTCCACGCCCGTCGAGACGTTCGACGACGAGCTGAAGACGCTCATCGCCGACATGTTCGAGACGATGTACGAAGCGCCCGGAATCGGCCTTGCCGCGATCCAAGTCGGGGTGCCGTTGCGCGCGCTGGTCATCGACCTGCAGCCAGAGGACCCGGACGCCGAGCCGGAGCTGTGCGAAGCCCATGGCGGGCACGCGCATTATCACCAGCCACGCAAGCGTGAGCCCAAGGTTTTCATCAACCCGGAAATTCTCGATCCGTCGGACGACCTCAACACCTATTCGGAAGGGTGCCTTTCTGTCCCCGAGATCTACGCTGATGTCGATCGCCCAGCGCGCATCCGCGCACGCTGGCAGGATGTCGACGGCAAGCAACACGAGGAAGAGATCGACGGCATGCTCGCAACTGTGCTCCAGCATGAAATGGACCACCTGGAAGGGATCCTGTTCATCGATCACTTGTCGCGGCTCAAGCGTCAAATGGCGCTCAAGAAGCTTGAGAAGCTGCGCAAGGCGGCGTGATTTTGAGCTTCGGGGATAAACGGCAATTGTTGCTGGCGTTCCCCATCCGTTCCGGGTAGGCTCCAGCGATGGACGCGACCATCTTTGCCGTAATCTTATTGATCATCGGGCTGCTTGTCGGTGGCGGGCTGGGTTGGTTCGTCGGCTCACGCCCGACAGGCGAATTGCGCAATCGGGCCGAACGCACCGAAGGTGAGTTGAAGGAGCTTGAGGCCAAACACCTCAGGACCTTCGCCGACCTTGAAGCCTCACGGGAGCGCGCGGGATTTGCCGATCAACTCAAGGTGGAACGAGACGAGATTCGAGCACGCCACGACCTCGCTGCGTCGGAACTTGCGACCTTGAAAGCCGATGCTCAGCATTTCGAGGAGCAGAAGAAGCTGCTGGTCGAATCGCGTGAGGAGTTGTTGCGTGAATTCCAGAACACCGGTCATGCGGTGCTCTCGAAGGCGCAGGAAGCCTTTCTGGCGCGCGCTAAGGAAAGCTTCGGCAATGCCGAAAAATCGTCCGAAGAGAAGATCAAGGCCCTGCTCGCGCCTGTCGGCGAGCGGCTCAAGACTTACGAGGATCAGGTCACCAATCTCGAAAAACAGCGAGTCGATGCATTCGGACAATTGACGGGCCTCATCAATTCGATGCGCGAAGGACAGGAGGAGGTGCGGCGCGAGGCGCAGCGACTCGGCAATTCCTTGACCAATGCGCCCAAGGCGCGCGGACGCTGGGGCGAGCGGGCCCTGCAGAACCTGCTCGAACAATGCGGCCTCTCGCAGCACACCGATTTCATGCTCGAGCAATCGATGGAGACCGACGAAGGCCGCTTACGGCCCGATGCCATCGTCCGCATTCCCGGCGGCAAGATCCTCGTGATCGACGCCAAGGTATCGCTCAATGCCTATCAGCAGGCGTTCGAAGCGGAGAGCGAGGCGGACCGTGTCGTAGCGATGGGCGATCACGTGCGTTCGATGCGCAATCACGTGCAGACGCTCGGCGCCAAGAGCTATCAGAGCCAATTCGACGAGGCGCCCGACTATGTCGTGATGTTCGTTCCCGGCGAGCATTTCGTCGCCGCCGCGCTCGAGCACGATCCAGCTCTGTGGGATTTCGCTTTCGACAAACGGGTGCTACTCGCCACGCCGACCAATCTCGTCGCCATCGCGCGGACCGTGGCGCAGGTCTGGCGGCAGGACCAGATTGCAAGCGAGGCGATGGAGATCGGCAAGGCGGGAGCCGAACTCTACGATCGGCTTGCGGTCGCCGCGGAACATCTCAAGCGTGTCGGCGGCGGGCTGGAAACGGCGGTGAACAATTACAACAAGTTCGTTGGCAGCTTCGAGCGCAACGTGCTGTCCGCCGGTCGGCGTCTGCAGGACAAGGGCATCGAAATCGGCAAGCGCGAGATCGAAAATGTGCCGCAAATCGAGGCAAGCCCGCGCTACGATGGCAGCGACGACGCAGCCAATGAGGACGATACGCGCGACGCCGCCGAATAGGTTTGGACTGTCCCGTTAAGGATTCGCCCGCTAGAGCGCGACGATGATTCGACGCAGGATCCGGGCAAATTTGGACATGACCAAGAGTCGCACGCGGCGGCTGTTCTCCCTTTCGGGATTTGCGCCTGTCGCGCTGCTGCTCTCGCTGGCATGCACGCCGGCGCACGCGTCCTTCGCTGTCCCTCCCAACAAGCCAGGGCAATATGCGCCGCGCGACGAATGTTCTGCGCGGCCCGCAGGTTCGCAATTCCTCGCCAAGCTCAAGGACGCAGTTACGGCACGCGATGCCGTTTCGGTCGCCCTGTTGAGCGCGCCGGACATCAAGCTTGATTTGGGCGGCGGTGAGGGGCGTGACGAGCTCGTTCGGCGACTTCTGCCCGAAAGCGATCTTTGGTCGGAACTCGACAAGATTCTCGAGCTTGGCTGTGCTTGGGACGAGGACAACGAAGCGCTCGTCCTGCCCTGGTTCTTCAATCAGGACCTGAGCGATTCCGATCCCTATTCGACGACTGTCGCGCTGGGGAGTGCTGTGCCTCTGCATAAATCCTCGACTCCGGGCGCACCTGCCCACGCGCTGCTGGACTGGCAGCTCGTTGTCGTGTGCGAGACCGACGAAATCGGTTCGCCCCTGATTCCGGTTGCAGTGATCGACAGCGAGCTCGAAGGCTATATCGAACTGGAAAAGCTGCGCTCGCAGCTCGATTATCGCGTTCGGGCCGAGAACAGGGACGGTAGGTGGAAGATCACGGCATTCATTGCCGGTGATTGAGCGCGGCCAGGGCCTCGTAGGCCAGAACGGCACCGGCGACCGCGGCATTGAGGCTGTCGGCGCGGCCCAGCATCGGAATGGTGACTCGCAGGTCGCAGGCTTCTTCGCACTCGAGGGGAAGTCCCTGGGACTCATTTCCTACCAGCAGAAAGCACGGCGCACGATAGGGCGCACCCCGATAGTCTACGGCGTCGCGTAGCGAGGCGGCGACCAGTTGGCCGTCCCCGTTGCGCAGCCAGGCGATGAACTCGCTCCAGCTCGCGCGGCCAATTTGCTGCGTGAAAACGGCCCCCATGCTGGCGCGCACCGCTTCGACCGAGAAGGGATCTGCGCAGTCGTCGATCAGGATCAGCCCACCTGCACCGACGGCATCGCCGGTGCGGATCATGGTCCCGAGATTGCCGGGATCGCGCATCGCCTGTGCCACCAGCCAGATCGGCGCTGCCTGCCGGTCGATCCGGTCCAGCGACGTATCGAATTCGGCGAAGACTCCGGCTACCGCCTGCGGGTTGTCCTTGCCCGTGACCTTGACAAGTATCGCCTCGTCCATTTCGACGATCTCGCCTCCGGCCTGCGCCACCGCTTCCTCAAGCTCGTCGAGTAACGGATGCGAGTCGCGCCCGCTCGCCATGACCAGCATCTCCGGCAAGAGGCCTGACAACCTCGCGTCGGTAAGCAAGCGCAGTCCCTCGGCAAGGAACCGCTGCTCTCGCTTGCGATGCTTCTTGTCCCGCAACGAGCGGAGAAACTTAACGAGCGGGTTGGAAAAACCCGTGATCGAGCGACGTTCGACCAAGAAAGCCTCAGGGCTCGCCGAAGCCGCTACGCACCAGCTCGGCAAGCTCTTCCAGCGCAGTCTCGGCGCCGTCACCTTCGACACTGATCTTGATCTCGTCACCGCGTGCCGCGCCAAGCATCATCAGGCCGAGGATCGAACCGCCGGCCGCCTCAGCGCGGTCCTTGCTCACCTTGATGACAAGGTTTTCGAACTTTTCGGCGACAAGATTCACAAACGCAGCACTGGCTCTTGCGTGCAGTCCGCGCTCGTTGACGATCTTGACCGTTGCGCAATGCGCGGTCACGCGTCCTGTCCCAGATACTCCGACGCTACGGTGATATAGTTGCGTCCGGCGTCGCGTGCTGCCTTGGCCGCTTCGGCAACGCCCAGGCAGGTACGCGCCTTGGCAAGCCGAATCAGCATCGGCAGATTGATGCCGGCAATGACCTCGACTTCGCCAGCGCGCATGAGCGAAATCGCAAGGTTGGATGGAGTTCCGCCAAACAGGTCGGTCAGTACGATGGCGCCATGGCCCGTGTCGACAGCACCGATTGCCTTGGTAATCTCCTTGCGCCGCCGCTCCATGTCGTCGCTCGGCCCGATGCACACTGTCGCCACGTCATCTTGATAGCCGACCACGTGTTCCATCGCGTTGACGAATTCCTCGGCAAGTTTGCCGTGGGTAACCAGCACCAATCCAATCATGCGGGAAACACGCTCCGAAAAACCTGCGACATCGCCCCGGGAGCCATTTTCTTCTTCATCGTGCATGCCCACCTTCGAGCAGGTCGGCAGCCCGCGAGCCCAGGTTGCGATGCAGCAATGTGGGGGAAAATCCCGAGCTACGCAAGGCCGTCGCGACTTGCTCTGCCATAAAAACCGAGCGATGCTGTCCGCCGGTACAGCCGAATGCGACATGGACATAGGCCTTGCCCTGCGCGCGATAGCGCGGAAGCAGGAAATCGACGAGAGAGGTGATGCGCTCGAATGCCTCGGCGAATGCCGGATCGCGCCGGATGTAATCACCGACCGGCGCATCGAGGCCGGTCTGCTCCCGCAGGTCCGTCACCCAATGCGGGTTTGCAAGAAACCGCATGTCGAATACCAGATCGGCAACAGGTGGCATTCCTCGCGAAAACCCGAAGCTTGAAAGCGTGAGAACAAGATCCTGGCCCTCGTCCAGCACGAATTGCTCGCGGATCGATTGCTGCAACTCATTCGCCGAAAAATCAGTTGTGTCGACCAGAAGGTCGGCCCATCGCCGCAGCGGTTCAAGCAGCTCTCGCTCGGCGTTTATGCCGGTTGAGGCCGGCAGTTCGTTGGCGAGAGCGTGGCGGCGGCGAGTCTCGTTGTAGCGGCGTTCGAGTTCATTGCTGCTGCAATCAAGGAACAGGGTAGTAAGCTCGATATCGCTTCGATTGCTTATTGTTTTGACCTGTTTGATGATCGCTTGCGGATCGAAGCCGCGCGTGCGGCAGTCGAAACCGATTGCGAGCGGCGCAGGCAGGGTATCGGTTTTGGGTGCATCGATCAGGCGGCCAAGCAAGCGGATTGGGAAGTTGTCGATCGTTTCCCAAACAAGGTCTTCCAGGACCTTGAGCGCAGTCGTCTTGCCAGCGCCGAGCATCCCGGTGACGAGCAGCAGGCGCTGCTTTCGGTCCTCCGCAGGTTGGGTTTGCGACTCGTCAGTCATCGCGCCAAGACATGCGCCCGAGAGTTTGCAAAGGAAAGGGGCACCCGCCCAGCGGTCCCGACATGGCACGCGGGATCAAGCCAGGCCATAGGTCGCAAGCGCAAGCTCCACCCTGATCGCCAGCACCGGGGAATCAGGCCAAAGCAAGATTTGCGGTAATGCAATCCCGAGCCTTTCTGTCGATATGGGCTGCTCGATGAACCGGGGCGCTTCCCTGTCCAGCCGTACGACCAATGCCGCCGGAGCCCCTTCGCTTACCGGCATTTCGACAATCCCCAGATTTCGCACCTCAAGCAGGCCCCGGGTTTCGGGATACGGCAAGACGAATAGCCGTCCGGCTTGCACCTCCAACATCGCGGAATCGTCTCCGATCAGTCGTGCGCCGCGATCGATTAGCGCGAGCGCCAGGCTCGACTTGCCGGTACCGGGTTCGCCCTCGATCAGCACGCCGCGACCGGAAATGTCGATGGCAGTGGCCTGGTGCGCGCGCATCATTCCTCGCTCCAGGCCGGTAGCGAAAGCACCAGCCGCGCGCCCGGCTCACCGTCTGTGCGCGCGGCGGCAGTCAGTGCGCCGGAATGTGCTTCGGCGATGGTCCGGGCAATGGCGAGACCAAGTCCGCTGTGCTTCCCAAACTCTTCGTCGGCAGGGCGATCGGAATGAAAACGGTCAAATATCCGCTCGCGGGAGGCGTCGGGGATGCCCGGTCCATGGTCGGACACGGCCACTTCGACCGTTTCGGCATTATCGGTGATCACAATTACAATTCCGGCACCGGGTGGCGAGAATGACACCGCATTGTCGAGCAGGTTGTGGAAGACGCGCTCCAGCCGCGATGGGTCGCCCGCCACGAAGACACTGGGGACGCTCGATTCGATCACCACGCCTCCCGATCCGTTCACCTTGCGATTGTCCCGCTCAGAGACGAGCGCGCGCACGAGATTAGCGATGTCGACTCGCTCAAAGTCCGTACGATTCAACTCCGCGTCGATTCGGCTGGCTTCCGCGATCTCGGTAACCAGGCGGTCGACGCGGCGCACGTCCTGTCGCGCTACGTCGAAAAGTTGGGTTTGCAGGTCCGGATCCTCGACTCGGGGGAGCGTTTCAATGGCGCTCCGCAATGAGGTCAGCGGATTTTTCAGCTCGTGCGACACGTCCGCGGCAAAGCTCTCAACCGCATCGATGCGCTGGCGCAATGCGGCTGACATGTCTGAGATGGCGCGTGCCAGCAGCCCGATCTCGTCGCGCCGGTCGGGCAGGCGGGGCACCACGACTTCGCGCTCGCGCCCCGAACGCACCAATACCGCGGCACGGACAAGGGTGCGCAAGGGCTGTACGATGGTGCGGGCGAGAAACAGCGACAACAGTATCGAAATTATCAGGGCGGCGCCGACGACGATGGCGAGAGTTTGGCGCGCGTCACGCACGTTCTGGGTGATGTCGCGGGCATTGCGCGTCGTCATCAGCACCGCGCCCTTTTCTCCAATCGGGGTCGCCGCATTGATAACCGGGGTGCGATCTGGCGCGCGGCGCTGAAATATGACCGTGGCCTCTTTCGCCGCGGCGTCGCCGATCTCGGGCCAGTGACCGGCGCCGGTTTCTTCGGGATCGACGTAATCGGGGATCGGTGGCGCTCCGAGCAGGAAGTCCATGCCCTGATCGAGCAAGCGTCCGCCGTACTGAAGCCAGGTCTCTTGTTTTGGATCGACAAAGCTGAAGCCCGGCTCTCCCAGTTCGAATGTGTCGACCAGTAGTTCTCCATCCGGGTCGTAGAGTCGTAATCGGAGGTTTTGGCCCGCTCCGATTCGCACAAGTCGCTCGCTGACCTCTTCGGGCCGGCTGCCAGCTAGCGCTTCGGCTGCGATCTGGGCTTCGGCCGTTGCCAGGATGAATCGCTCGGCCAGCAGTTCCTTACGATAGCTGTCGATGTAGAAAAGGCTCCCGGCCAGCAGGGCGAGGGCAATGATGTTGACTGCCAGGATACGGGCCGTCAGCGAGGTGCGCCACGGCCACTTGCCGCCAGAACCGATCCGTGAGGGGCGGCCTCTAGTCATCCGCGAAGGAATAGCCGGCGCCGTAGAGCGTATCTATCGCCGCGAAGTGGGGATCGACCGCCCGGAACTTGCGGCGCAGCCGCTTTATGTGGCTGTCGATCGTGCGATCATCGACGAAGACGTCTTCGCTATAGGCCGCATCCATCAGCTGGTTGCGGCTTTTCACAAGGCCGGGGCGCAGGGCTAGGGCTTCCAGGATCAGAAACTCGGTGACAGTGAGCGATACGGCAATCCCGCCCCAGGTGACTTCATGGCGTGCAGGGTCCATCTGGAGCCTTCCCCGCACTATCGGTTCGGGCAAATCCTCCTGCCCTGCGGTCGGCAATGCTGACTCCGAAAGCTCGCTGCGGCGAAGGATTGCCTTGATCCGCGCGACCAGCAACCGCTGGCTGAAGGGTTTGGTGATGTAATCGTCGGCGCCGAGGGCAAGTCCCAGCGCCTCGTCCGGCTCCTCGTCGCGGGACGTAAGAAAAATGACCGGTACATTCGACTGGTCTCGAAACCTTTCGAGTAATTCGAGGCCGCTCATGCGTGGCATCTTGATGTCGAAAATGGCCAGATCGGGCGGATTCTCGAGTAGTGCGCCCAGCGCTGTATCCCCGTCCGAATAGACGCGCGTGGCGAACCCCTCGGATTGCAGCAGAATCGAGAGGGTCGTCAGGATATTGCGATCGTCATCGACCAGCGCGATCGTGCGGCGGCGCTCGGGCTGCGCATGCCCTGTGCCTTGCTCAGCGTGGACTTCACCTGTCATCTCGGGGTCTGATTAGGCGCTATGAGCGGAACTGACAACGCGCCTTCCTGAGAGCCGGCCAGGCGCACTGTCCGACCAGCTTGTGAACGGAGAAACCAGGCAAATTGACGATCCGGTGCGCCTCGACTATGGGCGGCACGATTCTGCAAAGATTTGCTGATAATGAGTGCAGGCCGCCGCCTGATGGCGCTGCATATGATGGAGAGCATTTTGACCAGCGCCACCCTGAGCCATCCGCTCGATCGACAGGGGATCGAGACGACTGCAACTGTATTCGCGAATCTCGGTACCGCGCCGCTTGTCGAACATGCCGTGCGCAATGGCGAAGGCATGCTTGCCAAGAGCGGCCCGCTGGTCGTCAAGACCGGCAAGCACACAGGGCGGTCAGCGAAGGACAAATACATCGTTCGCGACGCGAAAACCGAAGATACGGTGTGGTGGGGCAAGACCAACGCGGCGATGAGCCCGGAACACTTTGCTGCACTCAAGGCCGATTTTCTCGCTGCGCTGGCTGACAAGAATCAACTCTATGTCGCCGATCTGTTCGGCGGCTCGCAACCGGAGCACCGGGTCAACGTTCGTGTCATCAACGAATTTGCCTGGCACAACCTGTTTGTCCGCACGCTGCTCGTGCGCCCGACCGAAGCTGACCTGGCCGATTTCGTGCCGGAATACACGATTATCGACCTGCCGAGTTTCAGGGCCGATCCTGCGCGTCACGGTTGCCGCAGCGAAACCGTCATCGCCGTCAATTTCACCGAGAAACTGATACTGATCGGCGGCACCGCCTATGCCGGCGAGATGAAGAAAAGCGTTTTCGGCATTCTGAACTTCCTGCTTCCCGAAAGCGGTGTGATTCCGATGCACTGTTCGGCCAATGTCGGGCCGGATGGCAGGACCGCAGTGTTCTTTGGTCTGTCCGGTACCGGCAAGACCACACTTTCTGCTGATGCCAGCCGCACGCTTATTGGTGATGACGAACATGGCTGGTCGGATACCGCCGTATTCAATTTCGAGGGCGGATGCTATGCCAAGATGATTCGCCTCTCGGAAGAAGCCGAGCCGGAAATCTACGCCACAACGCGGCGTTTTGGCACGGTGCTGGAAAACGTGGTGATCGATCCCGATACGCACGAGCTGGACCTCGACGATGCGTCGCTGGCGGAGAATTCACGTGGTTCCTACCCGATCGAGTTCATTCCCAACACCTCGGCCGAAAACATGGGACCGGTTCCAGCCAACATCATCATGCTGACGGCC
>Ga0181593_10005663_pt1 | contig 11278 bp, 4 predicted proteins | sample 071ome_19_FD_133756 | JGI IMG/M metagenome (GOLD analysis project Ga0181593, IMG submission 133756) | Coastal salt marsh microbial communities from the Groves Creek Marsh, Skidaway Island, Georgia - 071413AT metaG (megahit assembly) | ecosystem: Environmental > Aquatic > Marine > Intertidal zone...
GAGGCTTAGTGACGCTTATTGGCGCAAAACTCGTGCCGTCCTATGCAATAAATAGTTAGAATATTTTTGGAGATCCTTATGAAAAACGTAGTCATCGTAGCCGCTAAACGCACTCCTGTGGGAACCTTTGGAGGAGGCCTTGCTTCTCTTACCGCCCCTGAACTCGGGGCTACAGCCCTATTAGAAGTAGTTAAAAGTGCCGGAATTCCCATGGACCTGGTAGAAGAAGTGGTCATGGGCAATGTGCTTAGTGCGGGGATCGGACAAGCTCCGGCAAGGCAAGCAGCATTGAAAGCGGGCTTGAGCCACCGAACGCCCGCCACCACCGTCAACAAAGTCTGCTCCTCCGGCCTCAAAGCCGTGATGATGGCCTTCGACCAGATCCGCCTCGGAGACGCCGAGGTGGTGGCAGCCGGCGGCATGGAGAGCATGAGCAACGTGCCCTACTACCTGCCGAAGCAGCGATTTGGGAGCAAATATGGGCACGTTGAGGCCGAGGATGGTATCGTTAAGGATGGGCTTTGGGATGTGTATAACGGGTATATGATGGGGAATGCCGCCGAGCTTTGCGCACGGGAGTGCGCAATTGGGCGTGAGTCTCAGGATCAATACGCCATATCCTCCTATAAGCGGGCCTTAGATGCCTACGATAACGACCATTTTAAAGACGAGCTCATCAAAATTCACGTGAAGGGGCGAAAAGGGGAAACCATCGAAATCACTCGCGATGAGGAACTTGATCGTGTGAACTTCGATAAAATCCCCACACTTCGGCCGGTCTTCGAAACCGAAGGAACCGTGACTGCAGCAAATGCATCCAGCATCAACGATGGTGCAGCGGCTCTTCTACTCATGAGTGAAGACAAAGCCACCGAACTCGGGCTTAAACCTCTTGCCCGAATCCTAAGTCATGCCAATGCCGCCCATAAACCCGAATGGTTTACCACCGCACCCTCCGAGGCCATGCCCAAAGCGATTGAAAAAGCCGGCCTTAGCATCGCCGATATGGATCTTTTCGAAATCAATGAAGCTTTTTCGGTGGTCGCCTTGGTCAATGAGCAAAAGCTCTCATTAGACCCCAAAAAGGTGAATATTCGTGGGGGCGCCGTAAGTATCGGTCACCCCATTGGTTGCTCCGGAGCCCGTATTTTGGTAACCTTGGTGCATGCTTTAGGACAAACCGGTGGCCGCTACGGATGCGCCGGTATTTGTAATGGTGGAGGCGGTGCATCTGCTATGGTTATTGAGCGGCTGTAAGCCATCGCCACCCAGTGGGGATAAAGGCGGGGAACGGGATGGTTCAACCCGAGAAAAAAAGAGCGTCAAATCGCTGCTTTTGGTTGACATTATGGTCTCACAAGACTAATTTTATCCTACGTTTATTCAACGTTATTCATCCACGAGAATTAACCAACCTTACGTCTATAACGCACAGCTACTAACATCAGCACATCCAACAACGTGCAACGCCTGGTACAAGGCGTGATTTAATGCCGAGTTTGAAGTTCAAACTCCTCAATTTAATAGACGATCTCATATGCCAAAGGTGGTGGATAGACGCTTTCATAGCCTTGCTTATCGATTAAGCCTTTCTAAAGGTGCATCAAAGCGCTTGGGATGGGTGTATGCCTTGGTTGTGTGCCTTATTTGGGTGCTACCAGCAGGATTGCTTTGGGCGCAATCGAATGTGCAGCTGGTTAAGGTCACCGAAGATGCTACCCACATCGAGTATCGTATCGACAACCCTGAACTTCAGATTCTTCCTCCCTTCGAGCTTCCTGTTGCAGCCATGGGTGCTCGGGCCGATGTTCAGATTCTTCAGCAGCGAGTGCTGCCGGTTTCCATTCCGGTCGATTCCATTCAGGCCAAAGCGTGGGCGCTGAAAAATACCGACACACCCGTCGTTGAACAGGGCTTTATGGGCCGGTTTCGAGGTCAAAAAATGGCCTCATTAGTCCTTCATGTGGCGCGTTACTCAGTAGAGAGCGAACAAACCATGGTCACTCGAGAGCTGCATATTCGGGTTGGTAAAACGGTTCTGAGTCCGGAAATGCAAAGGCCTCCGCTTCCTGAACGCCCAGTTTTTGCAAATCAGGCAGGAAATCAGGCTGCAAATCAGACAGGAAATCAAACATCTTCAAATCAAGCCGCCGCCTCGAAAACAGGCACCCAAACGACCTCCCCACTGGCTAGCGGAGACTGGTACAAAATTCCTATTGGCCGAGAGGGCTTTTATCGTATAGATTCGGAATACCTGAGCGAGTTGGGCTTAGATGTCGCTAATCTGGATCCTCGAAACCTTCAACTTTGGGGGACCGATGGGAAGGTTCTGCCCGAGCGAAACAATCTGAACAAGCCCGTGTTTTCTCAGATACCTATCCAAATAAGTGGACAAAGCGATGGACGATTCGACGCAGGGGATGAACTCATTTTTTATGGCTATTCTCCACATCTCGAGGAGCGAATTCAGGGTAATTTTTATCACGCCATTCATCCCTATTCCGATTCAACCTATGTGTTTTTAACCTTGGGAACGAGCGCAGGCGATCGCGTGAGTAACGAAACCGACTTTTGTGCGCCTTGCGCGAATCAGGTTCAGTTTCAGGATTTTAACTGGCGCGAGCAAGAACTCACCAAAACCGAAACCCGTCAAAAAACCGGCCGGTATTTCGTAGGCCAACGCATCCCCTCCACCGCTCAGAATCAAGACGTGGTCATCTATGAAGATACCTTGGTTCAAGTGATTCCCAACGAACCTATTCTGTTATCGGGTCGCATTTACGTGCGCTCCGAAAGTCGACCTACGATTGTGCTAAAGGCCAATGGCACGGTACTGAATACCTTTTCGGTGAATGCGCTTACCTCTGGTTATAACTCCTACGAGTTTGAGTCGGCCAGGGCCATCAATTTCAGCCAGGTTCCCTTCAACCTGAGTAATTCCGATTTTATAACGGCCGGAGATGCTCGAATCCAACTCACCCTTACCATGAGTAATGGGGATGCGGGCACCGAGGCTTTTGTCGATTACATTCGAGTGGAAAGCACCCGCGCCCAGTATGCCAATCACGGGGTGATTTCCCTATTTGCCCCCATCGACGCCGACGGACAGCAGGTCGGGTCCTATACCGTTTCTGGATTCAGTGGAGTGCCCCGAGTTTGGGAAGTCTCGAATCCTGTTCAACCCGTAGAAATTCCATTAAGCAACAGTTTTGGAAGCGGGTCAAGTGCCACCCATACCTTTCAACATGGGAGCTCATCCACCGACCGATACTGGATACAATCGGGAAGTTATACCCCGGTCATGGGACGAAAAGTACCGAATCAAAATCTTCGAGGAATCAGCAGCTTTCCCAACTACATCGTAGTTACGGCCCCAACCTTTTTACCCTATGCCCAGGAGCTTGCCGACTATCGTGCCCAGCAAGGGCTAAAAACATTGGTGGTTACTCAGGAGCAGATTTTCAACGAGTTTTCGGGAGGAGCGGCCGATCCGTCGGCCATTCGTGATTACCTCAAATACTTGTGGGATCGAGCACTTGCCCAAGGTCAAAGCTTGCCCGAACATTTGCTGCTATTTGGCGATACCACCTTCGATACCAAGAATATTACCCCGAATGCTTTCCGTAATTATGTACTCACCTACCAAAGTAGCGAGTCCATCCACCGAACCAACAGCTACGGAACCGATGATTACTATGCGTATATGGATGATGGAGAGGGTTTGTTTGGCTCACAAGATCGGGTCGATATAGGGGTTGGGCGTATTTCTGCCCAAAATCGCTCCGAGGCCCGTATTGCGCTTGATAAAATCTATCGCTACGAAGATCCCGCCCATTTCGGAGACTGGCAGAACCTCTTCACCTTTGCTGGGGACGACGATTTTCCCGAGCCTGAACGCAATCGCGATTTACACGTTTTAAATGCCGATGGAACGGCTATCCGTATGAATCTGGATGAACCGGGAGCTCGCCTCAAGAAAATTTACTTGTTTGCCTATCCCGAAGAAATCACCGCTGCGGGCAGGCAATTACCGGCCGCTACCAAAGATTTAATCGACACCTTTAACAAGGGGATGTTGGTGTTCAATTACTCGGGTCATGGAAATGCCCAAACCCTCACCGATGAAGAGTTATTTCTCTCCGACTATATTCCGCAGCTTACCAATCGTAATAAATTGGCCCTTGTGGTAACGGCTACCTGCCAGTTTGGTCGCTACGATGATATCGATGCCCAATCCGGTGCCGAAAAATTGGTGCTGGCCGAAAATGGCGGGGCCATCGCTAGTTTTACGACCACACGCGTGGTATATACCTCATCGAGTACCTCAGCACTTAATTTTGGGCTCAATATTGCCCTGTCTCAAAAAATGCTCGAGCGAGATGCCGATGGGCGCCCTCTTCGTCTGGGTGACATCTTTGTGCGCACCAAAAATACCTCCATTGGGAATGAACTTAACGCCCGTAAATTTATTCTGTTAGGCGATCCTGCCCTTCGATTGGCCTTACCCGACCGAAAAGGACATTTTGCTCAGATTAATCGAGTGTCCTTGGATACCCTTCAAGATCCCCTGAGCCTTCGAGCCTTAGACACGGTGGAATTGAGTGGTGAAATTCGAAATGAAAACGGTCAAAAATATAGCGGATTTAACGGTGAGGCCATCATTACTCTTTTCGACGCCAAGCGCCGCGTGAGTATTCCCCAAGACCGCGAGTGGGTCGATAGTTATGGGTGCTATTTAAATCGAGGTACGGCACTGGAATGTACCTATGAGGTAGAAAGTGACGTCTTATTCCGTGGGAAAGCCGAAGTGGTGAATGGGGACTTTTCAACCCGATTCATTCTTCCAAAAGACATGAGCTTTTCTCCCGAAACCTCGCGAATGATTGTATTCGCCCAAAGTGGGCAGGAAACGGCAGGTGGTTCGTTCACCCAGTTGCGATTCTCGGGGCTCAATCCAGATGCCGTAAACGATGGACAGGGGCCTGATATGGATGTGTATTTAAACGATCCTAGTTTTTTTAATGGGAGCCTTTCGACTAGTAATCCCACCGTATTTGTGGAACTCAGCGACAGTTCGGGAATCAATGCCACCGGAACGGGGGTTGGTCACGAAATTCTAGCGACCCTGAATACCGAGCCTCCACAAGAATTTGTGCTGAATGATTTTTATGAGGGTGCGCTCAATGATTTCACCCAAGGACGTATAGAATACCCTCTAGAGGAGATTCCTGAGGGGTCGTATGTCTTAAAAGTTCGCGCATGGGATGTGCACAACAATCCATCGGAACAGAGTATCGCTTTTGAGGTACAATCCTCGCAAGATTTGGTGGTTCGCGACGTGTACAACTACCCGAACCCTATGAACAATGTTACGCAGTTCACTTTTGAACACAATCAACAAGGGCAGCCCTTAGAGGTGCATATCCGCATTTATACCCTTACAGGTGTGCCCGTCCAAGATATTCAACAAACCATAACTTCAACCAGTTCGTATGCCAGTATTTCATGGGATGGCCGTGACCGGGATTATGATCGCCTGGGTAACGGTACTTACATTTATGTGCTTCGGGTTACAGCAGAAACTCCCGAAGGTCGCAAAACAACCGAAAAAATTGAAAAACTAGTCGTTATCCGTTAAGCGGATAAGGGCACTAAAAATCATTTTATAATGTCCAATATGCATTATATTCCAAACCGGAACGTTTCGAGATTAATCAACAGTATGAAAAAGTTTTTTGTATCGGCAAAGCCTATGGCGCTTTTGCCAAAAACACGCATGAATCTATTAAGTGTAGCCCTGGCAATGGTGTTAGCCTTGGGTTCTGTGGCTCATGCGCAAGTGGCCATTACCGCTGTACCCTTCCTTCAAATTGAACCTGATTCCCGTGGCGCCGCCATGGGAAACACAGGAGTCGCCATCGCCGATAACGCTTCGGCTATGTTTTGGAATCCTGCTGGTTTGGCTTTTCAACGAGGCAATCAAGTGAGTATTACGCACTCCAACTGGTTGGCCAACTTCAATGTGGATGATTTATTCTACGATTATTTGGTGGGTAAATACTATGTGGAAGGCTTGGGTACCATTGGAGCCCACTTGACCTATCTCAACTTAGGTGAGCAGATTCAGACCAACGAAGATAGTCCCGATATTATCTCGAAATTCAACTCCTATGAATTAGCGCTTGGACTTTCCTATGGATTCGAGGTCAATAAAAATCTTGCCCTCGGAACCAGTCTTCGCCTGATCTATTCTTCCTTGGCATCTGGGACTACGGTAAGTCAACAGAAAGTAAATCCTGGTAGCAGTGTGGGGGTGGATTTGGCGATGTTGTACAAAACCAATCCATTCATCTTGGGACAGAACAATGCTCGCTTCTCGGCTGGATTCAACCTTTCGAATGTTGGACCGGGTATGCAGTACACCGATAATGCCCAAAAAGATCCGCTACCGACCACCCTTCGTGCTGGTTTTGCCTTAGAATATGATTTGGATGCCGAAGGATATAACAGCATTACTTTCGCGACCGATGTGTCCAAAATCATGGCCCGTAAAAAAGAAGTGGTCAAAACCCAAGCCGGTGTTTCCGATACCTCGTATGTGGCGGCAGGCCCCATTGAAGCCCTATTTTCTTCTTGGGACACCTTCCAACGATTCGATGGACAAGAGTATGTGGATGTTAGCTTGTTTCAGCAGCTCATGTTCGGGGCAGGTCTGGAATACTGGTATAATGACTTGTTTGCCCTGAGAAGTGGTTTTTACTACGAGGATCCCAACAACGGAGACCGAAAATATATCACCTTTGGCGCCGGACTTCGCTACAATGCCTTTGGTATCGACTTTAGTTACATCAAGACCCTTGAATCGGATCACCCCTTGGCGAATACTCTCCGCTTTAGTGTGCTCCTGAACTTTTAACCGCCATGCTGCCGAATCGCTGGCCTCTGTTTTCCATGCTTTTTGCAAGCATGGTTTGTTCGCTTATTAGCTCCACTTTCGGGAGTCAGGGCTCGGTCTTTGCTCAGGTTCAGCAACCGGCTATAGGGGAATTGGATGTGATTGCGGTTCGGGTTCAATTTGTGGCCGATACCACCGAACTCACCTCTGGAACCGGAATCTTTGGACCAGACGGTTACGATGGGCTCGGATACCTCTTGCGAGATGAGGATACTCGTATTGATCCCCTCCCCCACAACCAAGCTTATTTTGAGACCCATCTAGAATTTGCGAGGAATTACTTTCTGAAGTCCTCTGATGGGCTATTGGATTTGGATTATCGGGTACTTCCCGAGGTCATTCAACTCGACCAACCCATGGCGTACTATTCACCCATTGGAGAGGATTTTACCCTCGAAAAATTAGCCCTATTCATGCAGGATGTATGGGAAAAAGTGGATGCATCAGGGCAATTCGATCCCACGGGTTTAGACCCCGAAACCACTGCTTTTGTGATCTTTCATGCCGGTGTGGGTCGCGATATCGAACTTACCGGCACCTCGCTGGACATAACCCCCTTCGACCTGCCTTCTCTCTACCTGAAAGAAGCTCAAATTCAGTCTCTCTTGGGCAACCCTAGCTTTGAGGGCTTTCCCATAGATGACGGGCGCTTTTTGATAAAAAATTCTATGATTATTCCACGCACCCAATCCCGACGAGGCGAGGATATTGGGGGCAATGAAGTTGTTTTTCCCCTTTCGATCAATGGGCTTTTGTGTGCATCCATTGGAAGTCATTTAGGCCTTCCCGACTTGTTTAACACCTCGAATGGCTCTCCTGCTATTGGCCGCTTTGGGTTGATGGATGGGGCTGGCTTTTTCTCCTACAACGGATTGTTTCCACCCGAACCCTCGGCTTGGGAAAAGGTTGCGCTTGGTTGGATAGAACCGGTCAACATTACCGAATCGGCTGCTCGACTCGAGAGCGTCGGCAATTTAGGTAGTTTTGAACTCAACCCAGCCAGTGCACAAGACGAGGGTGAGGCCCCACAAATGTATCGGTGGGATATTTCGAGTAGTGAATATTTTCTGATTGAATACCGAAACCGAGACGTAGTAGGAACCGGTGTTGAACTCACCATTCAAACTCCGGAAGGCGCACGTGTTCGCCAACGTTTTACCAATCAGGATACCGATTTTATTTATCAGTATGGGGGATTTGACACGCTGCTTACGGCTGGAACCCTGGTAAATGTAAGTGATTTTGATTGGAGTTTACCCGGTGGATTGGATGTTGGGCCCGATGAGCAGGAAGGCACCGATGATGATCGAGAACTCAATGGTGGTTTATTGATCTGGCATATAGATGAAGCGGTAATTGAGCGCGCGTACCAGGATCAAGCGATGGGAGGTTCTCGCGGAGTGAATGCCGACCCCTATTACCGCGGAGTTGACTTGGAAGAAGCCGACGGTGCGCAAGACATTGGATTAGAAGCCGGGCTGTTGGACAACTCCCCCAGTTTTGGATACGCCTATGATTTTTGGTGGGAAGGCAATAACTACCGAGTGGTTACCGAAAATGGCAGCATCGATTTAAATCCTGAGAATCGTTTTGGCCCCGATACCTACCCTTCCAACGCCAGTAACGCAGGTGGCCGGCAATATTTTGAGCTCTATGATATACAGGCTACTGGTCCTAAGGCACAATTTTCAATTCGCTATGCCGCACCCAATGCGGGTTGGCCCGAGCTCGTGGGTGAATTTGACCCGCTGGTAGAGCGCCCCCTTCAACCCGAAGAAACCTATTATCAGCAGCACAGTCTGCATGTTGGACGAGTATTGCTTCAGGGATTGAACGGCCAAGCCGATACCCTTTTAGTGATCCCGTCCGAAACAGCCTTGTATGCCCTGCCTACTTCGGCACTTTCTCGGGCAGAGGCATTAGCGGCCGAGGATTGGATTCGGGTAGAGGGATTGGAAGGGATGGTTCAACCCGTGATGAACAACCGATTGGTTACGGCCGAGCGGCGGGCCAATGATTCTGAGCTGCGTGTGCGGTCCTGGGAATTGGACGGCGATAGCTTGAAAAGTGTGTGGTCGCAGGTGGTGCTTTCGGAATTGGGTGGCGTCGGGCTTAGCGAGCAGATGGGTATGATCAGCAGTAATGCCGCGGCGAATTCACCCTTGCTCTTGGAGTATTTGGGGGTTGAAATCGATGCCAATGGCCAGATGTCGGGAGCGGATTGGGAGGCTGAAAGTGCGGAAGTTAATGGCGTTCAGATGCGCTGGTCGGGCTCAAGTATTGATGTGGATGGTTGGAGTGATGATCAGATTCAGGCACTGGTGGCCAGCGGGCTCATTTCTGGTTCGAATAGAGCGCAATGGATACCCATGGCCTATGGAGATGGGGCGCGATTTGTCCGCGTGAGTGAAACAGAAGTGGGAGTCTATGACCCCTATACTGAGAGTACGGATGTGAGTGGTTTAACGGATGGAAACGGCGTGAATGAGGCAACATATACCTTATTATATAGGGCCCTACGCAGTGATTTGGCTGCTGTATGGCCGGCAATTAGTGCGGATGGGGGGGTGTTCAGAGTCAATAGCTTGGATAATACCTTGGAAGGATATCACCTGAGTGGCGCTCTTTTAGATTATTTTCCTATGGCTGCGCCGGACTCGGTTCAGTGGTTGGGAAGTCCGTTACTGGCCGATGTGGATGGAGATGAGGAACAAGATATTCTAGTACTTGGGGAGAATGCTTATTCAACCTTGGTATATGGTTTTAACCGGCAGGCTGAGCTTTTGGATGGATTTCCGCTTTTGTTGGGGAGTTCGGTTGCGGCTGGGAATGATGGGGTGGGGGCTGAGGGGGTTGCGAATGTTACGGGTGCTGCGAATGGTATTGGTTCAAGGGTGATTCAACCCGCCATTATTGGAAAACGTCTAGTGGCTGTTAGCCCCGATGGAAGCATAAAAATTTGGAACTTACCCCGCCTCACCAGCGCCGAATGGCCGTCGCGAATGGGCGCTTGGGGAGGGAATCGTGCCCGTCAAGACCAGGGTAACGACGCGCTGGGATCAACGGGTCATTCAGCGGAGATTTTAGTAGATAATGAAACCTATAACTGGCCCAATCCGGCTCAGGATGTTACCCATTTGCGGTTCCAAACTTCTGAGGCCGGCCAGTTGAGCGTTCAGATTATTACCCTGAGTGGTCGTAAGATTTGGGAAACCGAGCTACGCACCAAAGGCGGAGTTCCGGAAGAAATCACCATTGATACCTCACAATGGTCTTCAGGTGCGTATATTGCCTTGGTAAAAGCCACTGTAAACGGAAAAACGGCGAACAAACTTGTAAAAATTGCCATCACTAAATGATTCGATTGTCTGCACATATCGCTTCTTGGTTGGTTGTTCTGCTCATCGGGCTTAGCAATTTGGGGCTTCAGGCACAAACCAACCCCATGTACTATGACTATTCGTACAATCATTTGGATTGGTATACCATAGAAAGCGAGCATTTTATGGTGCATTTTCAGGAAGGTAGTGACCGCAGTGCACAGGTAGTTTCACGCATAGCCGAAGAGATTTACGGGCCCATCACCGAACTATACGACCATGAACCCGATGAAAAAGTGAGTATTGTGCTTAAAGATCGGGAAGATTATTCCAACGGAGCCGCCTATTTCTTCGACAACAAAATCGATATCTGGGTGCCGGCCTTAGACGCCCCTCTGCGCGGAACCCACCGGTGGATGCGCAATGTAATCGCCCATGAATTTACTCATATCATTCAAATTCAAACCGGGCTCAAGCGTGAACGTCGTACTCCGGCAGTCTACCTACAATGGCTCTCTTATGAAAAGGTACGCCGGCCCGACGTTTTGTATGGATTTCCCAATGGAATTGCCTCCCTGCCCTTTGCTTCTCTCAATATTCCAGCGTGGTTGGCCGAAGGAACCGCCCAGTTTCAACGTGCCGATTTGGACTATGATCAGTGGGATGCGCATCGCGACATGGTTTTGAGAAACCGAGTACTCTCGGACACCTACTTTAGCCTTCCTGAAATGGGTACCTTTGCTTCCAAAACCAGTATCGAACGTGAAACCGTATACAATCAGGGTTTTGCCTTTACGCAGTATATGGCCGATCGATTTGGAGAAACCGTTTTACGTGACATCTCTCAGGCCTTGGGACAAGACAAGGTATTTGATGTGGCCGAGGCCATAGAAATAGCGACCGGAATCCCTGGAAATCAGGTATTTGACGAGTGGATTCAGCAGCTTCGCTCGGGTTATGAAAGCGTTCAAGCATCGGTTGAAAACTCGGTTTGGGCGCAGGA
>Ga0181593_10005666_pt1 | contig 11274 bp, 9 predicted proteins | sample 071ome_19_FD_133756 | JGI IMG/M metagenome (GOLD analysis project Ga0181593, IMG submission 133756) | Coastal salt marsh microbial communities from the Groves Creek Marsh, Skidaway Island, Georgia - 071413AT metaG (megahit assembly) | ecosystem: Environmental > Aquatic > Marine > Intertidal zone...
AGCGTCGCCGACGCGCTGCAGTTCATTTCGTATTATCACCCCCTCGACTTTGTGCAGGCAGTGCATCGGGCGTGGGAGATGGAGCAGAATCCCGCCGCCAAAGATGCGATGGCCCAGATTCTCATCAACTCCCGTCTGTGCGCGATGGGTCATCGACCGATTTGTCAGGATACCGGCATCGTCACCGTATTCATCGAAGTGGCTATGTCGGTGCAGTGGGATGCCGAACCCAGCCTTGAGGCAATGATCAACGAGGGCGTGCGCCGCGCGTATACCCACCCCGATAACACGCTCCGCGCCTCGATCCTCGAAGATCCGGCGGGCAGGCGCCAGAATACCCGCGACAATACGCCTGCCGTGATCCATACGCGGCTTGTTCCCGGCGACGCGGTGAGCGTGCAAGTGGCGGCGAAAGGCGGCGGTTCTGAGAATAAATCCAAGCTGGCAATGCTCAATCCCTCAGACAGCATCGTCGATTGGGTGGCCAAAACACTCCCGACGATGGGTGCGGGCTGGTGCCCTCCGGGTATTCTGGGTATTGGTATTGGCGGCACGGCGGAGAAAGCGATGGTGCTGGCCAAGGAGTCCCTCATGGCGCCTGTGGATATTCACGAGCTCCGCGCGCGGGGGCCGCAAAGTCGCATTGAAGAACTCAGGCTGGAAATTATGGACGCGGCCAACCGGACCGGTATCGGGGCGCAGGGCCTTGGCGGTCTGACCACGGTGCTCGACGTCAAAATCAAGGACTACCCGACCCACGCGGCCTCACTGCCGGTGGCGATGATACCGAACTGCGCCGCCACCCGGCACGCGCACTTCACCCTCACCGGTGAGGGACCGGCGCTGCAGACGCCACCTGACGTCGATGCCTGGCCCGATATCAGCTGGGACCCGGGCGAATCGGTGCGCAGAGTGAATCTCGATACCGTGACCCGCGATGAGATTCATCGTTGGCAGCCCGGGGAGACCCTGCTGCTCTCCGGTACCATGCTCACGGGACGCGACGCTGCCCACAAGCGCATGACCCAGATGCTGGAGCAAGGAGAGTCCTTGCCGGTCGACCTCCGCGGCAAGTTCATTTACTACGTGGGCCCCGTAGATCCCGTGCGTGATGAAGCCGTCGGCCCCGCAGGGCCCACCACGGCAACGCGAATGGATAAGTTCACCGATTACATTCTCGAGCAGACCGGGCTGGCAGGCATGATTGGCAAGGCCGAGCGTGGTCCGGTGGCGATTGAGGCCATCAAGCAGCATGGTGCGGTGTATTTGATGGCGGTGGGTGGCGCCGCGTACCTAGTATCTCAAGCCGTGACCAAGGCAGAGGTCGTCGCGTTTGAAGATCTAGGTATGGAAGCCATTTATGCCTTCACGGTGAAGGACATGCCGGTCAGCGTTGCGGTCGATAGTCGCGGCGAGTCAGTGCACATCACGGGCCCACAGATCTGGAAAGCCAGAATCGAAGAGCAGGCGATTGAGCTCATCTGATTCTTTCTACTGGCACGACTACGAAACTTCCGGCAAGGATCCGGATCAAGACAGGCCCTGGCAATTTGCGGGTGTACGCACCAACGCTGCGCTCGAGATTATTGAAGATCCCCTCACGCTGTATGCGCGTCCGAGTCCGGATCGGCTACCTCATCCCGCCGCTATCAGGGTAACAGGCATTACACCCCAAGAGGCGGCGCAAAAAGGGCTCCCCGAGACGGAATTTATCGAACGGATTCACCAGGAGCTGTTGCGGCCCAAAACCTGCGCTGTGGGTTACAACTCGATCCGCTTCGATGATGAAGTGACCCGCTTTACGCTGTGGCGCAACTTTCGCGACCCCTACCGACGAGAGTGGCAAAACGGCAACAGCCGCTGGGATTTGCTGGACGTCGCCCGCGCCATGTTTGCGCTGCGGCCCGAGGGCATTCAATGGCCGCGCGATGAGGAGGGCTTACCCAGCTTCCGGTTGGAGGCGTTAACAGCGGCGAATGCCATTGAACATGGCGCCGCGCACGATGCGATGTCAGACGTGACGGCGACCATTGAGGTCGCGCGCCTGTTCAAGCGGGCGCAGCCCGAATTGTTCGACACGCTCTTCGCGCAGCGCTCCAAGCGAGCCGTGGGCCAGCTCGTTAACCTCCAGGCCCTCACCCCGCTGGTTCATATTTCCGGTATGTTTGGCGCCGCCCGCAGCAATCTGGCCTTGGTGGTGCCCGTGGCGTGGCATCCCGACAATAACAGCGAAGTCATTTGCGTTGATCTGGGGTCGCCGCCCTATTTCCTCGACCAGGAGCCGGAACAGGTGCGAGAGTATCTGTTCACCCCCAAGGCAGATTTGCCTGACGGGGTTCAGCGCCCGCCGTTAAAGACGATCCGACTGAATCGCGCGCCGGTGCTGCTGCCCACCCAGTGGGTGGCGGGTGCCGTGGCTGAGCGGCTAGGGCTTGATGGTGAGAGGCACCGGGCACATCTGGCCCTGCTCAGGGAACGTCACGCGGCGGCGCCAGACGCGTTTGTGCAACGCCTGCAAAGCGTATGGCGCGGCCGGTCTTACCCCGCGCGGACCGATCCAGACAGAATGCTCTACCAAGGCTTTGTGGGGGATGCTGATCGCGCACTCTGCGACGCGGTGATCAACGCCGACCCTGCCGCGCTTGCAGGGCGCTCCTACCCATTTTCTGATCCCCGACTGCCAGAATTATTCTTTCGCTATCGCGCGCGAAATTATCCTGAGTCACTTAGCGCGGATGAGTTGGCGCAGTGGCGTGAGCACTGTCACGGCGAGTGGCGGGAGGGCACCTTTACTCGGGAGGATTTTAATCGGGCGCTGGCGGAGGAGCGCACTGATCCACACATGACAGCTGCCACGGAGGCGGCACTGATTTGCCTTGAGGAGTGGGTGGATGGCCTGTCAGTTGAGTAACGAAGGGCGCTACAATACCTCGCGTTGGCGCAGCCTGTGGGCGCTGGGGCCCGCAGGACGAGGCACCGCTTGTCTGGTATGCAGGGAAGTGCGCTGGAAAGCACCGGAGAATCGCCCCAAGGGGAGTGCGAAGCATGCAATTTGCTGGTAGCCACATCCTGACCGTCAGCCAGTTTGAGCGAGCTGACGTAGAGCGGTTGTTCTCTGTGGCAGATGCCATGCGGCCCTATGCCCACCGCGAGCGTATTACACGGGTACTGGAAGGCGCGATTCTCGGCTCCATGTTTTTTGAACCCTCCACCCGGACACGGATCAGTTTTGGTAGCGCCTTCAATCTATTGGGCGGCGAAGTGCGGGAGACGACGGGCTTCGAGCATTCGGCAATCGCCAAAGGCGAGTCACTCTACGATACCGCGCGGGTGCTGAGCGGTTACTCGGACATCATTGTTATGCGACACCCCGAAGCGGGGTCGGTGGCGGAATTTGCCAACGCCAGTCGCGTTCCGGTTATTAACGGTGGCGACGGTGCCAACGAGCACCCCAGTCAGGCGTTATTGGATTTGTACACGATCCGTGCCGAGCTGATGGGCCGTAACCGGGGTCTGGACGGGCTTCGTATCGCGATGGTGGGCGACCTGCGCTTTGGCCGCACCGTCCATTCACTGTCGAAATTACTCTCCCTGTTTTCTGGGCTTCGCGTCAGTCTGGTATCTCCAGAAGCACTGAGCATGCCGGCTGAGGTGGTAGAGGCGCTGCAAATTGCGGGGCATGAGGTGCTCCAAACCGACACGCTGGAGCAGGGCATAGCGGATGTTGATATTGTTTACAGCACCCGCATTCAGGAGGAGCGTTTTGCAAGCCCCGAAGAGGCGGATCTTTATCGCGGTCGTTTTCGTCTTAACCAAAGCGTCTATACCGCCAACTGTGAGCCCAATACGGTCATCATGCACCCGCTGCCGCGCGACTCGCGGGAGGGCGCCCGAGAGCTCGATGTCGATCTAAACGATAATCCGAATCTCGCTATTTTTCGGCAAAGTGATAACGGTGTGCTGGTGCGTATGGCGCTTTTTGCTTTGATTCTGGATGTGGCGGATCAGGTTGATCAAAGCTCCGCGCCGGTACCGTGGTATACGGAGCGCCGGTTTTGACGGCTTCTCGGCGCCAGTTTGGCGCCGCCGATGTGATGCTGGAGAGCAGAGAGACGAGTTACAGGGGCTACTTTGCAGTAGACACTCTCACATTGCGTCACCGCCTTTTTGCAGGTGGCTGGTCCTCTCCGATGCGGCGGGAGTTGTTCCAAAGGGGCGATGCGGTAGGGGTGCTGCCCTGGAATCCTCGCACCGATGAGGTGGTGCTGATAGAGCAGTTCCGCGTGGGTGCCCTGCGCGGTGCCGACAATCCCTGGATGCTTGAGCTCATTGCGGGCATCGTCGAGTCGGGGGAATCTGACAGGGAGGTCGCCCAACGGGAGGCGGAAGAAGAGGCGGGATGTCAGCTACACCGGCTAGAACCCATTGCCACTTTTTATCCCAGCGCGGGCGCCTGCTCCGAGCAAATTCGGCTGTTTATCGGAGAAACGACGGGCGCAGAACACGGGTCTATAAAAGGGCTGGCGGGGGAGCACGAGGACATCCTGGTGCATCAGATTGCTCGCTCAGAGGCGATCGCCATGCTAGAGCGGGGTGAGGTCAACAATGGGCATACCTTGATAGCGCTTCAGTGGCTTGCCCTGCATGCTGACCGCTTGCGCAGGGACTGGCATGTCTGACTCGTCCTCAGTGCCCGATCCGGAAAACCCAGCTGCCGAGGAGGAGCGCGGCGCAACGGGCCAGCCGGGGCTGTTGCGTTCGAGTGCTGTCGTGGGCGGAGCGACCATGCTCTCCCGCGTGTTGGGCTTGGTGCGGGATGTGGTCCTGGCTCATGTTATCGGCGCTAATGGCAACGCCGATGCCTTTTTTGTTGCCTTTAAAATCCCCAATTTTTTGCGCCGGCTTTTCGCCGAGGGGGCGTTTTCCCAGGCATTTGTGCCGGTGCTGGCGGATACACGGCAAAAAGGTGGGCTCACCGCGGTGCGCGAGTTGGTGGATCGAGTCGCCGGTGTGCTCGGGGGCACACTGCTGTTGCTCACACTGGTCACCCTCTTGGCCTCGCCGCTGGTCGCCACGCTCTTTGCTCCCGGCTTTCTGAGGGATCCCGCCAAACTGGCGCTGACGGGTGACCTGATCAAGATTACCTTCCCTTATTTGCTGCTCATTTCTCTCACCGGCTTTGCGGGGGCGATCCTCAACAGTTACCAGCGATTTGCCGTGCCCGCGCTGACGCCGGTACTCCTAAATCTTTGCCTCATTGCCGCCGCACTGTGGTTGACCCCCGCATTTGAGGAGCCCGCATTTGCGCTGGCATTGGGTGTATTGATTGCGGGCTTCGCGCAACTGCTATTTCAGGTGCCAGCGCTGGCGGGCATCCGCCTCGTGCCCCGGCCGCGCTGGGCGCCAGGGCACGCGGGAGTGAAGCGCATATTGGTGCTGATGGTGCCGGCACTTTTCGGGGTCTCGGTGAGCCAGATCAACCTGCTGCTCGATACGGTGCTGGCTTCCTTATTACCCACTGGCAGTGTCTCTTGGCTGTATTACTCGGACCGGCTCACTGAGCTGCCTCTGGGCGTGTTTGCCATTGCGATTGCCACCGTCATCCTGCCGACGCTCTCGGGTCAGCGCGCCAGGGCAGATGATCCTGCTTTCGCTGACACCCTGTCCTGGGCGATTCGCAGTGTGCTGCTGATTGCCTTCCCGGCGACAGCAGCGCTGGCGTTTTTGGCCGAACCGCTCTTGGTGACGCTGTTTCAGTACGGGGCTTTCGGTGTTCAGGATAGAGTGATGGCCGCGGTGAGTTTACAGGCATACGCCTTGGGTCTGGGCGCTTTCATGTTGGTGAAGGTTCTGGCGCCCGGGTTCTACGCCAGAGAGGATATGAAAACCCCAGTGCGCATCGGGATCATTGCCATGGGCACCAACATGGTGCTCAATCTGGCCTTCGTTTTGCCACTCATGTGGTGGTTCAGTATCGGGCATGCGGGTCTGGCCCTCGCCACCAGTGTGTCGGCCTGGTTGAACGCCCTGTTGCTTTACCGAGGCCTGCGTCGGGAAGGTGTATTGGCTACCAGTGGTTTCCCCAGCAGCTGGCTACTGCGGATTGCACTGGCAACATTGCTGATGCTGCTGCTGTTGTGGGGGTACACGCCCGACATTCACCTGTGGGATCACTGGGACGCCTGGCAACGTGGAGTCCGTTTAATTGGATTGTGTTTCGGTGGCCTCTGCGTCTATGGGTTGGCGCTATGGATCATGGGTCTTCGCCCCGTCATGTTACGCCGCTGATCGGAGGCAGCCTGACCTGCGCGAGACGGGGTTGCGCCGGCTTCTACGGCTGATCTGCCCTGCACTCATCGGTATACTGTCGGCTGATTGGCTTGGGAATCTCCCGCTTCATGGAACTCATTCGCGGTCGGCATAATCTTGAGCCCGCTCACCGCGGTTGCGCGGTAACGATCGGGGCCTTCGATGGTGTTCATGTGGGGCATCAATCGGTGCTGATGCACCTCAAGGAAGAGGCTAAAAGACGAGGTGTACCGGCAACCGTTGTCACCTTTGAGCCGCTGCCCCGGGAGTATCTCCGCCCTTTGGAAGCGCCGCCAAGGATCACCACGCTACGCGACAAGTGGCCACTATTGCAGGCCTGCGGTGTGGACCGTGTTTTGTGTCTGCCCTTCAACGAACGCCTGCGCCAGCTCAGTGCCCGCGATTTTGTTGAAACCGTATTTGTCGCGGGGTTGGGTGTTCAGTATCTCGCCTTTGGCGATGACTTTCGCTTTGGCAACCGACGAGAGGGGGATCTGGAATATGTCCGCGCACTGGCGGACGAATTTGGCTATGCTGTCGCCCCGACACCTACCTGCGAGGTAGGGGGTGAGCGGGTCAGCAGCACGCGTATTCGTTCCGCGTTGGGCGAGGCAGACTTCGCCGCAGCCACGCAGTTGCTTGGCAGACCCTTTGAGATGTCGGGTCGGGTACAGCATGGTCAAAAGTTGGGAAGGCAGTTGGATACGCCCACGGCCAATATCGCGCTTCATCGGATTCGATCACCGTTACACGGGGTGTATGTGGTCAGGGTTTCCGGTGCAGGTTTGACGAACGCGGCGGGTGTGGCGAATGTGGGTGTCAAGCCCACTATTGGTGACAGTCTGGAAGCCACTCTGGAAGCCCACATTCTGGAGGGCTCTCCTGACCTCTATGGGCAGCGGTTGAGCGTGCGTTTTGTTCACAAGCTACGTGACGAAAAAAAGTTTCCGTCACTGGATGCGCTGAAAGCCGGTATCGCGGCGGACAAGGCCAACGCCCGGCAGTGGCTGAGGAACCACGGATAAAGTATGAGTGATTACAAAAGCACGCTGAATCTGCCCCAGACAGATTTCCCAATGAAGGCTAATTTGGCTCAGCGTGAGCCAGAGCGGCTTAGGGCCTGGCAAGCCATGGACCTCTATGGGCAGATGCGCCAAGTGGGGCAGGGCAAGCCCACCTTTATCCTCCACGATGGCCCGCCTTATGCCAATGGTGAGCTCCACGTGGGCCATGCGATTAACAAAATTCTCAAAGACATCATTATCAAATCCAAAACCCTGTCGGGTTTTGATGCCCCCTACGTGCCCGGGTGGGACTGTCATGGCCTGCCCATCGAACTCAACGTAGAGAAAAAAGTGGGCAAACCCGGCCACAAGGTGACTGCGGCCGAGTTTCGGCAACACTGCCGGGATTACGCGCAAAAACAGGTCGAGGCGCAAAGGGCAGACTTTATACGCATGGGAGTGGTGGGCGAGTGGGATAATCCCTACCTCACTATGGATTATGGCTTTGAGGCCAATATCGTTCGCTCTTTGGCCACCATGGTGGAGAAGGGCCACTTGCACAGAGGCTTCAAGCCAGTTCACTGGTGCCTTGACTGTGGGTCGGCTCTGGCCGAGGCCGAGGTGGAGTATCGCGACAAGCAGTCCTCCGCCGTGGACGTCGCGTTTGTTTTTGTCGATGCGGCCGAGGCATCACGGCGGCTGGGTATTACGGTAGTGGATCGGATCGAGTTGGCGATCTGGACCACCACGCCCTGGACTTTGCCTGCGAATCGCGCTGTCGCTTTATCGGCCGATTTGAATTACGTCGTGGTCGAGGCTGAGGGTCGCCAGGTGCTGGTGGCCGAAGCCCTCGCGGAGGCCTGCGCCAAACGGTTTGGTTTTGCGAGCCTAGAAGTAAAGGGCGGTGCCAGCGGCGCTGAGCTGGAAGGATTAATGTTGGTGACCCCCTTTGGTAACGCGCCAGTCCCTATCGTGTTGGGTGATCATGTGACCACCGAGGCGGGGACGGGCTGTGTTCACACTGCACCGGCGCATGGCCTCGAGGATTTTGAGATGGGGCGCCGTTACAATCTCGAGGTTTACAACCCCGTGGGCGGAAACGGCGTTTATCACGCCGATACGCCGGTGTTTGCGGGCCAACATATTTTTAAGGCCAATGACGACATCATCGCCGCACTGGCCGAGCGCAATGTGCTTCTTTGCCATGCGCCTTTTCAACACAGTTACCCCCACTGCTGGCGTCATAAGTCGCCCATTATTTTTCGGGCCACGCCCCAGTGGTTTATCAGCATGACCGGCAATGGCTTGCTGAGTGCAGCGAAGACGGCGGTAGCGGGTGTACAGTGGATCCCCGAGTGGGGTCGGGCGCGCATCGATAGCATGTTGGCCGAGCGCCCGGATTGGTGTATCTCGCGGCAACGCACCTGGGGCGTGCCGATAGCGTTGTTCGTGCATAAAACATCGGGGGAATTGCATCCCGATACCCAGCGTCTAATGGAGGCTGTGGCGGTCCGAATTGAAGCAAAAGGTATCGAGGCATGGTTTGATCTCGATCTCGAAGACCTGCTGGGTGACGATGCCGGTGACTACGAAAAAGTCACCGATACCCTCGATGTGTGGTTCGACTCAGGCGTAACACATCGCTGTGTGCTGCAGCAGCGCGACGGATTAAGCTGGCCCGCCGATCTGTATCTTGAGGGCTCGGATCAACATCGCGGATGGTTCCAATCCTCATTGCTGACGGGCATTGGCACCCATGATGCGGCGCCCTACCGCAGCGTTCTGACCCATGGCTTCACGGTGGATGGCGATGGTCGCAAGATGTCGAAGTCCCTCGGCAACATCATTCCTGCGGGTAAGGCAATGCGGGACTTGGGCGCCGATGTGTTGCGGCTGTATGTTTCTGCGGCCGACTACCGCAATGAAATTTCCGCCTCAGATGAGATTTTCAAGCGCACAGCAGACGCTTATCGGCGTATCCGCAACACAGCGCGGTTCCTGTTAGCCAACCTCGCCGGGTTTGACCCGTCAACCGATGCGCTGCCCAATGATGCGCTCTTGCCGCTGGATCGCTGGATCCTGGGTAAGGCGCAGGCGCTACAAGCAGACATTCAGGTGGCGTACGACGACTACCAGTTCCATCACGTTTACCACCGGGTGCACAACTTCTGCAGTGGTGAGCTCGGCGGCTTTTACCTCGATGTGATCAAGGACCGGCAGTACACAACGGGTCGCGACTCCCTGCCGCGTCGCTCCGCGCAGACGGCGTTATTTCACCTCGCCGAAGCGCTGTGCCGATGGATTGCACCTATTTTGAGCTTTACCGCCGACGAAATTTGGGAAAATCTTCCGGGATCGCGTGCAGCATCGGTGTTTTTGACCCAATGGTACGGGGCCCTCCCCGAACCCGAGACCGAAGGCCAGCTCAACAGCCATTTCTGGATGGAATTGATGCTGGTCAGGCAACAGGTCAATAAAGCGCTCGAACTGTCCCGCGAGCAGGGTATGGTTCGGGGCTCTCTCGACGCCGCCGTTTGCCTCTATGCCGAGCCTGATCTTGCCGCCCGCTTGAGCGTGCTCGGCGATGAGCTGCGTTTTGCGTTGATTACGTCTGAAGCGGCCGTTTTCGATTGGGCGGAAGCGCCGCCGGAGGCTGTGGAGGCAGAAGAACTTCGGTTACGAGTGCTGATACAGCCCGCAGCGGGAGAGAAATGTGATCGCTGCTGGCACCGCCGTCCCGATGTGGGGCAACATCAGTCCCATCCGGCGTTATGCGGACGATGTGTGACCAATGTTGATGGCCCGGGCGAGGTACGTCACTTTGCCTGAGGCATCGCCTGCACTGCCACCGATGCGTCGGCACTGGCTGGGTTTGCTGATCGCGGCTGTGGTTATCGTGCTGGACCAATGGAGTAAGCATGTTGCGGTAACCGAATTGGTTTTTCGCACCCCCGTTGTGGTCACTGCGTGGTTTGACTGGATGTTGACCTATAACACTGGGGCAGCGTTCAGCTTCTTGGCCGATGCCGGGGGATGGCAGCGCTGGTTTCTGTCTGCGATTGCAGCAGCAGTCAGTGCTTTTATCGTCATCTGGCTATTCCGTCTGGCACCCGAAGATCGCGGCCTGGTGCTGCCATTGGGACTGATACTGGGCGGTGGCGTGGGTAACCTGATTGATCGAATCACCCTTGGTTATGTGGTCGATTTTGTCTCCTGGCACTATCAGGATTGGTATTGGCCGGCGTTTAACGTGGCCGATGCCGCAATCTCACTGGGTGCTGCGGCATGGCTATGGGTGGCATTACTGGGTGGCTCGGAAGGCGAGGTCGGGCCATCCGGAGATGCTTCACAAAGTGAGTAACATCATGAATCTGGCTATTGAGCCCAATACGCGCATTACACTGAACTTCTCCCTCGCGCTGGAAACGGGGGAGGAGGTGGACTCCAATTTTGGGCAGGACCCCGTGAGTTTTGTCATGGGCGATGGGTCGTTGTTGCCGGGATTTGAGCGCAGGCTCCTGGGCATGCGGGCTGGCGATGAAGCGGAGTTCAGGATTCCGCCGGATGAGGGGTTCGGGGATCCCCACGAAGATAATATTCAGGAAATTCCCCGAGGCGAATTCGATGAAGAGGCCCCGCTGGAGCCCGGCATGCTATTTTCTTTTGCCGATGCCGCGGGTGGCGAGGTGCCGGGGATGATCGCGGAGGTGGGGGAGGACAGCGTGACGGTGGATTTTAATCATCCATTGTCGGGGCGTACTATTCACTTCAGAGTGCGGATTGCGCACGTAGAGCCGGCGGAGCTGCATTGATGGACATTGTTCTGGCCAACCCCAGGGGGTTCTGCGCGGGAGTAGACCGCGCCATTGACATCGTCAATCGCGCCCTTGAAGTTTTTGGCGGGCCCGTTTACGTCAGGCATGAGGTCGTTCATAACCGCCATGTCGTTGACGATTTGCGA
>Ga0181593_10005670_pt1 | contig 11272 bp, 6 predicted proteins | sample 071ome_19_FD_133756 | JGI IMG/M metagenome (GOLD analysis project Ga0181593, IMG submission 133756) | Coastal salt marsh microbial communities from the Groves Creek Marsh, Skidaway Island, Georgia - 071413AT metaG (megahit assembly) | ecosystem: Environmental > Aquatic > Marine > Intertidal zone...
AGCGGATGAGGTACAGCGTCTTGCAGAACGTTCTGCTGCGGCAACGAAGCAGATTGAGGCGCTGGTAAAAACGATTCAGAACGATACGAACGAAGCGGTTATCTCGATGGAGACAACAACTTCCGAGGTGGTACGTGGTGCCCGCCTAGCACAGGATGCGGGTGTTGCACTGGAAGAGATTGAGAACGTATCGAAAAACCTTGCAGACCTGATTCAGAACATTTCCAACGCAGCACGTCAGCAGGCGTCTTCTGCGGGTCACATTTCCAACACGATGAACGTAATTCAGGAAATTACTTCGCAGACTTCTGCGGGTACGACTGCTACTGCGAAATCGATTGGTAATCTGGCTGAAATGGCGAACAAACTGCGTGAGTCGGTTGCCGGCTTCAAGCTGCCGGAGCAAGCTCTGTAGGCTGAAGAAGTTAGATGAGCAATCCATCCGATCCGTTTTCACCCACTGGGACGCGTTTTGTAACCGTCCCAGATATGAGTGAAGAGCAGTTTCTGCGTTGGCAGAATCTGCTCGAAGAGCGCACAGGTATGTGTTTGGCACCTCAGCGGCGCTCGTTTTTGCAAACCAGTCTCGGGATTCGTATGCGCGAGCTGGCTTGTGCGGATTACGAAGAATATTACGACAAGGTAGTTTCAGGCCCAGGTGGGGCTATCGAGTGGGCTACCCTTGTTGATCGTTTAACGGTTCAGGAAACTCGTTTTTTCCGCGATCCTTATGCGATGGAATTTGTACGCAATCATCTGCGTACTATGGCGCAACAACTCAGATCTGAAACATCGTTTGATATCTGGAGTATGGGCTGTTCGTCGGGGGAAGAGGTTTATAGTCTGGCTATGCTGGCGGACGAATGCCTGACCCCTATGGGTTATAAATATTCAGTCACCGGAACCGATATTTCCACTGTGGTATTGCGTAAAGCACGTCAGGGTAAATATCCAATTCGTAAACTGGAAACTATGCCGCTGTCGTATCGGGAGCGGTATTGCAACAAACTGGCAGACAATGAATATCAGATTGTCTCTGAGTTACGCGACAGAACCTGTTTTAGTCAGGTGAATGCATTGAATTTGGATGCGTTCCCTGTACAAGGGCTGAGCGTAATTTTCTGTCAGAACATGCTGATTTATTTTCGTCGCTGGCGTCGCCGCGAGATTCTGGATGCTCTGGCGGAGCGATTGTCGCCGGGCGGAGTGCTGATCACAGGACTGGGAGAAATGGTCGACTGGCAGCACCCGGATTTAGTACAAGTGCAAGATAATAATTTATCTGCCTATATTCGGCGGGATAATAGAATAACAACAGGAGACCGCTAGGCGATGAGCCATGACTACATCGCCCTGGAATGGGTTAAAGGGGAGATTGAGGAAACTCTGCAGCAGGCTCAACAGGCTCTGGAAGCTTATGTTGAGAATCCGCAGGATCAAACTCGTCTCAAATTTTGTCTGAGTTATCTGCATCAAGTGCATGGCACTTTGCAGATGGTTGAGTTCTATGGCGCTGCTTTATTAGCAGAAGAAATGGAATCTCTGGCAAAAGCACTCAGTACCGGGTCAGCTAAAAACCAGCAGGATGTGCTGGAAGTTCTGATGCAGGCGATCCTGCAACTGCCTAATTATCTGGAACACGTCAAAGTCGGACGTCGCGATTTACCTGTTGTATTAACGCCGATTTTGAATGAACTGCGGGCCGCCCGTGGTGAAAGCCTGATGTCAGAAAGTGCGGTTTTCTCACCGAATATTCCCCACTTTGAACCACTGACTGTTGAGCAGCTTAAAAAATTCAAAGCCCCTGCTTTTGCTCCTTGGCTGAAGAAAATCCGCCAAATGTTGCAGGCCGCGATTCTGCATATTTTGCAGGGCAAGCAGGAAAAAGTTGCTCTGGAATACCTGAGTAAAGTTTTCTCGAAACTGCATAAGTCGTTAGGCAAGACCCCTAGTGGTGTTGTTTGGGCACCAGCACTGGCGTTTACCGATTATCTGAAAACCGAGAAAAGCATTCCTAAAAGTGCCAAGCCTTTATTGCGTCAGCTAGATGTACAGCTGAAGCAGATTCAGGAACAGGGCATTATTGTTATTAATCAGCCAGCCAATGGAGAGCTGATTAAAAATCTGCTGTTTTATATCGCTAAGTCGCCATTAGAAAGTGGCCCAACGGCATTTGTTAAAGACAAGTTTGAACTGCAGGCTGCTTTGCCGGATAGCGGAGACGCTAACGCATCCTCTAATCTGACTGGGCCCGACAGAGAAACAGTGGGCACTGTTGTTGCTGCACTGATTGAAGAAATCACCGGCCTGAAAGATCAGTTCGACTTATTAGTCCGTAACAAAGACAATCGTGTTCAGGGGTTATCTGAACTGGCATCTGCTTTTAAACAGATCAGCGATACCATGGGTATGTTGGGTCTGGGGATGCCTCGTCGTGTATTGCAAGAGCAAATGAGTCATGTAGCCCGTATTGTCGATTCAGGTTCTGTTGATGACAGCGCGCTGATGGATATTGCTGGTGCTCTGTTGTATGTCGAAGCAACACTGACCGGTATGCAGGCGGAAGGTACGTTAACGGAAACCCGTCCGGAAGAAGCTTCGATTTCTAATGCTCAGCATGCGGTATTGCGTGAAGCCCGTAATGTGCTCGAGCAAGTTAAAGACGCCATCGTTGAGTACATTGCTAAGCAATGGGATGCCGCTGAGTTGGAAGATGTTCCTAACTGGCTGAAGTCCATCGAAGGCTCTATCAATATGATCCCTCTGCCACGGGCAGCGAAAATTCTTGAGTTATCAGCAGGCTTTGTTGAAAACCAGCTGATCAACGAAGGGTTGAAGGCGCAGTGGAGTGTGATGGATAACTTTGCGGATATCCTCACGAGTGTTGAATATTACATTGAGCGTTACAGCAACAGTCCGGTAGAAGCGGATGAGAATCTGCTGATTCGTGCTGAGCAAGCTTTAGCTGAATTGCCTGGCATGGCTGATGCGCAGTTGCCACAGGATGAAAGTAGTCAGAATGATGACCTAGCAGCCGCTTTGGATCAGATCGATGTAGATAATGACAACGAAGAAGTTGTCGAAGTTGATCTGGCATCTGTATTGGACGCACCGGAAGCTGAAGACGAAGAAGAGCAAACAGCAGAGGTCCCAGCTTTAGAAGCAGTTGAGACCGATTCTGAACAAGTTGAAGCAATTATCGATATTCCGGTGGTGGAAGAAGCCGAGACGGAAGTCGCTGAAGTGGTTGAGATTGCGGCTGAATCAGAACCTGAGGTTGAAGAGGTTCAGGTTGAAGTAACAGAGACTCAGGACGAACAGGATGATGACGATGATCTGATTGATGATGAGATTATTGAGATCTTCTTGGAAGAAGCAGAGGAAGTTTTAGAAACTCTGCATGAATTCTGGCCTCAATATAAATCAGATCTGACTGATACCGAATCACAAACTACAGTACGCCGTGCTTTCCATACCCTGAAAGGTAGTGGTCGCATGGTTCAGGCTGAGTTCATTGGTGAGCTTGCCTGGTCGATTGAGAATATGCTTAACCGCGTTATCGACAATACCATTGAGTTGGATGCCAATGGCATTGCCTTGATCGATAAAGTGATTAGTCACTTGCCTGAACTGATCGATGACTTCCGTAATCGTCGTAAGCCGAGTATTGATGTTGATTCCATGATGGCTTATGGAGAAGCGTTAGCAAAGGGTGAAGCCGTAGCGGCATTGAACGACGAGGATGCTGATGATGCATCCGCTGCGGCAGATGCATCTGAACAACCTGAAGCAGAGATTGAAGTTGTTGAAGAAGTTTCTGCAGTCGAGCTGGAAATAGAGCCGGCGCAAGTTGAAGACGACACTGAAGTATCAGCAGACCTTGTTGCCGATATTGCAGATGTAGAAATTGTAGAAGTTGATGCGCCAGAAGAAGATGAAGCAGAATCTGAGCAGGAAGAGTCCCTGCTGGATGACGCATTAATTGATATTTTCCGCACAGAGACGGCCACTCATTTGGCCACTGTGCGTGAATTTATCGAAGAGTCGAATGAAACCGGCTGTAGTAATGATCTGACAGATCAGCTACAGCGTGCTCTGCATACGCTGAAAGGCAGTGCACATATGGCGGGTATTTCGCCGATCGCATTAGTCGCTTCACCACTGGAAAAACTGATTAAAGAACTACGGGCTTATCAGGTTCGCAATACTCCCGGGCTGGTTGAGTTATTAGCAGAAGGCGTTGAACTGATTGAAGCGGGTATTGAGCAGTTGGATACTACACCAACGCGCCCATTGCCTCATGAAGGTGAGTTCCTGATTAAAGTCGGTGAGCTGGAAGATTTATTATTGCATCCGGTTACTGAACCGAGTGCAGACAGCAGTTCACCTGATCCATTACAACTGGCTCAATTCCTGAGTGAAGGAATGGACGCCCTGATGGATGCTGATCAGTTGGTGAAAGTTTGGCTGAAAAATCCTGACGACCTTGATGGACTGAAGCGTTTATACGATGAGTTGCAGCAAGTCAGTGCTGGTGCGGTAAAAGCCGATCTGCTTGAGGTGGTGCAGGTTTGTGAAGCACTATCTGCTCTCTATCAGCGTATTCTAGAGTCCTCCAGCGGCGCTCAGCCGCAAGTTGCCGAATTAGCACTTGAAGCACATGAAGCTTTATTAACCATGTTGGACTTTCTGGCTGCGGGTCAGAAGATTGAAGCACAGGATGAGCTGATTCAGCGTCTGGAAAGCTTTGAGTCGGTTGAAGAATCAAACGACAGTTCTGATGTTGAAGTTGAGGAAGAAACGACTGAAACTGAAGAATTACCAGTGCTCGAAACTGAGGTGGCTGAAGAGGCAGAGTCAGAAACCCCTGCCGTAAAGCAGGCAACTCCTGTTATCACTCAGGTTGCCCAATCAGCTGAGCCGCTCAGTGCTGATATTGATGAAGAGCTACTGGAAATTTTCCTGGAAGAAGCTCAGGAAATTATGGAAGCCGCATCTGCATCTCTACAGCGTTGGCAGGAGAACCCTGAGAACCTATTGGATGTTGCCGAGTTGCAACGTGAATTGCACACCCTTAAAGGTGGTGCACGCATGGCAGAAATTGCTGCGGTTGCAGACTTATGCCATGAGTTAGAAAGTATTTATGAAGGCCTGCATGATGGCCGGGTTTCTTTCCATGAGCAGTTGATTCCGGTTTTGGTTGAATGCCACGACGTATTGGATGACTTGCTGGAACAGGTGCGCAGCGGATTTAACCCGATTGTACCAGCCGCTTTGGTTGCAGAAATTCATCGCATTGCTAAAGGTGGAGTGCCAACACTGGATGCTCTGGCTCAGCAAAACGACCAGCTTGTGGTTTCCGATGCTCCTGCTGAAGTCGTTGTTGATGAAACAGCGGTTGAAGGGGAATTTATTGCCGCTGATCAGCCGATCGTTGAAGCACTGGATGACAGTGATCGAGAGATTCTGGAAATTTTTCTGGATGAAGCTCAGGAACTGCAGGATGAACTGGATGGTGTGATTCAGGGCTGGCAGCAGGATCCGTCGAACCTGTTAGCCACTGAAGAAATTCAGCGCATTATGCATACTCTGAAAGGTGGTGCCCGTTTGGGTGGGCTGACGGAAGTTGGCGATCTTTCTCACGATTTTGAAGCTTGGATGGTCAAGGCTCAGCAAGGACAAATCGAAGTTAATGATGAGTTCTTTGCCGAGGTATATCGTCGTCAGGATGAGTTGGCGACACACATTGATAAAGTAGCGGTTAGCCTGAAGCAGGATTCTGCCGTTAGCGAAATTCCTGAGCTGAATGTGGTTGAAGATGCTGCTCCGGCTGTGGAAGAAAGCAATACAGATTCCAATGTTGTGCCGTTTAAGCGCGATGCAGAAGAAGCGGAGCAAGAAGTTACTGAACTTGCACCAGCACCACAGCCTCAGCAGGCGCCGACTAAGCTAGATCAGGAAGAAAACCAGCCTCAGCAGGGCCGTCGTGGCCCGCAGGAAATGGTTAAAGTTTCAGCCGAGTTGCTGGATAACTTGGTTAATCTGGCCGGTGAGACGTCGATTTCCCGTGGTCGTCTGGAACAACAGGTTACTGACTTCTCACAATCTCTGGATGAGATGGATTCGACTCTGGATCGTTTAAGCGATCAGTTGCGTCGTCTGGATATTGAAACTCAGGCGCAGGTGTTATTCCGTCAGGAACGCCAGAGTGGACCTGATTATGAAGATTTCGATCCATTGGAAATGGACCGTTATTCTCACATGCAGCAGCTGGCTCGCTCGTTAGTTGAGTCGGCGTCGGATTTATTGGATATTCGTGAATCGTTAACCAATAAAACCCGTGATGCTGAAACCCTGTTATTACAACAAAGCCGGGTAAACACCGAGCTGCAGGAAGGCTTAATGCAGACCCGCATGGTGCCATTCCAGCGTCTGGTTCCTCGTCTGCGTCGTATCGTACGTCAGATCAGTCAGGAGCTTGGTAAGCAGGTTGAGTTCAAAGTATTCAACGCTGAAGGTGAGATGGACAGAACCATCCTTGAGCGTTTGATTTCACCACTGGAACACATGTTACGTAATGCGGTCGACCATGGTATCGAAAGCAAAGACGATCGTAGCAAGGCAGGCAAAGCGAAACAGGGTACGGTTGAATTACGTGTATCCCGTGATGGTGGTGACGTTCTTGTTAGTCTGAAGGACGATGGTAAAGGTATTAATATCGCCGCCGTTCGTAAGAAGGCCATCGAGCGTGGCCTGATGCCGGAAGACAGCAAATTACCAGATAATGAAGTGATGCAGTTTATTCTGCACGCTGGCTTCTCCACTGCAGAGCAAGTGACTCAAATTTCCGGTCGCGGCGTAGGTATGGACGTGGTGAACAGTGAGATCAAACAGATGGGTGGTTCATTAATCATCGATTCTGAGTTTGGTCGTGGTACTGACTTCCAGGTTCGTCTGCCATTTACGGTATCGGTTAACCGCGCCTTGATGGTGCGTGTGGGTGATGATTTATATGCCGTACCTCTGGATAGTATTCAGGGTATTGTACGGGTACCTTCAAATCAGCTTGATTCTCTGTATCAGCTACCTGCTGCAGAACGTACTTTCGAATATTCGGGTGCTGAGCACCGCTTAGAATATCTGGGTACTATGCTGGGCAGCGAGGCTAAGCCAAAACTGGCTGGCCAGAAGATGCCGATTCCGGTGTTGTTAATTCAGGGTGAGACCCCTTATGCCCTGCAGGTTGATTCCCTGCTGGGTAGCCGCGAGATCGTGGTAAAAGCGCTGGGTGCCCAGTTCGGATCTGTATTGGGCGTTTCCGGTGGAACCATTCTTGGGGATGGTAGCGTTGTAATCATTCTCGACTTGCCAGCAATGATGCGTACTCAGGCCAGCCTTGAGTATCAGCAAGCGAAAGCGCTGGATGCCATCGAAGCAGAAAAACGTCACGAACAGGAAGAGCGTGTTAAACGTATTCTGGTAGTGGATGACTCTGTGACGGTACGTAAGGTAACCAGTCGTCTGTTAGAACGTAATGGCTATGAAGTCTTCACCGCCAAAGATGGTGTGGATGCGATTGCTACTTTGCAGGATCATATTCCTGATCTGATGCTGCTGGATATCGAGATGCCACGAATGGATGGTTTCGAGGTGGCATCGATCGTACGCCACGATTCCCGTTTGCAGCATTTACCGATCATCATGATTACTTCCCGTACCGGGGAAAAGCACAAAAACCGTGCACTCAGTATTGGTGTGAATGAATACATGGGTAAACCTTTCCAGGAAGACACCTTGCTATCAACGATAGATAAGCTGTTAGTGCCTGAAGAGGCTTAATATGTCTGCGAGTAACGCCGGAGCGCGAATTGGCATTATTGCCGATGACAGACTTCAGCAGCATTTGTTGAAGAGCGCTCTGAGCCACTTCGGTTTTCGGGTAGTATTAACGACCGATCCCTATCGTTATGTTGAGTTGGGCCCAGGCGACAATTTTGTTGAGCCAGATGCTTGGGTTGTCGACATCACAGATGAAGAACAGAATCACGATGAGTGGTTAGATCCGCTATTTGATGGTGATGTTCCTGTGTTGTTTGGTATGGGAGAAGCCCCTCAAAAGAACAGCGAAGATTATCCTCGTTGGGAGAAGCGCCTGTTCGCCAAAATGAAAGAGCTGCTGGCTGGTATTGATCTGGCGACAGCTGATGAAGATTCCCTGACGCAACTAGAGGCATTGGTTGCTGATGATTCCGATCCTTTTCCATTACCTGCCATTTTTAATGATATTGAAATGGGATTGCCTGCTCAGCATGTATGGGTTTTGGGGGCTAGCCTCGGTGGCCCAGCTGCGGTTAAAGAATTCCTTGATGCATTGCCTGCTGGCTTGCCGATAGGGCTTATTTACGCTCAGCATATCGATGCCGGTTTCCAGAAGGCTCTGATACAAACTATTGGCCGTCATTCATCCGTGAGTCTGGTCGGTTATAAGCCTGGGCTGACCATCAATACCGGGGAGATGATGATGGCGCCGGTTGAGCATGAATTTGATTTTGATGCCGATGGTCGAACCATCAGTCGTGATAACCCATGGCCAGGCCCATATGGCCCATCAGTGGATCAGGTGATGCTGAATGTAGGGCGACACTTTGGTGATCGTGCTCGCTATATTTTATTCAGCGGGATGGGAAATGATGGTGCAGAAGCAACTAACAAGTTGGCTTATCAGAAGGCTGTGGTTTGGGCACAAAACAGTGAGAGTTGTGCTAACAGTTCCATGCCAGATAGCGCCGTTGACACCGGTCATGTGACTTATATAGGTACACCGAGACAATTGGCTTTACAGCTGGTAAATTATCTCCAAACACAGTGGATTAACTAAACATGACGACTGAGATAACAACACAAAATGAAGTCAGTGAAGTAGCCAGCCTGCTGATTCCTTTGCATGAAAAGCAATTGGTTTTACCAAACGTGACAGTTGCTGAGATTATCCCTTACCGTCAGCCAAAACCCATTGGTGATTCCACTCCGTGGTTATTAGGCCAGATGGAATGGCGTAATACCTTTATTCCAGTTCTATCCTATGAAATGATGAATGGCGGTGGCGTGCCGCCTTTAGAAGGTGATGCGCGTTTTGCGGTAATTAATGGCCGTGGTACTAGTCGTAGTCTGCCTTTTTATGCGATTCTCATTCAGGGTATTCCTCGTTTGCTGCACGTGACTGAACAGGATGTCGTAGAGGTAGAAGCTATGCATTCTGCTGAATACGATCAATGTGCCGTGAGCCTATTCAGCGAGCAGGCGATGATTCCTGATCTTGACCGAATTGAAAATGAGCTGCTCAGATTTATCGGGTAATAAAATGATGAAAAAGTGTTTGATGGTAATCTTGTCGCTCGTTTTCTCGCTGTCGGCAAATGCAGCGACAGAAACTAGTCTGGCTAAGGGCGCTATTTATCTGGAAGCTGTAAGCTATCGGGTAGTGACTGAGTTCAATGTCCATGCGATGCAGAAGGACAAGGTTTCGGAGCAGAGCTTGTTTGAGACTCTGGCGTTGGGCGATGGATACAGTGAGCAGTTGGCCCCGACTTCTAAACCATTGAAACAATCTTGGCAGAAATATCGCAGTTTTGCTTGGCAGAAACATACTCAGACAGACGGTGATATCGATACTTACGTATTTAATGATATGCGTATCTTGCATCGTGAGTTTCTAGCTATTTTAGCTGGTGTAAAGCAGGAACTGAAAACTGATCTTATGGATCCAGCAGAGGCTGCTCAAAGTGGTGCCTTATTACTGATTGAACAGCTAGGTTCTGAATATTTAGAAATCTCAGCGGCGACGTTTGGTGTATTTGGCTTTGCAGGTTCTCAGGAAGCGATACAGATTGAAAGCCGTGCCAAAGCATTTGACCGAATGCTGAACGAATTAAAGAAATTGTACATAGAAGACAGTGATAAAAGCCGCAAGATAAACAAACTGGCATTACGTTGGAAATTCATTAAAGGCACATTGCTCGCTTATAACGAGCGTTCGGCTCCTTTTGCTGTGGCAAAAACCGTAGCCTTCATTCGTAAACAGATTCAGGAAATCTGAAATTATCTTTTTATTCTAAATTACATAACAGAAGGTCTGCAGTCATCTGTTGGCCTTTATCCGGAATATTTATGAAAGTCGCAATATTCAATGATACACGTACGACCAGTCATTTTGGTTGTATGCTGGTCATGCGTAATTTATTAAGGGAATTAAAGGATGCTGGTATTGAAGTGAGCTGGACTTATCCAGTAAGCACTGACTGGCGAAAGAATAAGCGGACTATTCTGAAGAAGCCTAAAGTAGATGCCATTATTGTTAATGGTGAGGGGACTATTCACCGAGCAGAAGAAAGAAAATTTGCAATGGCTTTAGCCTCGTTGGCTAAGTTTGCAGCAAAGAAGATGGACACGCCCTGCTACCTGCTCAATGCAACCTTGCATAAGAACTCGCCACGGGTATATGAACTGATATCACATTATCGCGCAGTTTATGTTCGGGATCAGAAAAGTTTGCAGGAGCTGAATGAGGCTGGTTTAGCTGGTAAGTATGTTCCTGATCTAACATTTGCCGGGGATTCTAAAGCGCCTGCGAAAGCCACCACAGGGGCTTGCGTTATTGATAGCGCCGTAAAAGAAGATAGCGCAGCACTTAAGGCCTATTCTGAAGACAAGAAGATTCCTTTTCGCTCAATGATTGTTGCAAGGCCTGGGAATGCTAAATTTATACGCAGTCCCAGACCTTATGTGAAAAATGTTTATCGATGGCTCAAATCAGAGCGCCGTGTGTCAACTGATCCAGATACTTATATTTCGTATCTAAGAGACCACAGTCTGGTGATTACTGGTCGTTATCATACAGTGACCATGTGCGTAAAAAATCAGATTCCGTTTGTTGCGCTTGAATCCAATACGCCTAAAGTAAATAGTCTTTTGAATGATATTTTTTCCAATGATCTTCGCTCAATGACTATGACTGAAGTGGAGAAGCTGGAGCCGCTAACTGGAAAGCCGTTTAGTGACCAAGAAATTGAGAGCATGGAAGCTTTCTGTGATATGGCGAGAGATTCTATCCGCTCAATGATTAGAAATATCGCGGCGGATATTAGATCTGAGAAATTGAATGACTATAGCTATGTATAAAACGTGGCGTTCAATTAAGCAAAAATTTAAAAGCCGTAAGCTAAGAAATAAAATCGAAACTGACAATGGACTTTCAGTTACAGAGTTGATTCAG
>Ga0181593_10005672_pt1 | contig 11268 bp, 10 predicted proteins | sample 071ome_19_FD_133756 | JGI IMG/M metagenome (GOLD analysis project Ga0181593, IMG submission 133756) | Coastal salt marsh microbial communities from the Groves Creek Marsh, Skidaway Island, Georgia - 071413AT metaG (megahit assembly) | ecosystem: Environmental > Aquatic > Marine > Intertidal...
CGATTACCGGTATCCCGAACATGTGGGCATACTCGACAGCCCGCCGCATCAATCCGTTGTCCTGTACGCACCGACCGCCATCCGATATCGCTACAATGCCTGCGTCTCGCAAGGATCCGGTAGGAGCGAGCCGCTCGCCATCGGATCCCACCGTTATGCAGCCCGTAGGGAACACGTGTACTAGGGCTTCTCGGCCGACGGCATCTTTGATGAACTGGATCGTTCCGGCCGTATCGGCAGGCGGATTCGTGTTGGGCATGCAGACCACGCTTGTGAAACCGCCCGCAGCCGCGGCTTGCGTTCCCGTTAAAATCGTTTCCTTATGCGTTTGACCAGGCACCCGAAAGTGGACGTGGAGATCGACGAGCCCCGGGCAGACGACCAGTCCGCTGGCGTCGATTTGAGTGGCCTTTTCCAAAGTTTCCTTTGAAGGGCGGTCAACAACTTCACCGTCCGCGATGAAAATATCCCCGCTTTCATCGCGCCCGTTTTTCGGATCGATAATCCGGCCGCTCTTAATCCAAATCGTTTCGCTCACTTCTGATATTGCCGTGTTGGGGTAATTGTCACGATTCCGCTAGGGATTCCGCTTTTCCGCCTGAGCAGAGGTATAAGGCAGCCATCCGGGTAGCCAGCCCATTGGTAACTTGGTCTAGGATGACGGACTGGCTGGAATCAGCGAGTTCGGAATCGATTTCGACTCCTCGGTTGATGGGGCCCGGATGCATGATGACCGCGTTTTTCTTGAGCCAGGAGAGACGAGTCTTGTTGAGCCCAAACATTTTTGTGTATTCGTTCAACGATGGAAAGGCGGAAACGTTTTGCCGTTCGTGTTGTATACGTAGTAGCATGACGGCATCCTTGTCTGCCAACGCCGATTTGAGGTCATGGGAAACCGTGACGCCCAATTGCTCGAACTCTTTGGGAACAAGGGTGGCTGGTCCCACGACCGTCACATCCGCCCCTAGCTTGGTCATAGCCCAAATATTCGATCTAGCCACGCGGCTGTAGAGGATGTCTCCTAGGATCGCGATTTTCAACCCTTGCAATCCCCCGAACTTTTCTTGGAGCGTATAGCAATCAAGTAGGGCCTGAGTCGGATGCTCATGGGCTCCGTCGCCAGCGTTGAGTACGGGTATGTCGAGTACTCGGGCGATGTAAGACGCAGCTCCCGGTGAAGAATGCCGAATGACGATAATATCGGCGGCTAAAGCCCGGATGTTCTCAACGGTGTCTCGAAGAGTCTCTCCTTTGGAGGTGCTACTCGTTTTCATGTCCAGGGACATGACATCCGCGCTTAATTTGGTCGCCGCCATTTCGAAGGCTACGCGAGTTCGCGTACTATTTTCGAAGAAGAGGTTAACCACGGTTTTGCCGCGCAGGGCCGGCGTTTTGGCCGTTCTCCGATCTAGGATTTTCTTAAAAGCTCGGGCAGTTTTGAAAACCGTTTGGATCTCATCCGCAGTGAGCTCTTCGATGGAGATCAGGTCTTTGCGATTCCAAGGCATACCTGAAGTGGCCATCCAGCGCTATGATGAGAGAATGTCAATATGCGACTTTTCCGGGTTTTCGGGATAAAGGCGCGCTTCCACCTTTTCGTCCATCGTAGTGGTTTCGCTGATGCCTCGGTAATTCGGCTCGATTGGCAGGCGACGGTTCCCCCGATCGACCAGGACGGCGAGTTCGACTTTTCGGGGTCGCCCCAAGGTGTGCACCTCGGAAAGCGCTGCTCGAACGCTGCGCCCGGAGAAGATAACGTCGTCTACCAGGATAATCGTGGCGTCTTCCGGGTTTTGGGCTAGCACAGTGGACTCGACTTCTTTGGCGATCGGATTGACTCCGATATCGTCTCTATGGAAGGAGATGTCGATCGTCGCGGAGTGAGTTTTGAGGTTGTGGGTCTCCGATAGTCGCGCCCGAAGCAATTTGCACACCGCAATACCGCCATTGGCGATCGCCGCCAATACGAGCGTTTTCGTCTCTCGATGGTTAGCGGCGATATCCGCTGTGATTCGTTCGATGGCATTGCTAATCTCCTGTGAGCTAAGGGACTTTCTGATGGTCACTCAGCCTTCATAGCTAGCTAGGTCGATCGAGGTAAAGCAAAAGCATGCGAATATGGACAGGGAGTTAGGCATTGTCGTTGGTCCGACCATAGTCGGATTAGCGTCAGCTTAACCAAAAATCACCGGTTAAACCTGCTTCTGCGCTCTCATACTACAGGCAAAAATATTCGGTCACATGGCTGGAATCGAGAGGGGCTGGGTCCTTCGACTCCGCTCAGGCTCTGCGACAAGGCGGATATTTCCCAAGCGGACTGTAGCGCGGTGGGAACGAATAACGCAGCCCAGGCCCCTCTGCAGGAAAGTCGGCCGCCATTTTGGGTGTTCAGGGGCTTTTACTCGGGTATGAGCATCAACTCTGTCCACCTGCCGCGCGACAAAGCGGTAATATTGCCCTCCGGGATCAAACCATTGGTGACCGCATTGGAACTTACTTGGATGATGTCTCCTGGTTCTAACTGAACGTTCTCCTTTGCTTGGCTTTCGTTTAGCGAATAGTCGATGGAAGTAGAGGCATTTGTGCCTTTCAGAACTTCGACCCCATTGATGGATACCGTGTATTCGCTTTCTCCCTCGGTTTCTTTCATGGTATACGAAGTAAGGGCGTAGGATCCCGCTTCGCCCGAGAAGCGGTATTGAGCGGCAGCGGGTCGATTGCGGTAGGCTTCTCTTCGGGCGTTAAAGGCCAGGGCTCCTCGGGCTCGATCGACGTAGTAGGGAATCAACCCATCCACTTCAGTGGTCTTAAAATCGACGGTCGAGGACAGTCTGATGGGATTGAAGGAACCTGCTGACCGTTGGTTTAATTCTGTGTATGACTCCGATTCTCGGTAAGTGGCGGGCAGGTCTAGCCCTTCGGGCTAATAGGACTCGTCTCGAGCCATCAGGAATTTGTCGAACTCGAATCCGTCCTCTCTTATTGAGAAGGTGATTGTGTGCAATCCAGAATGAGGAACGCGAATGCGGATCGTCTTCGGATATCCGCAATGGTTTTCGGGCACTGGTAGGGCCGAGGACCAGGTCCATCGATGCTTCCCCTGGCAAAGTTGGATGCGCTGCCCGCTTTCTGGCCAGGTTCCATTGATGCCAACGTGAAGGCCATTGTCTTCCGCTCCAGTGCTGAAGGCTCTCACCCAAACTATATAGTCGCCGGCTGTTTAGAAATGAATGTTGTAGGAAATAACAGCCATCTTGCCGGGCTCATTGATGAAATTGATACCCTTGTTCAACTTGTCGGCATGAGTGGCTAGCGTGTCTGGAAGCGCTTCGATATAGGATTCTCCACTGGCTGTGTCAGCGCGGTTTCGATCGCGGTCCATGATGTTCAATCCCACATCGCCTTTTGAGATTCGGTACCAAGCTCGGGTCTCTGAAAGCTCCTGGGCTGCGTAGTCTTCCGCTTCGACGGAAACGATGCCGTTGGTCTCGTAGTAGTTGCGAGCGCTAGTTAGGGGAAGCGCTAGACTCGTCGTGAAGAGGATAGCGAAAGTTTTTATGAGATTGGGCATCAGAACAGATTGTCTCTGGGTTGGCTAGTTGAGTGAAGCGGAGCGTTGGCTGAAGCTGGTTGGAAGCTCGTTGTTTATCAAGGGTTGAGCGCTCTCTGTTGAAAAGCTTGAATTTCCCTAATGGAACGCGTTGCGGAAATTGGCGGGAATTTCGCAGACGCCGATTGGCGACGTTTTCAAGTGGTATAACTTCTCTAGAACCTGGCCCGCTGGCGCTCGATATCCTGTTTTATCCAATTGGCTAAATCCTGGTCGGTAAAAATGTATTTAGTTTCCTGGTACTGCTGGGCTAGTAAAGATCGCGTTTTCGGTTCGGCGAATCGCGGGCATTGGAGGAGTACCTTCACGGATTGTCCGGGGGCCCTGACGAGGCGGCCGAGGGCTTGATTCACCTTTTGGATTCCAGGCTGAAGATAGGCTCGTTCGAAGCCGTTTCGGCTTCGGTTCTGGTAGTGGTCTCGCTTACTTTCCTGGACCGGATTGACTTCCGGGAGGGCGGGACCGACGACCATTGCGGCTCTGATTTTTCCGCCCAGCATATCGACGCCCTCCGCAAAACTCGAGCCAAGGGTGAGGAATATGATGTCGCTATACCGCAGGGCTTCGTCGATGAAGGCGGCTCGGTCGTCAACTGTCTCCATCTGGTTCCTCGATTGCGAGGCGATGCGATAGAATGGATAGCTCTTTTCTATCAGCGCCTTAACCTTCTCCGCGTAGGCATAGGAGGGAAAGAAAACGGCAACGGGGGCGTAGTCTTCAGCCAGTTGAACAATCGTCCTGGCGGTTTCAGGGGCGGATCTATCGCGATGCTTGAAGCGCGTGTCTACCCGAGTGTCTATCGCTATATCGTAGGCTCCGTCGAGCCAGGGGGCTGAGGGGGCCAATCGAACAGTATCGTATCCTATTTGGTCCAAGCCTGATTGCTCCAAGAATCCCTCTATTGGATGAAGCGTGGCTGAAAGAAGGAGGCAGGAATGAAACGACTCCAGCGATTGCCTGATTTCGAAGGAGGCATCGATGCAAGTAATTCTGAGGATCCCGTTTTCAGGAATCCAGCCCATGAAGCATTGGGAACGTTCTTTCATGGAACTGGAGCCGATCGCCAGATTCCAAAGCGTATCCATGGATTCGTGACAAAGGGATTCGTAGTCGATGGGTTGACTGGCCAAGGACTTCACGATCATCGCTAAACTATCGGCAACATCGTCAAGTTGCCGCCAGCTGAGAACATCGTTTTTCCTGTAGGCGGCGCATTCGTCAGCCAGGTTCCTCAACTGGGCTGCAAGGCGATTGCCCATTCCCAAGTCGGACAGTTCGCTCGCCAGGGCCTCCAAGGCGAGCGATCGGAGCTCTTTGCTGGAATTGGATTCGACTCGCGATGGCAGGTTGTGGGCCTCATCGATGATGAGAAAGGTATTAGCTGGATCGAAGTCAGGTTGTTCATCTAGCAATCTCCCACCGCTTGGCGAAAAAAAGTAGTTGTAGTCGGCCACCCAGATGTCCCGGTAGCTGAGAGCGGTTCGCATAGCCTCGTACGGGCAAATTCCGTCGGCGGCACTGATGGACTTGAACTGGTCCAGTGACGGTGGTTTAGCATCGGCGAATAAAAGGGACAGGATGGAAGCCCGCTCCCATTTGACATCCAGATCGCGCAAGTACGAGCAGGTTTTAGACGAGCAGCGGAACTCGAAATTTACGCAATGCTCCTCTTTGTTGCGTACATGCCAGTAGTTGGCTCCGGACTGATCGGCCAACAACGTGTCCAGTCTTTCGATGGCCTCAAGCTGGCCCGTTTTCTTGCTAGTCAAGTAGGCAATCCGTTCGATCTCCCCGGAAGCCAGCTTTTTGAGAGCGCATTCCCAGGACACGCCAGTTTTGCCGTATCCAGTTGGGGCTTCGAGAAGGACGATTCTTGACCTCTTGAATGCGGATTTGAGATCGCGCTGTATGGTTTCCTGACCCGGCCGAGGAGTTTCATAAGCGGCCTTGAACTGCAGGTTTCGCAATCTCTGGAGCCGCTCCCGCTTCCGATCTAGGTAATCGCAAACGCGATCAAGTTGATCAGCGATTAGGGGCTCAAAGGAATCGTCGAGAAAAATGCTTTGGGTGATTCCGGTTGAGAACTCGATAAGATAGAGTTCCATTTTGAATGATTCGAAGGGATAGCGACTAGATCGCTGCAGGAGTTCTTTGTAGGCCAGTAATTGGCGACAGTACTTTGCGTATCTCTGAGCGACTTCGCTCGGTTCCAAGGGTAGATGAGCGGACACCGTTTTGATCTCCCTAGCGTGGATTTCCTCTTTACAAATCCTGAGTTGGTCGATGCGACCGTTGAGCTGCAGTGTCCATCCGTGCCAGGAAATCTCGCCGGATATAGATTGCTCGTTGGCAAAGCCTTCAGGTTCTGATCGGCTTTGGACTTCCTGATGCCATTGCTGGCCGACGGTTGCCCTCCACGCCCCAAGACCTTTCGACGCTTCGCGCTTGGCATAAGGAGAGAAACGAGCGAATTCTCCCACGCTCAAAATGGCTCGCTTCTCGCCCGCGTCGATTTCCATGCGGTAATGTGCGTGGGGGCTTTGCCAATATCAAGCCCGTCCTCAAATCGAGGAAGGCGATTGTCAGAAGCCTATACCGGTTTTCGAAAGGATTAGTGGAGGCCCTTGATCCCATTCGGCTCAAGGCTCGGCGTCTGCGCCACTAATTTTGGCAAGGTTACCAAAGTGAGTGGAAAGATCGGGGGGAGGCGTTGGGCTATAGACAGCATGATCTAGTTTCACTAGAGTAGGTAGGCTGGCTCTGTTTACTTGGCTAAACATTGGTGTCCAGGCGCCGATAGTTGAAGGGATGTATCGGATTCTCAGTGTGGCGCTGGCGTTGCTCGCCTTGGTTCAAGGCTCTCGAGCGGCGTTCAGCGATAGCTTGCTCCAAGGTTTGGAAGGCGTTGGAATCGAGGTTCGTCCGCTTCACAATCGGTCTGGCAAATTTGCCCTGACCGAGGGAATGCTGCGTGAACAACTGGCCAGAGAGCTCAATGACCTGCAAATCGCTCTGTTTTCTTCAGAAGAGCTGAAGGGAGTTCCGGGCAAACCGTATTTGGAGCTCACCGTCCATTTGGCTCATGCTCAAGGGCCCAGCCATTTTTATACGATAACCCTCAAGCTTAAAGAAATGGCCTTGCTGGATCGCCCTCAAGACAGTGAAGTTTCGATGGCTCTCAGCACTTGGGAGCGAGAATCCTTAGGAGTAGCCAATCGACCTGAAGCCGTTCTTCAAGCGCTGGATCGATTGATTCGCTTGTTTTCCGAGGAGTTTCACCGATCGAATATAGACGAATAGCCGATTCCCGCAGGTTTATTGCCTCGGGCAGCCTCGGCGTTGATTCTGTGGACGGAAGCTCTCACTCTCTGCTCTTGAATTCCTGAAAATTAATTTCCAGTCTCCTCGGCCTATGATAAAGCCTGAGACCAAAGCCTTACACGAGGAAATTGAAAAACGCGCGGGATATCTGTGGAGGTATCTTTGACGTTGATGGCAAGCGCAATGAGATCGAGAAGCTGGATGCCCAGATGGCTGGAGATGGTTTTTGGGATAACCAAAAGGCCGCTCAAGAGGTTATAGCCGCATCCAACAAGCTCAAGCGCGTGGTCAATGGCTTGGAGGTATTCAAGTCGAAAATTGATGACGCTAGGGCTATGGAAGAGCTCCTTGAAGAAGAGGATGTTGACGAAAATTCGGAAGAGGCGAACGAACTGCGGGATGCTGCTGAATCGCTCAAAGCCGAGTTAGACGAGCTCGAGATCCAATGCTATCTTAAAGGGGCTCATGATCACTGCAATGCCCTGCTGAGCGTAAATGCGGGAGCGGGTGGCACGGAATCTTGCGACTGGGCTGATATGCTGTTCCGCATGTACATGAGATGGGCCGAGCGGCGCGGCTTCAAGACCGAGATCGTAGACATACTGCCCGGGGAAGAAGCTGGGTTGTCGAAAGTCACCATTCGTATCGAGGGAATCAATGCGTTTGGGTATACCAATGCGGAACGCGGGGTCCACCGACTTGTCCGCATTAGTCCCTTCGATTCCAATGCCAGACGCCACACATCGTTTTGCGCGGTCGACGTGGTCGCGGAAATTGAAGACGACGTGGAGATCGAGATCGAAGAAAAAGACCTTCGCGAGGACACCTACCGGGCCAGCGGCAAAGGGGGGCAGCATGTCAACAAGACGGATTCGGCTGTACGGCTGACGCATATCCCGACGGGCATTGTCGCCGCCTGCCAAACGGAACGTTCCCAACATAAAAACCGATCGACTGCAATGAAGATGCTTAAAGCTCGTTTGTACGAGAAGATGGAGGACGAAAAGCGGTCGGCAATGGAGAAGGTATATGGAGAAAAGGGCGAGATCGGTTGGGGTAATCAGATTCGCAGCTATGTATTTCAGCCCTACCAAATGGTGAAAGACCTTCGGACTGGATCGGAAACCGGTAACGTGCAGGCGGTGATGGACGGGGATATCGACTTGTTTATCAATGCATGGCTCCGGGCAGGTTCTCCCCGGCATCGCAACAAGGATATCCAAGTGGACGACTAGAAGTCAGAAGAAATGGAATTCAGCGCACTAAAAGAGGCCTTCGCGGAACGGGTGCTTTTCGAGGGCAAGACCTGGCGGACCTCCCCGCTCCCTTGGAGGCTGAGTAGCGAGATTGTTGAAGAGCTGAAGCGGATTGGCCAGGCCAGCCTGGACTTTTACAAGGCCCTAGAGATTCTGTATTCGAGATCCGCGGACGGAAAAAAGCTCCTTCGTAATCGTGATGTACGGGTCCCTTGGGTTGCAGAGTACCTTGACAGGGGAAAGCCGGAGGCGTTGGTTAGGATAAGCAGAAGCAAGAAATGCAAGGGACGTATTCCACCGGTTATCCGTCCGGACCTACTCGTTACAAGCGACGGGTTTTCCATCACTGAACTGGACTCGGTTCCTGGCGGTATTGGATTGACGGCGTATCTGAACGCCTTGTACGAGAAGGATTCTGAATACCCAATGCTGGGAGAGAAAGGAGCGATGGCTCAGGCCTTCTACAGGCGTCTCGCTTCGCTGGCGCCGGACAAGGACAACCCGGTTGTGGCCATCGTTGTCAGTGAAGAGTCGGCAACTTATAAGCCAGAAATGGACTGGCTGGCGGAGCAGCTACAATTGACTGGGAAGCGTGTGTTCAGCCTGCGAACCGATGAGGTATTTCCATTGGGCGGGGCGCTCTATTTTGATATCGAAGGAAATCCGGAGAAAATCGATGTCGTCTATCGCTTCTTCGAGCTCTTCGACCTCGAAAATATCGAATCAGCTCCGCATATCATTGAGGCTTGGGAGAATGATGAGATCGCTTTGGATCCGCCGCTGCGGCCTTTTTTCGAAGAAAAGGCGGCTATGGCCTTGTACCATCACCATCTCTTGCTCGATTTTTGGCGCGAGAGCATCCCCAAAAGCTCACGCAAAATCCTCGATGGGCTCATTCCCAAATCATGGATTGTCGATCCAGCTCCTTTGCCCCCTGGGGCGGTTTTGGATGGACCGCAAGCCCAAGGGCGAGCGCTTCACCACTGGATGGATTTAGCCGAGGCCAGCCAGAAAGAGCGCAACCTGGTTCTGAAAATCTCCGGATTTCACGAAACTGCTTGGGGCTCGAGAAGCGTGGTGATTGGGAATGACGTTTCCAAGGATGATTGGTCTCGAAGTTTGCAAGAAGCCTGCGACATGGCGGATACCCACTTGCACATCATTCAGGAATTCCGGAAATCGGTGCGTCTCAAGCATCCCATTTACAGCGAGAATGGCGACGTCTACGAAGCTACTGGCCGCTTGCGTCTCAATCCCTATTACTTTGTTAACGGAGACTCAGCAGACCTGGCGGGAGCGTTGGCGACCTTCTGCCCGCCGGACAAGAAGATCATTCATGGGATGGAGGATGCCGCGATGCTCCCCTGTTGCGTGGTGGGCTGAGCGAGCGTTCCAGCTGCCAAGCTTGGCGAAGAAGGTTGTTCCCAACTTATTCTTCGAATTGTTCACAAAGGCGTCTTTGAGGTTGTCAGCGGTCGATGCGGTCGTTCATTTTCGTCGGCTTACATGTATCTTAGCTCACTCAAAGCAAACGGATTTAAAAGCTTCGCGGACAAGACTCACCTTCGGTTCGAGCCAGGCGTAACGGCAGTGGTGGGTCCCAATGGCTGTGGTAAAAGCAATATTGCCGATGCGATCCGCTGGGTATTAGGGGAGCAGAGCGCGAAGGCATTGCGAGGCGGAAAGATGCAGGATGTCATCTTTGAAGGGACCGATAAGCGTAAGCCGCTCAACATATGCGAAGTATCGATCATTTTGACCGACTGTGAAAAGGAGCTGGGTCAGGACTTCAATGAAGTTGAACTGACACGTCGCGTGCATCGGGACGGTGGCAGCAACTACTACATCAATGGAAAAGGTTGTCGACTGAAGGATATACAACGCCTGTTTATGGATACGGGCGTAGGCAGAACTTCCTATTCGGTTATGGCCCAAGGCCAGATAGACCAAATTCTCTCATCGAAGCCTGAGGAACGTCGGGCGGTGTTCGAGGAAGCGGCTGGAATTTCCAAATACAAAGCCCAGCGAAAAGAGGCTCTCAACAAATTGGCCCGAGTTGAAACGAACTTGGATCGCGTTACGGACGTAATCTCCGAGATCAATCGGCAGATTGGCAGTTTGCGGCGCCAGGCGACCAAAGCGATTCGCTATCGTAAGCTGAGCCACAAGCTACGGCACTTAGATGTGGGGTACAATGCCTACCAATACGGTTCGCTGAAATCTGATCTGGACAACATTGACAAGGATGCCGGCGGTTTGCAGTCCGAAGTGGACGATTACCAAAAGGATTTGGAGCAAAAGGATTCTCGCCTTACTGTATACAAAGAAGAAAGACAGGCGTTGATCCAGAAGATCCAGGATTCCCAGCAAGCGGTTTTCGATCTTCGCAGTGCGAAGGAGCAGGCCGCGAATCAAACGCACATGGCGGAGATCCGGATCACGTCGATGAAAGAGCGTATTGACCAGGCTCAAGAGGAGATCCGCTCATTTGAAAGCCAGGTAGAAGAATTAGGCAGCCGACTCGAGTCTCACTCAGCCGATAAAGAACTGCACTTGGACGTGGTAGGCAGCTCGGACGAAGTTTTTCAGGAAAGAAATCGGGACCTGGCCGATATCGAAGCGAAACTCGAATCATCTGAGCGGGAAATCCAATCCCTGCGGAGCCGCTTAGAAGAGGGAGAGTCGGCCTTGCAGCAGAACCGAGAGCAATTGTCCTTGCTCGAGGTAGAAACGGGCACGGGATCGAACCGTCTCGAGCAACTGAAGGCCGAGTTTGAGGAGCAAGAAGCGGGCGTAGCCAAGGCTGAGTCGGAACTCGCCAAATTCAATAAGGAGGCAGAGGAAGCCGAGTCGCGAAAGAAAAATTTGGATACGGAGCTGGTTGGAAATCAGGATCAGGTGAATAAGAGCCGCGAGGCTTTTCGGGCAATCCAAGGCGGCATCCAGGAACTCGATCGGCTGGTAGCCCAGAAATCGGCTCGAATTAAGTTGCTACAGCAGTTGCAGGAGAAGCTAGAGGGGTATGGCGAAGGGTCTAAGGCCTTGATGAAAGGCCGTATGCAAGGTTCTCTGGCGGGCCGA
>Ga0181593_10005676_pt1 | contig 11265 bp, 10 predicted proteins | sample 071ome_19_FD_133756 | JGI IMG/M metagenome (GOLD analysis project Ga0181593, IMG submission 133756) | Coastal salt marsh microbial communities from the Groves Creek Marsh, Skidaway Island, Georgia - 071413AT metaG (megahit assembly) | ecosystem: Environmental > Aquatic > Marine > Intertidal...
AAGGGCCAAAAGCGGTCCGCCCGATCAAAAATGCGGTGTTTGGCATGGCTAAACACGAGGTACATGCTCGCCACGTCCATAAAATAGGTCTGGTGGTTGCTCACAAAGAGGACGTTTTGGTTGGGAAGTGCCTTCAAATGCTCCCCGCCAAGGACAACCAGCTTGTTCAGACGATTGCAGCGGTACCACGTGATAATCCCAAACCAGAAGATGACCGTGCGCTTGGCCCAAATGGGGTAGCCGAAAGGATCGCGGTAGGGCAGTACTTTTTTCTTCATGAGAATCCCACAAAAGTACATAACCTTGCATCATGCGACCACGCCCTTGGCTTCATTCGAGCATGCATGAACTCGACCCGCACAGCGACACGCTTTGGGACGCATTTCGGCGCAAATATGTCAAGGCCACACCCGAGGAATGGGTCCGTCAAGACGCCCTTCGGCGCCTTGTCCTCGATGCGGGATACCCCTCTGCCTCCATCGCGGTGGAGCGCGGAATTCAGGTCCATGGAATGGTGCGCCGCTTCGACATCGCCGTTTTTCATCATGGCCAACTTTGGATGCTCATCGAATGCAAGGCCGAACACATTCCCTTGAATGAATCCGTCGGTGACCAGTGGATGCGGTACAATTCGGCGACCCGCGCCCCCTGGGGGGCCCTAACCAATGGGCGGGAATGGCAGATATTTCAAGCGGAAGGCCCAAAGTCCGTGCCCATGCTGCCGGCATTTGGTACCTTTGTGCTTTAGTATCAGGAATGGAATTCGCCTTACACGCTCTGTCGCCGCTCGATGGCCGATATGCTCGGACCACACAGCCCCTTTCGCCTTATTTCTCGGAATTTGGACTCATCGCCTACCGCGTTCGTGTGGAGGTGGAGTACTTCATTGCCCTGGCCGAGCTTCCCTTGCCCGCCCTGGCTGGCATTTCTGAGGAGCAAAAAGACGCCCTTCGTGCCCTGTACGCGGAATTTTCAGAGGCCGATGCTTTGGAAATCAAGCGAATTGAAAAAACGACCAACCACGATGTCAAGGCCGTAGAATACTTTTTGAAGGACCAAATGACCCGACTGGGCCTCGCGGAGCAGTCCGAATACATCCACTTTGGCCTCACCTCTCAGGACATCAACAATACCGCTATTCCGCTGTCGATCAAAGAGTACCACGAGGAGATTTTCTTGCCTGCGCTGGAGGATTTGCTCGACACCCTCCGGGACCAAGCCAATGCTTGGGCCCACCTTCCCATGCTCGCCCGAACCCACGGGCAACCCGCATCCCCCACCCGATTGGGCAAAGAGTGGGAGGTTTTCATTGTGCGCTTGGAGCAGCAACGCAATCTGTTAAACAGCATCCCGTTCGCAGCCAAATTTGGCGGGGCGACCGGGGCCTTCAATGCCCATTTTGCTGCCTTTCCAAACACCGACTGGCACGCCTTCGCCAGCCAGTTCTGCCATGAAACATTGGGACTCAAGCGCTCCTTCCCTACGACCCAAATCGAGCACTACGATTACCTCGCGGCCTACTTGGACGGCATGAAACGCATTCACACCATCCTCATGGATTTGGCCAAGGATGTGTGGCAGTACATCAGCATGGAATACTTCAAGCAACGCATTGTCGCCGGTGAAGTAGGTTCATCCGCGATGCCCCACAAAGTGAATCCCATTGACTTTGAAAATGCCGAAGGCAACCTCGGTATCGCCAACGCCTTGCTCGAGCACCTCGCCGCCAAATTGCCCATTTCGCGCTTGCAACGCGACCTCACCGACAGCACCGTGCTCCGAAATGTAGGCGTGCCCTTGGGACACAGCCTTCTTGCCATGCAAAACCTGCAGAAAGGACTCCACAAGTTGATTGTGAACGAACACGCCATGGATGCCGATTTGGAATCCAATTGGGCCGTGGTGGCGGAGGGCATTCAAACCATCCTTCGTCGGGAATCCTACCCGCAACCCTACGAGGCGCTTAAGGCCCTTACCCGAACCAACGAAGGCATAACGCAACGCACGATTTCCGCCTTCATCGAGGAGCTAGCCGTCTCTGACGCAGTGAAAGAAGAGTTGCGCGCCTTGCGTCCCCAAACCTATACGGGCCGTTAAATGACTACCGACGACGTACTGGTCATTGACGACATCGTCATCCCCCCGGGGAGCTACAAAACGGTTGAAATCCAGGTGGCACGGCTTTTATCCGGCACCTTGATCCACATGCCCGTCCACGTGTTTCGCAGTGCGAATCCCGGACCCACCCTATTGCTTAGTGGCGGATTGCACGGGGACGAAGTCAACGGCATTGAAGTGGTTCGCCGCATGATTTCATTGGGCATTTTTGAAGATATCCAATGTGGCACCGTGGTGGCACTGCCCATCATCAACGTCTACGGTTTCTTATTCTTCAGTCGGGAAGTTCCGGATGGAAAGGACGTCAATCGGAGCTTTCCCGGATCATCCAACGGGTCCCTCGCGGCACAGGTTGCCCACACCCTGGCCACCAAAATTCTTCCAGTCGTGGATATGGGTATCGATTTTCACACCGGCGGAGCCAGCCGAACAAACTATCCCCAGATTCGCTATGACCCCTTGGATCCAAATGCCGTGGACATGGCAAAGGCCTTCCAAGCCCCCATCTCCATGGGTTCGGGATTGATTTCTGGCTCTTTGCGCGCATGCGGCCAAGCCCATGGGGTGCCCATCATTGTGTACGAAGGGGGCGAATCCCTCCGCCTGGATGAGCAGGCCATTAAAGAAGCCATTCGGGGAACCAAACGCTTCATGCACCATGTGGGGATGCTGCCCAAATCCCCTAAAGTGCATGGGATCAAAGGGCGCGAAAAGGCCAGCCCCAAACTTCCTCGCCACATTGCTGGGAACAGCTGGGTGCGTGCCGAAGCCTCGGGTCTTTTTTCTTTTGAGCGCGCCAGCGGTCAGGCTGTTCGCGAAGGCGAACTGATAGGCCGCATTCGCAATCCATACGATTCGTATACCGTGAAGATCTTCAGCCCCATGGATGGTTTCATCATCGGGCACAACAACATTCCGTTGGTGCACCGTGGGGATGCCTTGTTCCATATTGGCAAAGAGAGTCCCTGGCCCGAACCCGAATCCTAAGTTTTACAGCCGGCGAAGGATCTCTTCACCAATGGCCAAACTTGCCGTCGCCGCGGGAGAAGGAGCGTTGATCACATGCACCGCCGCTTCCCCGCGCTCGATCACAAAGTCGTCAACGAGTTTGCCCGCTTGATCCAGCGCCTGGGCCCGAATACCTGCTCGGCCGGGCACAATATCCTCCATTTGGAGACCCGGCATCATCTTTTGTAGGGCCGTGAGAAATTTAAGCTTGGAGAAAGCCCGCTCGTATTCTCCAAGTCCATAGCGCCAATGTTTGGCAAACAAACGCCAGGTTCCCCCAAAGCCTAAAGCACTGGTGCTATCCTTGGCATCAAAGGCCGTCTTCGAATAGCCTTCCCGAGCGAAACTGAAAACGGCATTGGGACCACATTCTACTCCGCCTTCCACCATGCGCGTAAAGTGGACGCCTAGGAAGGGAAATTCCGGATCGGGCACGGGGTAGACGAGATGGCGCACCTTGTGGGCCGCTTCGGGAGTCAGGTCGTAGTAATCGCCCCGAAAAGGCACAATGCGAATGCCATTTCGAACGCCGTCTTTCGCCGCCATTCGGTCGCTTTGCAAGCCCGCGCAAACCACCACATGGGGCGCTTCATAGGTCCCCTCCGAGGTTTCTACGTGGCTGATGGAACCCGATCGCTTCAGTCCATGAACGCGGCAATTCAAACGGACCGAACCGTGGCCGTCTGTTGCTCGCTCAAGCAATTTTTCCGTCATGCCCACATAATCCACGATGCCCGTCTGGGGCACCCAAAGCGCTTCGTAGGCTTGGATATGGGGTTCGATCTCTCGGGCTTGGTCGGCATCTACGAAGCGGAGGCCTTGCAATCCATTTTCGGTACCGCGATCCGCCAAGCCGCGCAAACGCTGCGCTTCTTGGGCATCCGTCGCCACCACAATTTTTCCGCAGACCTCATGGGCTACCGCATTTTCCGCACAGAAATCAAGCAGTTGCGCATAGCCGCTTAAACACGTTCGTGCTTTGAGCGATCCAGGTTTGTAGTAGAGACCGGAATGAATGACGCCTGAATTCCGACCTGTTTGATGGGCGGCGGGGCGCGCCTCCTTTTCCAAAATGGCGATGCGTGCCGAGGGGTTCCGCTGGCGGTATTGGTAGGCCGTGGCCGCACCTACGATGCCGCCCCCCACAACGATGAGATCAAAGGTGGTTTTCACAAGCCTCGAAGGTAGCATCCGAAATGCCTCCGCCGTGTCACGGCGCTCATCCCAGCTCCCAGGGGTTCCCTGCATTCATCGGAAATCGGGAGCCTTGTGCGTGAAGACGCGGGTGATATTAAAGCCCAAGAAAATATCCCCTTTGGTCCAATCCCCGGGGGTTTGCATCATCCATTGGGGATCCGCCATGGATCGCGCATTGGTCAAGTGGAATTGAAAGACATGTCCTCCCGTTTCAATGTCAATGCCAATGCTCAGTGGGTTGTGGGTTTGATCTACAGGATTGATACGCAGCAGGTAGTCTGCGGTCAAGGCCATTCTCTGGGTTAGCTTGTAGCGCCCCCCCAGCGCTACGCCCCATTGGTCGTTGGACTCGGCAGGGGTTTGGACCAGATTAAAGTGCACCAAGGTGGGAGCCACTTGAAGCGAAAGAGCCTCATTCATTTTGCGCGCTACCAGCCATTGATGCGTGTAGGCCATTCGGTCTGTGAAAAAATGGTCAAACCCATCCGCAAAGGGGGTTGTCACAATGGTGGCATTGGTGTAATACGCGGTGGTCACGGGCCAGTTAAAACCGGGCCCACTCGATTGACGGGTGAAGCGCACCTTGGCGAACCCGTCATAGGTCTTGGAACCGGAGGAGCGTCCTGCCCCAAAATTCAGCCACTTCACAGGGGAATAGCTGTACTCAAAGCGGATTTGGGCGACATCCAGGCCAAAAAGATTGTACAGGGGCTTGTCATTGAGAGCACCAAACCGATGGCCAATAACAAATTGCCCAACCCCTGCGGCAGGCAATTCTACCGATTGTTGGTTGATAATACGTGTGCCTTTAAAGGTGGCGAAGGCATAGGCTTTCGGGGCAGGCGGGGCAATGGCATCCAATTCTGCCAACAAGTCGTCTTGGGCCCAGGCACTCATGGCGAGGCCTAGACTCAGCGCGAAAAAAAAATGCTTCATGTTAGTTGGCGCGAAGGGTGGACTTCACCTTGACTTCGATCTCTTTGGCGATCTTGGTCACCACTAGGCTGGGAATTTCCACGTCGTGATCCGTCGGTTTGATGATAAAGGTGGACTCCAAGACAACCAGACCTTCTTTGGATACCGTGATGGTTGCAGGAATGGTCATAGGGCGGTCCTTTCCGTGGATATTCATGGTTCCCACCAGCTTCACAGTGTACGTTCCTGCCTTTGAGAAGGCTACATCCCCAGTGATTTTACCCTTGAACAAGCCCTTAGGGTACTTGGTAGACTCCATGTAGTTTTCGTTGAAGTGTTCCTGCATGAGGGCCTTCTCAAACGTGAAGGACTGGATATTCACTTGGAAAACGAATTCCTTGGTTTCGGTGTTGATGAGGCCCACTCCATCCTTCAGCGACGCTTCAATATCCTCTACCGGGGTTTCGGAAAAGAAATGGACATAGGTGTCGCGGCTGACTAATTTTTGGGCCGAAGCAGACAGGGTCGCCAAGAGTGCAATAGAAAGAAATAGCGTCTTTTTCACGAGCGTTTGGGATTAGTTTTCCAGAGCGCCGGCCGCAACCCACGCATCAAGTTTGGTTAAGGAACAGGTAGAGAGGGGGCCGCTTGGTGGCATGAGGAGGGGATCCCCCACAGGCTTGTTCACCCGACTCACTACGCCACCTAGATGGGTCTTTACTTGGGCATAGGTACTCAAGTCCTTCCCGCCCGAAGGCGAAGCCCCCGAATGGCAGGAAACACATTGGGCTTGAAGCAAAGGTTGGATGTCCGCCGTCCACGTCACGACGGTAGCATCACAAGGGGTCGTTCCGTAGAGATCCTCCGCATTGTCGTAATAGCATCCCGACAGCGCGCTCAGTCCGATCCAAACTACCACAAAGCCCTTTTTTTTCATACCCGTGAAATTACAATTACTGTGCCGTACGAACGCCGAACCAAGAAAGCACCGCCAAGAGGAAGAACACCGAAAGCAACAGGGCGGAAAACCGCAAATCGCCCGTGGCCGTTTCCAACCAGCCTACGGCTACCATGCCAAGAACCGTCGCGAGCTTCTCAGCAATATCAAAAAAGCTGAAGTAGGTCACATGTTCCCCCTCAGAGGGAAGCAACTTGGAAAAAGTTGACCGCGCCAACGATTGGATGCCTCCCAGTACCAATCCCACCGCGGCCCCCAAGAGGTAGAACTGCGTTTCGCTGTTTACGACATAGGCCAAGGCACAAATGCACACCCAAAGCAAGCCAGCCAAGATCAAAGCCTGGATGTTACCCCAGATTCGGCTGAGTCGGCTAAACAGTGCCGAACCCGCTATCCCCACAAATTGAATCAGTAAAATCGTCGTAATCAACGCCGATGTCTCGAGTCCTAGCACTTGTGTCCCGAACAAGCTGGCTATTAAAATAATGGTCTGGACCCCCGCCGAGGCAAAAAAGAAGCCCACTAAAAACCGTTCTACTCCGGGCATGGCCCGAAATTCCGCCACGACATCAAACACGCGTTGGTAGGCCGCCCGAATCCAGCCCTTTTCTTTCACACCGCCCTCTATTTGATGGCCTGACGGCAAGCGATAGAGGGAAAACTCCCCCCAACCTAACCACCAAAGACCTACGGTCACAAAGCTCATCCGGGTAATCCAACCCACTCCATCTTGGTTGAACCAATCGGGGTTCTGGATACAGGCCAACGCGGCAATCAAGACCAAACTGCTGCCGAAGTAGCCCAAAGCAAATCCCCGAGCCGACAAGGCATCTTGATGGTCTGGCGGGGCAATTTCCGGTAAGTACGAGTTGTAGAATACCAAACTCCCCGAAAAGCAGAGCGAAGCCAAATACGGAGCGAGCAGCCCCCACCACAAGGTCTCTTCGGTGAAAAAGTACATCCCCATACATGCGGCTGACCCCGTGTAGATAAAGGCGCGCATGAATTGCTTCTTGTTCCCCCCGAGTTCGGCCAGGGCGCTCAAGTAGGGCGTCATAAGGCTTACGGTTAAGAATGAAGCGGCGACCGCAAAGGTGTAGGCGGCTGTGGTACTGATGTGCCCACCCAGAAAGGCAAACCCTTCCTTGCCTGCTCCTTCCATGACCGCGGCATAGTAAATGGGATAGATGGCTGTCCCAATGACTAAACTGTAGGACGAGTTGGCCCAATCGTACATGGCCCAGCCCCATTGGGTTCGCTTCGAATACTCCATGCTTGGAAGGTAAAAAAAAGCCGCAGCCTTTTAGGGCTGCGGCATGGAGAACTTATCAACCTATGGTTTACAAACCTTGTTCTTGCTTGATAAGGTTTAGGGCGGACCCGGCCTTAAACCAAGCAATCTGCTGTTCATTGTACGTGTGCTGCGCCATTACGCGGTCTTCGAGGCCATTGGCATGGCGGAAAACCAACGTCAAAGGCTTGCCTGGAGCAAAGTCTTTCAAGTCCACAAAGTCGATGACATCGTGCTCTTGAATGAGGTCGTAATCCGCCTCGTTGGCAAAGGTCAAGGCCAACATGCCTTGCTTTTTGAGGTTGGTTTCGTGGATGCGTGCAAAGCTTTTTACCAGAACAGCCCGAACTCCGAGGTGGCGGGGCTGCATGGCGGCGTGCTCACGAGAAGACCCCTCGCCATAGTTCTGATCGCCGACCACCAAGGTGGGAATGCCCGCCGCTTTGTATTCGCGCTGGACGGCTGGAACCTCGCCGTACTCCCCCGTCAAGGCATTCAGAACAGAATTCGTTGCCCCATTAAAGGCGTTCACGGCACCCGTCAACGTGTTGTTGGCGATGTTGTCCAAGTGACCGCGGTAGCGCAACCATGGACCGGCCATCGAAATGTGGTCGGTGGTGCACTTGCCTTGGGCTTTGATGAGCAACTTGGCCCCCGTGATGTTTTGACCGTCCCATGCTGCGAACGAATCGAGCAACTGGAGGCGCTGACTTTCTGGATTGACCGCGACGACCACGTGGCTGCCATCCTCTGCAGGAGCTTGGTAGCCCGCATCTTCCACGGCATAGCCGCGCGCTGGGAGCTCCTCGCCCACGGGGGCGTCGAGCTTCACTGCCTCGCCATCCTGATTGGTGAGGGTATCCGTCAAAGGATTGAAATCCAAACGACCGGCAATCGCCAAGGCCGTTACGAGTTCAGGGGATGCGACAAAGGCATGCGTATTGGGGTTGCCATCCGCACGCTTCGCGAAGTTGCGGTTGAACGAGTGAACAATGGTGTTCTTTTCTCCCTTTTCCGCGCCCTCTCGTGCCCACTGACCAATGCAGGGGCCACAGGCATTGGCAAATACTTTGCCGCCAATCGCTTCAAATTCTTCCAGCAAACCATCGCGCTCGGCGGTGTAACGCACCTGCTCTGAGCCGGGGGTCACCGAATATTCCGCATTCACGGACAGCTTCTTGGCCGCGGCTTGCTTGGCTACGGACGCAGCCCGGGTTAAATCTTCATACGACGAGTTGGTACAAGAGCCTATTAAACCTACTTCCACGTCTAAAGGCCAGCCATTGGCTTTGGCGACTTCACCCAGCTTGGAAATCGGGGTCGCCAAATCTGGCGTGAACGGACCGTTCACATGGGGCTCCAATTCAGACAGATTGATTTCGATCACTTGATCAAAATACTTCTCAGGGTGTGCGTAGACCTCGGGGTCCGCCGTCAATTCAGAGGCCACGGTATTGGCCAAATCCGCCACGTCTGCGCGGCCGGTGGTACGCAGATAGCGCTCCATGGAGGCGTCATACGCGAAGGTGGAGGTCGTCGCACCAATTTCGGCCCCCATGTTGCAAATGGTGCCCTTGCCGGTACAGGAGAGCGACTCTGCGCCTTCGCCGAAGTACTCGACGATGCAGCCTGTGCCGCCTTTGACCGTAAGGATGCCCGCTACTTTGAGGATGACGTCCTTCGCTGAGGCCCAACCGCTGAGTTCACCGGTCAATTTGACCCCGATCAACTTGGGAAACTTCAACTCCCACGCCATGCCGGCCATTACGTCGACGGCATCTGCACCGCCAACCCCAATCGCCACCATTCCAAGGCCGCCGGCATTCACAGTGTGTGAATCCGTGCCGATCATCATTCCTCCGGGGAAGGCGTAGTTTTCGAGGACGACTTGGTGGATAATTCCTGCACCGGGCTTCCAAAAACCGATACCGTATTTGTTCGAAACCGAAGCCAAGAAGTTGAATACCTCGTTGCTCTTATTCACGGCATCTTGGAGGTCCGTGGTGGCCCCAACGCGGGCCTGGATCAAGTGGTCACAGTGGACTGTCGATGGAACCGCCGCTTGTTTTCGGCCCGCCTGCATAAACTGAAGCAGCGCCATTTGGGCCGTCGCATCCTGCATGGCCACTCGGTCAGGAGCAAAGTCGACATAGGACGCTCCACGTTGGTGGGCTTCTGTGGCATCCCCTTGCCACAAGTGGGCATACAAGATCTTCTCCGACAAGGTCAATGGTTGACCAACGACGGTACGGGCAGCGGCGACGCGTCCGGGGAAGCGCTCGTAAAAACCGCGAATCATTTCAATATCAAAAGCCATAGATAGGGGTATTTAACGCAAAAATACTTCGGATTTCCCCGAAATCATTGCAGTTTTTCTTCCCAGAAGCGGGAATAATTGAAAAATTTCTGAAGTCCTAGCGCAAAGGAATGCGTTGAATCCACGTACCCTCGGGCGATTGCACCACTACAAGAATCATGGCATCCCGAGTGAGCGAGACGGGAATCGCCCATTCACGGTCTGTCCAGGCGCCTTGAAGCAGCAATTGGCCAGTCATCGCAAATACGGAGACCTGGGTGGTGGCGTGGCTATGAGCGCGTTGCAAGTAAATCGCCTCCAGCTGACGGACCCAGCGGTAGCCCTCCAATGCGCGGTCGTCCAGGCTAATCCATAGGTGACCTGCTTCCATCGTGCTGTCCGCTTTTTCTTGGTAGGCACAATCCTTCAGTGTAAAGGACTTGCCGTCCTCGGCCAATTGGAGACGAATCCACCCGTAGAGGTAGGCCCCGTCTTTTTGAATGCGCGCGCCCAAAAATCCGTCGGTGTAGGGCGCCTGCCACTGGGAATACGGGTCGTGCACACTATCGAAGCGGTAATCAATCGTACCGTATTCATCGGTGGGAGACATGCCTTGCCACGCAGAGGCTGTGGCCGAAATAAGGTCCCCTACCTCCAAGCGGTCCGCATAGTGGAACAGTCCGCGCTGCTGACCAAAAATGCCCGAAGTCACGGAGTCAAACGGCGAGACGATGACCGCATCGATTAAGTTCGTGGTCGTCCCCGTGTCGCGCAACAGCGTAAAGCGAAAGTCGAAGGCCGTATCATTGTTCAGGTCAATGTCGACGAAGTGACCGTTTTGAGACACCGTAGTATCTTGAAAATCCACGTAAACGTATTGCGCCTGGAGGGTCAAGGTCCCCAAAACCAAGGCGAGTGCGGCATGTAATTTGTTCAGCATCATGAGACTGCAAAGTTAGAGAGCCAAGCCATCCACCCACTACCTTTACCTAAATATGCCCAAAATACCCTTTACCGTACTCGCTGAGGCCTTCACTATGGCCGTGCAAGCCCTTCGCGCTCAGCTACTTCGGGCAATTTTGACCGCACTAATCATTGCCATTGGCATCACCGCCCTCGTGGGCATGCTCACCGCCACGAGCGTCATAGAAAGCAGTATTTCGGGGCAATTCAATTCAATGGGCGCCAATACGTTCACCATCCAGCAAGGCGGCATGAACATCCAAATTGGCCGAAATGGCATTCGAGAAAAGGAACAACCCCAAATTCCCCTGCGAACTGCCATCAAGCTCCGAGAAAACCTCGAGCGAAAAGGGATTTTGTCTAGTGTCAGCGACTATGCAGTCGGAACCGCGACCCTTTTTCCTGAAGGGGCCGAGACCAATCCCAACGTAGGCATTTTGGTCGCCGATAAAAATTACCCTGAAGTCAGCGCCATTGAGCTAGCGGAAGGGCGCTACTTCTCTCCCATTGAACTCAACG
>Ga0181593_10005677_pt1 | contig 11263 bp, 11 predicted proteins | sample 071ome_19_FD_133756 | JGI IMG/M metagenome (GOLD analysis project Ga0181593, IMG submission 133756) | Coastal salt marsh microbial communities from the Groves Creek Marsh, Skidaway Island, Georgia - 071413AT metaG (megahit assembly) | ecosystem: Environmental > Aquatic > Marine > Intertidal...
AATTTCCCGTGGGCAAATGATCCTGACGCTCTGTCCGCCTGGCAGCGCGGAGCGACCGGTTATCCAATCGTCGATGCCGGCATGCGTGAATTGTGGACCACCGGCTGGATGCACAACCGCGTACGCATGATTGTTGCCTCTTTTCTGATCAAAGATCTACTGATCGATTGGCAAACCGGTGAGCATTGGTTCTGGGATACGCTTGTTGATGCCGATCTCGCGAGTAATGCGGCGAGTTGGCAATGGGTCGCAGGCTGCGGCGCCGATGCGGCACCCTATTTCCGTGTTTTCAATCCCACCATCCAAGGAACGAAGTTCGATCCCGATGGCAGTTATGTTCGGAGATGGGTGCCAGAAATATCCAGGTTGCCGGACCGATTGATCCACGCGCCTTGGACGGCCAAACCGATTGAACTAGCGGACGCCGGGATTGAGCTCGGTAAAGACTATCCAGCACCCATCGTCGATCACGCGATGGCGAGAAACCGGGCACTGGAAAAATACAAGCTGCTCAAGGCAGGGTAAAATGGCGACTGATTACGCATAATTTCCCTCCCTCTTGCTTCCACAGTGCTTCCACGGGGGGGGGACGATGTGATTATCGCCGGCATCAAAAAGCCCGTAACTATTTGAAGTTACGGGCGTTAATTTGGTTGCGGGGGCCTGAAACCACCGAAAGTTGACTCTGGAAGCCGGCCGAATCACTGGCAGGATTTGAAGCTGTATGCGCCTGTTTCTCGATCCACTCTCCAAGACTTCGATCGGCTTCTGGTAAGTCAAAAATCGTAAATCCTTGGATCTGATTGGGTTCGAGCATCGTCTCGTCCCTACAACAATCCCGACAAAAGCCGGTCCACCGGGGCGAGGTCGTCGGTCAGAGGTTCCGCCTCATCGATCAGATCCTCAAGCGGTCCGTTGCCGCGGATCATGCGCCAACGGCGGTCGAGCCCGAAAAGTGAAGTCATGCGGGTTTTGGGTGAGTATCCCTCCAATGCCACGACGCCATAGGTGACACGTGCGGAGGGATCGCTCCTGGAGAGCGCCAAGTCCTCTTCGTCGGCCCAGATTTCCACCATCGGGAAGTCCCGTTCCAGCGTGTTGACCATGGCGGCAAGAAATCGCGGCTGGTTTGCCTGGTCGACCGCGTTGGTGACGTAAAAGCCTCGCGTGCGTAGGCGCTTCTTGATCTCCTGGTTGAACTCGCGGCTGACCAGATGCGCGGGCACCGAGATGTCGTGAAAGGCATCGCCAAATATCACGTCGAAGCGTGGTTCGGCGGGTTGCAAAGCCAAGACCGTCCGGGCGTCGGCGTTGTGGATCTCGATGGATTTGTGGTTGGGGTCGAGCCACATGCGTTGCGTGGCGACCTCGGTCACCACGGGATCAATCTCCGCGACGACAAGCTTCGCCTCGTTCATGGTTTCCGCCCAGGATCTTGGAAGAGTGAAACCACCACCGCCGATGAAGAAGGCCGACATGGACTTGCCGTCCGAGCGTTTGAAGAAATGGCGTCTGGTATATTCATCAACGAAATGAACATAGGGGCTGTAGAGCAGGCTCGGGTCCGCCCCGTCATTGATGCTGTGCACAAGGTTGTCGAGCACCATCAGCGCGCTTTCCCGGCCGCTGATCTTCGAGAAATCATCCACACGGATACAGAAATAGTTGCTCTCCACCGTGCACGCGGTGCGGAAGGCTTCCGTCTTGAAGTTGACCGCCGTCACGCCGGCGAGGACGAACAGTAGTGACAAGATGGGGAGCGCGGCGCCGTCCCGCTTCGCCGTGATCATGCAGCCGAGCGCGAGGATTACATAGGTCGCGGCGACAGCAACAATGGTCCAGGTGGAGCCGATCCAGGAAATGAAGAGGTACCCGGCGGCCAGGGTTCCGCCGATGCTGCCGAGGGTTCCGACCGCGTACATGCGGCCGATGGCGGGACCGGGATCGCCATCCGAGAGATCGACGGCGAGTTTCGTCACGATCGGGGCGACAATGCCGACGAAAAGACTAGGCAGGAAAAACAGCGCGGTGCAGAACAGAAGAACCGAGGCGACGCGACCGAAGCCTCCTTCCGCGAGAAGTGGCGCCAAAACCCGTAGCAGCGCCAGAGCGAGAAGGCACGTTACACCCGCCAGGCCGAGGGCAACGGCGAGCCGTGACAGGGCGCTCTGGTCGGACACGTTGGAGCCGGCGAGTCGTCCGCCCACCCAGTGCCCGATCGACAGGCCCGCCAGAACGACGGCGATGATCGCGGTCCAGGTGTAAAGCGACATGCCGACATAGGGCGCGATGAGACGGCCCGCGACGATCTCGACGACCAGGCCGCCCGCGGATGATAGAAGTAGGACGAGGGCTAGGAACGCTTGAAAAACCGCGGCTCTCATTTAACCGTCTATACCGCCTTGTCCGTGAAACTTATCGGGATGCTTCCGTCTAGGGCCGGACGATCGTCCAGCCCGCCTCATTGAGTTCGATTAGCGTCACTACGCCCGCTGGGACTGTTTCGGCGTGCTCCACCAGCGGGGGATTCTTGCCTTCCTTCTTCGACATAGCGGTGATGGTGTTGCCGCAAGCCGAGAAGGAAACGTTCGGCATGCTTTGGTCGAACCCCATCACACGCTTCATGACTTTTTCCGGGGCGGTATCCGTGCGCAGCATGTGAAGGCCCTTGTTGAACGCAATGATTCGGATCTCCACCTCCTCTCCGGCCGAGGAATAGTGACGGGAAACATTCGACGCGACATTGAGCACCGTCATCATTTTCTGTGGATCGTCGTCGCTGATTTGAAGTGCGAGACGGTGGACACCGTCATCGGCTTTGACAGGCGCGGCCAACATTACAATCAAAAACATTGCGACCGAAAGTTTCGCGACGCTTCGTGCAAGCATGTTGATCATTTTCACCCCTCCCTGGTTTTTGCCCACCATCTGGTTTTGTCTCGAACCGAGATGGGAATCACTTAGTAATTTAGGGCCCCTTGACCGAGCCTACCTAACTGTAACCGAACGAAGGTAAGCAACAATTGCCTCCAGATCGGCATCCTTCTTCAGGCCCGCGAAGGACATCTTGGTCTTCTTGATCATCGCCTTCGGCTTCCTGAGGAACGTGGCGAGGCTCTCGTCATTCCAAACCAATCCGTCCGCTCCCGCCGTCTTCATGGCGTTGGAGTATTTCTTGAAACCGTCGGCGGTTCCGGCGGCGCGCCCGAAAACGCCGTTCAGATGCGGGCCGAGCTTGTGCTTCGCCTTGGCTCCAACCGTGTGGCAGGTCTTGCACTTCTTGAATATCTTTTCGCCAGCCTTGATAAGGGCGGGATCGACCGCCGACGCGGCGGCTACCTGAGCCGGCGTCGAAGTGGAGGCCTCGCTGGATTTGGTGTCGGTTGACGGAGTCGCGGCGCCGGTGCGGTGCTTCGAGGTTTCGTCCTCCGGCGTGACGTCGATCACCCGGGCCCGGGCGGTGATTTTCACCGCGGATTTGCAGTTTTTCATGCAGGGAGCGCGGTTTTTCCACACGGCGGTCTCGGCCCGATCGTCAGGATAGAAACCATCGACATTTGGCATCGCGACTTCGAGGAAACTGTCCTTGGACAGCACAAAATCATCATCGACCATGTCGTTCATGTAGAGCAGGTATGCCGTGATCGCGTAGACCTCGTCATCCGATAGCGATTGCGCGTCTCCGAACGGCATGGCGCGATGCACATAATCCCAAACGGTGGAGAGATACGGCCAGTAGGAGCCGATGGTCTTTACCGGGTCCTCGGAGGTGAGCGTGTCGTGGCCGCCGGCTAGGACTGGCCAGCGCCCCTTGCCCTCGCCAAAATCACCGTGACAGTCGGCACAGCGTTCGACGTAGACTTCCTCGCCAGCCTCGACCGATCCCGACCCTTCCGGCAGTCCGGCGCCATCGGGACGGATATCGATGTCCCAGGCCTTGATTTCGTCCAGCGTGGCGGCGCGCCCTAGGCCAAGGGAGTCGGCGTGCGCGGAAATTGGCAGGAGGAGCCAGATCGCCCCGGCCACGGCGGCCTTAAGAAATTTCGACATTCTCGGCCTCGCCATTCTCGCGGACATGCCAGGTTTGGATTCCGTTGTTGTGATAGATCGAATTTTCGCCGCGCACCGCGCGGAGTTCATCCTTGGTCGGCTGGACATAGCCCGTGCTATCGACCGCGCGGGACTGCAGCAGGAGCGGCGATCCGTCCCAGTCAAACTCGCAGTAGAAACGGTGCATGGACTTGTCCCATGACGGCCCGTCTATCCGCGCCTGACGCCAATTGCGTCCACCATCCAACGTCACATGCACCTCGGAAATCGTCCCCCTTCCCGACCAGGCGACGCCGGTCAGGACCGTGTGGCCCTTGCCATGAGTGATCGGTGCCTGGGGACTGGGATTTGTGATCACGGACTTGGCGTCCATCTCCCAGGTGAAACGCCGCGCCTTGCCGTTCTCGAACAGGTCGGTGTATTTCGAGGTCTCCTCCCGGTGATGCCAGGGCTCGTCGCCGACCTCGATCCTGCGAAGCCATTTGACCCACATATTGCCTTCCCAGCCGGGCACGACGAGGCGAACCGGATAGCCTTGCTCCGGCCGCAGGGCTTCACCGTTCATCGCGAAGGCGACGAGGCAATCATCCAAGGCCTTTTCGATCGGAACGGAGCGCGTCATGCCCGCGGAGTCCGCGCCCTCAGGGAGCAGCCATTTGGCCTTCGGCTTCAGCCCCGCCTCGTTAAGGAGGGTTTTCAACGGTACGCCGGTGTACATGACATTGTGGATCATGCCGTGGGTGAATTGGCAGCCGTTCAACTGCGCGCCGCGCCACTCCATCCCGCTATTGGCCGCGCATTCCAGGAAATGCGCCCGATTTACCCGGGGGAAGCGTTTTAGATCCTCAAGCGTAAAGACCAGATCTTTTTCCACTAGGCCGTGGATCATCAGGCGATACTTGGACGGGTCGACTTCGGCGATCCCGCCATGATGCCGTTCGAAACAAAGGCCGTTTGGCGTGATGACACCGTCAAGATCATGCAGTGGCGTGAAGTTCACCGAGCTGATCGGCGACGCGGTAAGCCACGCCACGTTGCGTCGCCGGACATGGGCTTCGAACTGGGACGGCGTGCCATAAGGCCTCGCATCCACGCCGTCGCCCAATTGGTTGGTCCACGGCTGCATATCAAGGATCGCCGGGTCCCCCTTGGGGGCGGCCAAGGCCGGGGTGGCCCCGACCACGGTGGCGCCGCCGGCGATAAGGCCGGCCTTGAGGAATCCTCTACGCGACGTGCCAGTGTCCTTGGTCATGGGCACACTCCTGATCTCTTCATCAACCGCCGATGGTTTTCACAAGTTCATTGGGCTTCAGTTTCACCGTGCCCACGCGCCGCACGTAGTTTTCGACGACCTCATAGATCGGCGGCCCTTCGGTTCCCTCGTTCACCGAGGCCCAGCCGGACACGACATAGTTTTTGGCCGGATCGATCTTCTCCCCGGTCTTGAGCAACGTCATATCGGTGATCCGCTTGCCGATGGGTTGGGAGACGTCGATCGTGTATCCCATGCCTCCGACACGAACCATGTCGCCCCCTTGCTGATAGTAGGGATCGGGGTTGAACAGGTTGTCCGCGACATCCTCCAGGACCGTGTGGAGGAACTCACCGGTCATTTCGGTGCGGTAGGCGTTCGGATAGGTCATGCCCGTGGCGGCGAAGATCGCCTCGCGGGTAATCGGGTCCCCCGGAAGCAGGCTTGGTCCCCAGCGGAAGCCCGGGGAAAGCGCGATATCCGCCTCGCGCTCCTCAAGCAAGGCCTGACAGATCAGGTCATCCCAGGTGCCGTTGAAATTGCCCCTGCGATAAAGAAGCGACTCGGTCTTGCCGATGACTTCTTCGAGCTCCGCCTTGAACGGCGCGCGTTCCTTGTCGACGAGAGCCGTCATTTCGGGGTCGGGCGCTATCACATCCGACAAGACCGGGATCAGTCGGTAGTTGAATTTCTTGACGCCGCTGGCGCCGACATCGAGATCAAGCCGCGAGACAAATTTGCCGTGGGAGCCCGATGCGACCACCAGCGTGTTCCCGACTTGCACCGGCTCGGGCAGGGCATCGTGGGTGTGACCCGACAAGATGACGTCGATACCCTCGACCTGGGCGGCCATCTTACGGTCGACGTCAAATCCGTTGTGGGAAAGCAGGACAACGAGTTGCGCGCCTTCGCCGCGGACTTCCTCCACCACCTCGCGCATCCGGTTTTCACGGATGCCGAAGGACAGGTTCGGGAACATCCACCGGGGATTTGCAATAGGCATGTAAGGGAAGGCTTGGCCAATCACCGCGACCTTCACACCGCCACGATCATAGAAGGCATGTGAATCGTATGCCGGTTCATCCCATTCGGAATCGAAGATATTGGCGCCCAGGAACGGGAACGGCAGTTCGTCGACGATCTCCGTTACCCGGTCGATGCCGTAGGTGAATTCCCAATGAGAGGTCATCGCGTCCGGCTTCAACGCGTTCATCAGGTTCACCATGTCCTGGCCATTGGTCCGCAGGGCCGTCATCGAGCCGTGCCAGGTATCCCCTCCATCAAGGAACAAGGCTTCCGGACGGTCGGAGCGGATGGACTTCAGTATTGTCGAGACGCGGTCAAAGCCACCGACCTTGCCGTAGGCGCGTGCCAGCGAAATGAAGTCGTCGGAACTCAGCGCGTAGGCGTCGGGCGTCCCGCTCTTGATGCCATAAGTGTCCAGAAACTTCTTTCCGGAAATGTGCGGTGGCTTTCCAGCGACTTCCCCGACCCCGATATTGATCGAGGGTTCTCGGAACCACACCGGCTTGGTCTGGGCATGACAGTCGGTGAAATGCACCAACGTCACGTTCCCGGTCGTGTCAAAGTCCAGCAGCTGTTCCTGGGAAAGCGATTGGCGCGCGGCGAGTTTCGCCCAATTGCCGAAGCCGCTTACCCCAACGATGGCGGCGGCGGCGAAGGATGTTTGAAGAAAGTCGCGGCGCGACAGCATGCAGGATCTCCGCGTTCGGGCGCACCTCCACCGGCCGGGCAAGAAAGGCGTCCCGCGGGACTGGTTCGCGATGTCTTTTACTTCAGAGCCGGAGCCTTATGCTCCGGTTTAGGAGGGGCCCGGCTAGCGAACAGCCGGGTCCCCTCAAACCCGGTTTCTAGTTCCGAAGCGAGGGCGCTTCGACCGAGAGACCATTGCCCCGCGAGGCAAGGTAAAGCTCGAGCGCCGTGAACTCGTCGGAACCGCGCTTGTACGGCGTCGCGCGAATGTTCTTCATGCATCCGCTGAAGCGCCGATGGATCGAGCCCATGCCCTGCCACTTCAACCGATAGGTCGGGAAACCGTTCATTTGCCCTTGGCTGAGATGGTCGGCGCGGATCATGTTGCCAAAATTGTTCTCGTGGCAGTGCGCGCAGGCGATATCAAGCTGGCCAACCCGCTGATAGTACAGTTCCTTGCCCTTGGCGTGCCATTCGGCCGCTGGACCGTCGGTCTTGACCGCGACGGGCATGCCGCGGGACTGCAGGCTGATATAGGCGGTCATCGCCAGCATCTCCTGGCTTTCCCACTTCCACGGCTTGGCCTTCATATGCTCCTCGCGGGACCAGTTGATGTGGTCCTCGAGAGTCATGAGTGTCTTCTTGCCCTCATGCCACTTCGGCATCACGGCGCGAAGGCCCTTCATGCTTTCGGACGCGTCGCCATGACAATCCGCGCAGGATTTTCCGGCGGCGCCATCGACCTCTTCCCACAGATCTTCGCCATACTGCGCGAAGATCATCGCCGGATTTTCGAAATCATCCGTTTGCAAGGCCTGGGTTTCGGCATTCCGAAAACGCCAACCCGAAATGATTTCGTCGAACGGCGAGCCTTCCGGCGCTTTCAGCTTGGTAACGAATTTCTGGCCATCCATAACCAGTTCGGCGTCCTCATCCGCGACCGCGTCGGAAACGCTCAGGGTCAGCAACCCGACCGCGCAAAGTGCGATGAACCTTTTCATGGTCTTCCTCCCACGGAGCTCGGTTGCCTTAGGCGACCTTGATTTTCTTTTCGACGTCGTAGGTGGAACCATCATCGTCGGTCCACTCGAAACGCATTGTGCCCGGCTCCGAGAGCTTGACCGAGAACTGGATATAAGGATTCGCCGCGACCGCGGGTTCCAGATCAGCGGAGAAGACGGTCTCGCCGTTGTAGAATGCAACGAACTTGTTGATGATCTTCCGGGGTATCAGATCGCCGGTTTTCTTGTCCTTGCGCTGACCGGACTCCATGGAGTGGCTGATCAACGTCTTAATGGTGACGGCCTCGCCGGCTTTCGCTTTGCGGGGGACCTTCACGCGGGGTTTGATCTTCGACATCTATCTATCCTCCGAGCTACCAGTCAGCCGCCGCAGCCGCCGATGGTTACCTTGATCTCGCGACGAGCCATGGTGGTGGACCCATCGGCCATTTTCGCGACCGCCACGACTTCCTGGGTCTTGGCGAGGCGAATCCTCGTCGCGCCGCGAGACTCAGCCGACATCTTCGAGAAGTGGAAGGTCGCCACGCCAGGGCGCGGGTTTCCGGCGGCCAGGACCAGGATCGACGCGGCGCCGGGGGCGTCCACCTCGATCGGAACCGTGTTGCCGTTCTCGGCGATTTCGGGCGCCGTGATTTCCACACCGCCGGTCTTGGGCGTGCCTCCGGCGAATTTCTCGATCGCGGCTTGAAGCTCATCGGTCGAGGCATCGGCCGGAACATTTATCAAACCAACGGCCGCGAGGCCGGCGGCCAGGGCGAATAAATCGCGCCGTGTCATTTCCATATTCAACTCCACTATCGCGGGACCTGTTGCGTGGACGTTAAGTGCCACTATTCCTTCAACGTCTTCAAATAGGCGACAATGTCCTCGATCTGCTGACCGGTCAGGATTGTCTTGCCCGCGAACTTCTTGTTAACTCGGAAGAAGCCCGAGTCCTTGAAGAAGGCGGGCATGATCGTGTCCTCGTGAAGAGCCTGCTTCGAGTTCACCACGATCGCGCGCAGTTGCGCCTCGTTCCAGCGGTCGGCGACGCCGTCCATGGAAGGGCCAACCTCGCCGTGATACGGCTGATCCTTGAGGTCGCTGTTCTGATGGCAGGCAAGGCAGTTGCCAAGCTTGCGGCCCATGAACCAGTCACGGCCCTTGGCCGCGTCTCCAGGTTGTCCCGTCAGGGACTGGGCAAGTTCGCCATCAACAATCTTTACATCGCTTGGCTTCAGAGAAGCCGCGCTGGCCTGAAAGGCCATGAGCGCGACAGCCGCTCCAATCGCAATCGCGGTTTTCACCACTTCGCATCCTCCCTCTATGGGCCTCTATTCCCCCAAGGCCCTCAATTAAGTTAAGCGATCGTGATCAGCGAACGCAACAACAAATTCAATTATGTGAATTTGTAAAGTCGAAACAATCAGTTGCCGCCCTTCTGCTCGAGGAACCGCCGAGCGTGATATTTTTGAAAATGCTCATCGCTCTCGTAGCCCTTCTCCTTGACCCACGTGAACATGTTCAATGTCGTCCATTTTCCAAAAGCCCCCGGCATGCTTGAAACGGCGATGGAACTCGCCATTCCCTCATCGGGGGCTTCCTCGGGCATGAATAGGATGGTGGGCGTGAACACGACGTTCCATCGCTTGGCCATTTCCTTTTCGGCGAGCGCGGTTCCGTCTATGTCCGTCACTTCCTCGTCGCCGAACATGTTGTACTGAACGACAACGAAGTTCTTTTTTATGTATTCAACGACTTCCGGGTCGGAGAACGGACCTTCGTGCAGTCTTCTGCAATAGATGCAGCCGCGCTGCTCGAAAATCATGGCGAGCCGTTTTCCCTGGTCCCTGGCGTCGGCGATATCCTCCGCCACGTCCTTGAAGGTGATGGCGAACCAATCCTTCTTATGCAGTCCATCCTCGCCGACTTCCGCGGCTGCCGGGGTCATGAATCCAAAGGCGAGGAAAACGATGGCGAGAGCTCTAAGCATCTTCATATCTCCTATCCGAGCGTCGCGAAGGCTGGGAACATATCCAACATCCATTGCGCGATGAAGTTGACCGAATCGGTCGCTATAAGAACGGCGAACACCACCAGCACGCCGCCTATGCCCTTTTCGACCATTCCGAGGTATCGGCGCAGCACCGCCATCCACCGCATGAACGTTGCGAAGAACAATCCCGCGAGAATGAAGGGGAGTGTCATGCCGATGCCATAGGAGGCGAGAAGCAACGCGCCGTCGGCTGCCGTTTCCCGGGCACCGGCGGTAAAGAGAATCGCGGCCAGCACCGGCCCGACACAAGGCGTCCAGCCGAATGCGAACGCGAGACCGACAAGGTAAGGGCCGAGAAATCCGGCGGGCAGCTCCAGATCAAATCGTGCTTGGCGATAGAGAGCGCTGATCTTGAACACGCCGAGGAAATGCAAGCCCAAGAGCAGGAGGACGACCGCCGCGATATACTTCAGAATGTCGAAGTACGCCCGGAACTGCTGACCAAATACGGACGCGCTGGCGCCGAGCAGGACGAACACGGTGACCACGCCGGCTGAAAACAGGATCGAGGATCCGAGGAGTTTGCCGCGGCTCGACGCACCATCTTCCCGACCCGATGATGCTTCTTCCATCGTAATGCCGGCGAGGTAGCATAGGTAAAAGGGAACGATCGGAAGGATGCATGGCGTCAAGAACGAAGCCAGCCCCGCCAAAAAGGCGCCTCCCAGGCCCACGTCAAATCCCATGTCCACTCCCATGTTCGCTTGCGGTTATCATATTCTCAAATTAGGATGTTTGACTATGTTAAATGCCAAACAGCACCCGCTCGCCCTTGAACGTGGCCAGCGTTCACGCGGCTTTGAGGCCGCCTTTGCGCTGTTTCTGGCCTGGTTCCTCGTGACGAATGGTACGGTCGCGAACGCCAAGCAGGACACTATTCTTCTTATGGTGGAACAAACCTATTGCGAATGGTGTGAGGCTTGGAACGAGGATATCGGTGGCATCTACGACAAGACGCCCGAGGGCAAGCAGGCACCGCTGCGCCGTGTCGACATCACCGACCCCATGCCTGACGGTATCGAACTCAAACTTCGTACTCAGTTCACCCCGACCTTCATTCTCATTCATCAACGACGCGAGATTGGCCGCATCGAGGGCTATCCGGGTGAGCACTTTTTCTGGCCAATGCTTCAAAATCTTCTCGGCAAGCTTCCACCGGGTGACAAACCTCGAACTCCGAAAGGATCATCA
>Ga0181593_10005678_pt1 | contig 11263 bp, 9 predicted proteins | sample 071ome_19_FD_133756 | JGI IMG/M metagenome (GOLD analysis project Ga0181593, IMG submission 133756) | Coastal salt marsh microbial communities from the Groves Creek Marsh, Skidaway Island, Georgia - 071413AT metaG (megahit assembly) | ecosystem: Environmental > Aquatic > Marine > Intertidal zone...
AACTATCTGCGCTCAGAAATACTCTTCGATGCCGGAATTAATCCTCGCTCCAGGCCCGCTGAATTGACGCGCAAGCAGTTAAACGGGCTGTCCAGGAGTACGCTTTCTATCAGTAAGCGGGCTTATCAGACGGGTGGGATTACCAATACTGCAGCGCGGGTGAAGAAGCTGCAAAAAACCGGGACGAGGCGCAGCCAGTATCGCCACGCGGTATTTGGTCGTGATGGTGCAAGTTGCTATGTTTGCGATGAGCTTGTATTGAAAGACACCATGGCAGCGCGGCGCCTTTACTGGTGTCCTCTTTGTCAGTACTGACAGCAGAATCCCATGGTACCTACCCACAAGGATTTTTGGTTTTTACCCCTCGGCGGCTGCGGCGAAATCGGGATGAACCTGAACCTCTATGGCCATGCCGGCAAATGGCTGATGGTCGATTGCGGAGTCACTTTTGAAAAATCGGAGCAGCGGCCAGGAGCAGGTAATCAGGTGGAAATGGCAGACCCTGCCTTTATCGCGAACCGTTATCAGTCGCTGGTAGGTATCGTTGCCACCCATGCTCACGAGGATCACATTGGGGCATTGCCGCATCTGTGGGAACAGTTCCGCTGTCCGATCTACACCACCCCGTTTACCCGCAACGTCATTCTGGGCAAGTTCAGACAGCACGGAATTGATGCGCCGGTCTATACCGTCAATTCGGGCGAGAACCTGCAGCTTGGTCCATTCTGTATCGAATGGCTACCCATTACCCATTCCACGCCGGAAACTAACGCGCTGCTGATTACGACGGATGCCGGACGCGTTCTCCACACCGCGGACTGGAAGCTGGATTCTGCACCGGTGGTGGGAGCGGCAATCGCGCCGGAGAAATTTCAGAGTCTGGCACGACAAAAAATCGATGCCATTATATGCGACTCCACCAATGCCACCGTTACCGGGCACTCGGTATCAGAGGCCGAGCTGTTCGAGCCCCTGTTGGAGGTCGTGCGCAATACCGAGGGCCGCGTCGTGGTGGGCTGTTTTGCCAGCAATGTCGCGCGCCTGCAGACGCTTGGCAATATTGCCCATGTGACGAACCGCTACCTGGGTTTGCTCGGGCGTTCGCTGAAACGCATGGCGTCCTGCGCCAGCGCAGCTGGCTATCTGGCTGATAATTTCACTCCGGTCCATGCCCCGGATCTGGGGTACCTATTGCCGCAGGAAACCTTCGTCATTGCAACCGGCAGTCAGGGTGAAACTGGTGCCGCGCTTTACCGGCTGGCTGCCGATTCGCACCCTGACCTCAACCTGGCCGCGGGGGATCACGTGATCTTCAGCGCCAAGACCATTCCGGGTAACGAAGCCGAGGTTGCCGGCCTGATCAGTGCGTTCAGAAATCGGGGCATAAAGGTCACGCACGCCGATGAACACCCGAAGCCCATTCACGCATCCGGCCATCCCTGCGGCGATGAGCTTGCGCAGATGTATCGCTGGGTCAAACCGCGACTGGCGGTGCCGGTTCACGGTGAGCCGCGACATATGGCACGCAATGCCGCCATAGCCCGCGAGGCGGAAGTATCGCAGCAGCTGCTGGGTCGTAACGGAGATCTGTTCGATCTGGTTAGAGCACGGGTGGAGCCGGCGATGGCACCGACGGGCAGGTTGTTTCTTGACGAATCTCGCAAGCGACTGGAAAGGGTAGTAACTTACTCAGGCGCGTGACTGGAAGTTATTTTCCTGTTTCTTCGACAGCGTTCCGAACAAACCGAAACCCGGTCCCAGTCCCGCCGCCATTTTTTCCGCCAGCTGAATTCTTTGCCGCAGACAGTGCAGGGTTTACTGGGTAACTTGAGTTTCTGATGGGTCATCACGCTTCCGCTCGAATTTCTCTCCCGAGAGACCGGGATTCCCGACACCCGGGGCAGGCATCGGTTATTCAATTATTTCATTAACCGGCGATCAAAAGCAGCAGGTGAGTACTTATGACCAGGCTGGTCAGCACCAGGCGCATTTTCATGTAGTACCTGATCAAATCAGTGGCATCAGCATCGGTGTGCCGGCGTTCGGCCAGATAGACCAGCAAGTAGCCCAGCATCAGGACCAGAAGGGTTGGTTTGTAAGCCGTGTCGCCAAGAAGAAGTCCTGACCATGCCATTAGGGCGAAACAGTTGCTGAGCAGGAGCACGATGCGACTGGCCCTTGCCACGCTTTGACCCAGACAGCGTCCCCAAAGTACACCCCCCAGAAAGCTCAGTATGATGGCGCTGTAGCTGGTAAATAGAAAGCGCGGGTCTACGCCGATCGGCGAGGTGCCGACTAAACTCATCACGGCACTCAGCGCAAAAGGTAGCAGTCCCAGATAGCCCAGCAGGTTAAAAGTCAGTCGTTGCGTCACAGTTCTGCTCATTACGCTCTCAGGCCAGGTCCGGATCGCAATCGACGTGCTTCTGCCGAGTGGAGGCCAATGTCATGGACAAGCTGCGGGATTCCGGCTAGGTTAAGTCAATTCGGGATCGCAACTACAGAATGATTCCGGGGCCGCAAGCTGAAAATTAAATCGAATCAGTCCAGGAGAATAACAATGATGAGACATAAACGAACGCTGTTAGCAATTGCCGCAACGCTCGGCGTAGCGGTGATTCCCGGTCTATCCATTATCGCCCAACAACAGGATGATGAACCGCCGGAAATGGGCTTTTTTATCACCAGCCGTACGATTGGTGATGGTGGCAATCTCGGTGGTCTGGCAGGTGCCGACGCTCACTGTCAGGCACTCGCCGAGGCGGCGGGTTCAAACCGCACATGGGCCGCGTATCTGAGCACCCAGGGTCCGGGCGCGGTGAATGCCCGGGATCGCATCGGGTCAGGTCCGTGGGCCAATGCTAATGGCGTGGTCATGGCTACCAACCTGGAAAGCCTGCATTACGACAATTCCAATTTCAACTGGCAGTTTACCTTGGACGAAAACGGTAACCAGTTTGCTTCCCGAATTGATGGCGATCCGGATTTTTCCGAACACGACGTGCTTACCGGTTCTCGAATCGATGGTACCGCTTTTCCGGCAGGACAGGACCAGACTTGCAACAACTGGACCAGCAACAGTGAGGGCAGCGCCAGAGTGGGCCATGCGGATCGGTACTCGTTCATGACTCCGGGTTCTCCGTGGAATTCGGCTCACGGCACGCCGGGTTGCACTCAGGCAAATCTGGTTCAGGTCGGCGGCGCCGGATTGCTGTATTGTTTCGCAACGGACTAGTTTACCGACGAGCCCAATAACCGCTGCAGGAAAATGAAATGAGGCAGGAGCAACATGACGCTTCTGCTTCCTCACCATGAAGGTTGGCACATATGAAAGCGCACTTCAGGCCAGATGAATTCTCAATCACAGGGGCACTCGCAGTCGCGCTTCTGTGTGCTGTGGGTCTGGCAGGCTCCCGGTCTTTGTTCGCCGCTGAGCCCGGGGAACAGCCGGTTAGCTTCACCGCGGCTCAGGCCAGTCTGGGCGAGCAGCTCTATATTGAAAGCTGCGCCTCCTGTCATGGCGCCAACCTTGAAGGATTCGGACTGGTACCCAGTCTTAGCGGCAGTTATTTTGCCGACCGTTGGGGCGACCAGGCGGTGTCGAATCTGGCTGACGATGTGAGGCGTATGCCACCGGGTGAGGAAAATTCCCTGACTGTCGCCGATCGCGCCAATGTACTGGCCTATCTGTTACGGCATAACGGCCTTTCGGCATCCGCCACACCAATACCGGAATTGCCGGCGGACCTTGCCGGGTTAATCATACCGCGCAGCGAAATTGGTGCGCCGAACGTTCCTGTTGCCAATCCTCTGGTATATCTCACTGACGGGCCGCTGATGGATTCCCGGTTGCTCGAGAATCTTGGCGCGGTTACCGATGAGTTATTGCTGAATCCGCCGCCCGAGGACTGGCTCAACTGGCGTCGCACGCTTAACGCCTGGGGACACAGCCCGCTGAATCAGATTGACCGGACCAACGTTGGCGATCTGCAGCTGGCGTGGAGCTGGTCGCTTCCCCCGGGCGCCAATATGATGGCCCCAATCGTCCATGACGGGGTGATGTTTACCTACAGCTTTGGCGATGTGGTGCAGGCACTGGACGCGACTAACGGCGAATTACTTTGGGGCTGGCAACGGCAGCTGGAGCCCGGTCGCGACCCTGACTCCAAGAAAGGGCTGGCAATCTATCGGGACATGCTGATCGTTCCGACATCCGATATGCATCTCATCGCTCTGGACACCCGCACCGGCCGTGAGCTCTGGGACCATCGGGTGGCACTCGACGGGGAGGATGGTCACTGGTTCAAGAGTGCGCCTATCATCGCCAATGGCCGGGCTGTTATCGGATTGACCGGTCGTCAGGCAGTGGAAGGGGGGAATTTTATTCTCGCGGTCGATCTGGAGACAGGTGAGGAGGTCTGGCGGTTTTGGACGATCGCGAGGCCTGAAGAACCGGGTGGCGATACCTGGAACGGCCTGCCTCTGGAGCAGCGAACCGGCGGTTCGGTTTGGGTCCCCGGCAGCTTCGATCCCGAGCTGAACCTGGTTTATTTCGGTCCGGCGCCTACCTATGACACGGAGAGGCTGCGCCAGGGATCCGCCGACCTCGGAAAGAGTAACGACGCACTGTTTACCAACAGCACCGTCGCGCTCGACGCGGACACCGGACGTCTGGTCTGGCACTATCAGCACGCCCGCAACGATCAGCTTGACCATGACTGGGCCTACGAGCGTCAGATTATGGAACTTTCGGTCAATGGTGAAAGGCGCAAGGTGGTGGTAACTGGCGGCAAGCTGGCAATCTTCGAAGCCATGGATGCCGCTACCGGGGAGTACCTGTGGTCCTTCGACATGGACATGCAGAATGTGTATTCCGAGATCAATCCCGTCAACGGCGAAAAGACCCTGTATCCCGCCGCCATTCCGGCGCTGGATGACGCGCTGAGTCAGTTTTCCCTGCCCGGTATCTGTCCGGACTGGCTGGGCGCCCGGAACATGCAGTCCACGGCCTATAACCCACAGACCCGACGCCTTTTCATTCCGCTCTCGGATACCTGTCTCGATGACCAGACCGGTGAGCGTTGGCAGAAATATCCGGACCCGGATACCGACGGTAGTTACGGGATTATTCAGGCGGTGGACATGGATACCAGAAATATCGTCTGGACTGCGCGCCAGACCGGCCCCCAGGCAGCGGCCAACCTCGTTACCGACGGTGGACTTTTATTCATCGGTTCGGTAGATCGCTGGTTCAAGGCGCTGGACCAGGACACTGGCGAAGTGCTGTGGCAACGCCGTCTGGATAACGCATTGAATTCCTACCCGGTCACGTATCAGGCTGGCGGCGTGCAGTACGTTGCCGTGGCGACCAATAGCGGCGGTATCCACACGCGCACCATGCGAAACGCGGCGGCTATCAATTTACCTGCGTCCGGTGCAACGATGTGGGTATTCGCTCTGCCGGAGTAACCCTGAACCTCGGACGGAAGTAATGGGGTCTGAGGTCGGAATCGCTGTTGCAGTGATCCGACCTCTTCTCAACAATCAGTCGTCGACACCAAATTCTTCGTGAATTTCCAGCGTGCGTGCTCCTGCCAGTGATCCCGGCATCGAGTAGTTGCCCTCGTGGCAGGCGTATTCGTATAGCCTGTCTTCGGTGGCGTAGAAGCTCAGCTCGGCAGTCCAGGTCTGGCTGTAGAGATTGCTGTCTTCCACGGTAAATCGATACAGCATCTCGCCGTCAGAATAGCGGCTGAAACGCTCGGTGATGCGACCCTGCTTGGTGATCGGCACCGAACTCTGGCGCAGCTGCTGGGGCTTGATGTTGACAGTCTCCACTACCAGTTGATCTCCCTCGTACCAGCCGACCGAGTCACCGAACCAGGGTTCGTGCACCGTGGGGAGACGATTGGCGCGCGCTTCTTCCGGGCCGTCGAAAATCGGAATGATACGGGCGTCATGCACCATTTCCACCAGGATCATCACGTAGTCATCGGTCTGCACAAACTGATAAGTGTTGTTATACAGCGCCCCCATCATGCCGGGTCCGGCCTTGTTGCCGAACCCGATCAGGCAGCGTTCGGAATTGGGGAATGCCTCCGGGCCGCTGAAGTCCGCAATACCGGTAGCATAGCGCGCGCCGAAACTCTCGCGCTCGAAATCGAAGCGCGGATTGTCCAGCCAGGGTACCCGGCCATTCTCCGGGTTGACGATGTAGGAGGTCCGGTATTCGCCTTTGATCAGTGCCAGATTCGAACCGGGGTCGACCCAGAAATTGTTGTAGGCGCGCACACCGAAATCGTCCGCTCCCTGCTCAGGCAGGTCGTTGACGCCGTCACCCTCGTCGAGGCCGCCCTCGATGCCGGCGATAGGCGTTCGGGCGGCTATCACCCGGGCTTCCTCCGACGAAACCACCAGGGTCTGGGCGTACTCCGGACGCTGCAGGTTCGTTAGGGAGGCATTGGTCCAGATGCCCTCCAGATCTGGCTTGTCTGCTATCTGGGCGCGCACTGGACTGGAGGTGGCAGTGATGATGAGCGCCGCTGCGCAGCTGCCAAGCAGGAAGATTCGTGAGGAACGCATTGAGTGGCTCTCTTTGTTTTTATGATGGAGTCTGAACGATACGAAAGACGCGCACGCTTGTCCATCGCCAATTTACCTCCCGGCGATCAACAGTTCGCTGTGCCGGAGTCGCAAAGCGTGTCCGCATTTTTTCTCGCGCTAGAGAATTTCAAATACGAATACCCGACTCGCACTTGAGGGAACTTCGCCGGAGTGGCGGGTGCCGGCCGCAATGAAATGCACGTTCGGCAATGATGCGGCGTCGAACCAGACCACTACCGCGTCATGCTGATGAAGATGAACGGCGCTATCGGATGCGGAATGTCCGGGCGGGTATTCCCACACTCTCACCCGTTCGTTGGATCGACGATCAAGGGGGCCGTCGTCCGGGAATACTGCGATACCCGAGTCGACAGTCGAAGGTTCGCCGACATCCCGTTTGATCTGGATAAATATCGCCTGCAGCGGTGCATCGCTGACGCCGGCCTCGGTGTGGGTAACGCCACTGGGCTGGAAGGAAATGTTCCAGGCATCGGTATGCACTTCTCGAGCCTCGCCCTCCAGGGAGGTAATGATCCGGTCGCCGGGAGCATAGTAAACACCTGTATGCGGGTAGCGATGACGATGTACCGGATAGCCTCGCTTGAGCCAGCTGATATCCCAGACGATGACGTGCTCGTTTTCCAGTACTTTTTCCGCACCTTCGCGAGGGTAGGCGGCTGGGAAATCGTCCTGTCCCATGCCTGAAGCATGGAAAAAAACGCCAATAATCAAAAACAAAGTTCGCATAATTTTTCTCCGGCCTGGCAAGGCGAGATCCCTATTTTCAATTGCTGGACAGTAACTGTGACAGGCTTTAGGCTGTGAATCTGGCAACGACGATAACATGACTCTTATATCTGGCCAATTGCCGGAGACCGAGCTCAACTCACTCAACTCACTCAATAATGCAGAGTAGCAATCCATGCTAAAACGATTTTTATTTGTCATTGGCCTGACTTGTGGTTGCACCGCAATTGCACAGACTCAGTCGGACCGCGGTGCCGACAACTGGATAGCGCTATTTAACGGGCAAGATCTCGCAGGCTGGATTCCGAAATTTACCGGCCACCAGCTGGGCGTCAATTACCTGGATACTTTTCGGGTCGAAAACGGATTGTTTACCGTGTCCTACGACAATTGGACAGACTTCAACAGCGAGTTCGGCCATATCTTTTATCGTGAACCGTTTTCCCATTATCTGCTCAGGGTGGAGTACCGTTTTGTGGGCGAACAGGTGACTAACGGTCCAGGCTGGGCTTTTCGCAACAACGGCATCATGCTGCATAGTCAGGATCCGGCCAGCATGACCGTGGAGCAGGAATTTCCGGTCTCCATCGAGGCGCAGATGCTAGGCGGCAATGGTCTTGATCCGCGGCCCACGGCCAATGTCTGCTCGCCAGGTACTCACTACGTAATGAACGGCAAGCTGGTTACCGTCCATTGCACCAATTCCAGTTCGCAGACCTATCACGGTGATCAGTGGGTCACCCTGGAAATTGAGGTGCGGGGCAGCGATCTGATTCGCCACGTGGTGAATGGGGAAACTGTGTTCGAGTACTCCGGGGTGCAACTGGACGAGTCAGATCCCGACGCACAGCGGCTAATTGCCAGTGGTGCCGGGCTCGCAATTAGCGCCGGTTATATCGCGGTGCAGGCGGAAAGCCACCCGACGGAAATTCGCCGCATCGACCTGCTGCCCCTGGAACCCGATTGATTCGTCATCGCGTGGGTTGTTACCACCGGGGCCTGGTGCTGACGTAGTTTGGGTCATTGGTAAGCTGGGTGACTATTCCGCTGGGAATATGCAGCTTGAATATCTCCCAGTTCCCGCTGCGATCGGATTCAAACAGCAGCCATTCTCCGTCTCTAGAAAAAAACGGATGGCCGTCATTGGCCGGTGACTGCGTGACTCGCCGAGGTCGTGCGTCCGGCTCGGTCAGATCCAGCAGCAGGATATCGTCTTTACCCCCAGCGGTAGTGGAATTGGTTTGCCAGGCTAACAGGTTACCGTCCATGGAGATCGCTGCGCGCCGGTTTCGGAACTCCCAGCTGGTCACCTGCAGATCGGTTCGCTTGCCCTGGCTGTCAAACTCGGAAAGTATGATGGCGATAGTGCGGGCAGCCTGCTGATCTGATGGGATTTCGCTCTGATAGACGACTTTGCGCCCGGCGCTCATGCCATTGCTGACCAGTGTGCCCACCGGAATCGGTTCAACTACGATTGCGGGATCTGCCAGTTCGGTGACCAGCCCGTGGTTATCTCCGCAGTCCCGCGCATAGGTGAGCACCTCGTCGTCCATGGACAGCGCTGCATGATGCAGGGAGCATCCGGTCTGTTCCCGCACCAGGGTCCGCTCACCCGTAAGCAGATCGTCGCGGTAGAGGCTCGCCGGTCCCTGAGTGCCGGATTCAGCGCTTTCGAATTCGGCGTAGATCACGTAACGACCGTCGCTGGTAACCGAAGGGTGATCCAGGTGTCTGGCGGACGGTCCGCGACCGGGATGCCGCAGCAGCCTGGGATTTGTGCCGTCGGCTTCCATCACCCAGATGCTCGCACCGCCGTAAAAGCCGGGAATATCGGGAGTCGCCGCGTCGGGCCCGGTGTTTTCAAAACGCTGGAATACCACCGGGTTCTGGTAGCGGTGCTCGGCTGCCAGTGAGTTAACCGCAATCCCGAACAGGATACCTGCGACGATTGCAGCGTTTAGCAGATTTCGTATCGCCATAACTGTCCTTGGCTCCTTATCAGTTTCGTTGTGCCGTGGGTTCTGCCTTTACCGCGATCAGGCTTTCAAACAAGAGGTCTTTGTCACTCTCGGTCAGATTCGCGACCGCCATAGCCTCATGGAATAGTTGGCGGTGCTGTTCATCGACACTTTTTCCGGATTGCAACAGCAAAGCAATGTTCGCAATTATAAGCTCTCCCAGGTCAGTGATAGCGGGTCGAATACGATTGGCGAGGTCCAGCGGCTGTGCAGTGGTCGGCGTACTTTGCCAGTCGGCGAGGTGACGATACTGGATAGCCTTCGCAACTGCGATTTGGGCGGCAAAAAAACCTTCAATGGACTCCGGGTCGAGACCCCGGCGGCTGGCGCCCAGTTTGGAATCATCAATTACCATTCGTTCCCGCTGCCGATCTTCTATCGCCAAGTCGTTGTGGTGTTTGTACAGAGCCACCTGCTCCATGTACGAAAGGCGCTCGTTAATCAGCGCAAACAGGGTTTCATGGCCACCGTCGTAATTGGCTGTCTCTAACGGCGTGCCAAACAGCAACAGCAAGCTGAGAGCGAAGGTTCGGATACCGAAGGGGATTGCATGCATGCAGAGGTTCCGCGTAAGGGTTTATACTCAGGCCTGTATGAGCTATTGAACCACACTAAGCGGTTCAGGAAAATTGCAGTGATACTGGAAAAACTCCGGATAAAAAGAGCTAGCGGCAGCCTTCAAAAGCCGCTAATCCATTCAATGGAAAACAAGTCAATTGAGCGATAACAGCCTGCCCCTCGCCAGCTACAAGGTTCTGGACCTGAGCATCGCCCGAGCCGGCCCTTCGGCGGTTCGGTTGCTGGCCGACTGGGGTGCGGATGTTATTCGCATCGAGCCGCCTGTTAGCGGCGATATTGCCGGCAGCAGACACGGACCGGATTCACAAAATCTGCATCGCAACAAGCGCAGTCTGTGCCTGGACCTGAAAAGCGTGGACGGCAAGGAAGCTTTCATGCGCCTGGCGGTGCAGGCGGATATTCTGGTGGAAAACTTTCGCGTCGGAGTGACAGCCCGTCTGGGCATCGATTACCCGGTGCTGCGGGAAATCAATCCGGCGATCATTTATGCCAGTATTTCCGGGTTCGGGCAGGATGGGCCCTATGCCGACCGGCCAGCAGTGGATCAGGTGGTGCAGGGCATGAGTGGTCTGATGTCGATTACCGGCAAGCCGGGCGATGGGCCGATGCGGGCCGGAATCGCGGTTAGTGATACTTCCGCTGGTATGTTTCTCGGCCAGGGTATCCTGCTGGCGCTTCTGCATCGGGAACGGACCGGCGAAGGGCAGTGGGTCCATACTTCATTGCTGGAGTCGATGCTGTGCAAGCTGGATTTCCAGGCCGCCCGTTACACCATGAATGGTGAGGTGGCGACCCAGGAGGGTAACAACCACCCGACCCTTTCGCCCATGGGAGTATTCGATGCCAGTGACGGGCAGATAAATCTGGCAGCCAGTACCGATCGAATGTTCCGGAGTTTTTGCGAAGCTATGGATGCTGAGGAGCTGTTGGCTGATTCGCGCTTCGCCACTGTGGAAGCGCGGCTGGAAAATCGCGAGACATTATGGCGAGCCGTCAACGCTATCACCGGGAGATTCAGCAGCGCCGATCTTGTTTCGACCCTGAACGCGGCGGGAATTCCTTGCGGCCCGATCAATGGCATCCATCAGGCGTTTGAAGATGAACAGGTACGCCACCTGAAGATGACCCGCAATGCGCATCATCATATATTGGGAGACCTGGCACTTATAAGATCACCTATAAATTTGTCACGGTTTGAACAAGACGGTAATTTTAGCGCTGCTGGCCCTGAAGCTGGGGAACACTCGAGAAAGATACTCGAGGATCACGGGTTTAGCGACGCGGAGATCGACAGGCTGGAAGAAAGCGGAGCGATC
>Ga0181593_10005684_pt1 | contig 11257 bp, 7 predicted proteins | sample 071ome_19_FD_133756 | JGI IMG/M metagenome (GOLD analysis project Ga0181593, IMG submission 133756) | Coastal salt marsh microbial communities from the Groves Creek Marsh, Skidaway Island, Georgia - 071413AT metaG (megahit assembly) | ecosystem: Environmental > Aquatic > Marine > Intertidal zone...
ACGAAGTGATCGCCGCCCGGCCCAGCGCGAACGCCTGAAACCGGATTGTGGGGGAAGCCTCGGGTCCCGTCGGTGCGGTGCGGATGGTCTATGGTGGTGCTGGATCCGCCTGTCATCCGAGGTCAGCGACTTGAAGCGTGCCATCCCTGCCAGGAACTGCGTCGGTCTCCCGTTGCTGCTCGGCCTCATGGTGTTTCTGGCGGCATGTCAGAGTGCCGACCTTCGCCGCGACACGCCTTTCTGGGCCGAGGACGTCGGTGATCCCGCCGCCCGTTTCGAACTCGCCAAGCGGACCCAGCCCGAACTGATCGCCTTCCTGCGCCGGCTGCCGAAGGGCGCCGACCTGCACAATCACCTCAGCGGTGCGAGCTACGGCGAGTACGTCGTCGCCAGCGCCCTCGAACAGGGCCTGAACTACGATCCGGCAAGGCGCCGCTTCACCGACCGACCGGCCGGCCAGGACGGCGTGATCACCGGTGAGGAACTGCTGCGCGACAGTGCACTGCTGGCGGCCTACCACGACGTGTCGAGCATGCGCGGCTGGTATCCGGCGGTGGCCAACGGCCACGACCACTTCTTCGCGTCGTTCGATCACCTGCGCTCGGGCGACCGTGGCAAGGCCGAGATGCTCGCCGAGGTCGTGGCGCGCAACGCCTGGCAGAACGTCACCTACCTCGAGCTGATGACCTCGCCGTACCCCAAGTCGGTACGCAAGGCGCTAGGCGCTGCGCTCGAGCGCTTCGATCCGGGTGACCTCGAGGGGGCCTGGGCGCAGGTCGCGTCCGTGATCGACGACCCGGCCCACGCGGCGGCCACCGCCGCCTACCTCGATCGGATCGAGTCCCAGGCCGACCGCATCCTGCGCGACAAGCACGACCTGCGCCTGCTCGGCGACGCCCCCGACGTCGTGGTCCGGTACCTGCCCCAGCTGTTGCGCAAGCTGTCGCTCGATCGATTCTTCGTCGACGCCGTCGCGGCGATGATGGCGATCCGCGACGAGCCGCGCGTGGTCGCGCTGAACATGGTCCAGCCGGAGGATGCCACCCGGTCGCGGGAACGGTTCGCGGACCAGATGCGCATCCTCGACTTCCTGTCCGGGAAGCTGGGCAATCCACCCATCTCGCTGCATGCCGGCGAGCTGGTGCTGCGCGAGTCGCCGGTCGAGCCGATGCGCGACCGCATCAGCCGCTCGGTGACCCAGGGCCAGGCGCGGCGCATCGGCCACGGCATCTCGATCGCCTGGGAGGACGACGTGGTCGGCGCCCTCGAGACGCTGCGCCGGCGCGAGGTGCTGGTCGAGATCTGCCTGTCGAGCAACGAGGGCATTCTCGGGGTCAAGGGCGATGCCCACCCGTTCATGCTCTACCGGCGTGCCGGCGTGCCGGTCAGCATCAATACCGACGACGAGGCCATCAGCCGCAGCAACCTGACCATGGAGTTCGTGCTCGCGGCGAGTCGTTACGATCTGCGCTACGCAGATCTGCTCGAGCTGGCGCGCAACAGCCTCGAGTACGCCTTCATGCCGGGTGATGGACTCTACGTCGAGCGCAACTACACGCGGCTGCGCCCGGGATTCGCCAAGGTGCGCGATTCGGAGTGGACGCCTTCGGCCGAGGCGCGGGCGGCGATGCAGTCCGATCTCAAGCTGCGCCTGCAGGTGCGACTCGAGCGGGAGATCGTTGCGTTCGAACGCAGTCTTGCGAACGGCTTCCGCGCCACGCCCTGAACGGCCGTCGCGGCGAGGCTACTCGACGTTGTACTGCAACGCGAAGCAGCGCCCCTGCTCGGCCTTGGCCGCCTTGAGGTAGCCGCCGTTGCGCAGCGCCTTGTAGGCGAGGTTGCCCACCGAGTGCTCGCCGCTCTTCTGGAACCCCTGTTTCGCGCGGTAGTCCTTCAGCGCGCGCCGGTAGAGCTTGAACTCGCGGCAGTCGAAGTTCTGTGGGTCGGCAGAGAACCGGGTGCGCAGGCCCTCGAACTCGTTCGCGTAGCGGGTCACGTCGGCCAGCACCACCTCGCGCTCGACGATGTTGGTGGGTGGGCTCGGCTTCCTTATCCAGCGATCCTCGCGCAGCGAATAGACGCCGTCTGACCCCTCGGGCGAGCGCTGGTCGAGGATGAAGAGCTCGACGTCGTGACCGCGCATGCGCAGGTCGTAGTCGGCATTCCAGTCGTCGGAGCGCGCGTTGAACAGCTGGAACAGCAGCTTCAGGTCGGTCGTGATCGGGCTGCCGTCGACCGAGACGTGCACGTCGACGTCGGACCGCGAGTGGTAGAGGTAGCCGGCCATGCTGCCGGCGAAGACGATCTCCTTGACATCGAGGTCGCCGAACCCGGTGTCGAGCAGGAACAGCTCGGCCATCGCCAGCAGTCGTTCACGAACCAGCGGGTCGAGCTTGCCGTCCTTCCACAGGGCGGGATGCAGGGTGTCGCGTGCCTGAACGTCGTCGACCAGCGCCTGGATCTTCTCGGGACTGGCCAGTGGGGCGCCCGAGTGCGGACCCGATGTCGAGGCGCAACCGCCAATCAGAAGAGCCAGCAGGAACAGCGTGGCAGGGGCGATCCGATTGCGAGCTACGGTGATCATGGCGTGCTCCTAGAGCTTGAGTTCGGTCATGTCCATGGGGTCGGCATCCATCGGCTTTCCCTGACGAGCGTCGATGACTTGCTGGCCAAAATAGCGCAGCTTGCGCGTCAGGACACGGATCACACCGCGCGCGGCTCCGGGGTTGGCGTCGAGGATGTCGTCGAGTTTCTCGCGGTCGATCTTGATCGCAACCACGTCTTCGATCGCCGTCACGGAGACGACGTAGGGCATGCCGTCGAGGATCGCGACGTCGCCGAGAATCGACTCCTTGCCGAGCGTGGCGATGGTCTTGCCCAGGACGCTGGCCTCGACGGTTCCGCTGACGATCAGGTACATCGCATGGGCCGGCTTGCCCTCTTCGAAGAGCAGCTCACCCGGGGTGTAGGACATCTCATCGAGGGCCTGGGCCACCTGCCAGAGTTCGTCGACCGAGAAGGTCTCGAACAGCGGGATCTTCTGCAGGAACAGGATGCGTTCGACGGTTGGAATCATCGGGAGCTCGCGGGTGTGGGTTCGTGGTGGTTGCCGAGGAGGTCGCCGACCAGCTCGCGGATCGACGCCGCCGGGTCCTGCAACAGGGGCTCGAGAAGCGCACGTCTCTGATCCTCGGGTTCGATCTTCCACGCGGCCAGGGCCGCGGTCTCCCTGACCACGGCATGATCGGAGGAGAGGTGATCGCGCACCTTTTCGCGCAGGCGTTCGAGTTGGGCATCGGCCGTGGTCCAGAGGGCCGCGGTCGAGCGCCACGGGTCGGCATGTCGCAGCCAGCGTTCGATACGCTGCTCGCCATCGCGGCGGGTGACCTCGATGCGCTTGGCGGCCGCGGAGAGTGACGCGGCTGGACTCTCCGCCTCGATCAGCGGGATCACCAGGTTGCGGTCCTCGCGCTCCAGCGCCTGGTTGATCACCTCGATCGCGGCGTCGAGCTGCCGGCGATCCTCGCTGCCGAGCGTATTGACCGCGATGTCGATGACGTCGGCGGGGTAGGTCAGGCTGAGGAGGTTGTACAGCGTCTCGAGCACCCGTCGCAGGCGTCGGCGCAGCACCAGCGTGGCGACCGCGACATGGTCGCGCAGCGGACTCTCATCGAAATCGGCGAGCGCTGCGGTGATCTGGTAGGCGTCTTCGTAGAGCAGGTCGAGCGCCTTGGCGACGCGTTCCCGAGGCAGCGGCTGGCCGGTGCTGCGTACGATGCGCGACGCGGCCCGCGCCGCGTCGAGGGGCACCGTGAGCAGCGGACGATGCAGTCGTTCCAGGAGCACCGCGAGGGCCTCGTCACCGCCGATACGACCGAGGATCTGGGCGCTCTGGCGGCGCACCCGGATCGGCAGCCCGGCATCGAGCAGCATCTCCCTCAGCTGCGGCACGATGGAGGCGTCGGCCTGACCGAGCGCGGCAAGTTCCATCGGTTGCAGGCGATCCTCCCGAAGGTGGCCAAGCAGCGTGCCCCAGACGCCGGGACAGTTGACCGCGGCCGCGGTCAGCGCGGCACGGCAGCGGACCTCGGGCACGGGATCTTCGAGCAGTCCGAGCACCGTGGTCATGCAGGTCTGCGCATTCTGGTTCATGACCGCATCGAGGGCTGCGAGACGCTCCTCGGGCAGTTCGGAGGCGGCCAGGGTCGCGAGTATCGAATCGCCGAGCTTGCGCTCCTCGTCGTGTTCGCTGGCGAGGAAGATCGACAGTGCGATGACACGCACCGGGAGGTCCCGGTCTTCGAGGTAGGAACGGGTGCCCGAAAGGTCCTTCGGGTCCCTCGGGCCACCCAGCTTGAAGATCGCACGTGCGGCGTTTGCGCGAACATTCGAATCCGTGTCGTTCTCGAGCAATTCGACGAGCACAGATCGCTGGTCGCCGGACTGCCCCTGTGCGACGAATCCGACGGCTGCGGCGCGGACGCGCGGGTCGGCATGCCGCAGCATGGCGACGACATCGTCCACGATGTCGACCCCCTTGATCCGCTTGGCGATCTCGAGGCTGTTGACGACGCGCTCAGGATCCTCTGCCCGCAACTGGGCACGCACCTGTTCGATGGCTTCCGGATCGGTGATCTCGATCTGGTCGGTGTGGAACTGGATACGGTTCTGTGCGAGCACGTTGAGCATCGACATCAGGTAACCGCGCTCGGCGGTCACCGAGAGCACGATCCAGACCAGCGCCATGGCCCCGGTCAGCCAGCCGACCGCGGCGTCGTTCATGCCGGCACCCTGGGTGACGAAGATCAGCAGCACGCCGGCGAGGATGAAGGTCGCGGGTCGCACGATGGCGTTGCTGAGGGTGCGCGTGGTCTTCTGCAGGTGCCCGGGCAGTGCCATGAACAGCATCTGGTTGGTCGAGCCGTAGAGGCTGAACTTGAGCACCTTGTCACCGGAACGCGACAGCGTCGCCGCGGCGAAGTAGCTGCCGATGCCGAGCACGATGCCGAGGGCACCGGTCAGGATCACCGCCGGCAGGAGCGCCAGCGTCATCGCGATGCCGAAGCGCTCGAGCACGCGCGAGGCCATGCCGAACTGCAGTACCAGGGCGAGGGTCGAGATCACGACCTGGAGCTGTCCGTAGAAGGTGCTGAGCCGGTCCTTCTGGAGCGCGCCGTCGACGGTGTAGTGCGCCTGGCTGAACACCTTGAACTGGTAGTCGACCAGCATGCTGGTCAGGGTCGCGACTGCGGTCATGGCCAGGATCACCTGCACGTGCCGGTTGCCGAAGACCGCGATGGCGCCACCGAAGCGTCTGGTTCCCGCTTCGGCCTTCGGCTTGGGTGCGATGCGCTCCATGCTCACGCACAGGCGCTTGGCCAGCGGATAGGAGAGCGCGGCCATGATCATCAGCGCGACGACCACCAAGCCGATCAGGTTCACGGTGCCGAGCGGTCCGGCGAGACTGCCGACCAGCAGTCCGGAGAGGATGCCGGCGATGGTGCCGAAACCGCTGATCAGCGGCATCAGCCGTTTCGCCTGGCGGGAGGTCAGCAGCGCGCCGTTGGTGTTCCAGGCCTGCAGGATGATCAGGGTGCCGAAAATCTCGGCGAAGACCATCAGTACGATCAGCATCCACTGCGGCGCCCCGTCGATGCCGATCCAGAGCATGACGAACAGCATCGCGAACAGCATCACCATGACCATTTCGAACAGGCCGGCGCGGGTCTTGCCCTGCAGCCAGCCGTAGGCCGCCCCCGCGGCCACCGCGCCCACGCCGTTGACCATGTAGATGTAGACCAGCACGTCGCCACCGTAGGCCGAAAGGAACAGCGTTTCCGCGACGATCTGCGAGACGATCAGGGCCAGCGTGGCCAGGAACAGGTTGGCGCCGAGCAGCAGCAGGGTGCCGAGCTCGTCCCGCTTGACCAGCAGCATGTTCAGGAGGCGGTCGATCATCTGCGATCCGATTCGAGGGGCAGGCCAGGTCGGTCGAGAAGGGGATCGGGAACAGTCTATCTCAGATGCCGGTTGCTCGCGCCTCGGCGAGCGCGCTCAGCAGCGCTTCGAAGTCCGGTTCGGCGCCATCGACGGCGATCGCCTGCTCGTTGCCGGCAGGTCTCGCATAGTGCGCACGCTGCAGTTCGAGCACCGCCAGGTCGGCCTCCGAAGGATCGCTGCCCGCCGTCGCACGCGCCGCGACCCGCGCCTCGAGCAGCGCATCGCTGGCGTGCACGTCCAGGATCGCGAACGGCACCCGCAGTTCGGTGGCCAGCACGGCGAATGCGTCGCGCCGTTCGCGTTCGAGGAAGGTCGCATCGACGATGACGGGGTAGCCGGCCTCGACGACCGTGCGCGCGAGTTCGGCGAGCCTCTGGTAGGTCCGGTCCGACACCTCGGTGCCGTAAACCGTCGCCTTGTCGCCTTCGGCCGTGGCGCTCTCGGCCTCGCGACCCAGCAGCCGCTTGCGCTCCACGTCGGAGCGCAGGCGGATCGCACCGAGCCGCTCGACCAGTTCACCGGCAACGTGGCTCTTGCCGCTGCCCGAGAGTCCGTGGGTGATCAGCAGGCAGGGCCGAGGCGGTTGCCGCAGGCGCTCGGCCAACGCCAGGTAGTCGTGCAGCTCCGATGGATCGCCTCCACCCTGGCCGAGGCGGATCGCCGCGACCTTGGCGCGCACCAGTGCACGGTAGACCTGGTAGAACGGCTGCAGGCGCAGTCCTGCATAGTCGCCACCGCGTGCCAGGTAGGCGTCGAGCAGTCGGTGGGCATGCGACTCGGCCCCGTGCTCGGCGAGATCCATCAGCAGGAAGGCGAGGTCGCTCTGCACGTCGATCCAGCGCAGTGCCGGGCTGAACTCGAGGCAGTCGAACGCGGCGATCTCGTCGTCGAGCAGCAGCATGTTGCCCAGGTGCAGGTCGCCGTGCCCTTCGCGGATCCAGCCCCCGGCCTTGCGCTCGGCGAGCAGTTGGCGGAGCTCGTGGTAGCGGTTGATGCTCCAGTCACGCAGCCGTTCGAGGCGCGCCCGCTCGGGAGGGTCGTCGAGCAGCGGATCGATCTGCTCGAAGTTCTCGCGCACCGGCCTGAAGACCAGGTCGGGTTCGCCGTACGGGGAGTCCGCGGCGGCGATCTGCGCAGCGGCATGGAAATCGGCCACCAGCCGCGCGATGGCGTCGACCCTGGCGGCATCCAGCGCACCGTCCTTCAGCGCGTGATCGAGCAGACTCTCCTGCGGAAACTCGACCATGCGCACCGCGTACTCGATCGCCTCGCCGGTGCCGTCGACGACGGGGTCGTCCGGGGTCCCGGTCAGCGTGACGACGTCGCGGTAGAGCTGCGGTGCCAGGCGACGGTTGAGGCGCAGCTCCTCGTCGCAGAAATGCCGGCGAGCCGCCAGCGTCGAGAAGTCGAGGAAGCCGAGATCGACCGGTTTCTTGATCTTGTAGGCGAACGGCCCCGTCAGGAGCACCCAGGAGATGTGGGTCTCGTGCACCTCGAAGCGCTCGACGGGATGATCGAAACGGGTGGGATCCTGCAGCGCGGCGATCAGCGTCGGTTCGCCCATCGGCCTCCGGCCTCCGTGCGGGGGAGGGCGCAAGCGTAGCAGGTTTGCCACGTGCGCCACCTGCGTCGGGTGGTAGAATGAACGCTGCCGCCGCCAGTACCGGATCCCGCGCCAGAGATGCCCCCCCGAAAACGGTCACGGCGCCGCCGCAAGCCACCCCAGCGGCCGCCGCGCCGCCTGCTCTGGCGGTTCTTCAAGCTGCTCTTCTGGACCGCGCTGGTCAGCGCGCCGCTGGTGGTCGGCTACCTCTTCTACCTCGACCGCGAGGTGCGGACCCAGTTCGAGGGCAAGCGCTGGGCGGTCCCGGCCCGCGTCTTCGCGCGTCCGCTGGAGCTCTTCCCGGGGCTCAAGCTCGACCCGGACCGGCTCGAGCAGGAACTCGAGCTGCTGCGCTACAGCAAGGGTCGCGCCGCGCAGGCACCCGGCAGTTATGCCCGCAATCAGAGCGTGCTGTCACTGCGCACCCGCGGCTTCCGTTTCGCCGACGGCGAACAGGGCACCCAAGGGGCGCTGGTGCGCTTCGCCGAAGGACGGGTCGCCGCACTCACGGCCCCTCGCGGCGGGTCACTGCCGCTGTTGCGTCTCGAGCCGCTCGAGATCGGCGGCATCTACCCGGCACACAACGAGGACCGCGTGCTGGTGCGCCTCGACGAGGTGCCACCGATCCTGATCGAGACCCTGCTGACCATCGAGGACCGTCACTTCTACAGCCACCACGGCGTCGATCCCGGAGCCATCGCACGTGCGATGTGGGTCAACCTGCGCAGCGGCCGGGTGAGCCAGGGCGGCAGCACGCTGACCCAGCAGCTGGTCAAGAACTTCTTCCTGACCCCGGAACGCAGCCTGTGGCGCAAGGTCAACGAGGCACTGATGGCGCTGCTGCTCGAGTGGCGCTATCCCAAGCAGGAGATCCTCGAGGCCTACCTCAACGAGGTCTACCTGGGCCAGGACGGGACACGGGCCATCCACGGTTTCGGCCGTGCCAGCCTCGATTACTTCGGGGTGCCGCTGGCTCAGGTCGACCTGCCCAAGGCGGCGCTGCTGGTCACGCTGCTGCGCGGCGCCTCCTACTACGACCCGCGGCGCAACCCCGAGCGGGCGCGCGAGCGCCGCGACCGCATCATCACCACCCTCGAACAGCGCGGCATGGTCGATGCCGGCGCGGCCGATGCGGCGAGACGGCAGCCGCTCGGCGTCAGCGCTCAGCGTGGCGCTTCGTCGGTGCGCCACCCGGCGTTCTTCGACCTGGTGCGACGCCAGTTGCGCCGCGACTACCGCGACGAGGATCTGCGCAGCGAGGGGCTGCGCATCTTCACGACCCTCGACCCGCTGGTGCAGGCCGACGTCGAGCGGGTGGTGGCCAGCGAACTTCCGGCTCTGGAGAAGGCGCGCAAGCTGCCGCGCGGCAAGCTGCAGGCCGCGGTGATCGTCAGCCGCGGCGAGGGTGGAGAGGTGCTCGCCGTGACCGGTGGCAGGCGGCCGCGCTACGCCGGTTTCAACCGCGCGCTCGATGCGGTGCGCCCGATCGGGTCGCTGGTCAAGCCCGCGGTCTACCTCGCCGCGCTCGAGCGCGGCTACACGCTGGCCACGCCGATCGAGGACGCGCCGTTCGAACTGACCCTCGATGACGGCAGCACCTGGGCACCGAACAACTACGATCGCCAGGCGCACGGGAGCGTGCCGCTCTACCTCGCGCTCGCCAACTCCTACAATCTCGCCACCGCGCGCCTCGGCATGGAGCTCGGCGTGCCGCGTACGGTCGATGCGCTGCAACGGCTCGGCCTGCGACGTCCCGTGAAGGCGTTCCCCTCACTGCTGCTCGGTGCCGTGGAGATGGCCCCGCTCGAGGTGGCGCAGCTCTACCAGACGCTGGCCGGTAACGGTTTCTATACACCGCTGCGCGCGATCCGCGAGGTGGTTGCGGCCGATGGGGCGCAGCTGCAACGCTATCCGCTGACCGTCGAGCAGCGCGTCGACCCGGCCGCGGCCCACCAGCTGACCTGGGCGCTGCAGGAGGTGGTGCGCAGCGGCACCGCGCGCTCGCTGCAGCCCGCGGTCGCGGCGCTCGGTGTCGCGGGCAAGACCGGCACCACCGACGACCTGCGCGACAGCTGGTTTGCCGGTTACAGTGGCGAACACGTGGCGGTCGCCTGGGTCGGCCGGGACGACAACGAGCCGACCGGGCTGACCGGCGCGAGCGGTGCGTTGCGCGTCTGGGGCCGGGTCCTCGCGGGTCTCGATACCGGCGCGCTGAACCCGGTGGCGCCGGAAGGCGTGACATCGGCCTGGCTCGAGCTCGACCCGCCGCGGCGCAGTGCCGCCGGCTGCCCGGGCGCGGTGCAGTTGCCGGTCGCGGTTACGGCGCTGCCGGTCGAGGCGAGCGACTGCGGGCGCCGTGCCGAGGGCGGCGATTCGCTCGGTGACTGGATAAAGGGGCTGTTCGAATGATCGTCAGACAGGGATCGCTGGTTGGGCTTATGGGCTGCCTGCTGCTTGCCGGCTGCGCCGCACCGTCGGGTCGTATCGCCCCGGTGGAGTCACGCAGCGTCAACCAACCGGTGCCAGTCGTTCCGACGCCTGCACCGGTCAGCGCGCCTTCAGACGCATCGGTGACGGTGACGGCCATCCCGGCCCCGGAACCGGCGACCGGAACGCCGCGACCGCTCTATCCCGTCACACCAGCCGTCACGTCCACGCCAGAAGCGGTGCCCGCACCTGCCGAGGCGAGCGCACCTGCGCCACCACAGCAGCTGGCTCTCGCGACGCCGGTGACCAAGACCGATGCGGTCGACGACATCCTGCGCGACGTGCGCCGCAACTGGGCGGCCGGCCAGCACGAGCAGGCGGCCGCCGGGCTCGAGCGCGCGCTGCGCATCGAACCCTCGAACGCCTACCTCTGGCAGCACCTCGCCGCGGTGCGTCTCGACCAGGGCAAGTCGCAACAGGCCGAGCAGTTCGCGGCCAAGTCGAACAGCGTGGCCGGCGACAGCGCACCGCTGCGCCTGCGCAACTGGCGCATCATCGCCGAGGCACGACGCCTGGGCGGCGACGCGGCCGGCGCGCGCGAGGCCGAGGCGCGCGCGGCACAGTACGGGTCGGGCCGGTGATCGAGGCCGACCCGGCACAGCTGCTCGACGCCGGCGGCCCGTTCGCCCGGCTGCTCGACGGCTTCGCGCCGCGCCGCCAGCAGCAGGAGATGGCAACGGCGGTTGCCACTGCGCTCGACGAGGGTGGGGTGCTGGTCAGCGAGGCCGGCACCGGCACCGGCAAGACCTTCGCCTACCTTGTCCCGGCGCTGCTGTCGGGCAAGAAGGTGGTGGTCTCGACCGGCACCCGCCACCTGCAGGACCAGCTCTACCACCGCGACCTGCCGCTGGTGCGCGAGGCGCTCGACGTGCCGGTGCGTGCCGCGCTGCTCAAGGGCCGCGCCAACTACCTGTGCCGCTACCGGCTGCAGCAGAGCCTCGCCGCAGGGCGTTTTCGCTCGCGCGAGCAGGCGGCCGAGGCGACCGCGATTCGCGACTGGGCCGGGCGCACCCGCTCGGGCGACGTCGCCGAGCTGACCGGCATCGCCGAGGAGTCGCGCATCTGGCCGCTGGTCACGTCGACCACCGACAACTGCCTCGGCCAGGAGTGCCCGGACTACGCCGACTGCTTCCTGGTGCGGGCGCGGCGCCAGGCGCAATCGGTCGA
>Ga0181593_10005686_pt1 | contig 11256 bp, 9 predicted proteins | sample 071ome_19_FD_133756 | JGI IMG/M metagenome (GOLD analysis project Ga0181593, IMG submission 133756) | Coastal salt marsh microbial communities from the Groves Creek Marsh, Skidaway Island, Georgia - 071413AT metaG (megahit assembly) | ecosystem: Environmental > Aquatic > Marine > Intertidal zone...
ATCTCTTCGCAGTTCTTCAGTAGATAATATGAGCTCTTGGGGAAGTAATGCTCAGATATAGCATTACCCCTACGGTCGTATTCGACATATGGCTGAAAGTAGCATGACGCCTAGCTTGGAAGGACTTGAGTAGATACGAGAGACTTAAATCGATCATGACATCCTCCATTAATATCAAAATTCACACACTACATATCCCCTACGCCACAATATCACCTTACCCTAAAACCCTTGTAGCACCTACCTAAACACCCTCTCACCCAAAACGGTAAAAAAGAAAAGCCACCGAAGCAGCTCTCCATTTCATCAACTTCTGAACCACTCAGCCGCAAAGCCCACTGGATCAGAACTGATTTGTCTCACACTACGACCTATGGCAGTAAAGCCCTTAGTCGCACCTTTGATGAATTGGCCTCCATCTAATAATTCCATCGCATCATCTAGCTCCTGATTCATGTGATCGATGTGCATTTCATGTCGGCCAGCCGTGTGTTTGATCTTCTTTTTCTTCTTACGTTTTTCCATTTAAGAGTCCTCATTGGATCTACAAAACCCCATTCCGAAGCCATCGTATTAGCTATTCTTTGGAGCATTTCGAAGGCGTCAGAACGGTGTCCATAGTGGTTTGAATTTACTGAGCCAATGAACTGATCAGCTCATTAGCAGTGGATTGGTAAGGGGGTTCCTGTCCATAACAGGGAACGTGGAACCGATTTTGGTTTAATGAAGTCTCAATCACTCATAGGTGACTTTGATTTGATCGAAACAGCCCATGGATTCATAACTCAGAAAGTTACTTTCCCAGAGCTGATACAGTTCATGAGCGGGAAGATTCGTTAGTTCTCCTGTAAGCAGTGAGTAAGCACTTCCTGTTCGCAGATTGAAGTCCAACTCGGGTTCCAGCTCAGCCATCCCCGCAGGCCCTTGGTAAGCAAAGTCCGTGATGTAATCCCATTGCCAAGTGCTTTGATCTTTGTAGAGACGAATCTCAACCGGATGAAAGCCTCCTGATTCTGCTGAGTAGTTGCTGTCACGAAAGTTGAACGTCACTGCACTGGCATTAGCAGGCATCGCGTGTTTGCAGAGGTAGAGCTTTAGAACATCTACCAAGGATTCTGAGACAGGCAGGAGTAATCCCGCCTGAGTTATCTCAAGCGTCATAATGTGTTTCCTTAGTTTGTTAGAAAGGAGTCGGCTTGTGAGTAAGCCTTGTATGCAAGGTTGAAGGGGTTAAGCAGGATCAGTATTGGCGAGTGACAGCATCAATTCCCTGCACTCCTCGTAATCCGGTGTGAGTTCATGCAAGTAGAGATTGTTACCTGCGGCTTGGATTAACTTGATGTCCTGACTTCGAAGCACTGCACATAAGAAGCCTGCATTGTTAGCACTGGTGGACTTGAACAAAGGTTTAAGCAGCGTCGATTTGAATGGCTTGTCCTTTTGCTTATCCAGGACTTCTAGAATCTCAGATACCTTGATCCATTCCTGTGAATGCAAACCGCCACCTTCATTACCAGCCAGCCTGATCAGGAGTTCATTCGCCTCATCTTTCGCTATGTCATAGAACACATGCTTGTCAGTTTTAGGCGACAGTTTTAAGGCTTTCGCTTGGGTGATGATGGGTGTGTGGTTACTTACTTCATTGGAAGCTTTGGCAGAGTTCTCTGGTAGACCTTTGTTGGTTGCAGGCAGGATCGGTGTGAGGGGTTCCGTTGAAGCTTGATTGGTGTTTTTGGTGGGAGTTTGAGTAGTTTCATTACCGGTTTGAGCTTTAGGTTTACGAGCCATAAGGCACCTCGTTTGATGATTGATTGAGTTGATGAATAAGACTTATTGAGTGGCTTGATGCAGTCTCCTTCAAGTCTTGGGTTAGTTCTTAATGCTTCGCTTAAGTTGGTTGATGAAAGGGAGTGGAAGATCGAGTGGTGCAAGTAGATAGAGCCCACCGCCTTCGTCGTTGGTGATGGTTAGAGCGAGAAGATAACGGTTCTGCAAAGTAATCACCCATTCGGGATAGTGAACCAAGGCATGAAGTTGATCAGCCAAAGGCTGTTGGTTTAAGAGTGAAGCTTCGCTTTCACTCCCCTCCAGACAGAGCAAGGCGCAGCCTAGCTCTTCCCAAAAATCACAGACGATTGATTCGCTAGAATCAAAAGGCCGCATCAGTTCTGTTCGCAGTGCATTCTTTACCTTCTGTGGTATAGGTAAATCTTTAGTCGCCTCAAACGACGTAATCATTTTCATAGCAAACCTCCATAGGGATTCCTGCCAGCGCACCAAAGCACACAGCATGTTCAGCCCTTATCGATTTAATTAACGTTTAAAGAATTGGATTAGATAATGATGGGAATTAAGACGCATTCGATTGAAAGATCAGATCGGTTAGCTTCTGAGTAGAACGACGTTGCGCCGCCTCATCCAACTTCACATAGCGTTGAGTAGTCTGAAGGCTCTTGTGATTAAGCAACCTTTGTACTTGAGTCACATCGGTTCCATTAGCAATCAGGTTCGTTGCCAATGAATGCCTTGCAGAGTGAAACACCACCTCATCAGGGCGCTCAATGAAAGCGGATCGTTTGATGTAATCAAAGGCTACTTTAGGTCGAGAGATTGGCCCATCATGGTATCGGCCAGCAAAGATGTAAGGACATTGCGGATACCTCGGCAAACTCAGCAAAATATCCAGCATGGTTTCATTGAGATAGACCTTGTGTGGTGAACCATTCTTAGTCCGTTCAATGTAGAGCTCTTTTAGATCCCAATCGATGTCTACCCATTGACGAACCCGAAGCTCATCCAAACGACAGCCCGTTAGAAACAACAACGCAATGAAACTGCCCGCTACCTTGTTAGGGTAAGCCAGAGCCGCATTGATGATTCGTTGGGTTTCATCGAGTGTGCAGTAACGATGCCTTGGGTTGTTGCAGGGAAGCAAAGACACCTTAGTGGCGACATTAGGAATATCCATCAGCTGCTCGGCAAGCTTACCCACTGTTTTAAGCATAGCTACTACACGATTGCAGGTAGCAATAGCATAGGCCTCATGGGTTTCGGTAGGCGTGCTCATTTCCATTTGGATAGCCAGCAGATGGCGTGGTGTGAGTTCATCGTAAGGCAAATCAGCAATGCTTGAGCAATGGAGACGAAACCTTGCCTCATCATCATTCCAAGTACGCTTTTTCTTTTTAGCTAATGGCAGGTAGGTATCGTAGAAGAACTGCTGGATCGTAGGAAAGGCGGTTACCCGTTTCTCTCTAGGATCGTAACCTTCATTAAGGCATTGGCGGTGGGCTCTCGCTTGCTCTCTCGCAGTATTGATTGAGACATCAGGGTAACGCCCTAATGAGATACTTCGTTTAGCTTTGTTGAAGGTGTACCGGAAGAGGAAGCGTTTGTTACCTGTTTTGCCTACAAGGAGCTTTAGGCCAGGTGCTTCGGTATCGCTGTACTCGGTTTCTGTGGATCGAGATGAATGAGGTGTTGGGGGGAGCTGTTTGAGTTTGGTTGAAGTGAATTTGAATTGATTGGGCATGGGAACCTCCGATGGTTGGTATCGGAGGATTAATATATGTTTGAGAGGAGGTTTGATGCGGGAACGGGAGTTAGGCTTATCGAGTTCTAATGGCAACTAGAACAGCTATCTAGTAAATGCGTTGACCGGCAGAACCAGCAAACTCGGCAAATTTTGGAAACTCAGCAAATTTTAGCGGGGCATACACATGCGTCTACTAATTTACCGTTTCTGCTGGTCTACCGGTAAAAATCAGTAAGCTCTCTGCAAAGAAGTAACTAGCATATGAGTTGACCGGCAGAACCGGCAAACTCAGTAGATTTTGGAAACTTTAATGAAGCTGACTTCTAAAGCAGCTCGGTACGTTATTTATTATCTAGATAAATACAATCAATCAGATCGTTAACCTAAATACTATTTTCTTTAATTAATTAAAAAGAAAAATACTGGATGATATGGTCATTAGACAAAGAAGGGATACTGTTACTCAACTCCCAATCCTTAGTAGATCAACCCCTCGAAAAATTAAAACTTCCCAAAGTTGCCGGTCTGCCGATTCTGCCGGTTTGGATGATCTAGCACTTTAGATATTAGAGGTGGTTTGCTGAAAAGCCGCTGAAATAGACAGAGAGCTCTGACAGTAAGTAGGGCTGATGAACGCTGCTCTGCATTACACTAAAAAACATAATGCCCGCCCCCTAGCTCAAAAGTAAACACTGACAAAGATTACTGAATTCTTTTGATAGCTATGGGGTTAATGTGGGTAAAACAGAAGACAACATTATGAGTAAATCTGAAAAAATTCTCGATGAGTTCAATAATGAGATGAACAAAGCCAACAACCTACTTGATAACGAGAAGTTGTTTAAGGGCAGTTACTAGAGATTCAAGGCCATTGGTAAACGTGCCAAGATGGTTACCAAAGATCCGTTTGGATTTATATGTGAATGGGTTAGAGATCGTTGATTAGATGAAGTGAGAGTTTTTCCGGTTTTGCTGGTCTTGCGGGGGTTACTGGTAGGATCGGCAAATCGGCTAATCCATAAAAAATTAGGACAGGCTACTTTATGAATTTTTGTTAGTTAAGTTTAGTTTCCAAACCAACATGAAGATAGATCCTTTTCTGCGTGAGGCTCTTTGGTACTTAGGAGTAGCCCCTCCTAAGTACTTTTTTTTGTAAAATGAAAACATTTAGAAAACTTACACCGAATTGCTTCTGTGTTGGCCGAACAGCAACGCTTGCTCTCTTTGTAACATTTAATTTTGGCGTTTAGCCAAAATTTTTTAGGACGCAGCCTCCTTCCACTCAATTACCCATTGAGACTCATCAAAGTACCCTTTCAAGGACTCCATGTTTTCTACCCAATCATCATAGCCATCCTCAAATGATTCTTTCTCTGAGGTGACCACCAAGTAGCCACCTGTATTCTCAGAGTCATCAAGCACTTTCACGAATGAACCCGCATCATCTCCTTCTAGTATTTTTCCTATAGTATTTAGCTTGATCGTATCCATAGATCTATCAGTCCACAAAAGGTATATGATTATTGACGGTAGGTTTGCTAGAGCCCGGTTTATATGTTTCAAGATGCACGTGTGGTTTGTTTGGTGCATGACTGCCAGACAGAGAACCATTATCCATCCTAAACTGCCTTGTTCCATCAGCACTTCTAAATACTCCACTACCAGGCTTTCCTATTTCCTTGTAATTATCACCAAGGAACTTTTGTCCAGCCTCCAAAGCTTCGTCTGCAGTCAAAGTATGCTGACTAGATCAAAGTGCCTTGTTCGGCCTGGGATAGGATCTGGAGATGACTTACCATGCTTGATGGCGTTTTCTACTGATGAAGGCATAACACCTCGATTTTGCATTTGATCGAATGCGTGACCTGTGTACTCTCTTCCATCAACAACACCATCAGCATTTCTGGTTTTTTGATAGTCCGTATTTTTTAACTCGAAACCTTTGCTGCCTTTAAATCCAGTAGCTAGTCGCTCTCCACTGTTTGTAACAACAAATCAGACAACTGATCATAGATATAAAAAACCTCCATTAGGAGGTTCTAATTACCGAATTAGCTCAGCTAAACTTTGGATTGAATATCTTCTGTCCTTTACAAGGAGACAATTGTTCAGGATCAGTCATCGTACTTTTAGAAACAAACTCAATCGCAGATTCAATACTATCGAATTCTAGAATTTCTTCTCGAAGATAATTTTCTGCATCCATCTGGGATTCCAAAATCTCATCAACATAAACTTTTATAACATCTCCCCATTTCTGCATTGCAACTGAAGACCAACACAGCTCACCATTTCTTTCGAAAGAAAAAACTCTACCTATCTGCTTGTTGCCAGCTATCCACCGAATTAGATTCTCATTAACAGTCATATATCAACCGCCTGTAATATTAATAATGACTTTGGTTCCATCAGTTCTCTTAATATTTATATGAGGGAACTCACCATGAGCATCATTTGGACCATGTCCTCTCACTCTTCCTGTAGCAGGGTCAATAGCATAATCTTTGTGATATGCCCCACCTTGCTTAAATCGGTCCATCTTTCTCTTTTTTCTGATGCCTGCTGCATCTTGCGGCCCAACTCCATTCACCTTTTGATAGTCTGGAAAAGCTTCATTTAAGAGTTTGTCTGCTTCAGCTTTAGTCTTAACATTTACTGTTGCGTTCTTGCCTCCAGTACGAAGAAGGTCTGCGTTCTTTGTAACCTCTTTTAAACCATGCTTATAACCTGCTCCAGGGCCTGGTAAGGCAGCTCCAGCTAACAAACCACCCAGTGCCACTCCTTTGTCCGCATTACTTGAGCATTCATCTAAAAAGGTGGACGCTGCATCATAAACATCATAGAACGTTGAAGCGAGTTCAAAAAGTGCATATGCACCAGCTGCTATGCAAAGGCCGCCGCAAACGGCTAAACCGTATGGATCAGTATTAGACAGTGGATTACCGTACACGTAAGCATAGGTATTCAATCCCCCACGAAGCCCAATAGGATCACTCTGAATATATCTTCCTAAACTCGGATCATAATCCCTAAAGTAATTGTAAGAATAGCCCGTTTCATCACGATACTGCCCTGAGAAGCTCTTAATATTCGTCAGGGTCGTGTTTTCAGTTTCCGTAATCACACCAAACGGCGTATTCTCAACTGACCATACGATGTCCTGATTACCATCACTAATCAGCTTAGGTGTCCCCAAGTGATCATTGTGAACGAAGTAAAGGGTCTCACTATCATCCGCTGCTAAAGCCACTGCCTGATGATTAAAGTAGATATACTCTCGGATCACATGACCTTGATGATCCATCTCTGCAATTCGATTTCCCGCTAAATCATAGAGATAAAACACCGTACCTTGTGCAGTTTGTGACGCTACTCGTTGCCCCTGATAGTTATGTAGGTACTGCTGACTCACTGAGCCATTAGTAACACGTTCTAATCGATTATCCGCATTGTAATCGAGGCTTGTCTGAGCTTTTGAATCCGAGACTATTTGACCATTGCTGTCGTAACTAAAGAGTCGATGGGTCGTGTTGCCACTTTCGACACGATCCACTTGAAGTAAGCGATTACTACCTGAGTCATAGACATACTGTTCATGGAACAATTGCCCGCTTGAATCTTCACGCGTTTTAGTTAACCGATTTCCGACTGGGTCGTAACTGTAACTGATGTTGCCATAACTGCCTTGAGCACTTACTAGGCGATCAAGCGCATCGTACCCAAAAGTCTGATGTCGCCCCTCATTGACTTGGTCACTGATAACCTCAATGTTACCGTTAGCATCGTACTGATAAGTCCATCCGAGTAATTGATTGGTAACGTGTGTTAGCTGGTAATCCAAATCGTAGCTGTACTGGGTATCTATCCCATTGCCTGAAACGTAACCCGTGGATGGACCAAACGGCAGGTAAGTAATATTGGACAATACCGATTGAGTCACATCATTCGAAGAACGAGTATCAATACCTGTCAAACGTCCAGAACCATCATAGCTGTAAATAACTTCACGACCGCTTGGATAGGTCAAAGAAGCAAGCGAGCCATCAAGATGGTAAGCATACGAGATCTCAAACTCAGAGCCTAACACTGTACTTGTTTGAGAAAGCACAGCGCCAGAAAGATCGTAGATATAATGTGTCGTTCCAGAAGCATCATCTACTGAGGTCAAGCGACCCAACCCTGCGTTCCCATCTTCTGCACTGTCGTACTGATAAGTTACATCTAATTCAGGTGAGCTTGGATGAACAACTTGAAGTACTCGATTGGATTGATCGTAACTGTACTCTGTCACGTTACCAAGGTTGTCTGTTTTCTTAGTGAGATTACCCGCCGGATCATTGGTATATCGAGCTGTGCCTGTATCAGGACTTGTGATTCTAAGTAAGTGACCTAAGCCATCATACTCATAGGTAGTTACATGGTTCTTAGGGTCTGTAATGCGAGTAACCTGATCACGTTTGTTGTAACCAAATTGGACATTACCGCCAACAGGATCCGTCACCTTAATTAGGCGATTTAACTCATCATATTGACGTACCATTGATGGGTTTTGATTTGCATCGCTAGTGCTAACAACATTTCCATTCTCATCATAGCCGGACTTATAGATTTGATCATAGGCACCAATTGTTTTGATTACCCTACTCAGCTCATCAAATGCATATCTTTGCAAATGAACGGGCGTGCCTTTGGCAGATCGCACCTTTGTTTCTACAACATTGCCATTAGCATCCCTATCAAACTCTATTTCCTCGTCTAGGCCGTTTGATACTCGGGTGACACGTTGGGCGTGATCGTATTGGTAAGACAGTTGGTTGCCATTAGGGTATGTGACATTAGCAATCAGGGATGTCCCAGCCACATAGTTAAACTGAGTAACACGCACCCCTGCATCTAGGAGTACACGATGTTCAACAACATTTCCTTCCAAATCATAGATAAGTTCAGTAACTAATCCGTTGGGATCAATAATGCGCTGAGGTTTGCCCTTTAGCGTATGATTTTCTAGAGACGTAATATGACCATTGGCATTAATAACCCTAGATAAGAGACCAGTAGAGGTATATTCATAGCGTGTAATGTCATTAACATCAGTTCGAGGCCCATCAACCTGAGCTATCAAGCCCATATCATTGTAGGTATATTGAGTTAAACTCTGTGCCTGGACCGAAAGCGCCAAAGAACTAAAAGTAACCCAACACCAAATTTTTAAGAGTTCTTGTTTCATAGTTAACATCCCTGCTCTGTTACCTAGCCGTACGTTTCTCTGTCAGCACATTACCATGCCCATCGTAGGTATATTCTGTGATCTCCGTGTCCGTGGTGATCTTGATAGGCCAAGGCTCGGTAGGATGCCATACGGTGTTAACAACCCGTTGATTTGGCTGTTGAAATGCTACAAACCGCCTAGTTTCTAACCCTCGCGTGTCATAAGTGAAGAGTGTGACAGACCCTTTCCAATCCGTTTGTTTGTAGACCCGGCCTTGATTGATTTTCGCTCCTCTCGTGTAATAGGTATAGGATTTATTGGAAGCAGCACAGTTTTCGCTGGCTTCACCTACTACGTTGGTAACGCGCTTTCCACCCTTAATATTTCGGTAATGATAGGTCGTCGTTTTACCTAAGGGATTAGTCACTGACGTCTGCATTTCCCCGTTATACAAAAAAGTAAATAGAGCTTCGCCATTCCCTTTGGCACTCTCAATCACACGACCATAAGTATCGTAAGCCCAGTTGGTATAACGAACGCCTCGTTCATCTGTTATTCCCGTTAAAGCATATGGGTGCACGATATCTTCATAATGATACTGACGGGACCAGTGAGCTATTACCTCACCCTCAGAATTTAAATGAATATGTCCAACTTCAGACACATTACCCCGTTCATCATAGCTATAGCTAACAGATTCATTTGGTCTACTGTCTAAATACAATCGAGTCAGTAAATTACCATCGTATTCAAAATTAAGAGCATCTCCTAAACTGTGGACAACCCTCTTCACACGAGAGTTTTCATCATATTCCAAAGCATGGTAAACCGATGGAGTTCGCTCCAATTTCAGTAAACGTCCCTCTAAATCGTAATACTCCATTTGCGTGTTTGAAGAACGATAACGCCACCCTAACTGTTGCGAGTTACCTTCATCCATCCATTTATTCAAGACAGCCTGGCTCTGATAGGTAAAGTATTCCCCTGATTTTCCCTTCTGGTAAACAAGATCCCTGCCATCTGGACGTTTTAACGTCGCTCGATCTCGGACATTTCCGGTCGTAAATACAATTTCATAATCATAATTATGTTTCCATTGTTTAAAACCAACTGCTGGAATGATGTACGAAATGTTTCCTTGATCATCCGTCGTCTCCTCCCAATCCGAATATCCAAACTTTGCAAATTTTGGTTCAATGCCTTGATAGTTCGTAGGTTGATAGTATTTAGTCCCTTGATCTTTGGCAGGTAAAGGCAACTCTCTTAAGTACTTCGAGTTAACAAATGGATCAGATTCAGGTGCTCTGTAGCTTCGATAGTTCCGCTGCAACACAAGAGGATACACACTGGCAGATTGGATATCCGGAGCTTCAATCTGAACTTTTTCACCTGTTGCAATGATGACTGGATTACCCGCTGTACATTCTGGCTGAATTACAGCTTCCGCTTCACAACTACCGGTATCTAGATTCAAAATAGGCTTCTCTGGAGGGCAATACTTCACGCACCTTTTTTCAGTTGTACTCCAAGAGTACGGAGCCCTACAGGTATTACACTCATACATTTTAAAAGTAGCAACTTGAATATGGTCACCCACCCCAACAATTGGCCTACAGCTCCGAGACCATGAACATCTTTTAGAAACCCCTGCGATTGTTTCTTTTCCCGAAGGTGATATGCATTGAGAGAACTCCCAATCTCTAAAGGTATGAGTATTTGGATTAAAACAAGATTGAGGAAAGAATGAATCCGGATACACTTCAGGATCAATTAAACTCTCACCATCGGTACTACAATTAGGATCTGTAACAGGATCAGCCGAGCCAGATTTACAGTAGTAGGTACCGGAAGCCGAACAAAATTTTTCTGCCGAATAAGCTCGTTCGACACTCAGAAAAGACAGAAGTACAGCCCCTAAAAAGGCTGCACTGCAAATTAAATCGCGCATATTTATCCTTAATTTCTCAATAGGCATCCATTGCCACTAGCCGCGATTCTACTGGTTTTGACATACTTATCAACAGACTTAAGAGAAGTCGTTTGTATTCTTCCTTCGAGTCAAAGCCCCAAAACTTTCTCAAATTTACCGATTCTGCCGATCTACCGGTAAACTCAGCAAAACCAGCAGAACCAGCAGAACCAGCAGAACCAGCAAAACCAGCATATTCAAAATTAACAGCCACCCTTACAAACTCCGCCAGACGCCTTACAGCTGTTACACACCCAGCGATCACATCGATTACAGAAGATGCCATTAGAAGGCCCACAGATCTTTTTACATTTATGACATTTAACTTTGCCATCGGCTGAGAAGTGCGTTGTTGAAACCATGCTTAATCCTCCTCACCCGTACCATCACAGCGATGACAAAAATGCTTGCCAGTATTCCCACAAGCAGGACAGTGATCTACACCACCGTAAGCACAATGATCACAAGTAGTTTGGCCCGACCCACCACAATCTCTACACGTTTCAGACATTAGATTTCTCCGTTTTCTAGTTGCTAAACACA
>Ga0181593_10005687_pt1 | contig 11256 bp, 10 predicted proteins | sample 071ome_19_FD_133756 | JGI IMG/M metagenome (GOLD analysis project Ga0181593, IMG submission 133756) | Coastal salt marsh microbial communities from the Groves Creek Marsh, Skidaway Island, Georgia - 071413AT metaG (megahit assembly) | ecosystem: Environmental > Aquatic > Marine > Intertidal...
CATCGATGCGGACATGTTCGTTGACTTTCAGAACATATCCAGCGGCAAGCGTAAATACCGCTGCATAGAAGTACCACTGCAGCTCAAGCATGGCGTTTGAGGCCACATTAAACAGGTAACGAGTTGTTGCGTTGCCGGCGCTGACCAGGACAGCGGCCAGAATCAGCCACTTGACGTTGCGGCCCACGAAGCCGTTTAGGGCATCGATCGAAGCGGAGAGTTTTAGAAGCGCGTTCATTGTGATAATTCCATGAAGCTTATTGTTGTTTCACAGCCATGTTACCTGGCAGCAAAGAGCATTCAGTGTGCCGAGTTTACAGAAGCCACACAACCAAGATTCAGCTGGTAGGACCAGTATTTCCTTAGTCGTTCAACTAAAGTATGACTTCATTTTCTAGTATTTCGCACCCATCGGGTTATCGTGTTGGGTATGGCAAATCGAAAGGATTATGAAACATCCAGATGTGTTGGCCTAAAAGATCATAAAAAAGAAAAAGGAAATCTGATGAAACGTAGAGATCTGTTCAAAGGTGCACTGCTGGCAGCAGCCGTATCAACAGCCACTGCAGCGTCTGCTGCTGAACTTCCAGAACTGAACTGGCGCCTCCAGTCTGCAGTACCACCAGGTATCGGCTTCTATATGGGCGGTGTTTTCTTTGCTGAAGAAGTAGAGAAGATGACCAACGGTAAGTTTAAGATTCGCGTTTTCCCAGCGGGTGAAATCGTGGGCACCATGCAGATCTTCGATGCAGTATCAGATGGCACGATCGAAGCAGGTCATACTGCGTCTTACTACTACTACGGTAAGAACCCAGCGTTCGCACTAGACACCACTATCCCATTCGGTTTGAACTACCGTCAGTTCCAGGCATGGTACAACTTCGGCGGTGGCGGCGAGATGATCAAAGATCTCTTCGCGCAATCTAATATCGTCCCATTCCCAGCGGGTAATACCGGTGTGCAAATGGGTGGTTGGTACAACAAAGAGGTTAACTCTCTGGCAGACCTTGATGGCCTGAAAATGCGTATCGGCGGTATGGGTGGTAAGATCATCGAGAAGCTCGGTGTTGTTCCTCAGTCGATTCCGGGCGGCGATATCTTCCCATCTCTGGAAAAAGGCACTATTGATGCAGCTGAGTGGGTTGGTCCGTTCGATGACATGAAGATGGGCTTCAACAAGGTCGCTGAATACTACTACACCCCAGGTTGGTGGGAGGCGGCTCCAAACCTCTCTGTATACATCAATAAAGAGAAGTTTGACTCACTTCCAGTTGAGTACCAAAACATTATCGAAGCAGCGGCTGAGCGTGCGAACGTGAAGACTACAGCGTTCTATGATGCGAAAAATCCAGAAGCGTTGAAAACCATCCTTGCTGGCGGAACGAAGATGAAGATCTTCCCGAAAGACGTCATGGATGCAGCTTGGGATGCGGCTCAGGAAACTTACGCAGAGCTAGAAGCTGAGAACGAAGACTTCAAACGCATCTACGCAAGCATGAAGGCATTCCAGAAAGATCAGAACCAGTGGATGAGCGTATCTGAGGGCCCTCTGGACTCTTACATGCAGCGTAAAATGCGCTAATAAACCCCGCTAAAGACGAAAAACCAGCCTGCGGGCTGGTTTTTTTGTGCCTTTTCTGATCAAAAGGTTTGCAACTAAGGCGCCATTTCCATAGAATGTCGCGTCTCGAATTTTGGGTGTCTGCATTAGTGCAGGTTCCAACTAGTTAACCTGAAGTAACTGCAGGAAAAAAGTCATGAAAAGAACTTTCCAACCAAGCGTACTGAAGCGCAAGCGTAACCACGGTTTCCGTGCTCGTATGGCTACTAAGAACGGTCGTCAGGTCTTGAACCGTCGTCGTGCTCGTGGCCGCGCTCGTCTGTCTGCCTAATTCTTAGCGGACAACACGAATGCCTCATGGCTGAGTTTGAGTACCCTCGCGAATCCAGACTCCTCACGGGAGCCGACTTCAAAAGGGTATTCGACAAAGCTATATACAAGGTCAGTGATCAAAATCTGCTGATACTTGCCCGCCCCAACCAAACCGGCCACCCTCGGCTCGGCTGTGTAATTTCGAAAAAAAATGTCCGTCTAGCCGTGAATCGAAATCGCGTTAAGCGTATCATTCGCGAGTCTTTCAGGCTGAATCAACAGAATCTACCCCCTTGTGACCTTGTCATACTGGCACGCAAAGGTGTGGATCAGCTCGATAATGAGGCGATACACCGCTTAATTTCGAAGAGTTGGGTCAGGTTAAACAAAAAAGCTGATAAAGCTAAACAGTCCTCAAAAGGGTAATGGTCCGAACGCCATGGATGTACAGCGAGTCATATTAATTGCCGCACTAGCACTGATGTCTTACATGATGGTGCTGCAGTGGAACCAGGATTACAACACACCAGCAGCCGCACCTACGGTTGCAAGCTCAAGCGTATCAGCCTACGCGCCAAGCGATAGCGATCTGCCTTCAGCGACTTCCACAGCCAGCGCTGATGTACCGGCGACCGCTGAAGCGACCACAGCTGCGGTTGCCGCTACGGATGCGAGCCTGATCTCGGTTAAAACTGATACTCTAGAGCTGCTTATCGACCCACGCGGTGGTGATGTGATTGAGGCGAAATTGCCACAGCACCTTGCCGTGCTAAGTGAGAGCGAGCCGCTTACTCTGCTGGAGCAGAACGCAACACGTACCTATGTCGCACAGAGTGGTTTGGTGGGTAAAAATGGCCCAGATGCAAATCCAGAAGGCCGTCCACTTTATAATTCCGAAGCGCGTAGCTACGAGATGGGTGGTTCTGATCAGCTCAGCGTAGATCTGCAGCTGAATGAGAATGGAGTAGCAATTACAAAACGCTTTACCTTCACTCGCGGTAGTAACGCCATCAAAGTTGAGTATCTGATCGACAACCAGAGTGCTGAGAATTTTGAGACCGTGCTCTTTGGCCAGCTAAAGCGTGACCGCAGTGCGGATCCTTCGCAACAGACCGATATGGGTATGCAGTCTTACCTTGGCGCCGTTTTCTCCACGGCCGAGAACAACTACCAGAAGGTTGATTTCGACGACATGGATGACAAACGCTTCACGGCGACCAGTGCAGATGGCTGGGTTGCTATGTCGCAGCACTACTTCCTCTCTGCATGGATTCCTCAGCCAGGCCAGACTTACACTTATCAAACTCGCGTTCTAAACGGTCTTTACATTGCTGGCTTCCTTGCTCCAGCTGTTAATGTGGCTCCAGGTCAACAGACAACGCTCAGCTCTACACTCTATGCTGGGCCGAAGGATACAGACCAGCTTGAACAGGTTGCTGCAGATCTGGACCTGACGATCGACTATGGCATTCTTTGGTTTGTTGCTTCACCGCTCTACATGCTGCTGAAATGGATCTACAGTATTGTAGGTAACTGGGGTCTAGCGATTATCGGTGTAACTCTGCTAATCAAAATTGCACTCTTTCAGCTTAACGCTAAAGCCTTCAAGTCGATGGCTAAGATGCGTAAATTTGGGCCAGAGATGGCTCGTCTCAAAGAGCTCTACGGTGATGACCGTCAGAAGATGTCACAAGAGATGATGAAGCTCTACTCGAAAGAGAAGATCAATCCACTCGGTGGCTGTCTGCCAATTGTTGCACAGATGCCAATCTTCATTGCGCTATACTGGGTACTGTTGGAGTCTGTAGAGCTGCGTCACGCACCCTTCTACGGCTACATCCAAGATCTATCGCAGATGGACCCATACTTCATCCTGCCTCTGCTGATGGGCGCATCTATGTTTGTACAGCAGCTGCTTAACCCAACACCGCCAGATCCTATGCAGGCGAAGATCATGAAGATGCTGCCAATCATCTTCACCTTCTTCTTCCTCTGGTTCCCAGCAGGTCTTGTTCTGTACTGGGTGGTGAACAACGTGCTCTCAATCGCACAGCAGTACATCATCAACAAACAGATTGAAGCGGGCGACACGAAGTAACCGGCGCAATTCAGATTTAATAAAAAGGCTCCCTCTGGGGGCCTTTTTCGTATTAGGGTAGAGCCACACCGAGGAGGAGTAATATGCAGCAGGGTAGGAACCAGACAATCGTAGCGCAGGCAACTGCCAGCGGCAGAGGCGGTGTTGGCATTGTGCGCCTATCAGGGCCCGATTGTCTGAGGATGGCGAGCGCTTTTATTGGCTTTGAACCCAAACCTAGGTATGCACACTACACACCGTTCATAAGTGCTGCTGGCGAGCAACTAGATGAGGGCATCGCACTCTACTTCCCGGGACCCAACTCATTTACCGGTGAGGATATTTTTGAACTGCAGTGTCACGGCGGACCCGTTGTTATCGACCTCATTATAAAAGAGGCACTCAACTTAGGTGCTCGCTTAGCCCGACCAGGGGAGTTCTCAGAACGCGCGTTTCTCAATGACAAGATGGACCTCACTCAGGCTGAGGCGATCGCCGACCTGATTGAGAGCTCCTCGGAGCAAGCTGCACGCTGCGCACTACGCTCTCTGCAGGGAGCCTTCTCAGATGAGATAAACCAGTTGGTAGAGCTGCTGACCAATCTGCGAATCTATGTCGAAGCAGCTATCGACTTTCCCGACGAAGAGATCGACTTTCTCAGCGATGGGAAGGTGCTAAATGATCTCAAAGCGATAATCGCACAGGTGCGAGAAGTGGAACGCCGAGCTCAGCAAGGAAGCTTGCTGCGCGAAGGTATGAACGTCGTTATCGCTGGGCGGCCTAATGCGGGTAAGTCGAGTCTGCTTAACGCACTCGCTGGGCGTGAAACGGCCATTGTGACCGACATAGAGGGAACCACTCGTGACCTCTTGCGCGAGCAGATCGACATTGATGGCATGCCACTGCATATCACTGATACTGCAGGTCTGCGAGACGCACCTGACCAAGTTGAAAAGATCGGTATAGAGCGCGCATGGCAGGAGATTCGCAAAGCTGACCGAATCCTAGTGATGGTAGATTCGCGCGCTACAGCATCAACAGATCCGCGTGAAATCATCCCGGAGCTCTCCGAGCATCTAAATGATCTACGCCACGTCACACTAGTGCGGAACAAGATAGACTTGAGCGGCGAGGCACCTTCCATATCCGATTCAGATGGCTTGACTCTGGTGCAACTAAGCGCCAAAGGGGGTGAAGGTGTTGAGTTACTTAAACAGCATCTAAAAACCGTTATGGGGTACCAGGGAAGCGGTGAAGGCGCATTCATGGCCCGACGCCGCCACTTAGACGCATTAGAGCAAGCAAGTGAGCTACTACATACCGGTTTGTGGCAACTGCAAACTCAAGGCGCCGGCGAGCTTCTAGCTGAGGATCTACGCCAAGCGCAACAACTTCTCGGTGAGATAACCGGACAGATTAGTGCTGACGAGCTCTTAGGCAAAATCTTCGGCTCATTCTGCATCGGCAAATAACTTTATCCACAGCCTTAGTGCAGAAAAAACAGGGTTTGTGTATAAGTTAGTCCGTATTTTCCACAGTTTGTAGACATATATAACAACAGGAGTTACTTATTCACAATTTTCTGTGGACAGAGTGTATAACTTTCTAGGGAAAGGTTGGGAAGAAAACTGTGTATAGTTTTGTATGTGGATAAAGCTGAAGTTTATCAACAGTCCGTTAACAACTCATCCTCATGCTTATCACTCTTTACCCACGCCTTCAGGATGTATATAAATATCTGTTTTTATTATATTAATTGAACTTATGAACAGAATTCATTCGACTATATAAATATAAAAAAAATAAAACACATATATCTTTCTTTCTTTTTCTTTTATTTAAAATCTAAGCGTATTCAAACTGTTCAAATTTTAACCATTCCTTCCCGATGCTAGTCTGGGTATAATCTGCGCCCTTCTCGCCCTCAGGGGCATGCGTACAGTTCCAAAGAGGTTTATGTGGATTATCCAGATCATTATGACGTGCTCGTTATTGGCGGTGGCCATGCAGGTACTGAGGCAGCTCTCGCTTCCGCGCGTAAGGGTGCTAAAACCCTCCTGTTGACCCACAACATTGAGACTCTGGGCCAGATGTCCTGTAATCCCGCTATTGGCGGTATCGGCAAAAGTCATCTGGTCAAAGAGATCGATGCACTCGATGGGGCTATGGCGCGAGCAACAGACCTTGGCGGTATACAGTTTCGCATTTTGAATGCACGCAAAGGTCCAGCAGTTCGTGCGACACGGGCACAAGCTGATAGAGTGCTCTACAAGGCAGCGGTTCGTCAGATCCTGGAAAACCAACCCAATCTCGATATTTTTCAGCAAGCTGTAGATGATCTAATCATCGAAGGTGAGACGATTAAGGGCGCTATTACTCAGTCTGGTATCCGCTTCTTTGCTCAGTCTGTTGTACTGACAGCTGGGACTTTTCTTGGCGGTAAGATCCATATTGGCCTAGAGAGTTATTCCGGAGGTCGAGCAGGCGATCCGCCATCTGTACGTCTTGCTGAGCGCCTACGCGAACTACCCTTTCGCGTTGAACGCTTGAAAACGGGTACACCGCCACGCATTGATGCGCGCAGCGTTGATTTCACCAAAATGCAAGAGCAACCTGGTGATACTCCAACGCCGGTGATGTCCTTTATGGGCACTCTTGCTCAACATCCACAGCAGATCAGCTGTTACATCACGCATACCAACTCCGAGACGCATGATATTATTCGTGACAACCTCGATCGTTCACCAATGTATTCTGGTGTCATTGAGGGGATTGGGCCGCGTTACTGCCCATCCATTGAGGATAAAATTCACCGTTTTGCAGATAAAGACCAACATCAGGTGTTTATTGAACCTGAGGGTCTGACGACACATGAGCTCTACCCTAACGGCATCTCTACGAGCTTGCCGTTTGATGTGCAGTTGAAAATTGTTCGCTCTATGCGCGGAATGGAGAACGCACATATCACTCGCCCAGGTTACGCAATTGAGTATGACTTCTTCAACCCGCAGGATCTAAAACACACATTAGAAACAAGGTTCATCAACGGGCTGTTTTTTGCTGGGCAGATTAACGGAACCACTGGGTATGAAGAGGCCGGCGCTCAGGGGATTTTGGCAGGCATTAATGCGGCCGCACGAGCACTGGAGCAAGAGCAGTGGTACCCGCGCCGTGACGAGGCCTATATCGGCGTATTGGTTGATGATCTAATTACGCATGGTACATCTGAGCCTTACCGTATGTTCACCAGCCGCGCAGAGTATCGGTTAATTCTGCGAGAGGATAACGCCGATCTGAGACTGACAGAGATCGGTCGAAAACTTGGCGTCGTTGGAGACGAGCGCTGGTCTAACTTTGACGAAAAGCGTGAAGCGATCGATGTTGAAATGGCTCGAATGAAGTCCTCTTGGATACAGCCAAATTCTGCTGAGGCCGGCGCGCTTGAGTCAAAGCTAACAACACCTTTAGCGCGCGAGTACAATCTCGCCGATCTGGTAAAACGCCCAGAGATGACCTACGCCGATCTAGCTGAAGTGAAGCCATCGGAGACTGAGGTTGCCCCAGACGTGGCAGAACAGGTTGAGATACAGATCAAATACTCGGGATATATCGATCGCCAGCGTGATGAGATCGAACAACTGCGTAAGCATGAGAATACCGAACTGCCCGAAGACTTCGACTATGCGCAGGTAGGTGGACTATCGAACGAGCTGAAATTTAAGCTCGAGGCAGTACGTCCTGTCAGCATCGCCCAAGCTAACCGAATCCAAGGAATGACACCGGCAGCTATTTCTCTGCTGTTGATTCATCTGAAGAAGCGTCAACTCCAGGCTAAGGCGATTAGTTAATGTCTGATCTGCAAAAACTTCTCGATCGGGGTTTGAAAGATCTCGGTGTTGTTGCGACTGAGAGACAAACCTCGCAACTTCTGCGCTACCTTGAACTGATGCAGAAGTGGAACAAGGCTTACAACCTCACGGCAATCCGCGACCCGCAACAGATGCTCGTTAGGCATCTGCTGGATAGCCTAGCGGTTGTTCCCCACATTGCTCAAACTGACCTAATCGATGTAGGTAGTGGCGGGGGTCTGCCTGGCATACCCCTCGCAATTCTCTCTCCTCAACAGGCAATTACTACCTTGGATAGCAATTCGAAAAAGACTCGATTTCAAAGTCAGGTAAAAATTGAGTTGGGTCTGACAAACCTAGAAGTGATCCATGGACGCGTTGAAGCGCTGGAAAATCGCCAATTTTCTCAGGTAATTTCACGTGCCTTCGCCTCAATTATCGATATGGTGACCCTGAGTCAGGGTCTGCTGGCTGAAAAAGGTGTTTTTCTCGCAATGAAAGGTCGGTATCCTGACGCAGAACTGGCGGAGTTACCGCTTCAATTTCGACTGCAGCAGAGCTACGCACTCCACATACCCGGACTGGAAGAGGAGCGGCACCTGCTGGTGTTAGGGAGAGCCTAAGATTGGCAAAGATTCTAACCGTTACCAACCAAAAAGGTGGTGTCGGAAAAACCACGACTAGTGTGAATCTTGCAGCATCGCTTGCTGCGATGAATAAACGCGTTTTATTGATTGACCTTGACCCACAGGGTAACGCGACCATGGGTAGCGGAGTCGACAAACACGAGTTAACTCTGTCTGTTTACGAACTGCTGACTGATCAAGCAGTAGCGAAAGAGGCGATACTGACCGATCTTGAAGTTGGGTACGACCTACTCGGAGCGAACGCCGACCTGACAGCCGCTGAGGTTGAGCTGCTTGATCTACCGCGTCGTGAGTTCAGGCTGAAGATGGCGTTAATGCCCGTGCTAGAGGATTACGATTACATCCTGATCGATAATCCCCCTTCCCTAAACTTACTAACCGTCAATGCCTTAGCCTGCTCCGAAGGTGTAATCATACCGATGCAGTGTGAATACTACGCCCTAGAGGGCATCAGTGCGTTGGTGGGAACCATCGATCGGCTCCAAAAGCGTCTCAATCCGAAGTTAAAGATTGAGGGAATATTGCGGACGATGTTTGATCCACGTATGAGTCTCACCAAAGATGTATCTGAGCACCTAGTTGAGTATTTTGCCGAGCGTGTTTACCGCACAGTTATTCCGCGTAATGTTCGATTAGCTGAGGCGCCTAGTCATGGTTTGCCGGCCATTCAATACGATAAGAATTCCCGCGGTGCGTTGGCGTACCTTGCACTGGCAGGAGAGCTAATTCGCCGTACTGAGCGAGAGGAGCAAAAGCATGGTAGCTAAGAAGCGCGGCTTAAAACGTGGGTTGGACGTACTGCTCTCAGGTATGGACTCAGACTCCCTACATGAGGTCACTGAGGGTCGCGAAGAGTCGAAGAGTCAACTGAACGAAGTACCTGTTGATCAGATCTGTCGAGGTCGTTACCAACCCCGCCGAGAAATTGAGAGTGCCGCGTTAGAGGAGCTAGCCGACTCGATTCGCGCTCAGGGTCTTATGCAGCCCATAGTGATTCGTCCAGTAGAGACTGGTTACGAAATTATTGCTGGAGAGCGTCGTTGGCGGGCAGCGCAAATGGCTGGATTGACCGCCATCCCCGCGGTTATTCGAGATGTGCCGGACGAAGCGGCAATAGCGATGGCACTGATCGAGAATATTCAGCGTGAAGATCTCAATCCGATCGAGGAGGCAATTGCGCTTCAGCGTCTTCAGCAGGAGTTTGAGCTGTCCCAGCAAGAAGTTGCCGAAGCGGTGGGAAAATCACGCTCAGCAGTTGCCAATCTACTGCGCCTATTGAACCTGTGTGATGAAGTGAAGACTTTCCTAGAGCGTGGTGATATTGAGATGGGTCATGCCCGTGCGCTACTGCCATTGGGAGCTGAGTTGCAAGCCCAAGCGGGTCGCGAAGTGGTGGCCAAGTGTCTCTCAGTGCGCGATACGGAAGCGCTTGCACGCCGACTCCAGGAGTCGACACCCGTCAAACAGAGTGTTGTTGAAAACACACATCTTTCTGAAATATCCGAACAGCTATCCAAAGTGCTATCTGCCAAAGTTTCTCTTTCAGCAAACGCAAAGGGTCGAGGTAAGATAACGATTAGCTACAAAGACAAGGATGAGTTGGAGGCGATTGTTGGGCGGCTAAACCGTTAAGATGCAGACATTAGTGCAAGGTTGGGACGGTTTCAGTTGATGGACGAGGAGGTTATCCTTATAATCTCCGCCTGATTGTCATGGTGTTGACGGGTGAGAGCGTGCTTCAGTTTGAGAAAAAGCAGCCCAAAACCTTCGGCAGACGAGCTGACAAAGCGCAAGCTCGATATTTCAAAACCTTGAAATATCAGGCAGTAGCACTGTTGCTTCTGGCATTGCTAGCCTTGCCCTTTGATCTGGTCGTTGCTTATTCTGCAGTGCTAGGCGGTACGATTTACCTGCTGCCGAATAGCTGGCAGGCGAAGCGTCACTTTGACGGTCAAGTCGGTAGATCGGCACAGGCCACTCTCGCGGAGCTGTACGCGGGACAAATATGGAAAATGGCATTGTCTGCTACTCTGTTCGCACTCGTATTTGTGCTGGTGGAGCCGCTCAGTGTCTTTTCCTTATTTGCATCACTAATACTGCTACAGGTGGTTCATCTGTTTATGCAGTTTGGTGGTAAAAAAGTTTCATAAACCTTTGAAAAGAGAGAACTGAGAATGGCTAGCGGGACGGTTACCTCCTCAGAATACATAGCACACCACCTTACCAACTTAACTTTTGGTTACCATGAGAAGTCAGATAGCTGGCGTTTCGTTAATACTGATCCTGCTTATGGGGATTTAGCATTACCGGGCGAATTCGGTTTCTGGTCAATCAACGTCGACACCATGATTTGGTCTGTCGGTCTTGGTTTGTTCTTCATTTGGTTGTTCCGTCGCGTTGCTAAATCGGCGACTAGCGATGTACCAACTGGAATGCAGAACTTCGTGGAAACTATCATCGAGTTCATCGATGATAACGTTAAGTCAATCTTCCACTACAAGAACGCGGTTATAGCGCCGTTGGCTCTGACAATTTTTGTCTGGGTGTTCTTGATGAACCTGATGGATCTAATACCTGTTGACTGGGTTCCATTCATCGCAGCTGAACTTGGCATCCACTACATGAAGATAGTACCCACCACAGACGTGAACGCGACTGCAGGTATGGCTCTGAGTGTATTTGCCTTGATTATCTACTACAGCATCAAGATGAAAGGTTTGGGCGGCTTCCTAGCGGAGTTGAGTTTCCAGCCACTGGGTAAAATCATGCTGCCTTTCAACCTCTTCCTCGAATTGGTTGGTTTGCTGGCTA
>Ga0181593_10005689_pt1 | contig 11256 bp, 7 predicted proteins | sample 071ome_19_FD_133756 | JGI IMG/M metagenome (GOLD analysis project Ga0181593, IMG submission 133756) | Coastal salt marsh microbial communities from the Groves Creek Marsh, Skidaway Island, Georgia - 071413AT metaG (megahit assembly) | ecosystem: Environmental > Aquatic > Marine > Intertidal zone...
CAAGGGCCATAGGCGATGAACTTGTCGCCGGCCTTGGCCGCGCGGTATGGCAGCTTCGACGGCAAGTCTTCGGTACTGCCATCGTGGCGATCAAACCGTAAGGTCGCGGGATCGCCTTCCTGTCCGCCCTCAAAACCCCAGGGCTTGAACAGGTGGCCTTCGCCTTCGACCGAGTATCCCCCGTCACCGAGGAACGTGAATTCGCGGATGGCCCCGATGCCGCCGCGCCATTTGCCGGCGGGCACGGTGCCTTCGCGCATTTCGTATCGGTTCACTCGTAGCGGAAGGTGCGACTCGATGTCCTCGATCGGGTTGTTGCGGGTGTTGGCATAGAGCGTATCCACGGCGTCCATCCCGTCCATCCCGTAGCGCCCGCCATAGGCGCCTTCGAAGATCTCCATATGCACCCAATGCCGGCCCTGTTCGAGGCCGGAGAACGCGATGACCTTCAAGTTGCCGACGCCGGCACTTATTTGCTGGGGTACGGCGGGAGCCAACGCACGCATGATCGTGTCGGCGATCATGACGCCGGGTGAAAATCGAGCGATGACCGGAGCCGGGAAGTTCGGATTCGCCAGCGAACCCTTGGGTGCGATGATCTTGATGGGGCGGGTCAAGCCGCTGTTCTGCGGGACATGACCGAGCGTCGCAGTGTCGACAAGGATCGAGCGGACCGTCAACCAGATCGCGACGTCGACCGTGCCCTCGAACGGCATGTTGATCGGGAGGTCGATCTGGTCAGCGGTGCCCGTTAGATCGACGGTCATGTCGCTACCGTCCACCGTCAGCGTGACCACGATCGGCAGGTTCTTTTCCTTCGGGTTTTCGCTGTACTCGTAGCCGTCGATATGGCCGGTTGCGGTGTAGACGCCGTCTGGGATTTTGCCGATCGCGTCGCGCATCATTTTTTCCGAGGCATCCATCAACGCCTCGGAGGCGCCCATGACGGTTTCATAACCGTAACGTTCGATCAGCGCGATGAACCTCTCCGCGCCGATTCGGGCGGCGGCGATTTGCGCTTCCATGTCGTCGACGACGAGGTGAGAGGCGCGAATATTGTCACGCAGCATGTGCCACACCATGTCGTTCTTCTGACCTTGGTCGAACACCTTGATGGCTTTGAACTGCAAGCCCTCGGCATAGACATCCATTGCGTCGACGATGCCGCATGACCCTGGGCTCAACGATCCGATATCGAGATGGTGCGCCGTAGTTGCCGACCATCCGACCAGCTTTCCTTCGATGAAGACCGGAATGGCAAAGAGCACGTCCGGGCCGTGCGAAGACCCGCCATAGGGGTCGTTGTGCATGATCACATCGCCGGGTCGGACTTCTTCGCCCCGCGCCGCCAGCGACTTGTTGATTCCTTTGATGTAGCCGGGAATCGGGCCGGATTGCAGCGGCGTACTTTGTTTTGATTCGCAGAGTTGGCGGCATTCGACGTCGACAATCGCCGCGCCGAAATCTTCCGATTCGCGAATAATCGACGAATAGGCCATCCGCATCAGCTTGTAGCCCATCTCGATGGCGATGCTTTCAAGAGCGCCTTGGATCACGCTTGCGGTGATCGGGTCGACGGCGCGGCGGTTGTCGCCTTTGCCGGGGACGCTGGACGAGGTCATTTCTTTCCTCCGACTTTGATGAACAAGTTGCCGCTACGGTCTGCGTTAAAGGTGCAGGTCGGCGGCACTACCGTGGTCGTGTCTTTTTGCAACACGATTGCCGGACCCGGAATATCTTGGTCCAGGGGCAGCTGATCCCGCCGATAGTACGGCGTTTCGAACGTCTGTAGGTCGCCATCGACCCGGAACATCGAGGAGTCGCGGCGCACCAGGGCGGCCTCAAGCGTTCGCTCGGCGCTTTCGTCGACAACCGCAGCTTGAATTTTGGGCATCTGGCCGACGCCCGTGACACGGGCATTGACGAGTTCGACCGGTGTATCGGGGTAGTTTTGACCGTATTCGCCGAGATGCAACTCGTGAAAACGATCGAACACCTGTGCCATCAAGGCGTCGTCGACCTTGCCGTTGGGAAAGTCGATTCGAAGTTCATAGCCTTGTCCGGCGTAACGGAAATCGCCGGCGCGCTGGAAGCTCATTTCGTCTTCCGATAGTCCCTCGGCCTCGAACTGTTTCCGCAGGTTGTCCTGCATCGCATCGAAATCCTGATTGATCCGTGGCAGGTCGATGTCGCCTTCGACCTGGAACTCGGTCTTGATGGCGTCGTATTTGTGGTCGGTCGTAAGAAGTCCGACGGCCGAAGTGATACCCGGATAGGGCGGCACGATGACTTCCGAGATGCCGAGTTCCGCGGCCACCTCGGCGCCATGAAGCGGGCCGGCGCCACCGAATGCAACCAACGCATACTCGCGCGGATCGATGCCCTTTTGCACGGTGCGGGACCGAATGGCGTTCGCCATGCTGGCATTGATAATGGTGAGAATGCCTTCCGCGCACTCGTGCGGTGTGAGGCCTATTTTCTCTGCAAATTCTGAGATGACGGACTCGGCAGCCGGACCGTCCAACGACATTTCGCCGCCCAGGAAGTTGTCTTTGCTCAGTCGGCCAAGCACGACGTTCGCGTCGGTCACCGTCGGCAGAGTGCCGCCCCTGCCATAGGCCGCCGGCCCCGGCTGCGAGCCGGCACTACGGGGTCCGACGCGGAAGGTGCCACCGGCGTCCTGCCAGGCAATGCTGCCGCCGCCGGCCCCGATGGTGTGGATGTCGATCATTGGCACCATCAACGGGAAGCCGGCAATCGAGGTGTCGCGCGCGGTGGCCTCGCCGAACCGGCCATCTGTCACGATGCCGATATCGGCGCTGGTACCGCCGACATCAAAGGTGATCAACCGCTTGCGCTCGGACAGCTCGCCGCACCAGGCGCCGCCAAGGACGCCGGCTGCCGGCCCCGACAGCAGCGTGAACACCGGTCGTTCGGCAACGAGCGAGGCGGTGGCCACGCCTCCGTTCGATCCCATGATGTGCAAGTCCGCCTTTAGGCCACTTGCCGAAATGCTCTCCTCGAGATTCTTGACGTAATTGCGCACCTTCGGGCCAACGAAGGCATTCATTGCGGCCGTCGTAAACCGCTCGAACTCGCGGAACTGCGGTGAAATATCGGACGATGTCGTGACGAAAGCTTCCGGGTATTCCTCTTGGATGATCGCCTTGGCGCGTTCTTCGTGGCTCGGGTCGATATACGAGAACAAGAAACACACCGCGATCGACTCGACCCCCTCCGCTTTGAGAGCCCGGGCGGCGGCGCGCACTTCTTCCTCGTCCAACGCCTCCAAGACCTCGCCCTTGGGCGGGGCGATGCGCTCGGTCACCGTCTTGCGATGGCGGCGCTTAATGAGGGGGCGGTCCTGCCAGGGGATTTCCTGCATGATCGAGTAGTGCTCGGGCCGCTGGTGGCGCCCGATATGAATGATGTCGCGATACCCTTTTGTGGTAACCATGCCGGTGACCGAGCCGTCGTGCTCCAACACCGCATTGGTCGCGATCGTGGTGCCGTGCAATACGTGGTCGATCTCGCCGCGGTCGATCCCGTTGCGCTCACACAACTCGATCAAGCCGGTCATCACGCCTTCAGAAGGGTCGTGTGGCGTGGTCGGCACCTTGTGAATGATCGTCTGGTTCGCCGACGTGTCGGTCAGCACAAGGTCGGTGAACGTGCCACCGACATCGACGCCAATAAGCTTCATGCAACTCGTCTCCCGTGCGGCCGCCTTCGGCGGCACATCGTTATTTCTAGTTGGGCTGCTGATCCGGCGCGCTTGGGGCAACCGCTGGACATCGCGCACCAGCGGGCAATAATAGGTGGAGGGAGGGCGACCCGTCCAGCAAACCAATGAAACCTTTTCGGCGCATCGCGCCGGCGACTAGGAGTGCGTCTTGTGACAATTGCGAAGGCCGTCAACGAACAAAGACTCTGGCAGCGCCACATGGATCTCGCCCAGATCGGGGCGACGGCCAAAGGCGGGGTCAATCGGGAAGCCTTTACGCCCGAGGAGGCGGAAGCCCGCAAGCTCCTGGCCAGCTGGTCTGAGGCCCGTGGGTTCACTTGTGCGGTCGACGAAATCGGCAACTTGTTCTTTCGGCGGGCCGGCTCCGATGCGGATGCGGCGCCGGTCGTCACCGGCAGCCACATCGACAGTCAGCCTACCGGCGGCAAGTTCGATGGCGCCTATGGGGTTCTCGCCGGGCTAGAGGTGCTGGAGGCCGCCGAGGACAGCGGGATCACCACCAAGCGGCCGATCGAATTCGTGGCTTGGACCAACGAAGAAGGCGGACGTTTCCAACCCGCCACGATGGGCTCGGGCGTTTACACCGGCGCGATGGACCTTGAGGAAATGTTGTCGGTCAAAGATCGGTCGGGCGCCGTCGTACGCGACCTCCTGCCGGCCACGCTGGCCGCCACCCCGAACGCCGACAAGCGTCCTTTGGGTACGAAGTTCGCGGCCTATATCGAGGCGCACATCGAACAGGGGCCGATCCTGGAGATGGAAGACCGCACGATCGGGGTCGTCACGGGTATCCAGGGCACCCGTTGGTTCGCTATTGAGGTCGAGGGGGCTGAGGCCCACGCGGGCACGACGCCCTTTTCCGCGCGCCGCGATGCCTTCCGCGCGGCACACGCGATGATCGCCGAAATGTATGAGCTCACGGTGGACGACAAGGACATCCTGCGCTTCACGGTCGGCTGTTTCGAGGTATCGCCGGGTTCGCCCAACACGGTACCTGGCCATGTCTATTTCACCCTCGATATCCGTCACCCCGATGGCGCGTTCCTGACGGAGCTGGGCGACAAGGTCGAGGAGGTCTGCAAGCGCAATGCGGGCGGGCTTCCGTTTAAGGTGCGAGAGACCTACAACGTGCCGCCGATTCAGTTCGATGCCGATGTCGTTGGGCGTATTCGCGATTGCACCAAGGCGTTGAACCTATCGCATCGCGACATGATTTCCGGGGCGCTACATGATGCCAAATACATGAACGATGTCTGCCCGGCTGGGATGATCTTCGTGCCTTGCGAAAAAGGCATCAGCCACAACGAAATCGAAGCCGCCAACCCCGCAGACCTAGCCGCCGGTGCCCGCGTATTGGCCGAAGCCATGATCGCGCTGGCGAACCAGTAATGTCGCGTGCGCTGACATTTGGAGCAGCTCAGCTCGGCCCGATCGCGCGCGCCGAGTCTCGCGAAGACGTGGTGGCGCGGCTCCTGGAAATGATGCGCGAGGGCCACAGCCGCGGCTGCGACGTCATCGTTTATCCCGAACTCGCGCTCACGACCTTTTTCCCGCGCTGGTTCTTCGAGGATCAGGACGAAATCGATTTCTTTTTCGAGCGCAGCTTCCCCAGTCCGGTCACGCAGCCGCTGTTCGACGAGGCCAAACGCCTCGGTATGGGTTTCCACATCGGCTACGCCGAATTGGTCGAGCAGGATGGGCGTCTGCGTCGTTTCAACACGGCGGTCGTGGTCGACAAGGCCGGCGAGATCGCTCTCAAATATCGCAAGATCCACCTCCCCGGACATGCCGAGCACGAGCCCTATCGCGCGTTTCAACATCTAGAGAAACGCTATTTCGAGGTTGGCGATCTAGGGTTTCCGGTGGTTCGTTCGATGGACGGCAATCTGGGCATCTGCATCTGCAACGATCGTCGTTGGCCCGAAGCCTATCGTGTGATGGGCCTTCAAGATGTCGAAGCCGTTTTCATCGGCTACAACACGCCAACCCATAATCCGCCGGCACCGCAGCACGACCATCTCACGTCCTTCCACAACCACCTCAGCATGCAGTCGGGCGCTTACCAGAATGCGACCTGGGTGGTCGCCGCCGCAAAGGCCGGTCGCGAGGAGGGGGTCGACATGCTGGGACAAAGTGCGATCATCGCACCGTCGGGCGAAATCGTGGCGATGGCGTCGACGCTAGAGGACGAACTTATTGTGGCGAAATGCGATCTCGATCTTTGTCGCTCCTATAAAGAGACCTGGTTTGCGTTCGAAAAGCACCGGCGACCGGAGCATTATGGCCTCATCGTCGAACGTATCGGCGCACAACCTCCCGGATCGAAATAATGAAAACGCGACGCCATTTCGTCGACACCGAGGCCGGCCAAGTCCACGTCCTCTCAACGGATCATGCCGATAGCGGCAACGTGCCGTTGGTGTTGGTTCCCCAGATGACCGCGCTCGAGCAGGTCCGCCTGATGGCCGCGCTGGACGACCGCCCGATGATCGCACTCGATCCAATGGGGCTTGGCGATTCCGACCCAGCACCCTGGGCAAGCCCAACGATCGAAGATCATGCGGCCACCTTGCTTGCGGCGCTCTCGGCGCTGAATGTTGAACGCTTCGACCTTTATGGCAGCCATTTCGGCGCGCGGGCCGCCAGCGAAATGGCGATCCAGGCTAGTGATCGTGTCGGGCACCTGATCCTCGACGGGGCTGGCCATCTTGAGGAGCCGTTCCGCACCGAACTAATCGAAAACTACGCGCCACCGTTGCCCATCGATCAACACGGTAGCCAACTTCGCTGGAGCTGGCACTTCGTGCGCGACTCATTCCTGTTCTGGCCCCATTTCAGCCGCGACCCGGCGCATGCCCGCATGGTCGGCATCCCTTCCGCCGACGCACTGCATGACCGCACCGTCCAAGTGCTGAAGAACGCGCACTCGTTTGACAAGAATCTCCGAGCCGCTTTTTCCTATCCGACCCAAGACAAACTGCCGCAAATCGCATGCCCGACTTTGTTAAGCAAGCGAGACGCGCCTTGCGCTTCGCTCATCCCAAATGCGCGGCAGTCCGAGCACGAATTCTATGACTTCGTGCTTAGCACGGACGAAGAGGTGGCGGCCTGGGCGCAGTCGATCCGCGAACTGCTCGACAATTCGTGAACGCCGACGCGGTCGCGGTGTTGTAGGACTGTCGGGCTTATCCATCCTTAAGGTCCATCTCTCATGAGAATTTGTTTGGCGCTCCTGGTAGGTGTCGCGAGCCTAGCTTTGAGCCACGTCGCCCTCGCCGCCGATTGGTCCCTTGATACCGTGGCGCTACCGGGTGCGGTTGCGACGTTATTCGATGACAAGGGGCGTACCGTCGCGCAAACCCGAACAGGCGCATTCTTTCAACTCGATCTCAACGACGATGGCAACTTGCATGTGACTCGGCTTGGCTCTTATGAACCGCCAAAACGGTTGCGTCGTCCCGATATGTTGCCCGACGGGTTGGTCAGCGTGGGTGCGGGTACGATCAAAGAAGCCTACCTTGTGGGCCCCACCAGCCGCTATCGGCACGGTGTCATGGGCGATGCCATCGAGGCGGCCGGCCTGCGTGTCATGACCCGAGGCGGCGAAGTTCTGGAGTTTCGTTTGCCGACGGATTCGGTCTTTGAGGACCTTCTCCCGCGGCTTCACGATGTCGACGGTGATGGCGAGGACGAGGTGGTCGTCGTTCGCTCTTATCTCGAAGCCGGCGCCGCAGTCGCGGTATTCGGCGTGCGCGACGGAGAACTTGTTCGTATCGCGGAGACTGCACCGATCGGTCGCTCCAACAGATGGCTGAATCCGGTTGGGGTCGCCGATTTCGATGGTGACGGACGGCCCGAGATCGCGGTCGTCAAGACCCCGCATATCGGGGGCATTCTAGAACTGTACGAACTAATCGATGGGGCATTAGAGACGGACGCCAGCGCGCGGGGGTTTTCGAACCACTTCATCGGATCGCGAGACCTATTCCTGTCGCGTATCGTCGATGTTGATGGCGATGGAGCGCCTGACGTCGTCCTACCCAGTGCCGATCGCAGCGCGCTTCGATTTGTCGGCGTGCATGCCGGCAAGGTCGAGGACTTGAACACGATCCCACTGCCGGCCAGGGTCCGAACGAATATGATGATGCTCGATGCCAAGACTGGTGCGTTTGTCCTTGGTCTAGCCAACGGTGCTCTGGCGGTCGTACACCCCTGACACCGTGATCCTTGATTTCGCAGGGTATAGCGTCGAAGATTCCCCACTTGGGGAACGCCGAAAACCGGAACACAAGACAGAATGGACGACGTCGACAAGCTCCATGAGGCGGAGACGGAGATTCGCCAGCTCAAGCTGACCGTCGCGGCGTTGCGCGAGGAGCTGGAGCGAAGCGAATTCGAAAAGCAGACCGTCGGGCAAAAGGCCGCGTCTAGTTCGCAAGACGAGATCGCGCAGCTGAAAAACACCGCTCAAGCCCTGCGTGACGAACTCGAATCCGCACTTCTCGACAAGCAGGCGAGCGTGCAGCAGGCGCGCGCCGAGTCGGTCGACGAAATCAATCAGCTCAAAGTCGCTGCACAAAGCCTCCGAGACAGCATGGACGAGGTGCGTTTCGACGCCGATCGCCGTGTTCAGGAGGCGCGGGCCGATGCGGCCAACGAAATTCGTCAACTAAAAAGCGCCGTTCAGGCGTTACGGGACGAAATAGACGCCGAACGATTCGAGGCCCAACGGAACGTTCAACACGCGGTCGCGGAGTCCCATAGCGAGATCGCCTCCCTGCGGGAAGCCGCGCAATCCCTCAGGGAGTCGCTTGATAAGACACAGGCGGAATATGAGGGTAAAATACAAGACCTAGAGCGCGCTCACCGGAGCGAGATCAATCACCTTCAGGAGTCTGTTCGCGTGCTACGCGATCAGGTAGAGAGCCTGCATGGCGCTGCAGTCTGAAACGCCGGAGAAGCCAAAGCCCAAGGCGAAGCCGAAACCAAAGGCAAGAGCAAAGGCCAACGGCAGTAAGGGCCGGGCGAAGAAAAAGGCACCCGAGTCTGCGGTCGCTGCCGGTACGCCGAAGGTCGATCGACGACAGGACGTGGAAGCGCGCCTACGTCATGCCGAGATCCTGCTCAGCGTGTCGAAGCGCTGCGCTTCGATCGAATCTCTCGACGACATACTCGAAACTCTGGTCGAGATGACCTCGTGGGAGCTCGGTTGCGAGCGCGGCACGCTCTTTCTCAACGACCCTGCCACAGGCGAACTCTACTCGCGTGTCGCGCAAGGGACGTTCCGACGCGAGATCCGCATGCTCAATACCAGCGGCATTGCCGGCCACGTCTTTTCGAGCGGCAAGGGCGTCATCATCCACGATGCCTACAAGGACGACCGCTTCAATCGCGCCATCGACCAACAGACCGGCTTTACCACCAAGAGCGTGTTGTGCGTTCCGATTCGCACCGTGAAGGGCGAAGTCATCGGGGTCATGCAATCGCTGAACAAAAGCGAGGGCGAGTTCACCGAAGACGACCGACACCTCTTGGAGCAAATGACCACCCAGGCGGCGGTGGCGCTTCAAAGCACGGTCTTCGTCGAGCGCATGAAGGATACCCGCGAAAAGGAGATGGAGTTTCTCGATCTCGTTGCGGACGTCACCTCGGAGCTGGAGCTCGGCACGCTGTTGCAGCGGGTCATGGGAGAGGCCACCCGCATGTTGTCGGCCGAGCGCTCCACCCTCTTCATTAGCGACGAAAAGACCGGCGAGCTGTTCTCTCGGGTAGCGCAGGGCGACGACTCGATCGGCGAAATTAGGCTTCCCAACCATGCGGGTATTGCCGGCGCGGTCTTTACCTCGGGCAAGAGCGTCAACATCCCGCACGCCTATGCGGATTTGCGGTTTAACCCGGGCTTCGACAAACAAACAGGATTCTTTACTCGGTCGATTCTCTGCGTTCCGGTGACCAACAAAGAGGGCAAGGTCATCGGCGTGACGCAGGTCCTGAACAAGCGGGGCGGGCCGTTCACGGCCGAAGACGAAAGCCGCTTGAAAGCGTTCACGGCGCAAGTCGCCATCGCCCTCGAGAACGCCAAGCTGTTCGACGATATCCAGCAAATGAAGAACTACAACGAATCGATGCTGGAAAGTATGTCGAACGGCGTTGTCACGATCGACGACCAGGGGGCGATCGTGACATGCAACAAAGCCGGCTTGCGCATCTTCAAGATGCGGGCGGCCGACGTTATCGGGAAGTCGACCGAAGAATTCTTTACCGGCGACAATGCCTGGGTGCTCGAACGCCTCGAAAAGGTCCGCGAGGAACAAGAGCAAGACATCTTTGTCGATGCCGAATTGAAGTTCGCCGACGAAACCATTTCCACCAACCTCACCGTTTTGCCGCTAGTCGGTGGTGAGGACGAAAAGCTCGGTCTGATGCTGATGATCGAAGACATCAGCGCCGAAAAGCGCATGAAATCGACGATGTCGCGCTACATGGACCCGGGCATCGCCGATCAACTCATGGAAAGCGGCGGCGAAGACATCATGGGCGGCGCCAGCCAAAAGGCCACCGTTCTGTTCTCGGATATTCGCGGCTTCACGACGATCACCGAGGAGCTCGGCGCGCAGGGGACGGTGTCGTTCCTCAACGAATACTTTACGATCATGGTCGACTGCATCAGCCGCGAAGAAGGCATGCTCGACAAGTTCATCGGCGATGCCATCATGGCGGCATTCGGTCTGCCCATAGCGCACGACGATGACGAGGATCGCGCGGTGCGTGCGGCGATCAGCATGATCCGCGAGATGTGGGCGTGGAACGTCGAGCGCGAGGCGCGTGGTCAGCCGCCCTGCGATATGGGCGTCGGCTTGAATACCGATAGCGTTGTATCGGGCAACATCGGGTCGCCCAAACGGATGGACTACACCCTCATCGGCGACGGCGTGAACCTAGCGTCGCGGTTGGAAAGTGCCTGCAAGGCCTATTCCGCGCGCATCTTGATCAGCGATCATACTTACAAGCTGTTACGCGGGACCTACCGCATTCGCGATGTCGACATGGTAGTTGTCAAAGGGAAGACCGAACCCGTCGGCGTTTACGAAGTGCTCGACTACCACAATGACGAAACGTTTCCCAACCTCATGGACGTGGTCAACTACTTCAATGAGGGCATGAAGCACTATCGAAATGGCACCTTTGACGATGCCATCGACAAGTTCAAAGAGGCGCTTTCGCGCAACCCGAGCGACAAGCTCTCGCAAACCTACATCGAACGCTGTGAACACCTGAAAGCCGAGCCGCCCGGCGACGACTGGAACGGTGTCTGGGTGATGACCTCGAAGTAGTTAGCGTGCCGCCGCGCGTTCAAGCGCTAGGACGCCCGGCAAGTCTTTGCCTTCCAACCATTCCAAGAACGCGCCTCCGGCGGCTGAGACGTAGCTGAAACTCGTATCGACACCGGCCTGCGCCAGCGCCGCCATGGTGTCGCCACCGCCGGCTACGCTGAGAGTCTTTCCCTCGCC
>Ga0181593_10005696_pt1 | contig 11252 bp, 8 predicted proteins | sample 071ome_19_FD_133756 | JGI IMG/M metagenome (GOLD analysis project Ga0181593, IMG submission 133756) | Coastal salt marsh microbial communities from the Groves Creek Marsh, Skidaway Island, Georgia - 071413AT metaG (megahit assembly) | ecosystem: Environmental > Aquatic > Marine > Intertidal zone...
CCTCAAGAACGGCCGAATTCACGATCTCCCCTATTCACACGGGATGCTGGATGCGCATACTGCAGAAATCGCAGCAATCCTAAGGCAGTTCCTGGATTCCTAAGCCACGAAACTTTGATGCTTGCCAACGTCAACCGACCCGGAGACACTGCCCAACCGCCGGGATAGAGCGACGCGCCGCCTGATGGAAATCCACTACGAACTATACGTCAAACAGAACAACCGCTGGATACTGGAGGCCAACTTCCAGTCTCATCAGCGGGACGAGGCGGTTGACGACGCCAAGCAGATGGCGAAGCAACCCCACATCGAGTCGGTCAAGGTCGTGCGCGAGCAGCGCAATCCGGCGACTGGGCTAAGCCGCGAATCGACGATCTACTCAAGTGAAATCAAGAAGGGGCAGAAAACCGGCCGCAAAGAGCCCGGCGCGGACGACTTCGGCGATTTCGACGATGACTTTGGTGGCGATGAAGATTTCGGCGGGTTTGACGATGACGACTACGGCGGCGGTGGCGACTGGGACGATTTCGAAGTCGACGTAGGCGGCGGCTGGGACGACTATGACGACGAGGAGGCCACGCCGGCAGCCGGCGGAACCCGGGCGGCCGCTCGAAGCGTCCAAAACGCCGTTTCAGGTCCGGAAGCTGTTGTTTTAACTAAGATTCTCGTTATCGTTACGGCCAGTTTGGCGTTTGCCGCGATCGTTACTTGGATGGTCCAGCGAGGCGGCTTCTAGGTCGATCGACGGCCAAACGAGGTTTGCCAAGAGCGCAACGTAGGCCCGATGTTTCTCGACCCGCAAAGCTTCATCATTTTTGTCGGCGCATTCATCGTATGCAGCGCGCTGCTTGGGATGATCTTTTTCACCGGCGAAGACTTTCAGGTGCTGCGGCGCATGGCTGGGTTGCCGGCGCGACCCGTATCCCGAGAAATCGGCAATTCGCCCGCCGCCGTTACGGAGGCGATCGCAGAAGCGGCTGCGGATGCCGAGGATGATGGCGAAGAAGAAGAGGAGGAGGAACCCCAGCCCGAGGGAGACTCCGACAGCGCCACCCAAACGGTGATGAAATTCTTAGAAGGGTCGATTGCGCATCTCATCAAGGAAGACATCCATATTTCGGGGGCGGACAAATTCGGCGCAAACCTTTTCCTTGCCGGCGCCGCCGAGGTCATCAAGGAAGAAAACAAACTCAACGACAGTCAGTTTGTCGACCTGCTCAAGAAGGCTCTGGCGTTCATCGGAAACAAGGATGATGCGGCGCAAAAGTTGGCTGATCGGTACGAGGAGTATTTGCTAGAGCCGCAATACATCGGCACCTTTCAGGCGGGTTCCAAGGCGCTTCGCAAGTTCGCGAAAGGGGACGAAAAGGCGCTCGGCGCGATGGCGAAAGTCATCGATAAGTGGCGGAACCCGAAGGAAACCGACGTCGCCAAGAACGATGGACCGATCTTGGTTTTGTTCACCGATATTGTCGGCTCGACCAAGATCACCCAGGAGTTGGGCGATGAGGGCGCTCAGAAAATCGTTCGAGCACACAACGCGATCGTTCGCGTCGCGCTGAAAGATTACGGGGGCACCGAGGTTAAACACACCGGCGATGGGATCATGGCTCGTTTCGCTCGCTCGCATCAGGCGGTGGAGGCGTCCCTTGTGATGCTCAAGGGCGTGGCCGCGCATAACAAAGAGTGGCCGGCATTGCCCCTCCACATGCGCATCGGCATCAACGCCGGGGAGCCGATCGTCGAAGACAACGATCTTTTCGGATCGACCGTTCAGATGGCCGCACGTGTCTGTGATGCGGCCGAAACGGACGGTGTCTTGGTCACCAATATCGTCCGAGAGTTGTGCACGGGTAAGTCGATCAAGTTCAAAGAGGCCGGCAAGTACGGCATGAAGGGGATCGACGGGCCGGTGACCCTCTATACCCCGGCATAGCCGCCCTAGGGACAACCTGAGAGCGTTTGCGGCGAGGTCTGGCCCTGGTAGGCTCATCGACTGGCGTATCCAACGAAAAGGCCGCTGCGATGTCTTCCTCCGTCGCCCACGATTCAAATCCCAACAACCTCGATGCCCTCTGGAAGCCGTTCACCGCGAACCGACAGTTCAAAGCCAATCCGCGCATGTTGGTCGGCGCGAAGGGCATGTACTACACCAGCCACGACGGCCGCCAAGTGCTCGACGGGACGGCTGGTCTCTGGTGCGTCAACGCGGGCCACTGCAATGACCACATCGTTTCGGCCGTGCAGGCGCAGGTCGCGCGCATGGATTACTCCAAGGCGTTTCAGATGGGCCATCCGGCGGAGTTTGAGCTTGCTGCGCGTCTTGTTGCGACAACGCCTGGCGACCTCGATCACGTTTTCTTCGGCAATTCGGGATCAGAGGCTGTCGATACGGCACTAAAGATTGCGCTTGCCTACCATCGCTTACGCGGCGAGGGCGGGCGATCCCGTCTAATCGGGCGAGAGAAGGGCTACCACGGCGTCGGGTTCGGCGGCATTTCGGTTGGGGGCATGGTCAACAACCGCAAGTTCTTCGGTCCGATGCTTTCCGGTGTGGACCATCTGCCGGCGACCTACAGCCGCGAGCACCAGGCGTTCTCTCGCGGCGAACCGGAGTGGGGCGCACATCTCGCCGACGACCTTGAGCGAATCGTGGGGCTGCACGATGCTTCGACAATCGCCGCGGTGATCGTCGAACCGGTGTCGGGTTCGGCCGGCGTGCTGATCCCGCCCAAGGGCTACCTCAAACGCCTGCGCGAAATATGCGACAAGTACGGCATTCTGTTGATCTTCGATGAGGTCATTACGGGCTTTGGACGGCTTGGGGCCAATTTCGGCGCAGACTATTTCGATGTCCTGCCGGACATCATGACGACCGCCAAGGGCCTCACCAACGGGACCGTTCCAATGAGTGCCGTATTTGTGCGCAAGCATGTCTACGACGCCTTTATGGAGAACTCGCCCGAAGGCGCGATCGAGCTGTTTCACGGGTACACTTATTCCGGCCACCCGCTCGCCTGTGCGGCCGGCCTTGCCACGTTGGATGTCTACCGAGATGAAGGGCTGTTTGAACGCGCCGCTTCGCTCGCACCCTATTGGGGGGATGCAGCCCATAGTCTAAAGGGCACGGGACACATCGTTGACATACGAAATATCGGGATTGTTGCGGGCATCGAGTTGGAACCAAGACCCGGCGCGCCAGGCGCCCGAGGCCACGAAGTGTTCACGAAGTGCTACGAGGCAGGTGTCCTCGTGCGTGCCACCGGCGACATCATCGCGGCCTCGCCACCACTCATCATCGAGAAGTCCGAAATCGATCAGTTGTTCGAGACGTTGGGCCGCATTATCGGCGAGGTTGACTAGTTGCCATGAGAGTTGGTGTTCCAAAGGAAATAAAAAATCACGAATACCGGGTTGGTCTGACGCCGGGCAGCGTTCGCGAAGTAGTTCATCGGGGGCATGAGGTCGTCGTCGAGACCAATGCGGCCCATGTCATCGGTCTAGAAGACGAACATTATCGGCAGGCCGGCGCCACCATTGTGGGCTCGGCCGAAGAGGTCTGGTCGACCGCCGATATGATCGTCAAGGTGAAAGAGCCGCAGTCCAGCGAATATCCCTTGATCCGCGAGGACCAGGTCCTGTTTACCTACCTTCATCTTGCGCCCGACCCCGATCAAACCAAGGCGCTGATCGATTCAAAATCCGTCGCGATCGCCTACGAAACGGTGACCGACCCACGCGGCGGCCTCCCCCTTCTGACGCCGATGAGCGCGGTCGCCGGTCGCATGTCGGTTCAAGTCGGCGCGCATTGCCTGGAGATCGAAATGGGCGGTCGTGGGCAGTTGCTGGGCGGTGTGCCCGGCGTGCCGGCGGCGAAAGTTGTTATCTTGGGCGGCGGCATCGTGGGCACCCATGCCACATCGATGGCGGTAGGCCTTGGCGCCAGCGTCTGGGTGGTCGATATGAATCCCCAACGTCTGTACGAACTCGACCTCCAGTTCGGTTCCAAAATTCACACCGTGTTTTCAACCATGGACGCCATCGAGGAACATGTTCTCGAGGCCGACCTAGTCATCGGTGCGGTTCTCGTCGCCGGCGCGGAGGCGCCGAAGCTAGTATCAGCCGGCATGGTGAAGAAAATGCGGCGAGGCGCCGTCATGGTCGATGTGTCGATCGATCAAGGCGGTTGTTTCGAGACGAGCCGTCCGACAAGCCATGCGGAACCGACTTATATCGTCGACGATGTCGTTCACTACTGCGTCACCAATATGCCGGGCGCAATGGCGCGCACATCGACGTTCGCCCTCAACAACGCCACGCTGCCATTTGTTCTCGACTTAGCCGATAAAGGGTGGCGCCAGGCCTTGCAGGACAATCCTCACTTGGCAAACGGGCTGAATGTTCATGGCGGCACGGTGACCAATGAGCCCGTCGCGCAAGCGTTGTCGTTGCCGTATCGCGCGGTATCCGAGGTGCTTGGCGCTTAGGTCTGCCGCCCCTAGATCGTCACCACTTTGCCTGGGTTCATGATGTTGTTCGGATCGAGTGCGCGCTTCATCGTACGCATAAGGTCGATCTCGACGTCGGATTTGTAGCGCAGAACTTCATCGCGTTTGAGCCGGCCTAAGCCGTGCTCTGCACTGATACTGCCGCCCAAAGCATGAGCGATGTCGTGAACCCGACGGTTAACCTCATCCCATTTCCTGAGAAAGTTACTAGCCTTCATGTCGGGCGGTTGCGTGATGTTGAAATGTGCATTGCCGTCGCCGAGGTGACCGAAGATACACGGCCGGGCTCCCGGCACCGCTTTTTTCACCGCCGCCGTCCCACGCTCAACCAGTTCGGCGAATGCGGTGGTTGGCACCGAGACATCGTGCTTGATACTGGCGCCCTCACGAGTTTGGGCGTCGGGGATCGTCTCTCGCAGATGCCACAGGGCGGCGGCTTGTCGCGCCGATTGTGCAACCGTTGCGTCGACGACCGTTCCACGTTCGATGGCGTCGGCAATGACGTTTTCGACCGCCGTTCGCCTGCTGCCTGCGCCGTCCGATGTCGATACCTCGACCAGGACATACCAATTCGCCGTGGTTCCGAGAGGGGCGCGGGCATCGGGTATATGAGCCAAGACGAGGTCGAGGGCGAAATGCGAGATCAACTCAAAGCCCGAGGTTTGTCCCCCGGTCGCATTCTGGATTTCGGTCAAGAGGCCCACCGCCGCCTCGATCGAGGGTAACGCGACAAAAGCGGTTGTGATGTCGGTCGGCCTCGGGAAGAGTCTCAGCATGGCGCCGGTGATGACGCCGAGGGTGCCTTCGGCACCCATGAAAAGATGTTTCAGCGCATAGCCGGTGTTGTCCTTGCGCAAGGCCCGCATGCCGTCCCAGATTTCACCGGTGGGCAACACCACCTCAAGTCCTAAGACGAGGTCGCGGGCATTTCCGTAACGAAGCACGTTGGTGCCACCGGCGTTTGTCGACAGATTGCCGCCGATTTGGCACGACCCTTCCGCCGCGAGACTCAATGGAAACAGGCGATCGACATTCTGCGCCGCCGTTTGGATATCGGCGAGGATGCAGCCGGCATCGACCGCCATACTGTTGTTCTCTGCTGACACCCAACGCACTTGGTTCAGCTTCGACAGAGACAGAACGACCTCATTGCCCGATTCGAAGGGCACGCTACCGCCGACAAGGCTGGTGTTTCCGCCCTGGGGCACGACAGGCGTCCGTGTCTCGTGACAGACGGACACGATGGCCGCGACCTCCTCAACCGTCCGAGGCTGCAGAACTAGCGGCGTGCGTCCTTCGAACAAACCACGTTGGTCCCTGACGTAGGGAACAACACCGTCAGGATCGTCAATCCACGCGCCAGTCCCGGTCGCCGCTTCCAGTCGGCGAATGGTCTCCGCGCTGATGGCGGTGCGGTTTGTCATCGGGCGGCCGCTCGGCGAAGGCGATCGTTAATCGCCACGCCAAGTCCTTCGTTGGGAATGGGCGCCACGGCAATAGCGTCAAAGTCAGGACGATCGAGCTCGTGCAGCATTGCAAATAGGTGGGCGGCCGCTTCCTGAAGATTGCCTCGTTCGCTGAGGTTGAGAACGGTCGCTGCCCCACGCGGCACGCGCTGGCCGAACGCCAGCAATGCTTCACCTGCCGCCGCCTCGGTGGCGTTGAGACGGATGGGCAAATTTGGGGCGTAGTGGCTCTGAAGTTGACCTGGCGCGTGGATGGCGTCGCCAGGTACGGGTACGCGCAAGCGCACCCCAACCAAGTCCTCGATGGCTTCGTTTTCGATCCCGCCCGGTCGGAGCAACCAAACCGCATTGTCAAAACAGCCGATGACCGTGCTCTCCAACCCCACGCGGCAGGGGCCGCCATCGAGAATCATGCGGACCTCGTTGCCGAAGCTCCGTTCGACATGTTTAGCCGTTGTCGGGCTAAGTTGGCCGGACATGTTCGCGCTCGGCGCGACCAGAGGGCCCCCGAAAGCTGCCAGCAGCGTTCGGGCCACGCGGTGGTCCGGCGCGCGCAGGGCCACCGTGCCGAGCCCGGCAGACGCCAGTTGCGATACCGGGCAATCCTCGCGACGCGGCAATACAAGCGTCAGGGGGCCTGGCCACAAGGCCGCCGCCAGGAGTTCTGCGCGATCATCGAGAACCGCCAGATTTTCGACGTCTCCCGGGTTGCCGACATGAACGATCAGCGGATTGAATTCCGGGCGTTTCTTGGTCGCAAAGACCTGCGCCACGGCGGCGTCGTTCGTTGCGTCGGCACCGAGGCCGTAAACCGTTTCGGTCGAAAACGCGACCACGTCACCTTCCCGTAGGAGGTCGACGGCGGCTTGGATGTTGCTTTTGACTGGTGCGTAGATCGGCATGCTAAGTGGGTCTTACTCGTGAACTGCGTCGCACGTTGGACCCCTGATTTGCGGGTCGTCAAGGTCATCCTGAGCGGGTTCCCCAGGGACAAGGTGCAGCGATTGCGTGCCCAGCCGCTTCTGGCTACCTTCCGGAAACCCTGAGTTCGCGGCGCCGATGCGCCGCGGAGAGCGGATAAGGATAGCCCGATGGCAGATTACCAGGCGCCCTTGCGCGACATACGTTTCGTCCTGAACGAAGTACTGGATGCAGGCCAGCTGGCCCAAATGCCCGGTCTCGAGAACGCGTCAACCGATCTTGTTGAGGCCGTCCTTGAAGAAGCGGGGAAAATGGCCACCGGTGCGATTGGTGTGCTCAATTCGACCGGCGACCAGCAAGGGAGCCAGCTAAACGGCGACGAGGTGAAGACGCCGGATGGCTTCAAGGAGGCTTATCGGACGTTCGTTGAGGGGGGGTGGAACGGACTGGCCTTTCCCGAGGCGATCGGGGGGCAGGGCCTACCGTTCACCGTTGGGCTCGCCGTCAACGAGATGATCACGTCGTCGAATTTGGCGTTCAGCTTATGCCCGTTGTTGACCACCGGGGCGGTCGAAGCCCTCATGAAGCACGCGACACCGGCGTTGCGCGACAAATACCTTGCCAAACTGGTGACCGGCGAATGGACCGGGACCATGAACCTCACGGAGCCGCATGCTGGTTCAGATGTTGGGGCGCTAAAGAGCCGTGCCGAGCCGCAAGCCGACGGTAGCTACCTCATCAAGGGCACGAAGATCTACATCACCTATGGCGAACACGATCTGACAGACAACATCGTGCACCTCGTTTTGGCGCGCACGCCGGGCAGTCCGCCGGGCACCAAAGGTATTTCACTGTTTCTCGTTCCCAAATTCTTGGTCAATGACGATGGAAGTTTGGGCGCACGCAACGACCTGCGGTGCGTCTCGTTGGAACACAAGCTTGGTATTCACGCGAGCCCGACGGCGGTGATGTCTTACGGCGACGGTGATGGGGCGATCGGTTGGCTGGTCGGCGATGAAAACAAGGGCATGAGTTGCATGTTCACGATGATGAACCATGCCCGGCTCATGGTTGGCCTCGAAGGCCTCGCGATTGCCGATCGGGCCTACCAGCAGGCGCTAGAGTATGCCCGTGAACGTAAACAGGGAAGGCGACCGGGACAGCCGGCGGGCGAGGATGCGCCGATTATCGAGCATCCCGACGTGCGCCGTATGTTGATGACGATGAAAGCTAATATCGAGGCAATGCGCGGGGTCGCTCTATCGGCAGGCATTGCTTACGACATCGCCAAACACCACCCCGACGAGGATGTTCGTGCGGCGAACCAAGGGCGTGTCGATTTGCTGACACCGATCGTCAAGGCATGGTGCACCGATTTGGGCGTCGAGATCGCCTCGCTTGGGGTTCAGGTGCATGGCGGTATGGGGTTCATCGAAGAAACCGGCGCGGCGCAGCACTACCGTGATGCACGAATTGCGCCGATTTATGAGGGGACCAACGGCATCCAAGCGCTCGATCTCGTGGGGCGCAAAATGATGCAGATGGGCGGCAAGCCGCTCGACGACTACGTCGCGGAGATTCGTGATATCTGTGCCGCGCTACGCCAGGAGAAGGACGATGATCTCGCTGCGATTGATTCAGCACTTGGTGCCGGCGTTGATGCGCTTGAGTCGGCAACGACATGGTTACGCGACGCGATGGGCCGCAGCTACGATGACGCGGCGGCAGGGGCAACCAGCTATTTGAGGATGTTTGGCACCGTCGCCGGCGGCTTCATGTTGGCCCGCAGCGCCCTGGCTGCGCATCGCGCGCTGGACGGAAGTGGTGACAACACCGGGTTCTATCGCAACAAGATCGTTACCGCGCGGTTCTTCGCCGAACAAATCCTCCCTCAGGCTGCTGCCATGCTGGGGCCCGTGACGCGCGGTGCCGATACGTTGTACGCAATCGAACCCGAGTTGATGGGAGCATAGCCGTGGCTGAAGTCGTAACCCTGCAAGTTGAAGACGGGCTCGCCCGGGTGACGTTCAATCGTCCGGACGTTCTGAACGCGTTCAACGATGACGTCGCGTTGGAATACATCGCCCACATGAACGCGATCGAGGCGGATGACTCAGTTCGTTGCGTGATCCTCGCGGGTGCCGGCGATCATTTCTGTGCCGGCGGCGATATCAAGATGTTCAAGGATATGATCAATTGGACCGCGGAAAAGCGCTTTCGTCACTACCGCACGTTTCTCAATCAGGTCCATGTCGGTTTGCTCAAGATGATGCGCATGCCCAAACCGGTCATCGCGCAGATCCAGGGTGCGGCAGCTGGGATCGGGCTGAGCTTTGCGCTGGCGGCGGATCTAGCGATTGCCGCGGACGACGCCAAGTTTACAATGGCATATAACCAACTCGGTGTTTCGCCGGACGGCTCATCATCCTTCTTCCTGCCGCGTACGGTCGGATTGCGGAAGGCGAAGGAACTGGCGTTCCTTGGCGATCGGTTTGACGCTCAGGCAGCGCTCGAGTTCGGGGTTGTCAACCGCGTGGTACCGAGGGCTGAACTTGAATCGACCGTCAACGAATGGGCGGGCCGGTTGACCGCCGGTGCCACACAGGCGATTGGGCGGACCAAACTGCTGATGAACCAGTCCTTTGCGGCGACCGCGGTCGAGCAGCTCGACGCGGAGACCGAGCATTTCGCAGCAAGTACAGCGACGGCTGATTTTGTCGATGGTGTCACTGCGTTCCTTGAGAAACGCGCGCCAAAGTTCAGCGGGAAATAGTGCGCCTTTCCACCATGTGATGCGCCGTCTGCCGGAGAAAGGGCCGGGAGTCGCAGGGTTGTGGCGAAAAGTGTAGGATTTCCAATTAAGTACGGCTGAATCAACGCTGAGGAGTCACGCAATGCAGTGGGCGTCGAGCTATCCGTCAACCGTCAAATGGGACGCTGAGCTCCCAGCGAAACCGCTTTACGAGATTTTCGACGACTCGTGCCGCCGCTACGCTGAGCGGCCGTGTCTCGATTTCCTCGACCGCAAATACACCTATCGTGAAGTCGGCGCGATGATCGAGCGGGCCGCGGCCGGGTTTCAGGCGCTGGGCGTCAAGAAAGGCGTGAAAGTCGGCCTGTTTCTGCCGAACTGTCCCCAACACGTCGTTTCCTACTACGGCATTCTCAAAGCCGGCGGCACCGTCGTGAATTTCTCACCCCTCTATTCCGAGCCTGAGCTTCTGCACCAGATCGAAGATTCGCAGACCGACATCATGGTCACGCTGAACCTGACCCTTTTGTATCCAAAGATGTTGGCGATGCTCGAGCAGAGCAGGCTGAAAAAGCTGGTCGTCGGAACAATGCCAGAGGTGTTGTCGTTTCCAAAGAACCTGCTTTTCCCGTTGGCGCGAGCGAAAGACGTGGCAAAGACGATCGACGACTCACGCCATATCTCATTCAAGGAATTACTGAACAACGACGGCGCGTTCGAGGCGCCGGAGATCGATCCGGCGACCGATATTGCGGTGCTTCAGTACACCGGTGGGACAACCGGTGTTGCCAAAGGCGCCATGCTGACGCACGCCAATCTTTATGCAAATGGGGTGCAGGCCGCGTTGTGGTTCACCATGGTCGAGCCGGGACAGGAGCGGATGCTGAGCGTTCTCCCGTTCTTCCATGTCTTTGCCATGACCGTTTGCATGAACATGAGCTTCCATATTGGCGCCGAAGTCATCATGTTGCCGCGCTTTGAGTTGGTGCCGGTACTCAAGGTGATCACGAAGAAGAAACCGACCATGCTGCCGGGCGTGCCGACTATGTACACGGCCATCAACAATTTCCCGCAACTGAGCAAATACGATCTTACGTCGATCAAGGGGTGTATTTCCGGCGCGGCGCCGATGCCGCTGGAAGTCCGCCAGCGATTCGAAGCGTTGACGGGATGCAAACTTGTCGAAGGCTACGGTCTGACGGAAGCCTCGCCAGTGGTGTGCTGCAATCCGTTGGATGGCGAGAACAAAGAGAACTCGGTCGGTCTGCCGGTCCCGGGAACCACGGTGACGATCACCGATCGCGATGATCCGCATAAGGTCCTGCCGCAAGGCGAAATAGGTGAGATTTGCATCGAAGGACCGCAGGTCATGACAGGTTACTGGAACCGGCCCGATGCCACCGCGGATACCATTATCGACGGGCGTCTCCATACCGGCGATGTCGGTTACATGGATGAAGAGGGCTATACCTTCATCATCGATCGTATGAAGGACCTCATCCTGGTCGGCGGGTTCAACGTCTATCCGCGAAACGTCGAAGAAGGCATCTACAAACATCCCGCGGTGGAGGAAGTCACCGTCATCGGGGTCCCCGACGAATACCA
>Ga0181593_10005697_pt1 | contig 11250 bp, 8 predicted proteins | sample 071ome_19_FD_133756 | JGI IMG/M metagenome (GOLD analysis project Ga0181593, IMG submission 133756) | Coastal salt marsh microbial communities from the Groves Creek Marsh, Skidaway Island, Georgia - 071413AT metaG (megahit assembly) | ecosystem: Environmental > Aquatic > Marine > Intertidal zone...
AAAGATATTAACGGAACAATAATCAACTATGCCGGATTGATTGAAGGTTTTCAGATATTTGAGAATGTGGTGGATGTAGTAGTCTGTGACGGATTTGTTGGAAACATCGTTTTAAAGGCTTGTGAATCCCTGAGTAAATTAATCGGTAGTTTTTTGGATGAGGAGCTCAAGAGGAATGCAATTCGTAAAACCGGAGCACTGCTCTCTATGGGAGCTTTTCGGAGCTTGAAGCAGCGCATCAACCCAGAACAGTTCGGGGGTGCACCTTTGCTTGGATTAAATCGTAATGTGATCAAGGCACATGGCTCTTCGAATCGAAATCATGTTTGCGGAGCAGTGAGAATTGCCCTTGATTTGGTTCGGCATGATATGTTGGGTCAAATGCAAGAGGATATTCGAGAAGCCAACGACTTACTAAGACCGACCTTGTTTGATCAAGGCGAAGACAAAGGCTGAGATTATGACCAATCTATCTTCTGGCACCCGAATTCTTGGAGTTGGTTCATATGGACCTCCAGGCAAGGTTGCCAACACTGAGCTTTCTAAAAGGGTTGATACCTCTGACGAATGGATCCGCTCACGAACTGGTATTTCGGAGAGAAGGCTTGCTTCAGAAAATCAATCCACCAGCGATTTATCAGTGGAAGCATCCAGAAGAGCGATTGAGAGGGCTGGCATTGAGGTCAACCAGATAGATTTAGTTGTGGTTGCAACCATCACGCCGGATATGGCCTTCCCATCCACTGCCTGTCTTATACAGCACAAACTAGGTTTAGAAAAAGTCGCATGCTTTGATATTGAGGCAGCGTGTTCAGGTTTTTTGTATGCCCTTGATGTTGCAGATGCAATGCTTGGGTCAGGCCGATATAACACCGCTTTGGTTGTGGGTGCAGAAAAAATGTCCAGTATCATGGATTGGACCGATCGTACGACTTGTGTTTTGTTTGGTGATGGTGCAGGTGCTGCAGTGTTATCAAGAGATGGTTTAGGGCCCAGTTTACTTGGCTTTTATTGCGGTGCCGACGGAGCGAATCCATCCCTGCTTTGTCAGCCCGCTGGAGGGTCATCCCGACCAGCTACTCACGAGACGGTTGAAAACCGGGAGCATTTTCTTAAAATGAATGGTCGGGAGATTTTTAAATCTGCTGTACGGGTAATGGAGTCCTCATGTAGAAAGTTGCTCGATCAACATAACATTACCCTAAGCGAGATTAGTATTATTATTCCTCATCAAGCGAATCTAAGAATAGTGGAAAGTCTTTCTGCAAGACTAGAACTTCCCTTAGAGAAGTTTTTCTGCAACCTGGATCGTTACGGAAATACCTCAGCTGCTTCGATTCCCCTCGCACTTGACGAAGCTATTCAAAGCGGACGAATAAAAGATGGGGATCTCTGCTTACTTGTAGCTTTTGGGGCTGGTTTAACATGGTCTTCAACCCTAATTAGGTTTTAGTCTTATATCATGAAGAATGCCTTCGTAGTTATAACAGTTTTTATTGTTTGTAATATTTTGGTTTGCCCCTTTGTTGATGCGAAGCCACCGAGCAAACCAGGGGAGGATGTTGAGAAGAAATATCTCTTTCCCGGGACAGGCTTCTTTATCAAAAATCGGGATCCTTATTCTCTCGAGGTGTCGAAAGATTGGTTTCTTCAGGCGGTCGAACTCCAGAGTAAAGGAGAGTCAGCCGAGGCACTCAAAGTTTTTGAGAAATTTACCAAACGGCGTTGCGATCACTCGATTCTGCATGAAGGAAAATCCATTCTGATCGGACCAGAATCAATTTATCGTGCAGCTATGATTCGTGAGCAGAAGGGGGATTGGAAGAAGGCCTTTGATCACCTTAAATTAATAGCGGAGGCGTATGTTCTGTACGATTTTGAACTCGTGGCTGCATCCCTTACCAGAATTGCGGAAAAATTAGCCACTGCCGAACTTCCCAAAAAATGGGGATTTGTTCCGCAGTTGAGATCTTCTTCTGATGATCGTGATCGGTTGAACGAGATTGTGAAATTATCCCGTGGACCGAAATATGCGCCCAGGGCCCTTATGATTTTAGCGGAAATCTCTCTTCAGGCGGAGAAGGAAGAAGAGGCGATAGATGCGCTTTCAAGATTAGTCAATTACTATCCAGAGCACTACCTTTCTGAAAAAGCCTACTTTGTTTTGGGCGAAATCTATGAAGGTTTAGTCTCTGGCCCCTCCTACGATCAGACCTCTACCCAAGAGGCATTGAATTATTATACAGACTATTTGTATCTCTACAGCAAACACCCGGATCAGGGAGTTGATGAATCCTTGCAGCAGTTTGAAGATAGAGTAAAAAGTTCTGCGGAGAGAAGGGAGCAGGCTCGAATAAGAATTGAACAACTCAAAGAGATTTGGGGGCAAAGTTACCTCGAACTTGGTAAATATGTGGAAGATTATGGGAAGTATTATCTCATCCGCTGGGAGGAACTCGGAACCCAGCCAGCTCGCAGATTTTACCAAAGAGTGCTTGAAGTTGTGAACACTTCTGAGGCTGCCCGAGAAGCGGAATCACGCTTGGGTCAGCTCAAGGATGAATAAGAGTTTAGTCACAGCTTCCCTCCTATTTTTTTTCATATTTCTTAACAATGGATGTGGCTACAAGCTTGGTGCTCCTGTAAGCCAACAAAAAGAAATTTTCATCAATATCCGAAATGATTCCGTTGGGTTGCAGTTGGGACCGAAACTGGACCGCGAACTTAGAAAAACAATTCTTAAAAACTTTCCTCTTTGGAAAGTGGGCTCAGTTGATGATGCTGATCTAAAACTTATTGTCATCTTGAAGGATTTTCAGGACCAAACAGAATCCTTTGATCCCAAAGATGCGATGTTGGGGAAAGGCTTTTCATTTCGGGTATTTGCTGATCTTACCTTATTGGATAAGGATGGTAATCGTATTTTTGAGGATGAAATTGTCTCATATTCCTCCATTACGAGACAGGACCGTAGTCGTTTACCAGACGCAAAACCCGCCTTGCAGGCTCTTGCGGAGTCAATGGCTTCTTCAATAACTTCTTCCATGTTGAACAAATATTGGTAATTCCTAAATTAATTTAATTATGGACAAGATCTTAGCACCATCCTTACTCGCGGGAGATCATGGAAATCTCAGAAAGTCTCTACAAGAAGTAGAAGAAGATGGCAGGAGGTGGATCCATTTAGATCTAATGGATGGTCATTTTGTGCCTAATTTAAGTTTTGGCCCGCAAACTGTTGCTGATTTACGACCTCACTCGAAACTTTTTTTTGATGTTCATTTGATGCTGGCCAGACCTGATCGCTACATTGATGCATTTATATCGGCGGGTTCCGAATTGATTACCATTCATTTGGAACCCCAATACGATCATTCAGCAACTTTGGAAAAGATTAGATCCGCAGGGATTAAGACTGGACTCGCAATAAACCCAGATTCTTCGGTTGAGCTTTTTTATCCTTATTTGGAGCAAGTCGATCTTGCACTTTGCATGACAGTAAACCCCGGGTTTGGAGGTCAAAGCTTTAAAAGCTTTGTTTTGGATAAAGTACAGAAGCTTTCTAAAATAAGGACCGAACGCAACCTTAATTTCCTAATCGAAGTAGATGGCGGAGTGGGACCCGATCATGTCTCGGATTGCTTGAAGGCTGGAGTCGATATTTTTGTCGCTGGAACTTCCTACTACAAATCTAGCTCTGAAGAGCGTGCACAATTTGCCCGCTCAGTAGGAGAAAGTATTTAGAACATTCCGTTGATAGTAATAAACGGAGCAAGAACTAAAGCGACTACAGAGATAAGTTTAAGCAAAATGTTGAGAGATGGTCCGGATGTATCCTTTAACGGATCTCCCACGGTGTCACCCACGACTGCAGCTTTGTGTAAGTCAGATCCTTTGCCATGGCGTTCGCCATTAATTTCGTAACCTTCCTCAACCATTTTCTTGGCATTGTCCCAAGCACCACCAGAATTGGACTGGAATAATGCCAAAAGCACTCCGCTTACGGTAACACCGGCCAACAAGCCACCAAGCATAGTTGCTCCTCCTCCAAACCCAATAACCACAGGGGTGGCAATCGCAACGATTCCCGGTGCAACCATTTCTTTAATGGCAGATTGGGTCGAAATTTCCACACACTTTCCGTATTCGGCTGAGTCAATGGCATCATCAAATGATTGCTTGTCATCATCTGACCAATCTGAACTTGGTTTGCCTTCATTTTGATTCATCACCTCTAAGGCCTTTTTAAGAGCCGGTATGTTATGAAACTGCCTGCGTACCTCGTGGATCATTGACATGGCCGCGCGCCCAACTGCACCCATCGCTAAAGCACTGAACAGGAAGGGGAGCATCGCACCAACGAAAAGACCCGCCATTACTTTGGGGTCTAAAATATTGATGTAACTTAACAAGGTGTCAGGATGTGTTTGATTGAATGAAGCGGTGAAGGCGGCGAAGAGAGCCAGGGCAGTAAGTGCAGCCGAACCGATTGCGAAGCCTTTACCAATAGCGGCGGTGGTGTTGCCCACTGCATCTAATTTGTCAGTTCGTTCCCGAACTTCCTTAGGTAATTCAGACATTTCAGCAATTCCTCCGGCGTTGTCAGATATGGGCCCGTAGGCATCAACCGCAAGCTGAATCCCAGTATTGGAAAGCATACCCACAGCAGCGATAGCAATTCCGTAAAGTCCTGCCATTTCGTGAGCACCGATAACGGCCGCGGCGATCACTAAGATGGGGAGGGTGGTGGAAATCATACCTACCCCTAGACCGGAAATAATATTAGTTGCATAGCCAGTGATAGATTGCTCAACGATAGCTTTGACGGGTTTCTTGTGCGTGCCCGTGTAATACTCAGTAATCATACCGATGGCCAAACCTGCGACAAGGCCGATGATAGTTGCCCAAAATACGCCCATAGCAGTAAATGTATCGCCACCGAAAGCCCATGATTCTGGTAGAAACTTGGTGATGATATAGTACGATGAAGCGATCATAAGACCCGAAGATACGAATTCCCCAGTGTTTAATGCTTTTTGTGGATCGCCTCCGTCAGTCACTTTCACAAGAAAGGTACCTAGAATGGAGGTTATAATTCCAACTGCTCCAAGAATCAGAGGGAGGAAGACCGGAGATAATCCACCCAGAAAATCGCTAAACTCGGTGGCACCAGCAACCATCGCAGCACCTAATACCATCGTCCCGATGATTGAGCCGACATAGGACTCGAACAAATCCGCACCCATGCCTGCTACATCCCCAACATTATCCCCAACATTGTCAGCAATGGTTGCTGGGTTGAGAGGATGGTCTTCAGGGATACCTGCTTCTACTTTACCAACCAAGTCGGCTCCCACATCAGCAGCCTTGGTGTAAATGCCTCCACCAACACGGGCAAATAGGGCAATCGAGGATGCCCCAAAAGAAAAACCAGTTAAGACTGACAGGGTAGTGCTTAAGGCATCTTGGTTTTCGAAAGCACCAAAATAATCACTGAAATAAGCAAACAAGCCGCCAAGCCCGAGAATACCAAGGCCAACCACTCCAAGACCCATTACTGCACCCCCGGAAAACGCAACTTCCAAAGCTTTACCAAGACTATCTTTCGCGGCATTGGCTGTTCTTACATTCGCTTTTGTGGCCACTTTCATTCCAAGATAACCGGCCAAACCAGAGCAAAAAGCTCCTACAACGAAAGACACTGCGACTAATCCGTGGCTATTGGGGTTATTGTTTCCGCTCCAATAGAGAAGGGCAGCAACAGCTACGACGAAGAAAAATAATACCCTATATTCTGCACGAAGAAATGCCATTGCACCTTCTTGAATACTTTTAGCAATTTTAGCCATGCGCTCATTTCCTTCAGGAATTGCGTTAATGGATTGAGTTTTCCACCAGGTGAAAAGAAGTGCGATGGCACCGAGTGCTGGAATGGCGTAGGTAAGATTTTCTAGTGTCATTTAATTATTTAGGGCTGTTGATCGAAAATGATAGAATTCGATCGTTTATGATCGATTGATTTGGTTTTAGCAAGATATAAACTGAATCATAACTAATGAGCAGATTGTTTGTTCTACCTTGCAAAATCTTTGTGGCATGTTTGGATACAAATCATGAAAATTAAATTATATCTGCTTATCACGGCATTGTTTTTTTTCAGTTCCTGTCAGAATCCCTATCGGACTGCGGGTTCTAACAACACTTCTACTGAAAAGGGCAAAGGAGATTACTCAGGTCTTTCGGATGTCAACGCTTATCAGGTCCACAAAGACGACTATGATAACCAGTTTGTGTCTGACTTCGGACTTTTGCGTTTGAAGAGTAGCAATGAACCCTTTTCTGGAAGAATTCTCACCATCGATGGTGGCGAGAATGGAGAATATGTTTATTCAGACGAGAATTGGTCGGATGGAAAAAAGAATGGATTAAGTACCAAATGGTTTTCCAATGGCGTTAAGATGTATGAAAGAAATTACCGGGATGGGAAGTGGCATGGTGCGGTAACCCGTTGGTGGCCCAATGGACAAAAGATGTATGTCAGGGCTTACTCAAAAGGAATTCGTCATGGCAAGGAAGCAACCTGGAGATCGGATGGAACCCCTGTTTCATTAAGTTCTAATTTTTCTCCTACAGTCAGTTCTTCAGATTCAGCTAATGAAAACTCCGATCAGGATGATTTGCCTAATATTGAACTGCCTCAAGAAAATTCAGCCCCAGCAGATTTGCCCGAACAACCTCTCATTGCCCCGGAGGCTTCAGATGTCGAACTTCCTCAGTCAGATTCAGTAGGCACATCCGCCGACGATTTGCCAGAATTACCTCCCCTTGATGATTCCGAGGATTTACCCGATTTACCTCCTTTGGATTTGTCGGGTGATCTTCCTCCAGTTTCCCCTGATGCTGAGTTGTATCCACTGCCTGCTTTGGATGATACTTCTTCATTTGATTCACCTGATGATTTGCCCGCTCTTCCTGAGCTTGATTTGAGTGATTCCCCTCCTTCCGATTCTGATACAGGCGATGAAGCTATTCCCGCAGATGATCTGCCACCTCTCCCCTCTGGTGATGCCGGTTTCGATGACTTGCCTCCCCTGCCTCCTCTACCCTAACTCTCAGTCTTGTTCACACAATTTTCCCTTTCGCTCATTATAGATCTAGCGGATCAAAATGGATGAGAAGAATATAGGAAGAAGAAAGTTTATTCGGGTAGCGACGGTAGGTGCTTCTGCTGTATGCGGTATCCTTCCTTTTGCTGCTGGCATTCCGGCAGTTCTTGATCCTGTTGCAAAGAATTCATCAGATTCAGATCAAGTGCCCTGGTCCCGAGTTGCACCGCTTGCATCTCTTCCAGAAGATGGCTCCCCTGCCAAGTTCGAAGTGATTCTCGAAAAGGTGGTTGATGCATGGACCACTTACAAGGATGTACCGGTAGGAGCTGTTTATTTATCGAGAAGTAAGGATGAGGTTGTAGCATTTAATTTGAAATGCCCTCACCTTGGTTGTGCCATTGATTTTCGAAAACAAAGCAAAGATTATTTTTGTCCCTGCCACAACAGTTCTTTTGCCTTGGATGGTTCGATCACCACTGAAAATAGTCCTAGTCCCAGACCGATGGACACGATGGAAACAAAAGTTGAAAATGGTCAGGTCTGGTTACGCTTCCAACACTTCCGACCCAATATTTCAGAAAAAGTTCCTCTTGCATGAAAATCGTTTTCGATTGGCTGGATGATCGTTCTGGTTATCGCAATCTCTTGCATGAGGTCTTGTACGAAAAGGTACCAGGTGGCGCTCGTTGGAGGTATGTCTGGGGCAGTTGCCTGACCTTTGCTTTTTTTACGCAGGTAGTAACAGGTACTCTCTTGTGGATGTTTTACAGTCCCAGTGCCCAGACTGCTTGGGAAAGTGTATATTTTCTCCAATACCAAGTGTACGGAGGTTGGTTTCTTCGAGGTGTACATCACTACATGGCTCAAGCAATGATCGTACTGTTGGTGCTTCACCTCATGCAGGTTGTCATTGATGGAGCCTATCGAGCACCAAGAGAACTTAACTTTTGGTTTGGTGCCCTGATGATGGGAGTTACTCTCGCGCTCTCTCTTACCGGCTATTTATTACCATGGGATCAAAAAGGATATTGGGCAACTGCGGTGGCAACTAACTTGATGGCGGAGGTTCCTTTCATCGGCCCTGCTATTCAGAAAATCGTAGTTGGAGGAGTTGAGTACGGCCACCACACATTAACTCGTTTTTTTGCTCTTCATGCCGGGGTGCTGCCGGCCATGCTCATCGGGCTTGTAGTCGTCCACATTTACCTATTTAGGAAGCATGGAATTCATGTTAAAGAACCTAGACCAAAGAAGGATTCATACTTTTGGCCCGATCAAATCCTAAAGGATGCAATCGCTTGCCTTGCAGTATTTGCAGCGGTTGTCTTCTTGACGGTCTATTTTAGGGGGGCTCCTCTAGGTCCTCCAGCTGATCCTGCCAATGAGTTTCCCGCCCGCCCGGAATGGTATTTTCTGTTTCTTTTTCAATTGCTCAAATATGTGCCTGCATTTTGGGGTGCGGTAATTATTCCCGCTTTCTTAGTGGTTTGGATCTTTTTGCAACCTTTCATTGGTGCAAATCGAATCGGACACCAAGTAAACATTGGCTTTTGGTGGACTCTGCTTGCAGGTTCATTGGCGATGACATTTTTGGCTTTTTCTGAGGACGGTGAGAATGTTCGCCACACAGCTGCTATCAACGAGTCCAAGTGGCAGGCAGACCGTATCCTATCCATCGTCCAGGACGAAGGGATTCCTCCATCCGGAGCCGTTACTTTACTTAGAAAAGATTTTCAAAACCGAGGTCGTAACCTCTTTGCTGCCCATTGTTCGAGTTGTCATCGATATAATGGTCATGACGGACGCGGATATCCTGTCGATGAAGCTCAATCGGCTCCTGAATTGGCCGGGTTTGCCAGCATTTCATGGATCACTAAGCTCCTTACACACGAACATTATATCTCTGAGGAATATTTTGGTGGAACTGCTTTCAAGGATGGCACGATGGCGAAGAAGGTTTTGGCGAAGTATAGTCCAGAGGAGACTGCCTTATTACCAGATATTGCCAGGTTGCTTTCCGATATGGCAGAGTTGCCTTATCAGGATCCTTTATCTGAAGATGAGCGCGATGAACTTCTGGCTCTTTTCTATAATGATGATGGCGATTTCGAAGATGGACTGGCCTGTATCGACTGTCACGACATTGATTCGGAAGGCGATGGGTATGCCCCTGACCTGACTGGCTATGGTTCAGCAGAATGGACAGAGGCATTTATTAGCAATCCTGCTCACGAAAGATTTTATGGTGAAGATAATGATCGAATGCCTTGTTATGGTCCGGACGGAAAACTTTCAGATGAGGAAATTAAAATCTTATCAGACTGGATCAGATTTAAACCCGCACAATAGGTCACCTAATCGTTCATCTGTACCTGCAGAAACACCGGTATAACCTTTTAAAGTAGCAGGAAAAATTCTTGGATTGGTAAAAAAATTACTCTACTCAATGAGTCATGTTATGTTTGCTCTCGAAGATTCAACCAAAAGTAGACACTATTTAATATGAGTCAGGTCTATCTTTACCAAAATGGACAGAGAGTCGGGCCCTATGATATTTCTGCTCTTCAGCAATGGCTTAATAGTGGACAGGTTCAAGCTTCCGATCCGGCATGGTTTGAGGGTTGCCCAAATTGGGTAACCCTCGCAGAAGTACCTGGCATTATTCTGCAACAGGGCGGTCAGGGTGCCCGCTCATCAGATGTACCTCCTTTTGAAGCCTACAGCGGAGAAGAGCCATACATATTTATCAGTTATTCCCATCAAGATGCACACTTGGTATACCCGGAAATCATTCAGTTAAATGATGCAGGTTATAATATCTGGTATGATGAGGGTGTGGCTGCCAGTAACGAATGGCCCGAGGAGATTGCCAATGCAGTTTTGAGTTGTAGCGTTTTTCTGTGTTTTATTTCACCCCGTGCCACTGATTCCATCAACTGTCGCAATGAGATAAATCTTGCCCTCAATGAAAAAAAGCCATTCCTCGCCATTCACCTTGAGGAAACTGCCTTACCCCCCGGCTTGCGCCTACGAATGGGTGATCTGCAGGCCATTCTGAAAAATAAAATTCCTGCTGATAGATATTTTTCCAAGGTTACTGGAACTTTGGATCAGTTACTGGGTCGTACTACGAAAGCGAACCTGGGTGCTTCTGAGAAAGCATCCTCTTTCTATGTTTCCAGAAATGGTCAAAATTTTGGACCTTACAGCTATGAGCAAGCTAATCAATTATTGACTGCAGGACAGTTGCTTCCCACCGACTATGCCTTACTCGAGGGGCAAACTGAATGGAAATTACTTCCCGTGGTATTGAATTCTATCGCAGAGACTATGAAAAGGCGAGCGAGTGCTCAGACTGCTGATATTCAACAGAATAACAAAAGTGAACCCTCGATTAAACCGAGAAGGAAAAAAGTCTCTAGATCAGTTAAGGTCCAAGGCATCAATTCAAATACCTCTAGTATAAAGGTGAAAGAAAAGAGTCTTGGAGCAAGAATCATTGCCACCGTGGTTATTTTTCTGCTTACAGCTTTAGTGGTGGCTGGTTCAACTTTGGGGGCATACCTGATTGCTCCTTCACAGATAGGCCCCGTGGTGAGGAAATTTGGAATACCGATTGATCAATGGTTTCCTGGTAGAGAGGTGGATCAGGTGGAAATCGTGGAGGCTCCGCCCGGTCGATTGCAGGATATTCGAATAAGCAAGGAGCAGTGGCATCACATTAATTCCTCTGGAATAAAACTATTACCGATCGAAGGTGGAGATGGATTACAGGTGATTTCCCCGATCGATCAAAAATCAGCCATTACCGATGACGATATTAAAGTATTACAACTAATTGCCCAGCATTTGGTCATCCTTGATCTTACTAATTCTGAAGTTACTGATCAGGGCTTATCTATCTTAAAAAAATTTCCCAATCTTCAAAAAATCACCCTGGAAAATTCTGCGAAAGTAACCTCACAGGGTGTTCTGTTTCTTTCCGAAATAATGGGTTTGGAAAATTTGAATTTAGTGCGGGTCAAATTGGATGACTCTGCCGTTGATGCGATTGCGTCCATGGAGAGCTTGCGAGAAGTCTTTCTCTATCAGACTGGGATTTCTGAAAAAGCCATCCAACTACTTAAGGCAGCTAGGCCTA
>Ga0181593_10005699_pt1 | contig 11249 bp, 8 predicted proteins | sample 071ome_19_FD_133756 | JGI IMG/M metagenome (GOLD analysis project Ga0181593, IMG submission 133756) | Coastal salt marsh microbial communities from the Groves Creek Marsh, Skidaway Island, Georgia - 071413AT metaG (megahit assembly) | ecosystem: Environmental > Aquatic > Marine > Intertidal zone...
CACGCTTGATGGTCATCTGACACACCATCGCCAAGCGATCGACCTGAGGGTTCAGCGAACAGAGCCCATTAGAGAGCAGTTCGGGCAGCATCGGTACAACAAAACCGGGGAAGTAGACCGAGTTGCCGCGCTTAATCGCCTCTTCATCCAACGCAGTGCCGGGCCGGACGTAGTAGGAGACGTCAGCAATAGCCACCCAGAGGCGCCATCCACCGAGGCGCTTCTTTTCAGCGTAGACAGCATCATCGAAATCACGCGCATCTTCACCATCGATAGTCACAAAGGGGAGATCACGCAGATCCACGCGGTTGAGTTTATCCTCTTCGCGCACCTCTGGCGTCAAATCACCAATCTCTTGGTGAACCGCGTCGCTCCACTCGTTAGGGATATCGTGGTTATGGATCGCGACCTGAATCTCCATACCGGCAGCTAGGTGATCACCCAGTACCTCAACCACCTGTGCACGTGCGGGTTGACGCTTGCCCGGCTGCTGGATGATCTCCACCACAACCAACTGGCCATCTTCATAGGTGAGACCCGAGGTAGGGTCAGGAATTATCATCACCTGATTGGTGATGCGCTGATTCTCGGGGATCAGAGTTCCAAAGCCATTCTGCCCATCAAAGCGCCCAACGAGTTTACGTGTAGAGCGCTCGATAACCTCGATAATTCGCCCCTCAGGACGACCTCGATGATCCAATCCGACCTGCTGTACGAGTACGCGGTCGCCGTCGAACACCTCTTTCATCTGCCGTGCGTGGATGTAGAGGTCATCACCACCAACATCCGGTTTCACAAAGCCAAAACCGTCGCGATGGCCGATTACGCGGCCCGGGATCAAATCCATCTTTTCGATAAGACAGAACTGATTGCGTCGGTCTGTGATTAACTGTCCGTCACGGCACATAGCGATAAGCCTGCGCCGAACCGCTTCGCGATCATCCTCATGATTGAGTTTAAGCTCATCACACAGATAGGCGTGACTTATGGGTGCGCCCCACTTACGCAGGAACTCCAGAATAAAGTCCCGACTCGGTACGGGTCGGTCATACTTCTGTGCTTCTTCTTGGGCTTGGGGGTCTTTGTCACGCCAGTGCTTCGCCATGCGGTGCTCGTTCTCTTCTATTTCAGTTAGTTATCTTAGTTTGGGCTTTTTATCCCGGAGTTGCCAGTTATTTAGGTGCCAATAAAAAAGCCGGCACTGGGGCCGGCTTCAGGTCGAGATTTAAGGCATCTCGTCGACTTCAGTCTCTTCCTTCGGTGGAGGTATGAGATCCTCCTTGGTGATGTTCATCGCTAGCAGCAGGTTCGCCGCTACATAGATAGAGGAGTAGGTACCCACACCAATACCGATTAGCAGCGCCGTCGCAAAGCCGTGAATCGTCTCTCCGCCAAACACAAACAGGGCGATCAACACCAATACAGTGGTTAACGAGGTAACCAAGGTACGGCTGAGCGTCTGCGACAGTGAGGCGTTCATGATCTCAACGGAGTCGGCAACGCGCATGATACGGAAGTTCTCACGGATACGGTCGTAGACTACGATTGTATCGTTGAGCGAGTAACCGATAACCGCAAGCACTGCAGCGAGCACTGTTAGGTCAAAGTCGAGCTGCAGCAACGAGAAGACACCGAGTACAAGCGTCACGTCATGCACCAGTGCAAGTACCGCCCCGAGGGAGAACTTAAACTGGAAGCGGAACGCTAGGTAAACCATGATCATCGCCAGCGCCAGCAGCATGCCGAGGCCACCCTGCTCGCGCAGTTCTTCGCCCACTTGCGCACCCACATACTCGTTACGGCGCAGCTCTACCGCTGCACCATCAGTCGTCAGTGCAGCGACAACCTTATCACCCAACTGCGGATCGTGGGTTGCTCCCAAGCGGATCAAGACATCCGTGCTCGCGCCGAAAGTCTGTACCACTGCGTCGTTGAAGCCCGCTTGCTGGAGCTGACCACGTATGGCGTTCAGATCAGCCGCTTCCTGATAGCCAACTTCAACTAAGCTACCGCCGGTAAAGTCCAGACCGAAGCGCAGGCCGTTGATCGCTAGTGACGCAACAGAGACCAGCAACATCACCGCTGAGATTAGGGCCAGCAGCTTACGCGGACCCATGAAGTTAAAGATTCTTTCTTGTTCAGCCATGACCCGCTCCTAGATTTTCACCGACTTAATCTGCTTACCGCCATAGATGAGATTAATCATCAGACGCGTCACCAGAATTGCCGTGAACATTGAGGTCAGAATGCCGACCGACAGCGTAATCGCGAAGCCTTTGACAGGACCGGTACCCATGGCAAACAGAATCACCGCTGCCAGCAGCGTGGTAACGTTCGCATCAAGGATGGTCGTAAAGGCGCGCGCGAAGCCCGAATGGATGGCCGACTGCACCGGCATGCCGATCTTAAGCTCCTCTTTAATACGCTCGAATATCAGTACGTTGGCATCTACCGCCATACCGACAGTCAACACGATACCGGCGATACCCGGCAGCGTAAGCGTGGCCGAAAGGATCGACATCACCGCTACCAGCAACACAAGATTTAGCGTCAGTGCGATATTCGCTACCAATCCAAACACCTTGTAGTAGACCAGCATGAATAGCAGCACCAGTGCGAAGCCGATCTGCACAGAGAGCGTACCGAGTTCGATGTTCTCAGCACCCATGCTTGGCCCTACCGTACGCTCCTCTACAAAGTAGATTGGCGCAGCCAGTGCACCAGCGCGCAGCAATAGTGCAAGCTCTGAGGACTCCTGAGGGTTATCAAGGCCTGTAATACGGAAACTTGATCCCAAGGCACTCTGGATAGTGGCTAGAGAGATAATACGTTTCTCCACGTAGGGGATACGCTTCTCAACCTCTTCACCATTGACAGTCTCTGTGATCATGCGCGATTTATATTCAACAAAGAGCACCGCCATGCGGCGCTGGATTGCGTCGCGAGTGACGCGCCCCATCAGCTGACCACCTTTGCTATCAAGAGTGATAGAGACCTGCGGTTGGCCGTTCTCATCAAAGTTCGACTGTGCGTTTGCAACGCTGGAACCGGTGATAATAACGTCCTTCTCCAGCACTGCCGTGCGGCCCGGCTCTGATCGAAACTCGTACGTCTCCGTAGTCGCACGCGAGGCATCAGGCTTAGCTTCGAGGCGGAACTCAAGGTTAGCCGTCTTGCCAATGATGCGTTTAGCGGCAGCGGCATCCTGAACACCTGGTAGCTGCACTACGATACGGTTACGCCCCTGGCGCTGTACTAGCGGCTCTGCAACACCCAACTCATTTACACGGTTTCGCAGTGTCGTGAGGTTCTGCTTGATGGCGTAATCCTCGATCTCACGTAGAGTCGCTTCTGAGAGATTCACGAAAAGATAAGACGCGTCGTCAGCATCCTCGTTCGTAAGCATAAACTCAGGGAAGGTCTTCTTGAGCAGGGACTCCGCCTCGTCACGCGTGGCTGCATCAGCAAAGCGAACCGATAGACTGCCATCATCACGGTGTTCAACCTCACGGTAGCGCAGACGCTCTTTACGCAGGTTACCTTTGATATCGCTGACGTAGACATCCAGACGCTGGCTCACAGCCTGGGCCATATCAACCTCTAGCAGGAAGTGCACCCCGCCACGCAGGTCGAGTCCCAACTTCATTGGGCCGGCGCCAATATCGCTAAGCCACTGCGGTGTAGTCGGCGCCAGGTTAAGCGCGACGACATAGCCTTCACCCAGTGCCGCAGCCAAGGCCTCGCGCCCGCGCAGCTGGTTCTCGCCGTCGCTGAAGCGGATCAGACCACCCCGTTCTTGTAGCTCGGTCGCTTTGAAGTCGATACCAGAGGATTTCAGTACACTCTCAACGCGTGAGAGTGTCTGTTCATCTATCTGTACATCCTGGCGAGAGCCAGAGAGTTGCACCGCATAATCATCTGGATAGAGGTTAGGCAGCGCATAGAGACCTGCAAAGAACAGTACAATGATGATCAGTGCAGATTTCCATAAAGGAAAACGATTGAGCATTTTTACGCCCTATCTAAAAACAACAAAAGGCGCGAGGCTTGTTCGCCAGGCGCCAGAGAACACATCTACAAATTAGATGCCTTTAATTGTGCCTTTTGGCAGCTCAGCCGCGACGTGCACTTTCTGGAACTTCAGCTCTGTGCCTTCGCTCACTTCCAGTACAACGTAGTCGTCAGTCAGACGTACGACTTTACCGATGATGCCGCCAGCAGTGATAACTTCGTCACCCTTTGTCAGACCACCAATCAAGTTCTTGTGCTCCTTCTGGCGTTTCGCCTGTGGTCGCCACATGAAGAAGTAGAAAATCAGACCGAAGCCGACCAAAAAGATCAGGTTGAACATGCCAGGATCCATACCGGCTGGTGCTCCAGCTTCAGCGTATGCTGGAGAAATAAAGAAGCTCATTAAGCTCTCCTAATTGTCGTTATCATAAAACCAATTTACTCAGCGTTTTCACCCGCCAGAGGTGGTGTTTCCTTACCCCTCAAACGGTAGAACTCGTCAACAAAGGCGCCCAATTTACCCTGTTCAAGGGCGGTGCGCAAACCAGCCATCAGCTCCTGATAATAGTGCAGGTTGTGGATGGTATTCAGTTGAGACCCAAGGATCTCTCCACACTTATCCAAGTGGTGCAAATAAGCGCGGCTGAAGTTTTGGCAGGTGTAGCAACTACACTCGCTATCTATCGGATTTATATCCGTTTTATTCGCCGCATTACGCAGTTTCACCACCCCATTACGGGTAAAGAGAAAACAGTTACGCGCGTTACGAGTTGGCATGACGCAGTCAAACATATCGACGCCGCGACGCACCCCCTCAACTAGATCTTCCGGTTTGCCAACGCCCATGAGGTAGCGCGGCTTATCTTCCGGCATCTTCCAGGCAAGATGATCTAGCACTTTGATCATCTCCTCTTTTGGCTCGCCAACAGAGAGACCGCCGATCGCGTAGCCATCAAACCCGAGCTCTGTGAGCCCCTCGAGTGACTCATCGCGCAGATGTTCATACATACCGCCCTGAACAATCCCGAAGAGAGCCGATGGGCTATCACCGTGAGCATCCTTCGAGCGCTTGGCCCAACGCAGCGACATACGCATTGAGTCAGCAGCTTCCTGTTCCGTTGCAGGATAAGGGGTACACTCGTCAAAAATCATTACCACGTCAGAGCCGAGCTTGCGCTGCACCTCCATAGAGACCTCTGGGCTAACAAACACCTTGTCGCCATTCACAGGGGATTGAAAGGAGACCCCCTCCTCCGTAATTTTGCGCATCTTGCCGAGACTGAAAACCTGGAAGCCGCCAGAGTCAGTCAGAATCGGCTTATCCCACTGCATGAAGTCGTGCAGGTCACCGTGAAGCTCAATGATATCCGTACCTGGACGCAGCATCAGGTGGAAGGTGTTGCCCAATAGTATGTGCGCACCTGTCGCCTCGACATCACGCGGCAGCATACCTTTCACCGTGCCGTAGGTACCCACGGGCATAAAGGCCGGCGTCTCCACCACACCGCGTGGAAAAGTAAGACGGCCGCGCCGTGCTTTACCCTCAGTGGTGATTTTTTCAAACGACATGAAGCATTCGCGCGTCATCAGAGAACCTCATCTGCGGCGTTGCGACGAGTGATAAACATCGCGTCACCGTAACTAAAAAATCTGTATTTTTCCTGAACTGCAACAGCATAGGCATTCATGGTGTTTTGGTAGCCCGCAAACGCGCTAACCAACATCATCAAAGTGGATTCCGGCAGATGGAAGTTAGTAACGAGAGCATCGACCTGTTGGTACTGATATCCGGGATAGATAAAGATCTGCGTATCACCAAAAAAGGGCTTGAGTTCGCCACCTGCACCCGCTGTTTCGAGACAGCGAACACTCGTGGTGCCGACTGCAATAACGCGCTTACCCGCCGCTTTGGTGGCTGCAACCTGAGCACAGACCTCCTCGGTCACTTCAATGTACTCGGCGTGCATCTGGTGCTCTTTGATATTCTCAACCTTAACCGGCCTGAAGGTACCTGCCCCAACATGCAGGGTTACGAAGGCCTTGTTGACCCCTTTGGCCTCCAGTCTCTCAAACAGCGCTTCATCAAAGTGCAAACCGGCGGTGGGCGCTGCTACTGCGCCGGGCTTGCGGTTATAGACCGTCTGGTAACGTTCGCGGTCTGACTGCTGATCCTCGCGTTTTATGTAGGGCGGCAACGGCATGTGCCCATGCTGCTCTAGTGCTTCGATTAGCGTGGTGGTGATATCGAACTGCAGATCAAACAGACCCTCTTTACGTCCAACCACCTCAGCTTTAATACCACCCTCAAAGCTCAGCTGAGCGCCCTCTTTTGGCGTGCGGCTTGCGCGAAGGTGCACCAGAGCGCGTTTCTCGCCGATTACACGCTCTACCAGCATCTCAACCTTTCCGCCGCTCTCTTTCTGCCCGTGCAAGCGCGCAGGAATAACGCGTGTATCGTTGAACACCAGCAGATCACCCGGCTCAACCAGATCGATAATGTCAGTGAAGGTACGGTGTACCAGCTCACCGCTATCGCCCTCAAGACAGAGCAGACGGCTACTAGAGCGCTGCTCAAGGGGGTACGCCGCGATCAACTCTTCGGGAAGATCAAAGTAAAAGTCACTTAATTGCATCGAATCTATTCAGGAACCGTCGGTTTAAAAATTTCGGGCGCAAATACTACCAAAATTAAATTATTAGGTCAGCGGTGATTGACGCGAAGTTAAACCTGTCTATAATGCGCCCCACGCTTCCTACGCCGGTGTGGTGGAATTGGTAGACACGACGGATTCAAAATCCGTTGCCTTTAAAAGCGTGCCGGTTCGAGTCCGGCCACCGGTACCATTCAAGAAAACTCATTGTCCTGCCGAACATTAGAGCTAAAACGCTGATGTGGTATAGCAGCTATGAAGAATTGCCCCCACTTACACCTACGCAGAACCTACAGGGTGTACTGCTCGATTAAGACAGGCTGCGGCTACCACCTGATAAATGTGGTTTGTCCCAGTAAAACTAGGCGATCAGAAGCCAGAGCTTCGAGATTACCCCTACACAGGCAATAAAGAGCGGCAGCCCCATCAGTGTGAGGTAGTAGCCGAGTTTGCGGTGGATTACAAAGCCCTGCAATAAAACGCCGAGAGCTGTGAGCCCCCCTCCGTAAAACGCCATTTCCATGCCGAGATAGGCGTAATCTCCCCACAATGCAAGAGTTACGAAAACCAACGCCGCGCCAGCGCTTATTTTAGCAACCGGTGTGTTCGTTAGGGCTTGCGGGCAATCACTGCCGCCTAATTGCCCCCACCGAAGTGCCGAGATGGTAGCGCCGGCCAGCAGCCCGAGGACCAGATGTAGGGAGAGATAGAGATACATAAATTTTCGCCTTCTCGGTTAGCTTTGGCTCGTAAAAACCTTTTGAAGGGGTTTAGCGACAATCGCGCTGGTCACTGGATAAACTGACCTCAGTGACCTTCTGCGCCTCAATCTATCATTCCCCTAGCGCTATTCCCTCACGCCGGGGGTCTGCCGCACCGAGCAACTTTGTATCAGAGATCTGCACCGCGTGCAGCCCCGAATTGAGATCTCGCACATTCACACTGTAGCCCATCGCCTCAAGTGGTGCTTGTAGCGACTCAGCTGAAGTACCGGCTTCAAGGTCATAGGTTCCAAATCGGTTCACCAGATGAGGCAGCTCTACCGCTTGCTGAATATCCAGCCCCCAGTCGATATGCGCGATCAGTGCATTTACCACATAGCCAATTATACGCGAACCGCCTGGGGAGCCTATCGCCATATAGGGCTCACCATCTCTGAACAGGATAGTGGGTGACATCGATGAGCGGGGACGTTTGCCCGGTTCAACACGGTTTGCGATCGGCTGGCCATCCTTGTATGAGGAGAATGAGAAGTCTGTCAGTTCGTTATTAAGGAGGAAACCACCCGACATCACTCGCGAACCAAAACCGTTCTCGATCGTTGTTGTCATTGAGACTATATTTCCTGCCCCATCTACGATCGAGAAATGAGAGGTAGAGGGAAGCTCAATAGCATCGTCCAACCCATATTCCACGCTAACCACCTTGCCCCAATTTGGTTCGCCTGCAGAGACCGCTCCCATCACCTTACCTGGCTGTATCAACGCAGCTCGCTGAGCCAGATAGTCTGAGTCCAGCAAACCTTGGGGCATCGGTACAAAATCACTGTCCGCCATGTATCGTCCCCGGTCAGCAAAGGCCAAGCGGGACGCTTCGCCAATTAACTGCCACGCCTCGGGATCTTCGGGACCATACTGGGCAAGATCGAAGTTATTCAGCACGCCCAGAATCTGCCCGACCGTTAAAGCCCCAGAACTGGGCGGCCCCATGCCACAAACCTCAAATTGTCGATACTCAACACAAACGGCTGGGCGCTCTTTGACTTGATAACTCGCTAGGTCGATCTCAGAGAGCAGTCCTGGGTTGTCCTCAATCGACTGAACTCGCGCTACTATCGCTTTGCCGATCTCTCCCTTGTAGATGACATCAGAACCGTTTTGCGCCATAAGCGTCAAAGTTTGTGAGTACTCAGCGTTAGTAAGAATCTCACCCTCTGCTATCGGTGATCCATCAGCATGAAAAAAGTATCGGGCTGTATCGGGATACCGAGACAGGCGATCCTTATCTGCTGCTACAGACGCCGCCAACCTTGGAGAGACTTCAAAACCCTCGGCAGCAAGTTCAATAGCCGGCGCTAGTAACTCAGACCAATCCAACTCGCCGTAGCGCGAATGCATCTCATGCATCAGTTTGGTTGTACCCGGGGTTCCCACCGAGCGTCCACCCACAACCGCATCAAAGAATTTGAGCGACTCGCCTTGAGCATTCTGAAACAGTTCAGGAGTCGCGTTGAGTGGCGCTGTTTCGCGACCGTCAAAGGTCGTCAGCGTCTTAGTCGCCGCATCGTAGTAGACCAGAAATGCGCCACCACCCAAACCGGAAGACTGTGGCTCGACCAGCCCCAGCATCGCCTGCACAGCTACCATCGCATCCATTGCGTGTCCGCCTCGATTGAGGACGTCATAGCCAACCCGAGCTGCAAGTGGATTGGCGGCTGAAATCATAAATTGCTCAGCCTGAACCGCCACACCCTGAGCAACTGGAGCCGAACCTGACTCTGGCGCGACTGAATCGGCTTGCTGCAAAGCGCCAAACGCCGGCCCGGCAGATCCAAAAAGCGCTAACGCCATCGCCAAATGCTTTAACAACATACCCTTCTCTCCAAAAACTCGGCACCGGCTAACTATAGAACATTCTGCTACAGGCCGTTTGGGAGCTGGATGAATGAGGGAATCGCTGTAGTTTTAAGAACTATCCCCTCTATCCGTCAGGTTTTTACTGCAAATACGCTCTAAACAGCCCGTGGTACATCATCTTCCTCTAATCTAATATTGGAAATACCAAGCGATATTTACGCTTACAAATGTGAGGGAATAACAATGAGAAGCCCGCTACACCACCCTATGACCTTCGATATGGTCAACGACAATGTAGTTCGTACCCGCGCAGCAATGCTGTTTCTAGTGCCTGTGTGGATCTTGGTAATTTTCTACAACACCATCAATGGCTCCGCATGGGTTGTTGACCCTGCAACGATTGAAGATACTTGGGACACCAATTTCGCAGGGCAAATCATCTACTCCGCTGAGATGGTGCGACAGGTCTACGACTGGACGCCGCAAACCTATGTACTGCTGTTTGTGCTCTGGGAGATGATCGTAACACAGAGCCGCTACACCGCTTGGCTAAGCCCACTTGTCTGGATAGCCGGTGCGATGAACAGACATCACAAGCCGATATACCGCCCTTACCAGCCGAAGAAGTTCGCCTGGAAAATAGGCACTGTACTAGTCGGTGCATGTCTCTGCTTCTTCAACCCTGTGCCTACGGCTGAGTTTGTAAACGGTGTTACTGGTTCCAGCCTTCTCTCGACCACAGAAAACTGGATGCCTCGCTGGACGCCGTTGGCAACAATTCCGATGTGCCTGACGTTTATGTGGCTAGAAGCTGCCGCCGGCTGGTGTGCTGGCTGTTGGCTGCACTCAATACTGGTGAAGGTGGGTATCTTTAAAGAGAAGTGCGAGACCTGCATCCCTCAAGAAGCATAAACCACCCAGAACTGGGGAGCGCTTAACCGACTCCCCAGCGCTGCAGTGCCTCTTCGCGAGGTTCAAGTTGAATCACCTCACGCTCGTGCAAATCTGGGTGGCGCGCGTAGTGCTGCAGAAGACGCACCCTGCTTATGTCACGACCGACCTTTATCGGTTTATCTGTACATCGACGACCATCAGGCGCATCGGTATGTCGAATAAGGCCCCAAACAAACCTGAAAGGTATTCATAGAGACAAATAGATACCGAGTAGAGAACCTCAGATGAGTACAAATTTCGACCGGTGAGAATGAGAGAACGAGGCTATTGCCCGCATTGATGTTGGATTTAGTCGCCGATCGAAACGCCCTCTCCAAACCAGGTTTAAGCCCAAACCCAAGACTAATATACGACCAAAAACTTAGAGAAATGCGATCTTGAAATTGAGATAATGGTAATAAGCTGATTCGCAATAGTTATATAGCAATATTATATTTTATTCGATCAGATCAACAACCTTATCTCTTTAGGACACCCAATGAGAACAATGATTAATACACTGATCGCTGCGTCCCTCTCAGCGAGCCTGGTTGCACTCCCAGTAATGGCTGAAGATAAGAAGATTCAGCTGTGGGATAAGATGAACGAATACACAGTGGAGCTTGAAGATGGACCACTTACTATCAGTCGTATCAAGACGCCGCCCGCTCTGATTAAAGGCTTCCTACAGCCCATGGTTCCAGCCGAAGGGGTTACCCCAGTAGGCGAGATAGACATTATTGAGATGATCGGTAAAGAGGACTCAATGCTAGTCGACATGCGTATGAAGGACCATGTACTGCAGCTTGGTACAATCCCTGGCTCAGTTAACATCCCTTACACCGAGGTCGCGATGAACATGGACCAGTTCGGCTGCGCACAGCAGGGCGAGGGCTGGAACTGTGATGGAGTAACCACCAAGGTTTACGCGTTCTGTAACTCTAGCACCTGTCCACAGAGTCCAAACGGCATCCGTGCTATGATTCGCGAAGGTTACCCTGCGGAGTTGATCTACTACTACCGCGGTGGCTACCAGGATTGGACAATCCACGGGCTCACTACGGTTGAAGGCGAACTC
>Ga0181593_10005704_pt1 | contig 11246 bp, 7 predicted proteins | sample 071ome_19_FD_133756 | JGI IMG/M metagenome (GOLD analysis project Ga0181593, IMG submission 133756) | Coastal salt marsh microbial communities from the Groves Creek Marsh, Skidaway Island, Georgia - 071413AT metaG (megahit assembly) | ecosystem: Environmental > Aquatic > Marine > Intertidal zone...
CCTCACAAGCTTAGCCCAGAATTAAATGCGTTGAATCCAAGACACTTGGTTAGCTTTGTACCTAACGGTTCTCATGCTAGTTTGGTGACACAACCTCAGTCTGTGGCCAATGGAATATTAGCTTTCTTTGAAGGCGGCTCATTGGGCAAACCGAAAGGTTTACTTCAATGACCCAACACTTTGCCAAACAAGAAGTAGCAAAGAGCTTTGGCGATGCGGCATCGGAATACGATGCCTATGCACGTATTCAGCACTTATTAGCGGATGAATTATTGGCGAAATGCCCAGATATTTCCGCGTCTAAAATTTTAGATCTTGGGTGTGGCACTGGCTATTGTTTACCCATGCTAAGTGCAAAGTACAAAGAAGCTACTTTGATGGGGGCTGATTTATCTCAAGGCATGTTGGATCACGCGGCTAAGCATTTTCCGCAGTTCGAATACGCACAAGCGGATGCAGAAGCCTTGCCTTTTGCGACTGAGCAATTTGATTTGGTTTTTTCCAATTTAGCGGTGCAATGGTGTGACGATATAGCAAACGTGCTATCGCAGGTTTATGGGGTGCTCAAACCGGGTGGCTACTTTGTCTTTACCAACCTAGCCGATGGCACACTAAAAGAGTTAAAAGCGGCTTGGTCTTCAGTAGATCAGTTTCAACATGTAAATGAATTTCCAACTGGTGAAGTATTACTGCAGAAAAACCAAGGCAGTGAATTTCAAATTGAGTCCTACGCCGTACAAGAGCGTATCCAGTATTATCCTGATTTGCGTGCTTTGACCGATTCTTTAAAACGAATTGGTGCGCACAATATTACGCAAGGACGATCCAAAGGATTAACTTCCAGAAAAGTGATTCGTGGTTTTTCTGAAGCCATGGAATCCTATCGAGTCGATCAAGGCCTGCCGGCACGTTATCAGGTGGCATTCTCGGTATTGCGAAAGGTTTAACACCTTTGGTGTCTTCTTAGACCATTGATTCAGATACGACAAGTCACTCGTATCTGATGTTTATAACTGCTTATTAGATAGCAGTATGCAAATGGACGATTGAAGGGCTTGGCCATATAGTGGCTGCCATTTCTAGAAGGGCCAAAGTACATGGTTCAAAAGGTAGGCGGATAAATCCGTACCAGTTTAGCGATTAGGTAATGTGATCATGGGTAAGAAGTTTTTTGTTACAGGTACTGATACCGATTCCGGTAAAACCCTATGTACATCAGGTCTGTTAGCAGCAGCCAAAAAACAAGGGCTGTCCACATTAGGGCTTAAACCCATTGCCTCAGGCTGTGAAGAGACACCAGAAGGCCTGCGTAACTCTGATGCGTTAGCTTTAATGGCACAGACGACGGTTGATGTGGAATACGAACAAATCAACCCTATTACATTCGCTCCGGCCATAGCTCCGCATATTGCGGCTTTGCAACTAAACAAACCGTTAAGCTCAGATCGTATTGTTGGTTTGATACGAGGCACCTTAATGACCAAACGAGCAGACTTGGTTTGCGTAGAAGGCGCAGGAGGGTGGCGCGTGCCTTTGAACCCAAGAGAGCATTTGTCGCAAGTGCCGCGAGAACTTCAGCTACCAGTGATTGTTGTTGTGGGCATGAAACTCGGCTGTATTAATCATGCCGTTTTAACGGTTGAAGCCATTCAACGTGACGGACTTACAGTAGCCGGCTGGATCGCCAATAAGGTAGACCCAGATATGAGTGTTTACGAAGAAAATTTGATGACGTTGAGAACACTGATTCATGCGCCACTGTTAGGTGAAGTACCGTTCTTAGAGGAACCAACGGCAGAAAATGCTGCAGAATTTTTAACGCTACCGGAATAAAGTTTCTATTACTAAAAAACCAAAAGCCAGCAATGAATTGCTGGCTTTTTTGTTTAAGGGTGGGGTGCTCTAAAGTATTTAGGCGTTATTCAAGTGCACAGTGACAAAGCTCTTAGGCGTGATGCCCGTATGTTTTCGAAAGAACCGAATAAAGTTACTGTGACTGCTAAAACCTAATTGGTCACTGATGGCTGCGTGAGGCAAGTTTTCGTTAAGTAAAAGTGCTTTCGCCTTTTGCAGTTTCACCGCAGTAATGAGGTCGTTAAAGCAAACACCTTCATTAGCCAATTTTCGTTGCAGCGTTCGTTCACTCATGGCCATTTCATTGGCAATGAAAGCTATACGAGTACTGTTTGCGCCATCGATTCGCTTCATCCGCTGATAAACTGATTTAGAAAACTCGGGTGAATTAATAGCCTTGAGAGACTCGCTAAGCAGTTGATCAAGATGTTGAGCCAGCGAAGGATTACCCTGCTGCAATGGAAAGTTTAGATAATCTCGATGGAAGCTAATGCCATTAGTAGCTTGGTTGAAGTGAATAGTGCCTTTAAAGAAATCCTGAAACGCTTCAATGTTTTTTGGTTGCTGACGCATTAAATACACTTCTGTATTTTCTATGGGATCACCGGTGAGTGCTCGCGCACTTGCCAATACCGCCGCAACAGCACCATCCATCCCATACTGACTTACACTGCTTGCATGTAGGCTGGGAGCAATTTCAAATTTTGTGAAATGCGCTTGGTAGCTGATATGTAAATCGATTCCAGTTGTTACGGTGGGATAAAATTTCTCTAAACGTTCTAGAGCATCGTGCATTTTTATGCTGCTCATACCCGCAAGTTTTAATGCATCACTGGCGTAGTCCACAAAGTGTTGAGCAACATACAAACCTATAGCATCGTCTTCAAGCTTCTGTTCTGCTTCTTCCCATATTTTGGCAATGATGTTCACATCAACTCTGTGTTTGGCCGCTTTAATATCATCCGGATTTAATCCGTATTGACCAAAGATTTTGTCGGTGCCAGCGAGACGAGAATCGAGTACATGATAGAGCGAACGAACCCAAGTACCGGTAGTGGTGGACTCATGAGATACGGACATGATGAAGTCCCATGTTTTTGTTTTTCTTATTTACAGGCATCACACCTTATCTCTGCTTAGACAAAACCTCAAGCCAGCGTTTTTGGAATAAGCTTTATCGCTTTTTGAATAGCGCTCTTTTCATTTATCCATCAAGTTGGAAGCCCCGTACCGTGCCGGATTCCCAGCACAATAGTATGGAAAGAATAAATAAGAATAAGAACGAGGCTCCTATGTTTTCTCTCACATTTTTTGTAAATCGGTGCGGTAGAATACGTGCTGATTTATCGACTAAGGTTTGGTCGATATTTTTGTTATTAGTGTTGTCGTTTTCAAGTTCGGCAAATAATGAACCGCCAAAGAACCCTTACCTTGCAGATTCAGTTTGGCCCATGTCACACAGAAATCCCTACAATCAAGCATCTACGCCACACCGTGGGATTGAACCAGGTGATAAAGTGGACAAGGACTTCCAACGAACACTAATCACAGCCATTACATTGGCTTATTCAAACACTTATCCTAAAACTGGTAAGCCTGTGGTTTGGGGGTCAACGGTTGGATCCATATATAAGATGGATTTGAGCAGCAGCCGCATTAAAAAATTCGACAGCGTGATTAAACCTATGAACGAAGATCCTTTGTCAGGGGCCTACACGTTAGTCGATAAAGATAACCAGTTTTATGTTCCTGGTGATCGGCTCTTGAGTCGTTATGGCGATGCAAAAGAAGGTGACCCCAGTTCCGACATTGAATTGAGAGCGGTATTCGAAGTGCCCAACGAATTACTACAGACGGAAACTGAACATATTGTGGGCATTAATATGAGCTATGACGGGCATTTAATCTTGGCCACATCGCTGGGTTTGATTTTGGCGGTGTCACGGGACTTTTCCAACTACGTTTCATTGTCCTTGGGTGAAAATCAGCAAGTATCAAACTCCATCGCTGTTGATGAAGAAGGCGGCATATTTGTGGTGACTAACCAAGCCATGCATCGTGTTCAATGGGACGGCACTGATTTGTCATTGGCTTGGAGTGCGGAATACGAGTCCGGGCCTGATACCCCATTTCCAGGTCGATTAGGCATAGGCTCTGGTTCGACGCCTACCCTCATGGGTAAACAAGGCGAAGATAAATTCGTGGTGTTCACCGACGGTGGAGAGCTCATGAATCTGGTGTTGATGTGGCGAGACCAAGTTCCCGAAGATTGGCAGCCCTTGGGCGAGGGCATCGATCGACGTATTGCGGCTCAGTTCCCAATAACCTTTGGGGTTGGTGATCGTGAAAAGAGCATCTCAGAGCAATCTGTTTTGGTTCGAGGTCACAGTGCCATGGTGGTAAATAATGAGTATCAATGGGATACCTCTGGCTTGGCCGGACTTTGGGGAAAACTAACGGTTCTATTTTCTAACTTGCCTGCCAATGCCCCCTATGGTGTGGAGCGATTCAGTTGGCAATCAGATAGCCGCCAATTGGTGAGTGATTGGACAAATCAACTAAGTTGCCCAAATGGCATTCCTACCATGAGCGAAGAATCCAATCTGGCCTATTGTTGGGGCCAGCGTCAGGGGAAATGGACACTGGAAGGTATTAACTGGGAGACCGGTGCCAGTGAGGTTGTGATCCCCATAGGATATCTGCCGAAATACAACAGCGTGTATGCCGCAACGCAGGTGGTGGATCAGGGGCAGGTGGTTTCTGGTACTGCAGGAGGGATTACGCGACTCGGCAAATAGATTGTATAAAAAACAACCGGGCAGCTTCAGGTAAGCAGTAAATTTATCAGAGGCTGCCATAAAACAGTAACAAAGCCCCCCTATAAACATCGTTTACTCTGTTAGTTACAAAAAAAGTTACCTTTCATATCTCATATAAAAGTATGAGCCTTCCAATTAGTAAGTATTTACACCAAAATCAGCCTCAGAATTTTACTTTGTAGATATTCGGTATCTCGTCAGTTTGAGTAGAATTTGAACAAATTAAAAACAAAAACACGACACAGCGCCTTTGGCTAGTCGCCAAATGTAAATCTTTACCCTCAAATGTAAATCGTTTGCAGTGCGTAAGGCTGTCGCTGCTAGTATCCGCCCCATAAGAAGACTGGGCGAGATCATGATCGATATCGTGGTACTAGACGGAGTAGCCAGCGACTTAGCCAAGTTCCATTATACGGTGGCGTGTTCGACGGGTTTTTAAAGAAGGAAACCGGAGTGACCACAGCTGTACGTCATTATTTGATGGTGGCCATTGCTATCACCATGCTGGCATTCGCGAGCGTGGCGCGGGCTGGTTCCGTGTCGTTGATCGATGAAGACAACGCGGGGGAAGGCAGCCGCTTCGAACCTGCTACTAACACAGTTGTCATTACGGAAGCTGACAACGATCTAGATACTTGCCGCTACTTTGTTGATGGCAAAACCGAAATAGTCCTCCCAAGATCTTCCGAAAACTTCACACATGCCCGATTAGTCGTGCGCAGTTTTGATGTGGATGAAAATGCCCAGCCGAAACAGGGCTACCCGTTTCCTGAACAGGATAACGTGATCTTTAACAATCAGACGTTGGGGTACCTCAGTGGTGAATACCAAATGTGGTCATCCAGTGTGTTTCCATTGGCCCATGAATACATCCATGCAAATAATCTATTGGAAGTGGATATTGATGTACTCGGTCAACAACAGACACCACCTAATTCTTTGTGGTGCGTTGCTGTGGATTGGGGGCAATTGGTGCTGGATGGAGGGCAACAACTGGGTGCCAAACTCACTGGCTTAGAGCTAACCGGAACCCTAAAAGCGGCAGACGATATTTCACTTCAAGTACAGGCTGACGTGCTGACGCCCGCATCCGGTGATTACTTACTTGAGCTGAGTTTGGTTGACCCGTTAGGACACGTGATTGCTACGCAAACTTCAGGCTCTGATTTGTACAACCACAGCGCTGATCAAACGGCACAACTTCAGCTTGTACATACCTATGACGGCAGCGAGCTCCCTTCTGGGATTTATTCGCTACAAGCCATTGTTTATGAAGTGGGTGTAACCCAAAACAATGTTTGGCCACGTGCCGTACAAGCTACGGCTATTCACTTTTTTCAGCATGAACAAAACACACAACCGCTTGCTCAAACTTGGGTAGACCAAGACGGCGATACCTTATTGGATCACCTCGAAGCAGCAGGCGATCAGGATGGCGATGGTATCGCGAACTTATTGGATGCCGATGATGACGGCGATGGCCTTAGCACCCGTTATGAGCATCAAACTCTTAACTACTTGGTGTTGGCCGACCAAACTCCCAATACGGACGGCGACTCGAAATTAAATTATCTGGATACCGATGATGATGGTGACGGTAAGAGTACTGAGTCTGAAGGCCCATGGGCTGACTCAGACCAAGATGGCGTCTTGGACTTCTTAGATGCAGATGATGACAGTGCTTGCTTCCCATCCCCAAAACATAACTTATGTGATTTAGATGGTGATGGCCTTAAGAATCATGAAGACAACGATGTGGATGGCGATGGTATTAACAACTCATCAGACAGCGATAGCTACCCACCTGTACTCGCCGACTTGATTATTCCTGTGGAAGAAAATACCCGCTTTGTTGTTGATATGTTTGCAAATGATCAGGATGCGGACGGAGATGCACAAAGTTATGCTCTCGTTGACGGTTTAGATGCAGCACTGTTTGAGCTGGACTCGTCTACCGGAGTGATTCATTTTATTGCTGCGCCCGACTTTGATGACGGCATGACAGAATACGAATTCAACATAATTGCGTTGGCTAATGGCAAGCAAGCAAGTGCAAACATTAAGGTTATTTTAGAAAACGTCGACGACGAAACCCTGCAGTCGGTGACGGATATTGATGCCAATGACAACACCATCATCGAAAATGCCGTAGCGGGTTCGACGGTGGGAATCACTGCACAAGCCATCGACGGCGATGGAGATTCAGTTGTTTACAAACTTATCGACAACTTTGAAGAGCTATTCGCCATCGATTCTCAAACCGGTGTGATAACAATCACTGAGTCTGGGCGATTAAATTTTGAAACTCAGAATACTTATTTGCTGGAAGTTGAAGCTGCATCCACCCCAAATAGCGGCGTGCAAACAGCGCAATTTCAACTTCAAGTGACCGAATACATCTCAGACATAGATAACGATGGTGTGCCTGATTCCATCGACCCAGATATAACCGATCCATGTAATCCAGATCAGTCGGCCCAGCAATGTATTGATAACGGTGGCGGTGATGATAATGGTGGTAATAACGAAGATGAGACTGACGATCTTGGTAAGTTAGGCACAGGCAATGACGGTGTCGGAATGTTAGGCAGTCTATTATTAATGATTTTATTTGTAGTGTTGCCACTCAACAAAACTAGAAATTTATTAGTAAAAATAAGCTTGTTAGGAGCAGTAATTGGTATTACAACAAGCTCACATGCAAACTCGTTATTAAATGAAATGGACATATATCTGGGTGTAGGCAGTGGCACCAGTCAATTGAATCCAGATACAAGCGGTACCGAGTACCAAGTTGATTCAAACTCCAGTACCGCAACGAAGATTACAGCAGGTTGGGATTGGACAGATAACTTGGCTATTGAAGGTTATTACAGTCAGCTAGGTGAAGCATCCTTTAAACAAGGCGGCACCCTAAAGTATTCAGCAATGGGTGGCAGTGCGGTTTATCAACATTGGATAATGGGATCTGCAAAAACGCAAAACAGTATCGCGATATTTACTAAAGCAGGTGCTAACAGCTTAACCAATGAAGGAAAAAATGTTCGTTACGAAAAGAATAGTGTCTTGCAACCCTTGTTTGCCTTAGGTGGTGAATATGTTTTGCCTTGGCAGTGGAGTGTTCGAGGTGAACTGGAATGGTTTGGTACTGATGCAACAGTCATTAGTCTAAATGCAGTTAAGCGATTTGGTTTCAGAAGTGAATCAAAGAAAAATCGCCCAGTTCCAAGTTGGGAGCAATGGAGCCAAACGCAAAAAATCGAATTACCAACCTCGGATAAGAAACATGCGGTACCTACGTTTGATGTATTAATTTCAGAGGAAGACGCCATCACTATGATTCAAACATTACCACCGACGGCTGCTGTTAGAGCGCGTTCTGTGGTCATTGAACCAGTGGTTTTTGATCGAGACTTTGATGGCGTGCTGGATGATGAAGATCTGTGCGATTTTAGTCCAAAGCAACTAAGCGCCAACGAAAACGGGTGTACTTCAGTGGAAGGGATTCTTCCAAATGTAAATTTTCATAATAATGGCAGTCAGTTAACTAAAGATTCTCGCTCGTCTCTGGTACAAATTGCGCAACAAATTCGACAACTGGCCCACATCGTTGTTGAAGTGCAGGGGCACACAAATAGCCAGAGAGATAAAAAAGTTAGCTTGGCGTTGTCGAAAGACAGAGCGCAGGCCGTGGCGGACGTATTAAAAGAAGCCGGCGTGCCTGAGAAACAATTAATTGTTAGAGGTTATGGTGCGTCTTTACCCATGGCCAGTTATTTAACAAAAGACGGTAAAGCTCAAAATCAAAGGATTGAGCTGCATGTGCTAGGCAGCGCAAAGTAACCGTTTTTGTACACCGGAGTGATGTATGTTAGTGGCTTATTTGGAAGATGATCAACAACAGGCTGAAAATGTAAGCAGTTGGCTGCTGGACTTTGGCTATGAAGTTGAGCGTTTTGACAATGCCCAAAGCTTTTTAAATGCGGTTGCTGACAAGTTGTTTGACGTATTTATTTTAGATTGGGAACTGCCTGATATGTCAGGTATTGAAGTTCTGCAAAAATTGCGTAACCAGTTTCAAATTACGACACCTGTTTTATTTTGCTCTCAACGAGATGGTGAAACCGATGTAGTAAAAGCCCTAGAAATGGGCGCCGATGATTACATGCGCAAGCCGCTGCTAAGAATCGAGTTACGAGCACGTATGGAAGCGTTAGTAAGAAGAAGCGGACAAATGTCGAATAACAAACAGACCTTAGAATTAGGGCCATTTAGATTCGATTTGGTTAACAAGCACGCGTTCAAGGATGGTGAGCGAGTTGATATGACCGAAAAAGAATTTGATTTAGCAGCCTGTATATTGAGTAACCCAGGGCGAATTCTCTCTCGAGCGTTTTTGCTTGAAAGAGTATGGGGAATCTCATCAAATTTAAATACCCGTACGGTGGATGTACATGTGAGTCGTGTGCGTAAATCTTTGGGGATCACACCTGAAATTGGCTACCGTATTAAAACCATTTACCAACATGGCTATCGCTTAGAGCAATTGGAAGTGGAAGCGGAAGCATGATCAAAGCCTTAACCGGTGGAATGGTGCTGCTGCTCCTTTGGGGAGCGGCAGCTTTTTCTGTTTATGGACAACCATTTGAGCAAGATGCGAATAAACCCGATTGGATCTATACAATTCGGCCAAATGATTCTCTATGGGCATTGTGTCGAACCTATTCCAAAGAACCTGATTGCTGGTTAAAACTGGTAAAGTACAACGAATTAAAAACCCCGAAAGATATTCCTCCTGGTACACGCATCCGAATTCCTCAAGTGTGGCTTAAAGACACTACTGCAACAGCAGAAGCCATTGCTGTTAATGGTACGGTGAATAAATTAGAGGTTCAGAGCCAAGAGCGCAGTCCATTGAAAGTGGGTGACAGGCTTTCGCAAAACGATGAAGTGAAAAGTGAAGCGGATGGTAGTGCCACGCTCCAATTTGTAGACGGCTCAAAATTATTTTTAAAATCCAACAGTCTGATACACCTCGAAGCCTTGAGTTACAACGACATGAACAGCACATCGAATACACGTATTCGATTAGACCGCGGTCGTTTAAGAAACCTCATAGAAAAGCAGCGCAATGCGGACTCAACATACGAAGTGGCAACACCGGCGGCTGTTGCAGCCGTGCGAGGAACGGATTACCGAGTCACCATGACAGAAGAAACACCACCAGCCATGCTAACGGAGGTGACTGAGGGTGTTGTTTCTGTGGCGAATGGTGAGCAAGAGTTTCTATTGAAAAAAGGTTATGCCATTCGAGCTGTGGCCGGTGAAGAAATGCAAGCGCCAGTGGCCATGCTGAAACGGCCTACTGTAAGTCAAAATAAAAGCAATCAATTAACTTTTCCTCACACATTCTCATGGCTGCCGTTAGAAAAAGCCATTGCCTATCGTGTCAGCATTTATGAAGGTGATCGCCAAATTCAAGAAACCCAAGTAGCAACGCCAACCATTACATTGGGTGATTTAGAGGCGGGTGAATACGAATTACTAGTGCGTGGCATTGATAAACAAGGCTTTGAAGGACGAGATCGTCGTTTTTCGCTTACTATTCAAGATCAGCTTTGACTTTCTGAGCGGATAATTCTGTGCAGTTATTTTTTAAAAATGCGAATCAACTGCTGAAATCAGACAACCTATTACTGTTGTTGACCATTTGGTTGCTGCTCGTGGTAAATATGAGCAGCGTGCAGAACTGGGCTCGAAACTGGGATTACGGTTTATATGATTGGCTCATTAACTATATGCGTCAGCCAGCACCAGAAGATGTGGTGATTGTTGAAATTGATGAATCCAGTCTGACGTTATTAGGCGGTTGGCCTTGGGATCGTCATTATCATGCTGAGATGATTTACACCCTACATGAGGGCGGTGCAAAAGCGGTTGCATACAATGTTATCTTTTCAAATGCGTCAGATTCTGAAGCTGGTGACTTAGCTCTTAGTCAGGCTATCCAAACGAGTCGCCGTGTTGTCTTACCTGTCTATATTGATCGTTTAACGCAGGGTGGTCAGCTACTTGAAATTCTGCCTGCTGCCATGTTTTCTGAATATGCAGCCCTTGGCCATGTTAATATGCATTTAGATGAAGACGGTGTCGCTCGAAGCGTTTTTCTACGTGAAGGGTTGGGCAGTGACTATTGGCCTCATTTTTCATTGGCGACGGCCCATCTAGCAGCAGCACTGCCTCAATCCATTCTAGAAACCCATTCAGAAAATCACTTAACCGATTATGTTCGTGAGCATCACTACTCCTATCCGTACATTGGTGACGTTGGACAATTCAATCGTTATTCTTTTGTAGATGTATTGAGTGGAGAAGTGGATAAATCCGTTTTTAAAAATAAAATCGTGTTTGTGGGCGTGACCGCTACATCCATGGGAGATCCATTACCGACGCCGTTAACGGAATCTGGTTTTCAAATGCCGGCGGTGGAAATAAATGCTAATGTATTTCAAGCCGTGCGAGATGGAAATCTAATTACGGAAGTGCCGCTTTGGATCGTTGTACTTGTTAATA
>Ga0181593_10005705_pt1 | contig 11246 bp, 11 predicted proteins | sample 071ome_19_FD_133756 | JGI IMG/M metagenome (GOLD analysis project Ga0181593, IMG submission 133756) | Coastal salt marsh microbial communities from the Groves Creek Marsh, Skidaway Island, Georgia - 071413AT metaG (megahit assembly) | ecosystem: Environmental > Aquatic > Marine > Intertidal...
CGTCAGCAAAATTTTCATTGTCAATGCCTGGTCAAGACGTCTGCCAGGTATAGATGGCCTGGCGCCAGTTCCCTGCATTGGTCAAGCACGCCTGACAAATCATATTCTTCACGGCAACATTCCCAGGTCCTGGTGACAGTGTCGAACAATACCCAATGGGCTCCGGGAACCCTGTTGCGTGGTTGCCCGACTGAGCCTGGATTAATCAACAGCGTACCATAAAGATTTTTCACCATGGGATAATGGGTGTGACCGGTAACAATAACGTGCTGCCCGCCAGTGATACACTTTTGCAGTAGCTCTGGCTTTGCATCCGGATAAATATACTGATCAATATCCCAGGGTGAGCCATGGCACATGAGGAAAACTGTCTCATCAATGGTAAATTCAAGGGGATGTGGCAATTGACAAAGGTAATTCAATTGTGATTCATCCAGTTGCGTCATCGCTATCTCAATGCCAGGACCGTATTTCCGAACACAATCGTCAAGTAATTGTGAATCCATACGCGCCACGGACAGCAAGTCCTCATGATTCCCCCGGATAGTCGTGGTCTCCCACTGAGCAAGCAGTTCAAGAACCCTGGCAGGCTGAAAATAATATCCAACCAGGTCTCCGGCAACGAGGATGCGTTCAACCTGCCTGTTGCTGGCTGCACGCAGAACAGCATCCAATGCGGTAGCATTGGCGTGTATATCAGCGAGTATGGCAAGCTTCACGAAATGCCCGGCTTACCTGCTTTTCTGGAAATCATCATGGCATCCCTGCCATAACCAGCCGCGGCAAGGGTCTGGTAAAAGCGATCGAGTTCATCCGTCATGCCAGCCTCCTTCATGTTATTTTCAAACTGTACACGTCGATTATGCGCCTTTGGACCCAAGGCAGGATTTTCGATGTAATCAAGATCCTGGAGTAAAAACAGCTCCAACGGATAAAGTGCAGAACGATCGATTTCTTCGAACCCATGTCGATTCAAAACACCGGATAACGAGTCAAAATCGAAATAATTGAGATGATCGGGTAAACAGACAAACCACGGCAGGTGCCCTTTCACCCTTAAAAAAGCTTTTTGCAGGGGGCTGAAGTCATTGGGCACTGTTACCGCCAGCACGCCGCCGGGTTTCATCACGGCCTGCAACCTGGACAGTAACTGGCCTGGTTCTGGGACATGCTCCAGTACGTTGACCATGACGAAGGCATCAAGCTCTGATCCTCCCTGCTTTTCAGCATCTTGGAGAAACTGCCAGATACTGCCTGAATAAATATGCCCCAACCCAAGTTGTTTTGCTCTCTCTATCCCCGGGCTCTGGTCAAAACCGGACAAATTCGTGAATCCCAGTTTTTTCATTTCCATCAGGAAGGCACCATCACCGCACCCCATGTCCAGGATAGTGGCACCCGCCTTGAGATTCCTGCCAAGTAACCTGGCGGTTTCTGCCAGGTTTGCCTGTTCGGTTGGCATCTCGTATTGACTATAGTACTCCGCCAGAAAGTCATCTTCAGGATAGGGGTCCACATGATAGAACCCACAGGTGTCGCAAAAACCCAATTTGACATCAAGCCTGAAACGCTCATGGCGCCAAAGTTGAGCTGGCACTGGGTCCAGCAGGTATTCCCTGAATTTATGCACGTGTGCTGATACTTCCTTCATAAACTAAAGCTGTTTCCAGGCTGACAATAAAAGTGAATGGCTTTGTGAAACTACGACGCACGACAGTCAGCCTTGTTGGCCATATCAGCCAGGTTGACTCTGTACGGATGGGCAGGCAGTAATTCCGGCGACACCTGGATCACCTGGTCATTAGCGTCTTCACCTGGCAACCGGTCTGGGCGTTGACCCGGCAGAAATGTATCCGTGAGCATGCCCAGCATATCCCGTATTGATAGCGTCTCGAGCCCACCCAGCAAGTGTACACCGTGGGTTTGCCGATCCAGTAAATGGCAGACTACCGCCGCGACATCTTCCACATAGATGTAATTCCTCAAGGCTTTTCCTTCTCCTGTATAGCGAGGTTTGTTGCCTTCAAGGCATTGCTTTATTGCCCTGTTAAGCCCAAGGTGTTGTGGGCCATCCAGACCGAACACGCCCCCCAGCCTGATGACACAATGCTTTGGGTTTACCGTACTGATTCTTTCTTCAGCAAGCCATTTTGACCTGGTATAGGGGGTATCAGGTGAAATCGGCGAATTGGGTGTAATCAGCCTGGTTTTTATACCGTGGACCAGTGCAGCGGATGTAAAGACAAAGTAGGCATCCCAGTCACGGGCAACACCTGCAAGCATCTCTGTAGCCAGCACGTTGGGAGCATACAAATCATCGTCCGACTCTCCGGACCAACCGACTTTTGTTCCCAGATGAATGATGGCTTCACAAGGCTCCTCCCTAGCCAATTTTTCAAGCGTTTCGACTTTTTCCAGGTCCAGGATAACGCCATTTTTTTTCACAGGGCTTCGCTGCCCACGAATCACTACATGTTTTGCCGCTTCCAGTCGGGCAACTACAGAGCTGCCGATAAATCCTGTGGCCCCTGTCACCAGCACTCTTGCCATCAGTCTGACACCAACAGATCAGCAACCCTGGAAGCGCCTGATTCCACCAGACCGGAACCGATAAGAGACATTTGCCCAAGTCGTTTTTTATCCTGGATAATCGACATGATCCCTGCCTTATAAGCCTCTACGGTCATCTTGCTGTCATCACCCAGTAACTCAATAGCACCCAACTCAGCAACATCAATACTGGTTTGAGCCTGATTAGCTGCTGTGATTACTGTTAATGTAGGCAACCCCAGAAAGCAACGCTCCCAGGTTGTGGAACCACCTGCACCTATCGCCAGGTCCGCTTTGTCCAACAATTGCGCCATGTTACTGATCTGTTCATGGCAAATAATTCGTGCATGTCCGCGGCAAAAAGCTCTGAGATCGTCTTTAAACCGATAGGTACTGCCGAAAACGACATGGATTTCTGCATCAGCCAACGGACTGTCAAGTAGTGCTCTCAGCGCCAGCAAGGTCTGGTTGGAGCAATCACCACCGCCGAAAAAAACCAGGATAGTTGACACAGGCTCATTGAAGTCACGCCGTCTTTTTGGGATCTGTTGGAACTCCTCCCTGAGCAAGGCATAGGTGGGACCAAGTAACAAGCGGCAGGTATCTGGAACCAGCCCCTGGTATCTGTTTTCAAGGTCCTTGTAGTAATTCTGGTCAAGAAGCAGGTCACACTGGTGAGGCCTGTTTGCCAGGTCATCAATGACCATGAGCTTGTTGCAGGTTATTCCGACTGCAGATTCCCAGCGGGCGTCCAGGCTGTAATGATCAACGATGAGCCAGTCCAGCTTGTCACTGCCGAGCAATTCCTGCGTCCAGTCTGCATCAGCTTTCCAGGGGTATTCTACCGACAGGTCACGGGGATGCCCTGAGGAACAAGGACGCTGATTTTCTTCAGAGAGACTACCGGTAACTGGAAACAACCTGGTTTCAAAACCCTGCGAAGATATAAGCTCAGCAAGACAACCTGCCTGGTCGCGACAAACGAAAATCGTTGTACTTCCCCTGTTTTCAAGCTCCTTTGCAAGGGTCAGTGATCGCATGACATGACCACTCCCAAGACTGACAGAGGCATCAACCCTGATTGCGACTTTCATTTTTGCTCAATTCAGACGATGAAAGCCCGCATGACACAGCGGCCCCTTAAGATGCTGCATAACATCATCCTCTCCCGCTTCGAATCGGGCTATTTTTGCAAACAGAGGCTCAAGACGCTCAAAAAAACCGTTGATGATTTCTGGCGTATGCTCTGTACAAACATACACACTGTTGCCAGCAAGATAACCCTGGCCAAGCATTTCCTGGGTGATGTAGGTTTTGTAAGCCAGAGCATTGACGCTCTCAAAGGTATACCCGGTAAGGGCAGGCAGCCCCCACTGTTTAACAGAGAGTTGGTATTTTTCCGAAAGCTCACTGATTCTGCGGCTGATTCCCTGACCTATACTTGTGATTGTTTCCCAGGATTGCATCTGTTCCATCACATCCAGGCATTTTAATGCAGCTGCCGGACCGATTCTCTCAGTCCAGAAAGTACTGCTGATAAAAGTACTCTGCGCGGCCTCCATGACATCCCTTTTGCCAATCGTCGCAGTGATGGCATAACCATTACCAAGAGCTTTGCCAAACATGGCCATATCGGGTTCAACACCATGGAGTTTATGTATTCCACCAAAACTTTGTCTGAATCCGGATGTACACTCATCAAAGATCAGAACAATATTGTTTTTTGTCGCCAGCTGCCTTACTTGCGCCAGAAAACCCGGTTCTGGTGGCTCACTCCTGACAACCTCCATCTTGATCACGCCAATATCATTTTTCGCGACGATCTGCTCAAGTTCTTCAAAGCAGTTGTATTTGAATGGAAAGATGGTATTCCTGAGATTTCGAGGCACTCCCCTGGGCTCCAGACCTGGCAGCAAATGACCGTCAAGGTTCTGGTCATCGCTGAGGTTTGCTGACAGATACCAGTCATGCCAGCCGTGATAGCCACAGACAGCGACCTTATCTTTGCCCGATGCTGCTCGGGCAATACGGATTGCGATTGCGTTGGCCTCACCGCCCGAGCGGGCAAATCTCACCATCTCTGCCCATGGATGCATTGCTACCAAACGTTCAGCCAGGAGCACTTCTTCCGGGCAGTTGAGCGTGGACATATTGCCATCCTGAACAGCCTTCAAAACAGCCGCATCCACTTCAGGATGTCCATAACCGAGGATATTGGTCCCTATACCCATAATACACATATCAATGTATTCATGGCCGTCCAGGTCCCAGACACGACATCCTCTGGCTTTGCTGTAATAGGCTGGCCATTGTTCAGGCAAAAACATCTCTGCCCGTTTGGACAACAGCATATTGCCACCGGGAATTAATTGTTTGGCTTTACGCCACAAAGACTGTCCACTATTGCTCATTTTTTCCTTGTCTCTGGCAACGCGATTCAGTTGTCGTGAAAGTGTTTGTTCAGTGCTGGGCACGGTACAACGCCTCAGCGACAGCCCAGTCTTCCGCATCATCTATGTCCACCACCTTGTTCTTGGGTAACAAGTAGCCGACAAACTCCATGTCACTGCCAGCTCCTGTTGAACCAAGTACCAATTCACTTTTATAGGCATAAAAAGCGGCAGCATCATAATATTTTTTTTCAATGTCCTGCGATCTCGTAGCAAACATACCGGGCTGGACTGGCTTGAGAACATTTGTCTCATCCTTTTCATAGGCCCATTCAATCGGAACCGGATATTCAACTATGCATTGCAGGGCTCTGGCTTTGCTTTCCTCATACAGTGCTGCCGCATGGTGCAAATCCTCGACAGAGATCAATGGGGCGCAAGGCATGAAAAACCAGATTTCATCAAACTGCTCACCCCGCCTGGCATATTCTTCCACGACAAATTTAAGTACAGGCATGATGGGAGTGTAATCATCCGCCAGACTCTCTGGCCGCATGAAATCAACCGGAAACCCGCACTCTTGCACAACGTCGACGATCTCCTGACTATCTGTACTGACATGAATTCTGTCAAAAAGACGGCTTTCCCTGGCAGCATTCAAGGGGTATGAAATTACGGGGTTGCCACAAAAATCCCTGATGTTCTTGCCAGGAATGCGTTTTGAGCCTCCACGTGCCGGGATTATGGCTATTCTGGTAGTCACTCCTGACGAACGCTCCAGTTAGCCGGGTTCAGTAATTGCGGATCATCTGTATGAATATGCCCGGGAATAGCCTTGGCGCTGGACTCAAAGACCGAAACTATCTCTTCCAGGTTCGCCGTGCTGTTGACCCCAACCAGGATGGTATCGATTCCCGGTGTGTTTTTGACAAAAGCGATACAAGCTTCGAGATAGCTGATTCCTTCGTTTCTTACCCATATATCCAACTCCTGCCAGATTGAATGCCAGGCACCAAACTGCCTGTTCTTACTTTCAAGATCCATCAAGAGCAGGCCTTGCAGAAAAATAGAGCGCGCATGGACTTCCACACCCTTATCATTGAGAAAGTCCAGACAGCCGCTTTTCAATATCCGGCGATCCAGTAAATTAAACGGAACCTGAACCAAGTCAAAATAAGCCAGGTCGAAACACGCAAAGATTTCATCAGGGGCATAAACAGAAATACCGGTTTTGCCAACCAGCCCTTTTTCTTTGAGATGCGTTAAGCTCTTGAGGATTTCGGCACTTCTCGCACCAAGCAGTTGCTCAGGTCTGTGCAATAGCAGCCCATCAAGCATCGGGATTTTCAGTCGTTCCAGGCTGGCGCGTACCTGAGCCTCCATCCAGAAATCTGTATTTTCATTGCTTGGAATTTCAGGGAGCTTGGAAACCACGCGCCACTGCGCAAGATCACACTGTCCTAATTTTTCCTCGCTACTGCCGTAATTCACAGCAGTATCAAGTATGTTAAGGCCTAAACTTTGTGCATGCGAAAGAATGTCACGTACGGTCACAAGCGGCACTTCTGGTTGTGGGTTAGCAGTACCATACGGCATGCCAAACTGGACAGTGCCCAGCCCGAGTCTCATCCAACCAGTTCCTCGAAAGTACTGCAGACCAGTGCCTGTGATTTGTCATCAAGGTCAACAAACAAAGGAATACTCAAGGCTGCTTCGTAATATTTCATGGCGTTCGGATACTCAGCCGGATCATGGCCAAGGTTTTTATAGTACGGATGACACGGAACAGGAATATAATGAACCTGGCTGCCGATGCCTTTCTCGCGTAGTGTCAGCATCAGCTCTGCACGACTGCACCCCAGATTCTTGAAATTTATCGCTAGCACATAGAGATGGTTTCCGCTGCGCTCCCTTAGCCCTCTTTGCAAAGGTTGGCAATTCGTGGCGCCGGAAAAAAATTCATCATACCGGTTTGCCAGCGCCCTGCGCTTGGCAATGAATTGATCCAGCTTTTTGACCTGGGAAAGCCCCAAAGCGCTGTGCAAATCGGTCAAGCGATAATTGAAGCCCAATTCCTGCATTTCGTAATACCAAGGATTTTTCACATCACCCGTTTGTGCCTGGTCACTGATTTGAAAAGGATCATCGGCCTTATTGATGCCATGACTACGTAATCTGAGTAACTTCCTGTAGAGCATTTCATCATTGGTGGTGATCATCCCTCCCTCACCACATGCGATCGCTTTTACCGGGTGGAATGAGAGCACAGTCATGGCAGAGTAACGGCAGGATCCAACCATGCTGCCGTCTTCATATCTCGCGCCGAGGGCATGGGCGGCATCTTCGATGATAGGAATACCTTTCTCATCGGCTATAGACTTTATTTCAGTCATCCTGCAGGGCAAGCCACCAAAATGAACGGGAATGATGGCGCTGACATCCTGCTTGCTGGTTACCAGTTCATTTAATGCCGCAGGCGACATGTTGGCGGTATGAGGTTCAATATCCGCAAACAGTACCCTGCAGTCGGCATAGCGGCCTGCATTGGCACTTGCCACAAAGGTGATAGGGCTAGTAATGAATGCAGAATCAGGAGCAGGTTCCAGGGCCAGGGCGGCCAGGTGCAAAGCTGCAGTGCCACTGGAAACGGCAACCGCAAACCTAGCACCGGTGTAGTCCGCAACCGCATTTTCAAAATACTCGACCGTAGGCCCCTGCGTCAGATAATCGCTGTGCAATACCGCCAATACAGCCTGGATATCGTCCTCATCAAGGTGGTGTTTACCGTAGGGAATCAAGAGCTTTAATCTCCTTGGCGAGTGATGTGTTTTCTTCTTCGGCCAATTCGTTCAAATGGGAATCCACATTGCCTATGGGTCTCCCGAGTGCCAGCTGTGCTTTTTTATTGGACATACTCATGTCAAATGGCCGACTTACCAGATGCGTAAGCTCGGACAATTTTCCTGCCTTCACAAGTGCAGGATCCAGTTTGAACTTCCTGGCCAGAGCCAGGCCAAACTCGTATTTGGAAAGCCTTTCGTCACCACACAGGTTGAAAACACCGCGGTTACCATCGGTAAGTAATGCATGTGCTGAATCAACCAGTGACTTGATCAGAATGGGTGTATAAAAAACATCTTCAAAAAGTGACACCGGTTTACCCTGTCTCAGTGACCTGATTATCGTGTCACTGAATGACTGTTTGTAAACGGGGCCCCAGCCATAAAAATTCGTGCGAATTACAAGGACATTGTCTGTGCTCGCCATTACCCCTTCTTCTGCCAATGCCTTCGTTTGGCCGTAAACATTGACCGGATTGATCGCATGGTTTTCATCAACCATGGACATGGTCCCGTCAAATAGGTTGTCCGTTGAAACATGAATCATTGGAACATTCTTTTTTGCGCAGGCCACGGCGACATTGACGGCAAATTCCGAGTTCACCTGATGGGCCAGTGACGGGTTGTGCTCACACTGTTCAATACTGGTCATACCCGCCGTATGAACGACACAAGCCGGTTCAAGCTTATCGATCACCGACCTCAATTCGTCCCTCGAAGCCAGATTAACAAACTGTGTCTTGCCGGTACTGACGGCTATATGGCGGTGATGCAAGGCAAAGCACACGCTGTACTGACTGCTTACCTGATATCCCCAGTTCAACCCCAGCAGGCCAGAACCGCCGGTGATGAGAATTGTCGGTTTTGTTGTAGTAGTCATACTCGGAATTTATGAAAAGCTGAGCTCATTTGGATTTGCAAGTTGAAGTTTCCCACTATCGATACGATACACCTTGTCACACCGAGCGACTGTGGTCAGTCTGTGCGCGATGATAATCAGGGTCTTGCTGTGGCCCAATTCGTATATGGCTTCCATGACCAGTTCCTCAGTTTCATGATCCAAGGCACTGGTCGCCTCATCCAGCACCAGAATATCAGGGTCTCCGTATAGAGCACGGGCTATTCCGATCCTTTGACGCTGGCCACCTGAAAGCTTAACTCCACGCTCCCCGATATTGGTTGCCAGACCTTCGGGGAGAGAAGCAATGAGCGCATCCAACTGTGCCGCGCTTACTGCTTTGTTTACCTTTTCCATATCGATGTCACCTTCAAAAACACCGAAGGCAATATTCTTCAGCAATGAATCATCAAGGAGACTGATATTTTGCTGAACATACCCCAGGTTCCCTTGCCAACCCCGGAGGTTGTTTTGTATATCAACACCATCACATAAAATGTGACCACTATCTGGTGTCAATAAACCCAACAGCAAGTCCACAAGGGTAGTCTTTCCTGCCCCGCTAGCCCCTATCAGTCCAACAATCTCCCCTTTGGCAACAGTCAGATTCAAATGCCGCAGTACTGATTTATGCGCTGACGGATATTTGTAGGAGACCTCATGAAATTCGAGCTGGGTATCGAATCCCAGAGGGCTTTTTTGATCTTGGTGAGAAAGGTTTCTTACAAAGCGTAATTGATCATCAAGGACTTCAACTGACTTTTTTCCATATTGGATATTCTGGACAGCGTCAATTATACGATTGACGGAAGGCATCAGCCTGAAAACTGCAGCAGCAAAGAGACCTATCAATGGCAACAGGTTAACTGTTGACTCTCCTCGCAGAAGAAGAATGGTGACCAGGAGGGTCATTCCGCAAATGGCAATGACTTCCAGAAAAAGACGGGGGAGTTGTTGCAGAAACATCTTGTATTGCAATGATTTTGCGCTTTTCAGGTTATACGGGTGAAACATAGCCAGGAAACCAGGCTCCTGTCCCAGCAACTTGATCTCCTTTACGGCGCCAAGTCCCTGCTGGAGTTGCAGTATCTTTGCTCCCTCAGCGGAAACCCGTTCTTCCCCCCAGTGGATAAGTCTTGCCTTGGTCAGCTTCTGGTAAACCAACCCGAGGCAGGCAACAACCAGAATGACCGTGATGGATGCGAAAGGCTCCATGATCAGCAATAACATACCTATGCCAAAAACTACCAATACTTCAGAGGCAAGTTTCAAGCCATTGATGACGATGTTATTGATAAACATGTTGACTTCAGTGGCGATGTTTCGGAGCAAAAAAGCCGAATTGTTTTCAATATGAAATGTCCAGGGGGCATACAGATACCCCAGGTAAAGCTCTTCCATCAAGGTCATGCAGAGTGAATAAGAAAATGCGTTTTGCTGCCAATAGAAATACGTGAGAAATGCTGTTTTGATAAAGTAAACCAGTACCAGAGAGAACAGGCCGTATAGCAGCAGTTCTGCTTCTGACAAGGAGGCCAATATCGGCAGCCACCGGGTCAGCACATTGTCCGACTGTAACAATACAGGGTCTGTCAGTAGAGAGATGACCGGGACTATCAGACCAATGCTGAATGTTTCCATCAACATAGCAAGAACCATGAGGATATAAATAAATCCCAGTGATCGTCTGTAGCTTGGTGGGATCAGTGAAACAATGCGTTTATCCAGCATATCTGGATGAATGTACCGTCATGTAGCTAAAGTGATTTGGCTTCGTTCTTAAGCTCTTCTATTTCGACTTTAAGTTCCTCATATTCCTTTTGTTTTCGGGACAGGAATTCGCGGGTAACTTCGGCTTTCTCCTCAATGCCGCGCAGGGTCAACAGATAGACATAAGCCTTCTTGTTTGAACTGCGACTGAAATTGCCCACCTTGATCCAACCCTTCTCTATCAAGGCGCGTAAACAGAAATTCGCCTTACCGAGACTAAGCCCTAATGCGGAAGCAATCTCGCGCTGGTTCATTTCGGGGTTTTCGTGGAGGAGTTTAAGAAGCTTGTAACGGTTTTCGTCGTTGAGGACAGGCATCAGGGGAAGGCTTTTTATTGTTGTTTAAAACACGCTACCGCCCTACTGATAGGGCGGCAGCATGGTCAAGGAGAGATTGGTACTGCTTGCAACCCGGGCGACCAGAACGCCCAAGTACTGCTGTAAATGTCTTACTACAAACGTGCTATTACAGAAGCTTTACAGAGCTATGTTCATGTGATGAACGGAAGTCAGTATAGGGTATGTTCAAGCGATGAACAACCCTTTTTTACAAATGTTCAGCAAATGAACGCACTTTTTATGACAACAGGAATTCGGTATTTATCAGGGATTTGTGTCACTGCAGATTTTGGGGACTGGGGCTTGCCGGGAGTGGGTGATTAAGTGGTTGATTTTAAATGGCCAATCGAGATTTCAAGTTCCTGTTCCTTGCCTAGCAGGTTCATGAAGAGCAGGACCCTGTCCTGCCCTACCTGCTCCTTGATGATGGCGCGCAGGCCGCGAAAACTGCCCTCGGTGA
>Ga0181593_10005708_pt1 | contig 11245 bp, 14 predicted proteins | sample 071ome_19_FD_133756 | JGI IMG/M metagenome (GOLD analysis project Ga0181593, IMG submission 133756) | Coastal salt marsh microbial communities from the Groves Creek Marsh, Skidaway Island, Georgia - 071413AT metaG (megahit assembly) | ecosystem: Environmental > Aquatic > Marine > Intertidal...
CGGGTTCGAATCCCGCTCTCTCCGCCATTTTGCGTTCCGCAAAATGGCTAGACCGCGGGGTGAAGACCCGCAGGGTTCGACGGAAGGAGCCCGCTCAGCGGGAGACTAGAGATGGGACACGCGAAGCGTGGGTCCGAAAGTCTTGAGCAACAGCTCAACCAATCCCAATCTCTCCGCCTCGCTTCGCCCGTTGGGCTACGCGCAGCTAGCAGCACCCCATAGAGCTGACGATGAGCATCCCAACAGATTGTTGTACCGCGAGGTCGGCAAAGCGTGGCCTGCGTAGCTTGCAAAGCGGAGCATGAGCAATCGTTCTGGACCCAGAGTTTAAAGCGAGGGGCATTATGAATCCCGTGTTTTCGCTCTTATCGGGCGGTACTTCGGTCAAGCCCCAATGAGCGGACGATCGGCTCGCGCCGCCGTAGCTCCAGCGTGAGGCGTGAGAGCGCCTGCTACCCAATCCAGCGAACAAAACTAAACTCTCTCATTTTTTTGACCTTTCAAAAATTTCGTTTAGGATCTTTACCCAGACTCGTTAAGTCAGTAACTAAAACCCTGATAATTCATCTAATAATTGAGACAAATGGATAAAAAACACCTTTTAACTCTAGGATTGGGTCTAGTCTTCGCTTTGGCTGGCTGCCAAAACAAGGATGCGGAGCTGGCCCGTATAGCGGAACTGGAAGAAGCGATTGAGGCCAAGGAGAAAGCTCTAGCCGAGCAAGAACGCCAAGCTCAAGAGGAAGCCAAAAAGGCTTCGCTCGCCCTGGAGGCCCAGCGTTTGGCCGAGGCGAAGGCAGCTAATGAAGCCGCCGAAAAGGAGGCGCGACTTCAAGAGCTAGCCCAAATCAAAGCTCGTGAAGACGCTGCTAAAAAGCAAGCGGAGACCGTGAGATCGGAGGCTGAGAAGGAAGCAGCTCGGCTCAAGGCAGAAAATGAAGCGATCACCCGAGAAGCGACCCGCATCAAAACAATCCGCGAACGAGAAGCAGCAGAAGCTGCCGAGAAACTTCGAGCCGCCCAACTGGCCGTCGAGGAAGCCAAAGCTCAAGGACGCGAGGACGTGGCCGCAGCCCGGGAGCGAGCTCGACTGGCCGCCATCGAGGAGATGGAAGCCCGAGCCGCTGCTCGCGGTAAAATGGCCATGACCGAAGTGGTTTCCAAAGAACGGAGATCCAGCGGAGGGAGCGCCTACTCTCCCGTATTTTCCCCCAAGACCGACACGAATCGCCTTTCTCCGTCTTACTTGCTCAAAGATTGATCGGAAGCCAGTTAGTTGCACAAAGACGGCCACTGGCGATTTTTGGCGGGGCGGGTCGAGACGACAGGTCTCGCGGTAGCTGAGCGAAGGCGGGTCCTCCCTACCTTCGAGAATGGTCGGCGTCTGACTTTATAGATCTTTAAGTCGAACCGGCGTTTGAGGACGCCGGTTTTTTTGCGACCCAAAAGCGGCAGTCTTCGGAAAACTCAAGTACTTCTTGAGGCTCCCTTCCAATTTCGCTCCTCATCCGACAATCGGCGACCCGGAAGCCAACTGCCTGAAGTTCTTCCTCCACCCGAGAGCGAGTTGGCACGTGCATGAATGTCGTCCCATGCTCTGTTTCGAAAAGCCGATCCCCTTCGTCAATGAGCGAGGGATTCCTCGCTAAATCGTGCTCGAAATTTTCTTTATCGCTAAAAACCATCCGATAAAGAGAGTCCTCTCGATCCAAAGTCGTAAAAATAAAGACTCCTCCGCAAGCCAACACCCTGAAAATCTCATTCAATGCCCGTCGGCGCGCTTCCAAGCCAGGAATTTGCATCAAGCCATTGAATCCAAAAACGACCACGTCAAAGGCTTCTTCTTGAAAACTCAATTGGGTCGCATCCTCAACGCGAAAGGGTATATCCGCCCCGAGAAACGCCGCGATCGACCGCGATTCCGACACCATTTCCGGGGAGATATCTGCCCCGGTAACGTTTTCAAAACCCATTTTCCACAGGCCGATGGCAATTCGGCCCGCCCCACAGCCAAGGTCCAAGACCCGATCGCTACTCTCGATCCTCTCCTCGAATACGGTTCTCTCCGAATTCCACAATCCCACATTCGCCACTGCCCGAACGTAATGCTCGACCGTCCTTCTGTCGTTGAAATATCCGCGAACAGCCTCTATATCCACAGGCTCGCGGCGAATAGCCGATCTACGGTTCATTTTTTTCACAAAAAGATTGATTCGCTCAGAAGATCCAATCTTATTACGCGGTTTTATTTCCGATGAAAGCGACAATCCAAACCCAGGGCAAGCAGTACACGGTAACCGAGGGCGATGTTCTCATCCTCAATCGTTATCCTGAGACCGACGCCGGCTCGAAAATCGAAATCAACGAAGTGCTCACCCTCGGGGAAGGTAAGGAATTCAAAATGGGTTCGCCCTTTGTCGACGGCGCCAAAGTGTCCGCCACCATACTTGAGAACAAGCGTGGGAGAAAAGTGGTCATCTTCAAAAAGAAGAAGCGCAAGGGCTATCACCGACGCCGAGGACATCGCCAAGAGCTTTCCGTTATCAAGATCGACTCCATCGACTCATAATCATTTATTTTAGAGGATACCTGATATGGCCCATAAGAAAGGACAAGGAACCAGTAAGAACGGACGCGACAGCTCAGCCCAGCGTCTCGGCGTCAAGAAGTTCGGCGGACAGCGCGTGATCGCCGGCAACATTATCATTCGCCAAAGAGGTACCCGTTTTCACCCGGGAACCAACGTGGGCATGGGGCGAGACCATACCTTGTTCGCTCTGACGGATGGCGTGGTAAAATTCGATAAGGAGCGCCGCAAGGTGGCCGTCGAAGCCTAGCCCATCCGAAACTTGATTTTTTAGGCCCCGCCTCCCCTTTGGAGGTGGGGCTTTTTGCGTCTGCTCGGCCGAAGTCCCCTTTTCTCGCAGCAACTGCGGCTAAACCCAAAGGACTTCCTTGGCGATATGCGGAAAAGCGCAGCGACGACGAGGTGGAAGACAAACGGCTGCAGGAACTTCTGAAACAAAAAGCCCTTATCGAAGGGCATCTGCAATGGATCGAATCGGAAATCGCTGCACTGCAACCATCCGCATCGTCCTTTAAATCCACCCATGTGGCCAGCAATTGGCTAGAGAGCCTCGAAACCCAAACGCCTGCTGTTCGCGTGGCGCCGACAAACCCTTCTCCCAAGCCTAGCGACGAACCCGATCCCAAGGCAGCCATTCCCGATATCTATGACGAACTCGGACCTGACACCCGTGATTCCGTCAATGATGCCCGACGCGGTTGTATTATGATCTTCGCCGGAGCTTTCTTAGCCCTCGGGCTCCTCTCGCTCTGGGTCTGGTACAAGTACTAGGGCCTACCTAGCGGGCAACTTTGCATACGTAGCCCGATTGCCTGGCGTAGTAAGCTCGCTTGCGAGCGATTGATTCACTCGAATGGGCCACCTTTGGTTCGCCCGCAAGCGAGCTTCCTACAATGAAAACAATGCAGGCTGACGCCTATGAGCGCCAGCCAAGCAGGCGCCTGGTGAAGAGGCCCGGGGCAAGCTAAAAGGCATTTAGGTAGCGGGCGATCTCACACCTACGCCGAAGCTACGGCGGCGCAAGCCGAGCTTGCCCCTTTTAAATAAGCTTGGCTGAACGATCACATTGTTCAGTGGTCGCCCGGTGGCCTTAGTTAGCTACGAAGGTAATACAAATCCACTACCGCAGGGCGTGAGCATTGGCCATAGCGATGCCGCTGAGCATACTTCCCACGATGCCCAGAAAGCCCTGATCCGTTCCGCAGATAAAGAGATTGGATACCGGGGTCACTCCAGTCCGATACTTTTTGGCTGAACCATAAATAGCTCCTCGCATCCGCCACGCGTAACGCTCAACAGTTGTCGGCGTAAACATATCAAAGGCTATGCATTCCTTCGCATAGTCTATCCTTGCTTCGGGCATGAAGGTTTTCGCCGCCTCCCATATTTTCGGGCGCCATGATTCTTTTTCCGCTCGATATTTGTCTTCTGGATACGATCTCCATAGATCGTAATTGGCCAAGCAGGTAACGCGGGCGATCCCTTCCGAAAAAGCATTATCATCAGGATAATCGAAGCCCTCCGGTAGACAGATCACCCCGCTGTTCAAGTCAACCGCTTCATTCGGCGATCGGTATCGAAACCGTTCTCCGCCATTGAAAAAGATAATCGCCTCTTCTCCCCAGCCAAATGACTTCATAGGCTTTGCAAAGGTGGAAATCGTCTCGGTGAATGACAGCTTGCCCGGCTCCCCATCGCTATCCTCAAGCCATTTCTCGCTACAAAGGGCATTCGTCTCGGGCAAACCTGCGGAGGACAGGACTATGTTGGCCTGAACTTCCTCTCCACTGTCCAGGATCAATCGCTCCACCCGATCATCGATAACTTCCATCTTCGCGACACCTGTATTCATTTTTCTCAGGCCACCCACTTCGCGATAGCGCTTGAGCAGCAATCTGATGATCCCGCGAATTCCGTCAAATGGCCTAGCGAAGCCTTCGAGAAAGATGGACTTGAACATGACGACGAACTGCCCGAAATCCATATCGTTCTCCGTCGAGCTGCCATAGTACATGAGCGGGCAGAAAATCATGTCTTCTAAAAGCGGATCCGTAATCCGAGCTTGGACGCGAGCTCGAGCCGATTCATAAGGATAGTCTATTCGCGAGTCATCGAAACCCTCGACGTCCCGGACCAGCTTTCTAAACCCGTCGATCTGGTCGGGAAACTCGCGACCGACTTCCGATTCCAGCAAGCTAAATTCGTTGCTGAACTTGAGGTCCTTCTCCCCAAAAGCAATACGGGATCCTTTCTGCTCGCTCAGATTGAGGTCCTCTCGCCGGATCCTTAATTGACGGAGTATGCGATTCAAGGGAGCGGCCTTGACGCCCGGCTTGACGAAGTTGGTCATCGCATGCAGGCCGACATCGTACTTCCGGCCGTCGATCGCGTAAAAGCTATTCAATCCGCCCGGAGCGTAGTGACGCTCGAAAATGCAGACTTTCTTCCCGAAATGAGCCAAGCGGATCCCTGCGGCGATGCCCGACATTCCCGCTCCAATTATAGCCACATCGTATTTCTCCATCTTCGTATGCGATTTATAATTACATAAAAATGGCCCGACATTCAAGTCGGGCCCGTAAATTCATTCGATAGCGTTTGCCTTAGACCAATGCGTTGAACTTCGGAGTCAGATACTCGGCACAGCTATCCAGCGAAACCAGTTCGCCGTACTCGGATTCCGGCACTTCGATCCCGTGCTTCTTGCGGAGCTCCATAACGATATCGAGGAAGTCCATCGAATCGAGATCCAGTTGCTCCCGCAAGGCCACATCGGGCTTAACATCGCTCAGTTCCTCGTCGGGAGCGATTTCCGCAATGATGTCGAGAACCACTTGTTTGCATTCGTCTTTACTCATAAAAATGTGTCCGTTACTGGTCTGAAAAGCGTCTGACAATGAGCGCTGAATTAATTCCGAGCATACCAAAGGAGTTATTCAGAATGGCGTCAACTCGTTTTGCCTGGGTGGGCTGGTTCAGAACAAGATTAGGAATTGCGCACTTCGGATCGAGCTCATCGACATTGATAGACGGATGGACCATCCGATCGTCGAATGAGGGCAAATTACCCGCTAGCTCCAAGGCTCCCGCCGCTCCCATGGCATGTCCGATAAACCCCTTGGTATTATTGACATAGGTATCGGGGCAATCCTCGAAAACTTGAGCAATGGCCTGGCATTCCTGGATATCCCCCATCGGGGTGGCGGTGGCGTGGGTATTGACAATATGGATGTCCTGGGGAACCATCCCTGCCTTCTTCAGGGCGGCTCGCATGCATTGCGTCTGCCGCTCCGGGTTGGGAAGCACGTAATCCGTGGCATCCGAATTAACGTGGTAGCCAACGATTTCCCCGTAAATCTTCGCACCTCTGGCCAAAGCGTCCTCCAGCCGCTCAAGCGTGAAAAGAGCTCCGCCTTCGCTGACAACAATGCCATTTCTGGCCGCGTCGAAAGGACGGGACGCCTTGTTCGGGTCTTCATGCTCAGCTAAGGCCCCTTGGCTCTTGAATCCCGCGAAAATCCCGAATGTGTGGATGCTTTCGGAGACACCTCCGGCGATAGCGAAATCGACCTCCCCCAGCTGCAGCATTTGCACTGCGTGGACTAGACCCAGGTTTCCCGCGGCGCAGGCGGCTCCAATTGTATAGGCCGGACCGGTCACTTTCAGATTGAGCGATGCCTCCCCCGCCGGGTTGTTAGCTACCGTTCTCGGATTGTGGTGATGAGTCCAAAACTTGGTATCGTAGTCGAACTGAGAGATATTGTGGATTTCGTTCTCAGTCTCCACGTTCCCGTGTTCTGTAATCCCCACATAAATACCGATTCGATCCTTACGCATCGATTCGAAATCAGCCTTACTGTCGGCCAGGGCCTCGTGCGCGCAATAAATCGAGACGCTTCCTGCCCGAGTTCCTACCCTAACCTCTTTGCGTTTCTGATAGCGAAGGGGGTCGAAATCGCAGATGCCTGCGAGCACTTCACCCATGTAGCGAATCTCCTTGCGGCTTATGCCCGCAACTCCATTGAGAAGATTTTCCCGGTATTCCGAGAGGCTATTCCCATTGGGAGCGGTAAGGCCTACGCCCGTTATAACGACTCTGCTAACATCCATTTCTTGCCACGAAAGATTTTGCTATCTGGTGAAGAATGCTCTTTGCGTAGCTAAAAAGTCCTTTCGATCAACAATAATCCAGCCTCATGAAAATACTTGTCGTCGGCGGAGCCGGATACATTGGCAGCCATTGCGTGCGCCAAATCATCGCAGCGGGCCACGAACCCGTAATCGTAGATAATTTCTGCTACGGACATCGCGACGCCATTCCTCCTACGGTGAAGACCTATGAGGGAGACATGGGAAATCGCCCGTTCATGGAGCAAATCCTCACTGAGGAAGCCATAGACGTGGTCATGCACTTCGCCGCCTTCGCCTACGTCGGAGAATCGGTGGCCGACCCTCTCAAGTACTACGACAACAACGTGGCGAAAACCGTCCATTTGCTCGAGGCCATGCAGGCTACGGCGGTAAAGAAGTTCATTTTCAGCTCCTCGTGCACCATATTCGGAGACACTGACGAGATGCCGCTACGCGAGGATAGGCCACGCAATGCCTTCAGCCCCTACGGACAGACGAAACAGGATGTCGAGGTCATGCTGGGCTATTGCTCCAAAGCATACGGACTTTCCTACGCCTGCTTCCGGTACTTCAACGCGTCCGGCGCCGATCCTCAGGGCGACATTGGCGAGGACCACGATCCGGAAACGCACTTGATCCCTCTTGCCATTCAAGCCGCCGTGGGCCAGCGGGATAAACTCACCATCTTCGGAACCGACTATCCAACGCCAGACGGAACCTGCCTGCGGGACTACGTTCACGTCAACGATCTGAGCCGGGCCCACATCGCTTCTTTCGAAAAGCTGAGAAATCCCGGAACCGAACTTCACTACAACCTAGGGACCGGCACACCAGCCAGCGTTCTGGAAGTCATCAAGGTAGTCGAGGAGGTTGGCGGCCTTCCGGTCCCCCACGATTTAGGCCCCCGCCGGGACGGAGACGTCCCCGCAGCCTACGCCTGTCCTGAGAAAGCGATTTCGGAACTAGATTGGAAAATCGAGTTTCCCGATATTCGCTCAATCGTCGAAACGGCCTGGAAATGGCACAAATCGCATCCCAACGGGTTTAAACAGTAAAGATCCCCGGTAAAACCGCCGCCGCTTTCCATTCCGACCTAGGTGAGATCTTTTACGTAGCAAGCGATATTTTACTGGACGAGCGGTTTAATTCCCCTCAACAGTGACCGTTTGGAATTTTACAAGCAGCTCACCCATGCCTCCCACACCTGCTGCTAAAGACAAACCCCCGGAGCCACTTTCACACTCAATGAGCGTCATTGTAATCGAGGACCAAATTCTCGTTCGAGAATTAATTGTCAACGTATTGAAAAACGACTTTGGCCTCAGTGTCTTGGGCGAATACGAAGATGGGGAATCTGGTCTCGAAGCCTGCATAGAGCAACAACCAGACCTCGTTGTGCTGGATGTTAAAATCAAGAAGCTTGGCGGCCTAACCGTATTTAATCGGCTCAAGGACCGAGCACCCGACCTGAAAGTCATTCTCCTTTCCGCCCACTTCACACCCGAAATCGTCAAAAACACGGTCGAGCGCGGGGTGAACGGCTTAGTCACCAAGGATAGTTCGGTCGAGAGCCTAAAGGACGCTATTGGCCAAATCCTCAAAGGGGCTGTCTATTACTCCCCAGAGGCTTATAAGCTGTTACGCCAGCCGATAAACAATCGGGAATACAACGACAGCTTGAGAATGCTGACTCCCAGGGAAACCGACGTCCTGCAAATGGTCGGCGAGGGATACAGCTCCAAGGAAATCGCCCAGGCTTTCGGACTTAGCGTCCGCACGATCGATGCCCATCGGTCGAACATCATGCGCAAGCTGAAACTGCGCGGAGCTACGGACATGACCCGTCTTGCGGTAAAGCTAAAACTGGTCAGCCAAGACTAACCGTTTTTCGAGAGCCTTCTCCAAGTAGTATCGAATCCCCTGGATATATCCCAGAGTAGCGAGCGATCTCACGCCTGCGCCTAACATCTACGGCACCGCAAACCGAGCGCCTACAAATATCTCCGAGCTTCGGAGTCGTATCGACCATACTCAGCTTCGATCCGATCAGGCAAGTCCAACAACTGCCCTAAATCTCCGTCCTCACGGCACACGCTGACAGCGAACGCGGCAAGCTCGTGAACGCGCTTCGCCCCCATGGCTGCCGAGGATCCCTTCAATTTGTGAAACAAATCATGAATTTCCGATCGATCTCCATCGGGCAGCAAGCCTCTGAGCTCGCCGGCCAGTTCAGTTCCCTCTGCGATAAAGATTCCATGCAGGCGCTGAAATAACGACCCTTCATCTACAGGCTGCGCAAGCAACTCGCCTACTTGAGACGCGTCAAGCGTCTCCACATTGGACAAATCGGGGGATGGCATACAAGTTTGGCTAAAATTTTTGTCGGGCTTCCAGGGCGCTTTTGAGCGTTACGGAGTCGGCATAGAGAACCGATCCGCCGCTTGGCAACCCAAAACCGATGCGGGAAACCGCCACCTCAAAGGAATCCAAAAGGTCTATTAAGTAGTGGCAGGTGGCTTCCCCTTCAATGTCATTGGGCAGGGCTAGAATCAGTTCCTTCGCATCGCCAGAGCGCGCACGGCCGATAAGAGATTCGATGTTGAGATCTTCAGGCCCCACGCCGTTTATTGGCGACAGTTTTCCGTGGAGCACATGATAGGCTCCCGAGTAGGCCCCCGATTTCTCTAGAGACATCAAATCGCTGACATGCTCCACTACGCAAACCTGTCCATTTTCAGTTCGGCGGCTGTCTGAACAAATACCGCACTCACCATCCTCGCTAAGATTGCCGCAGCGCGGGCAGCTACCGACCTTTTCCTTTGCCATTTTCAAGGCATCAATTAGGGCCTGACAGCTCTCTGGCCTTTCCTGAAGCAGATGAATAGCCATCCGCTCCGCTGATCGATAGCCAACACCTGGAAGCTTTTTTAGCTGCTTTTGCAGAGCATCAAAGGCGGGGGTCATTATCAATGGCAGTCGCTTCTGGCCGGGTGATTACATCAATCCAGGAATGGCCATGCCTTCCGTAGCCTTGCCCATTTCCTCCTCATGGACCGCTTTCGCTTTCGCGCTGGCTTCCTTGACAGCCTCGAGAATCGTCTCCTCTACTAGGGACGATTCCTCCTGCAACAACTCTGGATCCAGAGAAAGCGATCTGAATTCACCTGATGCTGTGATGGTTACCGAGACCGCCCCGCCTCCGCTAGAAATTTCTAGTTCCTTTTCAGCGAGTTCGCTTTGCAACGACTCGATTTTCTTTTGCATCTTCTGCGCCTGCTTGAGCAGCTTTCCAACTCCGGCCATACTAATTTATTCCAAATCTAGTTAGTGGTTTTACTGGTGAGCAGACGCTCCGCATCGAGGCGTCTGATAAGGATATCAGCTTCTGTCGCTACCGCTCCAGGTCAACTCGAAAGCAACGACCGCATGCCTGAGAGTCCGTCCGGAAATTGGGGCGCCCATCCGAAAGCTTCCCGAAATCGTCCATTCGAGATACGACGGTTGGCAGGACGTTCGCCATCGGACCGCCTCGAGCTCCGGAAGCCGGTCGCGCCATCAGGATCGAATGCTACAGGCCCGACTCCCATTGCCGATGCTAGGCCGGAAACGAGCTCGGCTTTGAGCATTGGTTGATCATCAACGATATTGTAGACGCCTCGCTCGAAAGTTGGCCGGTTGAATAACGCCTGAATGGCGGAAACAATGTCTTCCAAACGAATCAGATTCAAATAATAGTCGCCATATCCAGGCAGGACGCCATCTGCCTCTCGAATTCGATTGGCCAAAAAAGAGCGTCCCGGCCCGTAAATCCCTCCAAGCCGCAATACCGCTTTGCTAGCGCTTGGCGGTCCGGCCAAGAACGCCTCTTCCGCTGCTAACATTATTTTCGCTCGCTCGCTGTGGGGCGAGGCATCGTCTTCGGGTACCCATTCGCCTTGAGAATCTGGATACACCGAAACGCTGCTAGTGTAGATGGCTAGACCTTTGAACCCCGACTTCTTCATCCAATCGGCATATGAGCGATTTCCATCGATATAAGACAACCGATAACCCTCCAACCCTCCGCCAGCCGAGCTCACGCAATTGACTGCCCAATCCACATTTCGCGCCCAATCATGCCACTCCCTATCTTGAATCGTTCCCTGGAATACGTCCACACCCTCATTACCCAACGCATCAGCCGTATCCGCATTACGCGTCAACGCAAGAATGCGATCGCCAGATGATTGCCGACTCGATGCCAACGCCTTGCCGACATAGCCGCACCCTAGTATTAAACCCGTCTTCACAAATCGTAGCTTACTCGATCATTCCGCTTGCCATGAAAGTCTCTGGAGGCCGATCTTCTACATCACAATGAAAAACGATCCGGATAAATCACCAAAACCGAAGCGAGCCCTCACGCTGGTGTTCGACGGGATCGAAGAAGTAGAAGCCCTGGCCCCGGTCTATATCCTGCGGCGAGCAGGGGTTGATACGACCATGGCAAGTCTGATGGAGTCGACACGGGTTACCGGAAGAAATGGC
>Ga0181593_10005710_pt1 | contig 11241 bp, 10 predicted proteins | sample 071ome_19_FD_133756 | JGI IMG/M metagenome (GOLD analysis project Ga0181593, IMG submission 133756) | Coastal salt marsh microbial communities from the Groves Creek Marsh, Skidaway Island, Georgia - 071413AT metaG (megahit assembly) | ecosystem: Environmental > Aquatic > Marine > Intertidal...
GGCTGAGAATATCTGGGCGACTTTTTTCTCCGGAATACCGATGCCGGTATCCTTGATCTGCAGCTTAAGATTGTAGCTGTTATCGGTGCTATCGTGCTCGCCGTACACCCGCAGGTCGATGCGACCCTCATGGGTGAATTTCAGCGCATTGCTCATCAGGTTGTTAAGAATCTGACGAATACGGGTCGGGTCACCTTGCCAGAACTGCGGCAGACTTTCGCTGTAGTAGAAGATCACCTGCAGACCTTTCTGGCGTGCTGTATTGGAGAATAACTGATAAACATCGTGACACAGCTGATGCAGGTCGAATGGGATGCTTTCTAATTCAAAATTGCCGGATTCAATTTTCGATAAATCCAGAATGTCGTTGATGATATTCAGCAACGCCTGAGATGAAGAGTGAATGATATCGACAAACTGATGTTGCTCTTCATCAATGGTTTGATCTAACAACAACTCGGTTGCGCCGAGAATGCCGTTCATTGGAGTACGAATTTCGTGGCTCATATTCGCCAGAAAAATACTCTTACTCTGGTTGGCCTGCTCGGCACTGCGCAGCGCTTCACGAATCTGAATATTGGCCGCTTTTAGGGCCTGATTGTTAGCCGTAGATTCTGTGATATCCAACCCCGTTAATAAAACTTCGTCTTCTTCGTCTTCGACAGCTGGCAATGCCGCGATACGCCAATCGACGCTGTACTCTTTGCCACTCTGCGCAACTAGTGGGAATTGAGTTTGAGTGGTATTTTGCTGATTCGGAGTGGTAGTGCGTATATATTCGCTGACTTTGGTATGGCTACTTTTAGGTACGATTAGCGCGATATTCTTGCCGATAATATTGCGCTCTTCCATATTTAGTATGGAAGATAGCTGTTTATTGGTGCTCTTAATATTACCGTTACGATCCGTGATGATCAGCAAGGTGTGCATGGTATTCAGATAGGTCTGCATGCAGTTTTTTTCGTGACGCAGCTCGATTTCCATATGATGACGTTTACTGATGTCATCCCCGGTCAGAATCAGCATGGTTTTGTCATGTTGATGAAGTGGCTTAGCGCGCATGGCCCAACGAGTTTCGTCACCATCTTGAGTTAGCAAAGTACACTCGAAATCAATCATGGTTTCACTATTGAGTACCTGACTCAGGTATTGAGCAACTTTCTCCCGCTCAGAGGGTTTGATCATCAAGCTGAAATTTTTTCGGTGTGGGCCAAATTCCTTCAGAAATGATTCATTACTTTCCTGAATCTGGAACGAGGGAGTCAGCTTCAGAAAAATACCCGTGGTATTGCGAAGACTGAGCCCTCGTTCTGTATGAACGAGGCCAAACAAAGTAGGGCGAAAACGTAATATCAGATACAGAAATAGGAATATGACAGTGAGCGAACTAGCGAATGCTAATAAAGAGAATTGATGTTGCTGGTAATATTGCTTGCGCCCCAGAGTCCAGTTGCGAGCGACAATCAAGGTTTGCTTGCCGATGGCGGCCGAATAATACAGCCATTCGTTGTTCTGATAAGTTCGCTGCAGCGGTGACTCTAAAGAGTTGATCAGACTGAGTAGTGTCTGTTCAGGAATATTCCCTTCTTCTTTCCACAAATAAACAAGGTCATCTTTATCATACCCTGCCAGAAAAAATTTCAGATTAGCGTTTTGATACTGGCGGTTAATTTCCGCTAGCCATGCTTTGTCGCGACTAGATTGGTCGTGAGTTAAAACACGTGATACCGCTTCCAGACGCTGTTGTTCAGATTCTTTAAATTGATTGAGGCTGGATAAATATAACCCTGCTGTAATCAGCAACATCAGCATCAATGCAAAAATAAAAACTGTGTTTAGTGCCTTGCCCATTGATTAAGTCCCTGTGGGGCTGCATAAGTAATTTTGGTTAGATTATCAGATTATAGTAGCCATGGAAGAATTATGGCATGAAGGCTGGCGGTTAATGTCATCGCCATGGCGGAATAGGCGGCGTATTCCTGTCCCAATTCGGCTGCACGGCTAGTGCCTACGGCGTGGGCACAAACTCCCAGCGCCATCCCTGTACTTTGAGGATCTGACATTTTGGTCAGTTTCAGCAGTGCCGGAATCATCATGGCACCTATGATGCCTGTGATCATAACGAAGGCTGCGGCTAATGCGGGGATGGCATTCATGTCTTCGGCCAAGGCAACGGCGACAGGGGTGGTGATAGATTTGGTGGCCATGGTGTTGCTGATGGCTTCAATACCGATCCAGTAGTCTGTCATCAGCACCGCACAGGCTACTGTGGTGGCACTGCCGATGGTTACTGCCAAAAAAATACGCAGTAGTTGGCGTTTCATAGTATGCAGATGCTGGTAAAGCGGAATTGCCAGCGCGACCACCACCGGCCCTAAGAAGAAACTGATCATATCGCCACTGAGGCGGTACTCTGCATACGATGTATCTGTTGCCAACAATGCTGCCGTGATCAGTATGAATCCTGTCATGACCGGAGGAGCGTAGGATGGCTGCCCCAGGCGTTGATACAGAGTCAGTCCACTCAAATAAGCTCCCACTGTGGCCATCAACCAAAAGCCGGGATAGTTAAAGACTTCAGTCATGGGTTTTCCCCATGCGCATAATCAGGGCGGTAACTAGTACACCGGGAATCAGGCTGATGGTCAGGATGATTAAAAGTTGCCAGCCGTATTCTGCCAGCAGCTCTTTCTGAGTAATCAGGCCAGCACTGACGGGAATAATAAATAACGGTAATAGCGGGGTTATTTGGGTTGCTGTGATTGCCAGACTTTTGGGAATGCGGCTTTTGATGGTGATAAATATCAAAAGCATGATCATACCGATGATTGATGCCGGTACAGGCAGGCCAGCGCTCAGGCGAATTAATTCACCGAGAGATAAAAATATCAGGAGATAAAAAAGACCTGTAAGCATAGAGACATGCCTATTTGATTGGTACGGAAGGAGAGACTTGAACTCTCACACCTTACGGCACCAGAACCTAAATCTGGCGTGTCTACCAATTCCACCACTTCCGCATAGGCCGCGCATATTACTGATGGACTCTTGGGTTGTCCAGCTTTTTATGCAAAAAGTTTCTGCCCGGCTTCAGCAGGTAAGGCCTGTTCTAGAAAAGTGGTGAATTCTCTGGTGTCCATTGGGGCGGCAAAATCATACCCCTGATAAGCATCCATGTGGGTATCGAAGCAAACTTGTGCCAATTCTGGTTGGTCAATACCCTCTGCTCTAACTTGTAACTGTAGGCTGTGGGCGAAATCTACAAAGGCCTGCAAAGAGCGGTTGTGGTCTAATGAAGTTAAGGCATTTAATAGAGGGCGTTCGATTTTTATGCCGGTCAGATTGAATCCTGCCAATGAATGTAATGAGGTGCTGCCCATGCCGAAATCATCCATGACTACGGCAACTCCAAGCTGCTGAATCTTTTGGAAAGCGTGCTGCAAATCCTGATTGTCGGCCATCATTAGGGATTCACTGACTTCTAGTGCCAGAGATGACGCTGGGATCTGGTATTCTCTGATGCAATCTTCCAATGCATCCAGCAGCTGCTGTGAGTGGAACTGGCAGTTGGAAATGTTCAGGGTTAATACTGCCTGCGGAGTTAGCAGGTTTTGCTGTTTCCATTGTTGCCACTGCTGACAGGCCTTGCGAATAATCCAGCTGCCAATAGGTATGATTAGCCCGGTTTGCTCTAACAGTGGGATAAAATCCTTAGGCGATACCATGCCCACTTTCGGGTGCAGCCAGCGTAACAAGACTTCTGCTCCCATGATCTGACCGTTTTGAGCAGAGGCGATGGGTTGGAAATACAGCTGTAATTGGTCGTGCTCCAAGGCGTGTTTCAGACCTTCCTGTAATACCAGCTTATATCTAGCCTGCGCACTTAATTCCGCGGTACAGAATTCGAAGGTATTACGGCCCTGATTTTTAGCTCGGTATAATGCCAGATCGGCCTTCTCTAATAATTGGTTAGCATCGTCTTCCTCGGAGGTAATGGCGATGCCGATACTGCCACCGATATTGAATTCATGTTGTTGCCAGATGCAAGGCTGCTGTAACTTTTCCAGCAAATGTTCAGCAATGCCTGCGGCATCTCGGTGATCTTTTAGATCTTCAATGACGATAACGAATTCGTCTCCGCCCAGCCGCGCTACAGTATCGATTTCACGCACTGTGTCTTTCATGCGAGCGCTGGCTTCTATTAAAACTGCATCCCCCGCTGCATGGCCCCAGGTATCGTTAATTTTTTTGAAATGATCCAGATCGATATACATCACCGCCAGCTGACGCTTAAAGCGTTTGCTGCGGGCCAGTGCCATGCGTAAGCGATCCATTAATAACTGACGATTAGCTAAGCCGGTTAATGAATCGTAGCGGGCCTTCTGGCGCATCGCTTTGTGGCTGCTGGTACGTTGAGTGACGTCACGGCAGGTTAATAAAAATCTCTCCCCAGGCATCTGGCGGGCACAGACTTCCAGATAACGTTGGCGGCCATTCAGATTCTGAGCTTCCAATACCTGACCACAGCAGGGCTGGTTTTGGACGCATAAGCGTTGTAAGTGGCGGCGAATCGGGTAGGTGGGTTTATCGAGCAGTTCTGGGAAGATCGAGCTGATATCTGTATTCAACCAATCACTTTCGTTACCGGCTAGGCATTGCGTTAAGGCTTCGTTGGCTGCCAGAACCTTGCCTTGTCTGTCGACTAATAACTGGCCTTCAGTGGTCTGGCTGTTTAATGCGACTGGCAGACCATTATTGTTCAAGCCTAGGTGATTCAATAACCATTGTGCACCGTTAGAGCGAGGTAGCTGCATCACTTCATGTGGATTGGGGTCGTCGGTAAACAGGATGATGCGTTTGCCATAATCAGCGATGTCCGGTGTGCGGTCAGCGCTATCGATCAGAAACAGGGTGTTTTCCGTGATGGAACGAGATGTATGCGGGTGCCGGCAATTTAAAACATTGGCCCCGTTGAGTTTGGCTTCTAACTGCTGAGCCCAGTTCTCATCTTCACTGATGATGACACAATCCATATTTTTGGCTTTTTATAAGTTAGATGGTGATTAAAGACTAGACATAGTTGAAAAACTTGCCAGTTATTGCGGGATTTATAACTTGTCAGTTGTAAAAGTGGCGTATCTGGTCTGGAAGAAATACGACGATGTTCGCATATGCTGGAATTCATCCTGCTAGAGGTCGTGCTGGGAAAATTTATTCTGCCGATCAAAACAAGGTATGCTGCACGTTTTAATCAGCAGTGGAATAAAAGGATCTGATTCAATGGAAGCTCACACGGAACGCCAATCTGGGGTGTTATTGTCGCTGGCTGCTTTTGTGGTAGTAGTTGCGGGTATTAAAGCATCGGTGGAGATCGTTGTGCCCATGCTGTTGTCGATATTCATTGCTGTTCTGTGTTCGCCGTTGATGTTATGGCTGCGTAACCGTAAGGTGCCCGTGTCGATTTCTGTGTTCGCGGTGGTATTTCTGTTCATCTTAATGGCATTGACTCTGGGTACTGTGATTGCGGGCAGTCTGCAGGCGTTTTATGGGGATTTACCTGCATACGAAAGCAAATTGCGAGTGCAGGCCAATGAATTGATTGTTTGGCTGCAGGGGTTAGGTGTTGAAGTACAGCAGGATGTGATCAGCCAGTATTTCGATCCGGGGGCGGCGATGAAAATGGTGGCGAAAGTATTCTCTGGTTTGGGCAATGTATTAACCAATACTTTCCTGATTCTGTTCACTGTGATTTTTATTTTGTTAGAAGCCTCAGGTCTGCCGGAAAAAGTGAAGCGTGCTTTTGGGGATAAAACTTCTGCGCTGGACCATTTTCAATCTTTCAGTGGTTCGGTGCAGCAATATCTGACCATTAAAACTTTGGTCAGTATCGGTACTGGTACTGTGGCTGGTATCTGGCTGGCCATTCTTGGCGTGGACTACGCGATTTTATGGGCCCTGATCGCCTTCCTGTTCAATTACATTCCCAATATAGGTTCCATCATTGCCGCGATTCCCGCCATGCTGGTGGCGCTGATTCAGTTGGGTCCTGGTTCTATGGCTCTGGTTGGCATCGGTTATGTGGTGATCAATACAGTATTCGGTAATGTGGTAGAGCCTAAATTTATGGGACGTTCATTGGGGTTGTCCACATTAGTTGTCTTTGTGTCGTTGATTTTCTGGGGCTGGGTATTAGGTCCAGTAGGTATGTTGTTATCGATTCCGCTGACCATGGTGGTGAAGATCGCTTTAGAAACGAGTGAGCGCCATAAAAGATTGGCGGTTTTTCTGGATCATTGACAATTGTGCCGCTTGGTTTTTAGGCTGGGGTCAATGTCAGTTAAGACATAGGCTTGAATACTTTGGCCCCTGATTGAAATAAAAATAAGGAAAAATCATGCGTAAATTAATTTTAACTGCTCTGGCTGCGGGCCTGATCTCTGGTTGTTCTGGTATGCGTACTACCGACGATACCTTTATGACTCATGCGGAAAACTTCAATATTCTGTTTTTCCAGATTCCGGGTGGCGATACTCAGGAACGTGCTATGGCCATGGTTCCTCCGGGTGGCAAAGTGGAAACTCTGATTTCTACTCCGACGGATACATCTTCTGCGATTGGTTTTTTTAGTCGTTTATTAGGTGTGGATTACACCACTGTTAATGGCACCATTGAAAAGTAATTAATGGTTTAAGAAGGCTGGACGCTGTTTCAGCTTTCTTCACCCTTCGTAAGGAAGGGTAAAAAGAGCTTACGCCTGATTCATAGTGGCATTACACTTCTGCGTAGAGGTGATGTTATGTATCAGATTTTATTGATCGATGATGATTATGAATTGGGCGAGCTGTTGCAGGAATACCTGTCCATGGAAGGGTTTGGCCTGACGGTTCGCCATGATGGTGAAGCCGGATTAGAGGCTGCGCTGACGGGAGAATATGACCTCGTTCTGCTAGACGTTATGTTGCCGAAAATGAATGGCTTCGACGTACTGAAAAGTCTGCGCAAAGAATCCATGTTACCTGTCATTATGCTTACCGCTCGCGGCGAAAGTGTCGATCGTGTTTTGGGGCTGGAGCATGGTGCCGATGATTACATCCCTAAGCCTTATCACCACCACGAGTTAGTGGCTCGTATCAAAGCTTTATTTCGCCGTATCGAAGCTGGTCAACCCAAACCACAAACTAACAGCTGGCTAGAAGTGGACGATATTCGTTTGCATAAAGCCACCCGCGTCGTCAAGGTGCTTGAACAGGAAGTCGATCTTACTGGCGCTGAGTTCGGGGTGTTATTAACCCTGCTGCAAAATGCTGGTGAAGTGGTTGATAAAGAAACCTTGTCTCAACAGGCTCTGGGGCGCCGTTTAAGTGCTTTTGATCGTAGTATCGATATGCACGTCAGTAATTTACGTAAGAAACTGGCTGAGCAGAGCGATGGCAAAAACTACATCAAAACCGTGCGTGGTCGCGGTTATATTCTGATTAAAGACTGAGTCCTATGCGCTGGCGCAATTCCCTGTTTCTGAAAATTTTCCTGTGGTTCTGGATTGTTGTGTTCGTTTGCATGTTTGTGGCGACCATGTCTTTTCAGTGGCTACAGGATGATTATCATCGCCCGTTGCAGATTCGGGAGCAGCATGTGCTGCAGCGCATTGTCAAAAACAAGCAGCCGCTGAAGCTGAAAAAGCGTGGTTTGTGGCGAAAATTAAAACCGGGTTGGAATGTCATAACCTTCAAGGAGTCGGACCTCAATCGAATTCCTGATGATATCGCTGAATTCTATGAACACGCTTTGGAAATTCAGCATCCATTGTGGGGGCAGGAAGATGGCCTGATCATGATGGGGCCTTTGTTGCACAGGGATCAGATTTATATCGCCATCAGTCGCCACAACTGGAAGCATACGATTGATGAAGGAGAGCGTTGGTTAATTCCACTGTTGGTTGTGCTGATGGTTTCTCTGTTGTGTGCTTTATTGGCCTGGCATTTAACCAAGCCCATTCGTCGTTTGCAGAAGGCAACTAAACAGTTGGGTGAGGGGGATTTTGATACCTCTGATCTGCATGACAATCTGAAGCGCCGGGATGAATTGGGTGAGTTGTCGGTGGAATTTGTGGCTATGGCGGATTCTCTGCAACGATTGTTGCAGAGTCATCGCCAGTTATTGCGTGACGTCTCTCATGAGTTGCGCTCCCCTTTGACTCGCTTACAGATTGCTTTGGGCATCGCCCGCAAAAAAGACAGCGCAGACTTGTTAACCTCTGAACATGACAAAATCGAACGAGCGGCAAGTCAGGTGGAAGGTCTGATTAGTCAGATTCTGGATCTAGCTAAATTGCAGCATGGGGATGAGTTAGCGTTGCAGTCGCAGGATCTGAAGCAGGCGCTTTCTTTATGGGTGCAGGATGCCGAACTGGAGTTGGCGAATAAAAAACTGCAGGTGAACTGGCAAGTTCCAGCGGCTGGCGTTCAGTATGAATTCGATCATGTCTGGATGCAGCGTGCCTTCGATAATGTATTGCGCAACGCAATACGTTTCAGCCCGGAAGGTGGGATGCTGGATATTGCTTTGAAGCAGACCTCAGATGGCATTGAGTTCAGTTTATGTGATCAGGGGCCGGGTGTGCCCGAAGATAAGTTGGAAGAGATCTTTGAACCATTCACTCAGGTTGATTTGGCTAGAGATCATGCGGCGGGTGGTTATGGCATCGGCCTGGCGATGGTGCAGCGCATTATTCGCCTGCACGGTGGTTCTGTCGCTGCGGAAAATCGCCCACAGGGTGGTTTCTGTATGCGCTGGAGTATCCCAGTTCATCAGAAATAAGTCCGGAATCGTCCTTTAGTCATGGGGCGAAACAGGTCATTATTAGCTGCTAACTTGATTTCGCTCTTTCTTGTTGGTACTTTCGTACAAAATAAATAACAGATTCGGCCTGACCGGAGATTTCTGATGAACTTACGTTTGATAATTGGGGCTGTGGCAATTCTCACCAGCCTGTCGTCGTGGGCAATTGATCCTTTTACTAAAGAACTTTACGAATCCAGCTGCAAAATTTGTCACGCTGGTGGCGCTGGTGGTGCACCCAAGTCTTTTGATGTTGAAGATTGGGCGCCGCGTCTGGAAAAAGGCAATGACGTACTGCTGCAAAATGCAATTGCTGGCTTTAAAGGCATGCCACCACTAGGCATGTGCAGTGATTGTACCAAGGAAGATTTGGTCGACCTGATCGACTACATGGCAACGGAGCAAAAATAATGAGCCAGTTAGATGATATTAAATTAAGCCGTCGTAATGCGCTGAAATACGCGGGTGCAGGTGTTGTTGCTGGTTCTTCTCTGACAGCTTGTACCTCTCAGCCAGAGCAGGTTGTTGCTCCGGTTCCTGTGAATGGTGTGCTGCCGTGGTCAAACTGGTCTGGTAACCAGACTTGTCAGCCAGCAGAGCGTTCTCGTCCGCGTAATTTAGAGGGGCTGGTTAAGACCTTGAAAGAGACCACGGGTAAGATTCGTGCAGTAGGTGCAGGTCACAGTTTCAGTGGTTTGGTGCCAACGGATGAGACTTTGCTGTCCATGGCGCGTTTCCGTGGCATCTCCAATATCAATAAAGAAACCAAAGAAGTAACGGTTGGCGCTGGTACTCGTCTGGCTGCTATGGGTGATGAGCTTTGGGAAAATGATCTGGGTATGATCAATATGCCTGACATTAATACTCAGGCCCTAGCTGGTGCGATTGCGACCTCTACTCATGGTACTGGCCAGAAGTTTGGTTCGCTTTCAAGCTATGTAACCGGTCTGACTCTGGCCACTGCCAATGGCGATGTGATCAAATGCAGCAAGGATGAGAATAAAGACATCTTTGATGCAGCACGTTGTAACATCGGTGCTTTAGGTATCGTCACTGATATCACCATGCAAATGCGTGACACTTATTACCTGAAAGAACGCTCTGAAATGCTTCCTCTGGATGAAGCGTTTGAGAAGATGGAAGAGTTGCGTAAGCAGAAGGCTCACTTCGAAGCTTATGGTCTGCCGCACGCGAATCATATGTTGATAATTGAGTTTGAAGAGGTTTCCAAAGAAGTTTCCGATGCTAATCAGGCGGAAGCTGTAAGTGGTGATGCTTATGAGACTTTCAAAACTCTGGCTAATGTAATCGATACCGCCCCTTTCCTGCGTGGTCTGATCATGAATATCGCTCCACGTACTGTTGGTGTTGAAGAACGTTATGGTCCGTGGAATCAGATCTTCGGCAACGTGCGTGATATCCGTTTCAATGAGATGGAATACACGGTGCCTGCAGAAGACGGCTTAGCGTGTTTCCGCGAAGTATTGGAGACCATTAAGAAGAAAGACATTGATGTGATCTTCCCAATTGAATATCGCTACATCAAAGAAGACGATATCTGGCTAAGCCAGTTCTACGGTCGTCCGGGTGCAGCGATTTCTGTACATAACTTCCATGATAAGCCTTACATGCCGTACTTTGCTGAAATGGAAGCCATCTTCGATCGCTATCAGGGCCGTCCACACTGGGGCAAGCTGCATAACAAGACTGAAGCTGAATTTGCCAAGCTGTATCCACGCTGGGAAGACTTCAAACGCATTCGTGATCAGTTAGATCCGGATCGTCGCTTTATCAATAAGCATCTCGAAAAGATTTTTCCTGCTTAATTTGAGAGTTCAGAGTAGTTGAAGCCGGCCATGGGGTATCCACTTTTCGGAACCTCTTAAGGTCGGCTGAAAGTCGCTTCCACTTAATTCATCAAGCCGGGTCGGCGTGAATACATCCATGTAGCCTGTGGCGCTGATCCCTCAGCGCAAGCCCTTTTGATGAACAAAGTGAAATCTCCCTACAAACATATACTCAGATTCTAAAGTCAGAATCCAGCTCGGTGTTTGTAAGGTTTATACGGGGAATTATTCTGGAGGGCTTAGATGGCAGGACGCCATCCCTCAGTCCACATGGAAGTGCTTGTGGCGACCCGTAAGAATGAATCGCCGTATGAACCAATCCCCTATCTGTATTTTTGTGATTTTTAGTGACAAAGCTGGCTTTTTGCGCTGAATTTTGGTATCTAGTGTCCTCCTTTACGCAAGCTAAAACGTGCGGGTGATTTTTGCCGTGGCGTGTGCTGGATTTTCAGCCTCTGGTTTGTATTTGGCCTCCTTCAAATATTACGGAATTGGAACGCAAAATGTCTGAAGATATTAAGCAAGCTGCCCTCGATTACCACGAGTTTCCTAAGCC
>Ga0181593_10005718_pt1 | contig 11231 bp, 14 predicted proteins | sample 071ome_19_FD_133756 | JGI IMG/M metagenome (GOLD analysis project Ga0181593, IMG submission 133756) | Coastal salt marsh microbial communities from the Groves Creek Marsh, Skidaway Island, Georgia - 071413AT metaG (megahit assembly) | ecosystem: Environmental > Aquatic > Marine > Intertidal...
AGCAGAGCCATCTTAGAGGACTCCCCGGGCCTGTGGCCGCGCGTACTCGGAGGAGGAGATGACTATGAGTTGGCGTTTACGGTTGCAGAAGAGCGTTTGAACGAGGCACTAGACCTCGGGAGGAAAGAAAACGTGCCTGTCACACCGATTGGTCGCATTATTGGCGTGAATGGTGGTAAGGTCGGCGTGACGGTGCGGGGAGACGGCGGGGCGGAGGTTCAGGTGTCCACAGCCGGATACACGCACAGGTGACGTCTTCCAGACCACTCAAAGGTATACTGTGACGTGAAGCGCTTCATCGTAATTTTTATCGTGCTGATATTGGTTGGCGGCGGCGGTGCTGGCGGCCTCATCATGATGGGCGTGATTCCAAATCCTTTTAATCCCGACAGCCAAGGATTTTTTTCCGACGCGGATAAAGCGGCGGCGGAAATGGAAAATAAATTCAAACCACCGACGTCCGCGCCGCAGCTTGTGAAGATGACGGACATGATCATTCCTGTCATCGTCGACGGGAGACTTGTCAGAAAAGTTTATATCACCGTGCGGTTGGTGGTTGTTGAGGCGCAACACAGGACTCTCGTCGAGGAAACCCTGGCACAATATCAGAATATCCTTCTCAAAGAACTCATCCCTTACTTCCAAACGCACTTCAATAATCGTGATGTCATCGATCTTCTTGCGATTAAGCGGAAGATGGTCGCGGAAGCGCACAGAACTTATGGGGATTTGATCAGCGACGTGCTCCTCATCAACATATTCCAACAGGACGTGAACAGGTAACTGGCCACGCCGGTTCGCACATGCTGGATGTTATTATTTTTTCAGTACTGGCGGGCATTACAATGCTGCTCGGTGGAATTGCGGCGCGGACCATACATCTCCGCTCCCGGTGGCTTGATTCAGAATTTAAACATGGGGTCGTTGCATTCGGCGGCGGGGCTCTCATCTCCGCCGTTGCTTTGGTTTTGATACCCCAAGGATTGGAATGCGCGTCTCCGGCAAATGTCATTGCCTCTTTCATCGCTGGAGGTGTTGTCTTTTTCCTCGTTGATAGAACCATCCAGCGCAGCGGCCTTAAAATTGCGCAATTGCTCGCCATGATTCTGGATTACGTTCCGGAAAGTATCGCGCTAGGCGCTGTGCTTGCCGGTAAAAGCACCGAGGGACTGCTGCTTGCCCTGCTGATCGCTCTCCAGAATTTCCCTGAAGGATTCAATGCGTTCCGGGAAATAAAAGAGACGGGCCATTACCGCGCCAATACAATAATTGCGGTGTTTGGCGCCCTCGTTTTGTTGGGTCCAGCCGCAGCCGTAACCGGCTACGTGTTCTTATTCGATGACCCCGAAATTCTCGGCGGGCTCATGTGTTTCGCGTCTGCGGGCATCTTGTATCTCATGTTTCAGGATATCGCGCCGCTGGCACACTACCGTCGGCACTGGGGGCCACCCTTGGGAGCTGTCGCCGGGTTCCTTGCCGGACTGGTCGGGCAAATGGTGCTTGGGTCATAAGCACATAATTCTACTGTTTACGGCCCTTTTCTGGCCGGGAAGTGCTAATTTGTTGCTTCCAATTGTCCCTTCTGGCACTCTCCCGCCGCTCCTGAAGGGGAACGCGCGAGCCAGCTTATATCTCGTTGAAATTTATAGATAAAAACGGCCTGCGCGAAGGCTTAATAGCGTTCGTAACGAATCAACGACTCAATAACTCAATAACGGGGTAAAAATGACCTCTCTCGAAACTCTCGTGGTCGCCTGCGGTGTGCTGGCGGTCCTTTATGGCATCTACGGCGTCCGCCGCGTGCTGGGCATGGATGCGGGTAATGAGCGGATGCAAGAAATTGCAGCCGCGATCCAAGAAGGGGCGGCTGCGTATCTGAACCGCCAGTACACAACCATCGGCATCGTCGGCGTTGTCGTCGCCATCATTCTCGCGGGAACGCTAGGCATTAAAGTCGCCAGCGGGTTCGTGATCGGCGCGGTGCTCTCGGGCATTGCCGGATATGTCGGCATGAACGTTTCGGTGAGGGCGAACGTGCGCACTGCCGCAGCGGCCAAAGACGGCGGCCTCAAGAAAGCGCACGGTGTTGCGTTTCAGGCCGGTGCCATTACTGGCCTCCTGGTGGTCGGCTTGGGTCTGCTCGGCGTTGCGGTCTATTACATTATTCTCAAAGGTCTGCCCGATGCCGATCAGCGCGAAGTGATCGAGGGCCTTGTGGCGCTCAGCTTTGGCGCTTCATTGATTTCGATCTTTGCTCGTCTGGGCGGCGGCATTTTCACCAAGGGTGCGGACGTCGGCGCCGACTTGGTCGGTAAAGTCGAAGCCGGTATTCCCGAAGATGATCCCCGCAATCCCGCCGTGATTGCCGACAACGTCGGCGACAACGTCGGTGACTGCGCCGGCATGGCGGCGGACTTGTTTGAAACCTACGCCGTGACGATTGTTGCGACGATGTTGCTTGGCTCTATTTACTTCGCCGGCGATGTCAGCGTGTCCGCTATGCTCTATCCTTTGGTGCTCGGCGGCGTGTGTATTATCGCATCGGTGATCGGCACGTTCTTCTCCGGTATCGGAGCCAGCGGCAAGATCATGGCCGCGTTGTATCGCGGCTTTATCGTGACGGCCGTTCTGTCGGCGATTCTGATCGTGTTCATCACCAATCAGTGGTTCTCCGATGGGTTCATCACCAACGACGGCATCCTGATTTCATCCGGCAACCTCATCACGTGCGCCTTTGTCGGCCTTGTGGTGACGGGTCTGATCATCTGGATCACGGAGTACTACACGGGAACGGGCTTCCGTCCGGTGAAGTCGGTGGCGGCGGCCTCCACAACCGGCCACGGCACCAACATCATCCAAGGTCTGGCGATCTCCATGGAAGCGACCGCGCTGCCGGTGCTGGTGATCTCCGCGGGCATCATTGTTGCCCACATCGCTGCCGGATTGTTCGGCCTCGCGATTGCCGCAACAACGATGTTGGCTCTGGCGGGTATCGTCGTGGCGCTCGACGCCTACGGACCGGTCACGGACAATGCGGGCGGCATTGCCGAAATGGCGGAACTGCCCTCCGATGTGCGCACTGTGACAGACGCCTTGGACGCAGTGGGTAACACCACGAAAGCGGTGACCAAAGGTTACGCTATTGGTTCCGCCGGTCTTGCAGCTCTCGTGCTGTTTGCCGCGTACACGGAAGACCTGTCGCACTACTTCGGCAACCTCAACATCGAGTTCACGCTCGACAACCCGTACGTGGTGGTCGGTCTGTTCATCGGTGGTCTGCTGCCGTACCTGTTCGGGGCTCTGGGCATGCAAGCCGTGGGCCGTGCAGCCGGTGCGGTGGTGAACGAAGTGCGCCGCCAGTTCAAGGAAATCCCGGGCATCATGGAACGCAAGGCAAAGCCGGATTACGGCCGCGCCGTGGACATGCTGACCCGCGCAGCCATTAAGGAAATGATCGTACCGTCGCTTCTGCCGGTGCTGTCGCCGATTATCCTTTATGTGGTGATCAATCTGGTCGCGGGCCAAGGCCAAGCCTTCACGGCGGTCGGTGCAATGTTGCTGGGTACGATCGTGACCGGGTTGTTCGTTGCGCTGTCGATGACATCCGGCGGTGGCGCTTGGGACAATGCCAAGAAGTTCATCGAAGACGGCAATCATGGCGGCAAGGGCTCTGAAGCTCACGAAGCTGCCGTGACGGGTGATACCGTCGGTGACCCCTACAAGGACACCGCCGGCCCGGCCGTCAATCCGATGATCAAGATCACGAACATCGTTGCGTTGCTGTTGCTCGCGGTTCTTGCCGCTCACTAAGCAGCGTTCATTCGAATAACAAACGCCCCGGTTCCATCGAGCCGGGGCGTTTTGTTTTTAGGAATTTACAGATTTATTTTTTAGGGCTGGCTCGGCGTTCCAGGGCCACGGCGGTTGGATTGTGTGCCGAAGCGGCCGATGTTACCGATGAGCTGCTCTATCAGACTGTATTCACGTCCCTTGGTCGGTGTCGTCCGTTGAGAGACATCTATTTCCTGTCCGTCTTCCAAGGTCAGCACACGAGCGCTGGTGAGAATGCCGCGATCATCGAAATTGAGAACGTGAACGGTACGGTCGAGCTCGTGTACCGGATAGAACGCATATTGCGTGGTGTGTGCGCTGATATAGTACCAGGTCTCGTCGCCGAACACGCTGGTGGTCGACGGCGTGCCGAGAAGGGCCTGAACGTCTTGGCGGGTCTGTTCGCCCGGCGCGAGTTCGGCCAAGGATTCCGGCAATGGTTCATTACCCCGAAGATGCACGTCTTTGGCGCAGGCGGAGACGAAAAGAGCCGCGCCGACCAAAACGGCGGTCCGTGCAAGGAGGGATAAGTTCACCTTGGTGTTCATGACGAGCCGTATTATACCACGTTCAAGCCCTGTCCAAGCCCTTAGATGATGGAGCGGAACCCGCCGTATGAGTTTTGCCCAAATATTTCGCCGCACTACTTCCAGCACGGCTGCCGCCGAAGCGCTTTACGGAGCAATTGTGGCAAAGTCCCGGAGCCCCGAGTTTTATGTAACCAGAGGGGTGCCCGATACCGTTGATGGGCGATTCGACATGATCATTATTCACGCGATGCTGCTATTTCGTCGGTTGCGCGGCGGCGAGGCTGCGGAAAAAATAGGCCAGCAGGTTTTCGACTTCATGTTCCAGGATATGGACCGCTCGCTGCGGGAGATGGGCGTTGGCGACCTTAGTGTTTCGCGGCATATCAAGAAAATGGCGAAAGCGTTCTATGGTCGTGCGGAAATGTATGAAACAGGTTTGGACGGAGAGGACGCGGTTCTTAAAGAGGCTTTGGTAAACAATCTTTATCGCAAGCAGCCCCCCGACGATGATGTCTTGGTCAACATGGCGACATACATTCGGTCTATGGCAAGCCGTCTAGCGGGCCAGGAAATTTCTGATATTGTCGAAGGCCGTTTGGATTTGGCTTAACAGGGCAAAGTGAGAGCGCCCAAGGTGCCGAATGAGTTCGCGGAATATGGAAGAACCGGAATTTTCCTTTCCGGTTGAAATAGAAAACTTACCCCCATCCGGGCGAAGCTTTGAATTGACCGCGACTGAGGAACAGTGCGCGGCGGTTGCGGCACGTCTCAATTTGAAGGAGGTGAAGTCGCTTTCTGCCGAATTTGCGGCAAACGGGGCGGGGCGGGGATTTTATAGCGTATCGGGAAAGCTGAAAGCGGATTGCGTTCAGTCCTGCGTGGTCACGTTGGCGCCGGTTCCGGCGCAAATCAAGGAATCCGTCTCGACAATGTTTATGGAGTCCGCCCAGTCCGCCGTTTCGAAAAGGCGCGATCGGGGGGAGAAGGTGGTTTCCGTCGAGGAAGACGATCCGCCTGAGTTGGTTCGGGGTGGGCGAATCGACTTGGGTGAGCTGGCGGTCGAACATTTGGCGCTGGCACTTGATCCATATCCCAGGGCGCCTGGCGTGAGCTTTGGCAGCCAATCCTGGGGTTCAAAGAGCCCGGAGGAGCAGGGGCCGGAGAACAAGCCATTCGCGGCCTTGAAAAACCTTAAGAAAATCAAGCCCAATTAGGCGGCAATCCGCTTGCGCCGGGGGCTGATTTTCGTTATCTAGTCGCCCTTTCACGGGTCGCCGGGCGTAAAATGCGCCGAAAAGAGGGGCGGCCTTTACCACGAAAGTCGACGACAATGGCTGTACCTAAAAGGAAGACCTCCAAGTCGCGCCGTAATATGCGCCGTTCGCATCATGCGCTGACGGGGTCTGCGTATCAGGAATGCCCGAATTGCGGTGAGTTGAAGCGCCCGCACCATGTCTGCGCGTCTTGCGGTCATTATGACGACCGTGAAGTCGTTGCCGACGCAGAGGCTGTTGCTTAGCCGTCCCGTCCTTTAACCTAAGAACGTAAGCTGGCGTCCTTCGGCGCTCTGTGGGCGGACCGGTCTGCCCCGGCACAGGTGGCATCGCAGGATCGCGGTTCGGCTTAAACGGTCGGGGGGACCATTTTTGAACGTGCCATTCACCCTTTCATTGGACGCTATGGGCGGCGACCATGCCCCGGGCATCGTCATAAAAGGCGTTGCTGAAGCCCATGTCCGGTACCCGTTGGCACGGTTTCTGTTATTCGGGGATTCCAAAAAGATAAATCCGTTGATCGCGGCGCATCACGGCCTTGCCGCATGTTGCGAAGTCCGGCACACCGACGACGTCGTTACCGGTGATGCAAAACCCAGTCAGGTGATCCGCTCTGGCCGCAACACAAGTATGTGGCAAGCCATCGAGGCGGTGAAAAGGGGGGGAGCCAGCGGGGTGGTGTCCGCCGGCAACACCGGCGCCCTGATGGCGATGTCCAAAGTGATCATGCGGATGTTGCCGGGCATTGACCGGCCGGCGATCTGCTCTTTGTTTCCAACGCGGCGCGGCGAGACGGTGATGCTCGATCTTGGCGCGAACGCGCAATGCGAGCCACGTAACCTCGTGGAATTCGCCGTCATGGGGGAATGCTTTTCCCGCGCGATGCTTGGCCTTGATCGGCCGAGCGTCGGCCTATTGAACATCGGCACGGAAGATCTCAAGGGGACCGACCTTTTAAAGGAAGCGGCCCAAACCTTGCGTGAGTCTCACCTGGATATGGAGTTCGCCGGGTTTGTGGAAGGCGACGATATCGCTAAGGGCACTGTGGACGTTGTCGTGACCGCCGGATTCACAGGGAATGTCGCGCTTAAGACCGCCGAGGGCACTGCTAAATTGTTCTCCGAATTTCTGAAAGGGGCGATCAAGAGTTCACTGCTCGCTCAGTTCGGGATGATCTTCGCCAAGCCCGTACTTGCACAAGTCATGGCGCGATCCGATCCACGCCGCTATAACGGGGCCCTGTTTGTGGGACTGAATGGGGTGGTTGTGAAAAGTCACGGCGGTACGGATGCAATCGGTTTTGCCAATGCCATCGGTGTGGCGGTGGATATGATCTCGCGGGATCTCAATTCGAAGATCGGCGAACAGCTTGCGCATATCGCAGCCAAGAACTCAGAAACCAATGGACAGAGCCAAGTCGCCGCTTTGTCCAGCGCGGCGAGCTCCGGGACGCCATAATGCGCCGCTCCGTTATTCAAGGGGTTGGGGCCTATCTTCCCGAGAAGGTCCTAACCAACAAAGAACTCGCTCAAAAGGTTGATACATCCGACGATTGGATTGTCGAGCGCACGGGAATCCGCAAACGCCACGTGGCAGCGGAAGGCGAAAAAACCTCGGACCTCGCAATTGCCGCAGCAAAAAAAGCCCTGGCAGCCGCCGGCCGTGACGGCAGCGAGGTCGATCTTTTTGTCGTGGCCACAGCGACGCCCGATCAGACTTTTCCGGCGACCGCGGCCCGCCTGCAAAGCGCCTTGGGAAGGCCCGGTGTTCCGTCCTTCGACATTCAGGCGGTGTGCTCGGGCTTTGTTTATGGGCTGGCCGTTGTCGATAACTTTATCAAAGCCGGGCAGGCAAATTGCGCGGTGCTCGTTGGCGCGGAAACCTTCACGCGTATTTTGGATTGGGAAGACCGAACGACCTGCGTCTTGTTTGGCGACGGCGCCGGTGCTGTCGTTATTGGCGTGGAAGAGGGTAAGGGTGGTTCTACTGATCGCGGCATCCTATCGACGCATCTTCATTCCGACGGCCGTCAGCATGACATGCTGTACGGCGACGGCGGGCCAGGCACGACGCAAACCACGGGCCATGTGCGCATGAAAGGCAAAGAAGTTTTTCGTCACGCCGTGGTCAATCTCGCCGATACCGTAAAAGAAGCTCTTGAAGCCAACGGTCTGACAATCGACGATATAGATTGGCTGGTTCCTCACCAGGCCAATAAACGAATCCTCGACAGCACGGCCAATAAATTGGGCCTGGACCCTGCCAAGGTGATTGTGACAGTCGACCAGCACGCCAATACCTCCGCAGCGTCGATTCCGCTGGCCTTTGAGGCCGGGATTGCCGATGGCCGCATCAAACCCGGCGATTTGGTACTGATGGAGGCCATGGGCGGCGGATTTACCTGGGGCTCGGCGCTCGTCCGCCTGTAGGCCAACGAACCCGCCAAAAACAGCGGTTTTATCCCCTAAAGCCTTGGCAGGATTGGAAAACTGCATTGACGGGAAAAATCCTGCAGTCTAACCTCTTGTTATCACGCGGCTTCTAGGGGGAGCGCGACGTATGGGCGAAACGATAACAAGAGCGCAGCTGGCCGAAGCGATTTACCAAGAAGTTGGTTTGTCGCGGAATGAATCTGCCGATTTGCTGGAACTTGTGCTCAACGAAATCACGCAGTCGCTGCTAAAAAGCGAAACTGTGAAAATTTCCTCGTTCGGAAGTTTTTCCGTGCGCCAAAAGGGGCAACGTATTGGGCGTAACCCGAAGACCGGCGAAGAAGTTCCGATATTGCCGCGCAAGGTTTTGGTGTTCCGTCCGTCGCAGCTTCTAAAGGCACGTATCCGCGACGGTCATGCAGCCCGCTCGACGGCGCCGGCGCCAAACCCAAGTCCGCCCACACCCTAAGCGGTTGAAGAATGGCCGAAATGGACGAAAACGGCGCTGACGACAGCCGCCGCCGCCCGGCTAAATCCGACAGCGCCTTTCGCACCATCAGAGAGGTCGCCGAAGAGTTGGATGTGCCCCAGCACGTCCTGCGCTTTTGGGAGACCAAGTTCGCTCAGGTCCGGCCCCTAAAGCGGGGCGGAGGACGGCGCTATTACCGGCCCGAAGACATTGTGCTCCTCAAGCGCATTCGCTCGCTGCTTTACACGGACGGCCTGACGATTAAGGGCGTGCAGAAGCTTCTGCGCGAAGCGGGTGTGAAGGCGGTGACTTCGGAAGACGTGCCGACATCACCGGTGGAACAGGCCGTGGCCGCAAGTGCCAAGGGCTTATCACCGGAAGAGGCCACCAAGATCGTTGCCGAATTGACGGCTCTGCGGGACGATTTGCGCAGCTTGGCCCAGGGCGCCTGAACGCTGCAAATTCATCGTAAGACTTGGTTGTTTTGGCAAGATGCCGCGCTTATAGTGCGCCGCTTCCTGACCGGGGCCCCCCAATTCCAGCCTCGGTTTCAGGTTCGGTCGGGGCGTAGCGCAGCCCGGTAGCGCACTTGACTGGGGGTCAAGGGGTCGTGGGTTCAAATCCCGCCGCCCCGACCATTTTCCCTCTCTGCACAGTAAATACCACTGGCGCACGCATCTAAGATCACACCTTAGGTTAGACACATAATGTTCTGAAAAATCAGTCATTATTAAGCTCCGTTGTTGGATCGCTTCCCGCAATGGTTGAGGTTTGGTTACCGGGACAACGGAAACCCTTTATAAATCGTTAATGTATGTGGGTCGGGCAAGCTGAGGGGCTTGAGCCAGGGATATGAACGTACTTTTCGATTCAGTCACGCTGCAACCCGTGGCCGCGCCGCAAGCGCCGCCGCCGCGTCCGCAGGCGCCCATATCGCCGGTTGGCGAAGGCGACGCGCCCAAGCGTGATCCGCGCGAGCAGAACAAGGGTGGACGCCAACGCCACATCGATTTTCAGTCCTTTATCACGGCCTCGACTTTGGAAGGTCTTGGCCGCACGCTCGGCGGTGATCAAACGATTCAAGACGCGCCTGAGCGGCGCCCGCTGCGTGAAGCGAAATATCCCGACGCCGGTCCGAAGGTTTTATCCGGCGCGGAAGCGGCGAACTATTTCCGTACGGTGTCGGGTGAAAGCGAAGGGTTGGCCATTTCGCGCGAGTTTCAAACGGCGGCGTCCGCCTATGCCAAGAATTTCTTTGCCGTGCAGGGCACGTTCGCCCGCCCCGGAGAGTCGCTGGAACTCTCGGCCTAGAGCCGTATTTCGCTAATCAGGGTTGGACTGATCGAGCATGGCGCGTCCGGCGTCGGTGAGCTTGCACACCAGCCAATCGGGTTTCATTTGATTGGCGAACCAGGGCTCCGCCCATCCGCACTCCACGCATTTTTTGACGACTTGAGGATTTACTTTGCGGCCGTCCGCATCGAACAGGGGCAATTTGCCGCCCGGCTGAGTCAGCCCGCGTTCAAGCCACCTGCGCTGTGCAGGTGACGGCCGGGTGATATGTCTGTCACCACCGTCCATGAACGTCCCCATCGTGTTGGCATTTGCGCCTATTGATTGACCGGCAAAAGGCCGGAGCAGGCACTATGAATGCCAAGATGTGAATTTTTCATAAACCCCGAAGAACAGTGGTAAGTGTAGTGCAAGGCACCGCGTCTTCAAAGGAGAGACGTCCCATGACCGTATCGACCGCAACCCATTGTATGCTCTACATAACTGCCGGTTCCAAGGACGAAGCCAAGTCCATTGGCCTGGCTCTTGTCGAAGAAAAGCTCGCGGCGTGCGTGAATATCATGGACGGCGTGACTTCAATCTATCGCTGGAAGGGCGAGGTTGAAGAGGCACAGGAGGCCGTGCTGGTCGCCAAAACACGTTTCGATCTCGCCAACGCCGCCATCGAACGGGTGAAGGAACTGCACAGCAATGATGTACCGTGCGCCGTTGCCTACGAAATGACTCTCGGCCTGACAAAATACCTGGACTGGATCGACGAGGAGACAGAGCACACGCCGGTCACATAGTCGCAGGGTAGACAAGGTGGTTGCTTGGACTTTGCGCGCATAAACGATACACAGAAAGCCGTCATTCGTTTGGGGACTCGAACCGGCATGGACGCGATCGCCGCCCTTCCGACCGTACCATTTTCAATTGCCCTGGCATTCGGGCTCGGGTTTATCGCTAGGCTGATCAGCTTGCCGCCTCTGGCCGGGTTTCTGCTGGCCGGATTTATCCTCAGTTCCCTTGGCGTGGAGCCGGACCCCGCTATTCATGAGATTGCCGATGCGGGCGTGATCCTGCTGCTGTTCACCATCGGGCTCAAACTCAAGGTAAGTACCTTCAAACGCCCGGAGATTTGGGCGGGAACAACTATTCATACCTTGGCCGTAACGGCGGCTCTGACCGGTGTGCTCATGCTGCTGGCCAATCAAGGCGTCGGACTATTCGCCGAGTTGAATTTAACTGGCGCATTGATGCTGGCATTTGCGTTGAGTTTTTCCAGCACCGTGTTTTCCATGAAAGTCTTGGAAGGGCGCGGTGAAATCGGAACCCTGCATGGGCGCACAGCAATCGGCATACTCGTTATTCAGGACGTGTTTGCCGTGGCGTTTCTGACCATTGCCGCAGCCGTGATTCC
>Ga0181593_10005721_pt1 | contig 11226 bp, 9 predicted proteins | sample 071ome_19_FD_133756 | JGI IMG/M metagenome (GOLD analysis project Ga0181593, IMG submission 133756) | Coastal salt marsh microbial communities from the Groves Creek Marsh, Skidaway Island, Georgia - 071413AT metaG (megahit assembly) | ecosystem: Environmental > Aquatic > Marine > Intertidal zone...
ACCGCTAGGCCATCGTCCATGACTTGGCCGAGACTGGCGATGACGCGATAGGAAAAGCCGCGCGGTAGGTCGAGCAGACCCTGCGAATCAGGGACGAGCGCGCCATAGGGCGAATTGGCCTGCGCACCAGCCAGAGCGCGCGAAGCGCAGCCGCTTGCCAGCAAGGCGGCAAAGGCGGTGCCGGTTCCGGCCAGAAACGCGCGGCGGTCGTGGTTCATGAGCCGCACTATATGCCAGAATTGCGACTAAGTTATGACTCGACCGGTAGTCCAGTAACGCTCGATGTCGAGCGGGCCCTTCAGACCGGGGCTTGCCCTGCACACGGCGGGAATCGCATTCATCACCGGCGCGCCAGAGAGGAACTCGCTGTGGTCGCCGTAAGACAGTTCGAGTTCGAAGCTGGGCTTGCCTGTCACGGCAATGCGATAGGCCATGTCAACCGGGGCATGGGGTTTGTTCCAGCGCGGATCGATGTCGCGAGTGACGCAATCGACATGCTCCACAATTATGACCGGCTTGCCATTGACGATTGCCTGAAACTCGAAATTGACGACGCAGCAGGTCCCCGCCTTGACGATTCCGAAACCGCACTCGAGGTCTTCCTTTGCGAATTCGCGATCCCAGACGAGACGCGTTTCCTCGATTTCGACACCAAGCACCTCGGCAAGCTGGTAAAGCGTGGGCGACCAGTATTTCTCGATGAAGCCGCCCGCGACGAAGATCGGCGTGTAATCGGCATCGCGTCCGAATCCGAAATAGTCACGCATCGCCATTTCGGCGGAATACTGACCGAAATAGCCAAGCTCCGACACGCGAATGCATTCGACCTGATCGGCACAGGCGAGCGCGGCAATGGCAAGGTCGGTCGTCGCCCAACCCGGATCGATGCCGGTAAAGAAGCAGGTGCTCTGCCCCTTGGCACAGGCATCCTCAATCAGCTTACGTTGCGCGGGTGGAGTCGTCGGCGGATGGGCCAGCGCGAAGCCGGAAAAGGTGACGACGTTTGTGCCAGCCTCAAGGAAGGGCACGAGGTCCTCGATCGCTTCGTCTTCGCGGCCGGTGCTGTTACCGAAATAGTTGAGGCAGTCGGCCTTGAGCGCAACCAGTTCGTTCCAGTCATTTGTGGCCTTGATGCCAACCGGCGCAATCCCGATAAGGTCGCCCGAATCTTTCCCCGCCTTGGCCGGGTCGCTCACGTAGTGGCCCACCAGCTCAAGCTCTGGGTTGTTGATGATCGATTCGAGTGCGAAGCGACCGACATTGCCGGTGCCGGAATGGACGACACGAAGGGGCATGGCTCTATCCTATCCCAGCAGCTTGTTGACGAAGGCCACAGTAGCCTCGAAGCTCTCGGCGGAGCCAACGAGATCCTCGCCGCGCACCGGGGCGACGTGCTCCATACCCTCGACCACAAGCAATTCCGATTTTCCTCCGGCGGCCTGAAGCTTTGCGTGAAACGACTGCGAATCGTCGCGCAAGGTTTCGATATCGCCGACGTTGATGAAAGCTGGCGGGAAACCGGCAAGGTCGGCGAACAGCGGCGAAGCGATGGGATGCTCCAGGTCAAAGTCCTGCATGTAGGTGTCCGACGCGGTCTTGGCCGATTCTTCGGGAAACAGCGTGTCGCTCTCGGCGTTGTCCTTGAACGAGGCAGCCGTGATCGTCATGTCGACCCAGGGCGAGTACAATAGCGCCCCGTCGAGGGCTGGGCCGCCTTTCGCGGCGGCATAGACGCCAAGCGCTGCGGCCAGCCCGCCGCCAGCCGAATCGCCGCCGACCAGCAGGGGCAGATCGCCCACTCGCTTACTCAGCTCGACAAGCATTTTCCAAGCATCGTTGAACCCGGCGGGAAACGGGTTCTCCGGCGCCAGCCGGTAGGCCGGAAGCATCACGGCAATCTGGCAACGATCGGCAAGCCTTTCGGCGAAGGCGGTGTCGTTCTCCGGCCTGCCAAGCCGATAGCCACCACCATGCAACAGCAGCAGCCAGGCGCGCGGTTCGCCTGATTCGGGGGTCACGGTAAGCGTGCGCACGCCATCGATCACCTCCTCCTCTGTCGCCCGCTTCGGTCCCGGCAGCATGCCCGCCTCGGCTGCCTTGGCCATCATCGCGCGGCGTTCGGCAAGGTCCGCGGGCGCTTCGCGGCCCTGGCGTTCGGAAGGAATGGTGATTATGTCGGTCATTGGCTATGCTCTCCCCAAGCCGGATTTGTCGATTCCCGGCACACCTATTGGATTTGCGCGAAACCATCGAGTCCGTATTTCCGGGCAAGGTTCGGTTCGGGCCATGGGACCGCAAGCGATTGACCTTCGCGAGGCAGTGCGGTAGTTTGAGCAGGCGAATAATAATTCACTATTTCGAATTAAGACGGGAGCTGGACGCTGAAACACTCCGCATATATCAATGGCAAGTTCGTCAAGGGCGAAGGCGCCGAATTCGCGGTCGAGAACCCGTCGGACGAGACCACCGTCGATACAGTAGCTAGTGTTTCGGCCTCGCAGGTCGATGCGGCGATTGTCGCCGCGCGCAACGCCTTCGACAGCGGCGTGTGGTCGGGCCTGTCGATGAAGGAACGCGGCGCGGCAATGACCCGCTTCGGCGAAGCGATGCGCAAACGCGAAGATACCTTGCGCAAACTGGCTGTGGACGAGGCGGGTTGCCCGATCAGCTCGTTCGTCATGTCGGCACAGGTCGACGGGCCGCTGCGCATGACCGACGACATTATCGAGATGGGCCTGACGATGCCCGAGATCGAAGACAACCCCATGCCGCTGCACGAGCGCGTCACGCCGTTCTATCAGGTTCAGAGCGTGAAGCGCTGGTCGCCAGTCGGCGTCGTCTCCGCCATTTCGGCCTATAACGTTCCGCTTTACACTGCCTTCTGGAAGGTTGTGCCTGCACTGATGACGGGCAATTCGATGGTACTGCGGCCCAATCCGCTCACTCCGCTATCGTCGATGGTGTTCGCTGAAGCGGCAGAAGAAGCAGGCCTGCCGCCTGGCGTATTCAATCTCCTGATCGAGGAAGGGAACGCGGGCGGCCAGACCATGTCCGAGCATCCTGCCGTCGATCTTGTCAGCTTCACCGGCTCCTGCGTCGTCGGCGTCAAGGTCGCGCAACAGGCCGCGCCGACCCTCAAGCGGCTGGTGCTAGAACTGGGCGGCAAGTCGGCGCAGATCATCCTGCCCGACAAGGTCGACAGCGCGCCGCTCCAGGCGATGATGGTCTGTGGCTCGCACGCCGGACAGGGTTGCGTGCTTGGTACGCGTATTTTCGTGCCCGAGGAGAGCAAGGCAGAAGTGCTCGAAAAGATGGCGCAGATGGTCTCCTCCCTGAAGATCGGCCGCGCCGACGATCCCGAGACCCAGCTTGGTCCGGTAATCAGCGCGGCACAACGCGCGCGCTGCGAGCATTTCACCAATGCCGCGGTTGAGGCTGGCGGCACGGTCGTCGCCGGCGGCAAGCGCCCCGCACAAATGGACAAGGGCCATTTCTGGGAAGCAACGGTGCTCGATCTTCCCGACAACAAGAATCCTGCCGCGCAGGAGGAAATCTTCGGACCGGTGGTGGGAGTGATCGGCTATCGCGATCTCGATCATGTCGTCGAAATGGCCAACGACACCAAGTTCGGGCTTTCCGGCCACGTGCAGGGCGCCGATCGCGTCAAGGCGCTGGAAGTGGCGCTGCGCCTGCGCAGCGGTGCGGTCAACGTCAACGGCGGGCTGATGTCCAGCTTCGTTTCGAGCGGCGGCATCAAGATGAGTGGGCTCGGCCGCGAGCGCGGCATAGAAGGCATGCGCGAATTCCAGATCCAGACAAGTGTGAACATCGGCTGCTGAGCGCGGCCAGACGAAGAGGATAGGACCATGGCGACCAAAGTAGCTGAAGATCTCGAGGCAGCACTGTTCTCGGACAATCCCGAATACCAAGCGATGTTCGACGTGAACCAGCAGGGCATCAATGCCGGTTCGGAAGAAGGCAAGGACTATACTGACGAACTCGATGCGTTGTTGACCAAAGGCGCCGTGCAGGAAGGTTCGATGCGTTCGCACCTTGGCCTACCTGGCAATACCTTCGAGGGGATGGGTGTCGACAAGACCTTCACCTTCTATTCCTATCGCGCCAACGAGATAGGCTGGCGCGAAAACACTATCATCTCATCCGAAGGCTACCAGAAGATGAGCGTCTTCCAGATGATCGGTCCGACCATCCTGTCGATGGTCGGCAAACAGCATAAGCGCATGCGCGCCACCGCCCAGCCTCTGTTCAAGCGCCCACGCGTGCTCGGCTGGTGGAATGCGCGATTTGTGCAGGATACAGTGGATGCTCTGCTCGATCGCATCGTACGATCGGGCGACAATCGATGCGACCTCAATTCCGAACTTTGCGCTCCCTTGCCGATGGCGGTGATCACCCGCGCAATCGGGCTGGAAGGCAGCAGCGTCATCGATTTCCGCTACCACCTGAACCGCAGTACGTTCGGCCAGCGCGAGGACATCACGATGGAAGATCGCATTGCCTCGTTCCAGTATGTCGACCGTGTGCTCAACGAAATGGTCGAGACCAACCTGCGCGAGCCGGGCGACAATGTCATCACCAGCCTGATGGACAACGAGGTCACCGAGGATGACGGCTCCAAGCGCAAGCTGACCAAGGAAGAAATATTCGGCTTCTGCAAGCTGGTCATTTTCGCGGGTGGGGGCACCACCTGGCGGCAACTTGGCATCACGCTTTATGCGCTGCTGTCGAACTACCAGTTCTGGGAGGCCTGCCGCGAGGACCGCACACTGATCGAGCAGTCGGTCGATGAGAGCCTGCGCTGGGCGGCGACCGATCCTGTGTTCCCGCGCCTGTGCGTCGAGGACATCGAAGTTGCAGGGGTGTTGATCCCGGCCAATTCGCAGGTCCAGCTTTGCCTGCATACGGCGAACCACGATCCCGAAGTGTTCGAGAATCCCAAGGCCTACGACATCTTCCGTAAGAAGGAGCACCACATGGGCTTCGGTTTCGGTCCTCACCGTTGCCTCGGTATGGATGTCGCGAAACAGGAAATGGTGCTGGCGATCAATGGCCTGCTGGACCGCTTCCCGAACATGCGCCTCGATCCCGATGCGCCTGCTCCGATCCTGGGCGGCCTCGAACATCGCGGCATGACCTCGATACCGGTGGTCCTCAGCTAGGGACAGCCACGCAACCGAATTGCCAGCGCCGCTCCAAGGTGGCACAGAGGTTCGGTCAGACGATCGAACGCAGGGGATTGAGCGCGCGCAATGAACATGGAAACGATGCCACCACCGCCGCGTTCGACGGCTAATCCCGCGCCGCGGCGCCCGGCCAATTCGCTGCGCCGCACGACCAGCATCGACGTCTCATGGCCTGACGGCATCGATCAGCCCCGCTTGTTCATCGGCCGGGTGCGCGACTACCGTACCGGCGCGCCCGACCAGCCAGGTACTGAACTCGACCACGCCGAACTGCGTGCCGTGCTCGACGATGACAAGAACATCCGCAAGATTTCCGCCACACCAGAGCCTGCGCTCTTGCAGGAACTGGTTGGCCACCGCGCCGGTGGGCACCTGCGCATGTTCATTCGCGACATCATGCCCGAACTGGTCGAGAACGCGGTACCGCTCTATCTCGTGCTCGACGATCTGTCGGGTTCGGCCCTGGTTTCAAACATTGCCTGGTCAATGTGGGACCCGTCGCTGATGCTCGACCGCCGCGCGAACATGAATGACGAAGAGTTTGAGGAAATGATGGCGGGCCGCGCCAATGTCTGCTGGGGGCTGGCCGAGGGCAACAGCGGACTGAAGTTTCGCCGCGATGTCACCGAGGTTGCCGCCGCCGATGCCCGAGAACTGCGCAATCCCGAAGACCCGCTGGGCTGGCATGACTTCGCCGAGAATGAAGGCTACGGCTTTCGCCGCGCCCGTCGTATCGACATGTGGCGTGACGCTTCCTCGGGACTGCTGACGGTTGATGCTGCGTTTCAGGACAGCGCCAAGAAGAACGACGGCACCCGGACGGCCATCCACGAGTACAATTTGCGCGTCACCGCCGACCCGGACACACTAGAGGTGCTCTCGCTGGAACCGGAGCCGCGCATCCTGCCGTTCCCCGAATGCCCCGGCGCCGTGGCCAATTCCCAGCGCCTGATCGGATCGAGCGTCGCCGATATTCGCGACGAAGTGTTACGCCAGCTGCGTGGCCCCGAAGGCTGCACCCATCTCAACGATGCTATGCGCGCGCTGGCTGACGTGCCGGTGCTGATAAAAAGTCTTTAGGGCGCGCTGTAGGACAGGATCCCCAGCCCCTCGTGCGCAAGGCCGGCTGACAGTTCGTCGATCATCCGGCGACGCAGTTCGCGGATCAGGATCGCGCGGGTATGGCGCAGCATCGGCGCGGGAAGCGCCGCAAGCCTTGCAGCATGTTCACGCGCCTTGGCCATCAGGTCGCTAGCTGGCACGATCTCACCGACCATTCCCAGCTGCTTCGCTTCGGCTGCACCAATCCGCTCGCCGGTGAGCAGGAAAAAGCGGCCCCGGTTCGGACCCAACAGCATCGGCCAGACAACATGGACGCCGTCGCCGGGCACCGTACCGCTTGGAACGTGGGCAAGGTCCGCGAATTCGGCATGTTCAGCTGCAATCACAATATCGCACAGCATCGCCAGTTCGGCATGGATCGTCGCCGGTCCATTTACAGCCGCGATCATCGGCACCGGCACGGCAAGCAGGTTGTTCAGCAGTTCCATGCCTTCCTGGTGGATGCGCGCCCACATGTGCGACGTATCGGTCTCGGGCGAGACTTCCTGCTCGTCGAATTCGGTGATGAACAGGTCGCCGGTCCCGGTGAAGATCACCACCTTGTTTTCGCGGTCCAGCGCGATCCGCGCGAAAGCGTCGCCCAGTTCCGCATGGAGGCTCTTCAGGGTCGTACCCCACTTCGCCGGTCCGCCGCGCGTGTGCATGCGCATTTCCAGCACGCCGTCCTCACGCGAAAAGGCAATGCATTCGTAGCGGTCGGCATATTCGGACAAGTCCATTGGTGATCCTCTCTCATTCCATTTACCGTCCTATCGCCCGCGTGATACCTCCAGTGCAAGCCAGTTGTCGGCGCGGGGGCGATACTGCATGGTCGCCAAAAGGAAGAGGACGCCAGACCATGAAGCATCACCCGATCTCGCTTGCCTTCGACATGCGCGCGCCCGATCTCGGTACGCCGGTCCCTGATCTCTACCCCGCCGCCGTCGACATGGCGCGCTGGGCCGACGAGAAAGGCCTTTCCGGCCTGCTGCTGATGGAACACCATGGCTCCGAAGACGGTTACCTGCCGCAGCCGTTCACGCTGGCCGCGGCCATGGCCGCCGTGACCAAGCGCATTTACTTCATGCTCGGCGCAGTGATCCTGCCGCTCCACGATCCGGTCGATATTGCCGAGCAGATTGCCGTGCTCGACCTCATCACCGGTGGTCGGCTCGGCGTGATCCTCGGCGCGGGTTATGTGCCATCCGAATTCGCCATGTTCGGCAAGTCGGTCAAGGACCGGGCCAAGTCCATGGACCAGGGCATCGAAATCATCCTCCGAGCGCTGAAAGGCGAACGCTTCGAACTCGACGGCAAGCCGGTGTTCGTGCGCCCGCTGCCGACCCGCGATCCGCACGAAATTCTCATGGTCGGCGGTGGCGTACCTGCGTCGGCGCGGCGCGCCGCCCATTTCGACGTGGGCTTCGGACCGATGGCCGGCCACCTCGTCGATATCTATCTCGAAGAGTGCGAGAAGCACGGGCGCAAACCGCGTCGCTTCAATCGCCCGATCCCCGGCATGCCGCAGTCCATCCACCTGTGCGAGAACGCCGACGAGGGCTGGAAGGTGATCGAAAAACACGCCGTCCATTCGGTCCGCGCCTATGCCGAATTCGCCAAGATGGAAGGCGAGCATTCGACATCGCCGTTCAAGGGCCTGCACACACCCGAAGCCGCGCGTGACGCCGGCATCTATGTCGCCTGGACGCCCGACATGCTGATCGAGCGACTGCGCGAAGCGCCCAACCACGCGGGCATCACCCTGCAACCCCTGCTCGGCGGACTGTCTCCCGAGGAAGGCTGGAAAAGCCTGAAACTGCTCGAGGAAACGCTGCCGCGTATCCGCGAATTGCAGGAACAGGGGTGAAGGAGCGCACGCGATGAAAGCCGCCTACATCGAAAACGGCATAGTCCATTCCGGCACGATGCCCGATCCGGTCCCTGGCCCCGGCCAGGCTTTGGTGCGAACGCACCGCTGCGGGCTGTGTGCGTCCGACCTGCACTTCATCAAGGGCGGGCGCAATGTCATCGAGCTTTCGAAGAAGCTCGGCGGGCCATACGCGATGCTCGATTTCGAAAAGCCGTTCGTGCCCGGTCACGAATATGTCGGCGAAGTTCTCGACTACGGGCCGGGAAGCCAGCGCACCGTCAAACCCGGCCGCAAGGTCACGTCGGTGCCGGTCATGACGGCGGGCGGCGTGTATGGCGTGGTCGGCTACATGCACGAATGCCCCGGCGGCTTCGGCGAGCTGATGCTGCTCGACGAGACCGTGCTGCTCGAAGTGCCCGACGAGTTCGACGACGATCACGCCGCCTGTATCGAGCCACTGGCGGTCGGGCTCGAACACGCCCGGCGCGGCAAGCCTGAAAAGGATGACGTGGCGCTGGTATTGGGCTGCGGTGCGATCGGGCTCGGCGTGGTTGCCGGGCTGAAGCTCGCCGGCGTCGCTCCCATCGTCGCAGCCGACTTCAACCCGCACCGGCGCGAAATGGCGTTGAAGATGGGCGCGCACATTGCCATCGATCCGCGCGAGACCGATCCCTATGGCGAGCTGCCCGATCTTGGCGGCAAGCGCGTCAACTTGATCTACGAAAATGTCGGCCTGCCCGGCATGCTCGAACAGATCATCCAGGGCGCCCCGATCAACGGGCGGATCGTCATGGGCGGCTACTGCATGGAGCAGGAGCACCTGTTTACTTTCACCGCGCAGAACAAGGGCCTCAACATCCAGTTCGCCATGGGCGAAGGGCCGGAGGACATGGAGCTTGCCCTGCGCGCGATTGGCGACGGGCGCATCGATGTCAGCCCGTGGATCGGCGCAAGGATCGGCGTCAGCGGTGTGGCCGATGCCATGGCGGCGATGGCCGATCCGGCGAGCCCGATCAGGACGGTGGTCGATCCGCGGCTCGACTGAGGGAACAGGGCAGTCCGCCGCTCGGCGCGGCTGAGGGTGACACAAGTGACACCTGTCCGCCTGCGTGTCCGCATGTCGAAGGCCGCAGAATTGCACTGGTTTGCGGGGCGAGAGTGACACTATTTGCCATAAGGGAAATTCGGCGCGACGACTTGCGGCAGACGCGAGCGCGTCGCAACGCCAATGTGACGCAGCGATAGATTAGGGAACGGACAATGCGAAAGAGCGGGCGGCGCGCAGGCTAACAGCATGGCGCGATGTAGGACAACGTGCTTGTCTGCCCTTTCGTCATTCCCGCATTGGCGGCAATCCAGTCAGCCGCTCAGGAAATCCTCACCACACAATCTCGCCGGTATCGACGACCACGCACGAGCCCCGCATCGAGCGCGAGGCCGGGCTGGCGAGATAGGCCACCATGTCGGCCACATCGTCGATCACGCACATGCCGCCCGGATTGCCCAGCCGGCCGACGATCTCGGGGTCGATCGCGAAGGCGGGATGCGCCTCGCCGGCCAGCGCCGTATCCATCCCGCCAGGTGCGACCGCGTTAATGCGGATCGGCGTCTTGATATATTCTACCGCCATGGTCTTGGTCAGGTGCAACAATGCCGCCTTGGTCGCGCAATAGACAGAGAAGAAGCCCTGCGCCTTGAACGAGGCGGTGGAACAGATGTTGACGATGGTGCCGCCCTTTTCGATCATGTGCGGCACGGCGGCACGCGAAAGAAAGAACGGCGCTTCGAGGTTGACCTTCATCACCAGGTCCCAGTCTGCCTCGGAAAAGTCTTCGCTCTTGCCGCAGCGGAGCACGCCGGCGACATTGCACAGCGCATCGATCTGGCCGAATTCGGCCACGGTCTTGTCAATCGCTTCCTTGCACTGCGCACGGTCGGTGAGGTCCAACGGCAGTTCGAGCACTTTACGGCCCATCCCGCGCACCGTCTCCGCCGTCGCCTTCAGCGCATCGGCCGACACATCGAGCACAGCAACGTCCGCGCCAAGCTCCGCGAGCCGCACGGCGCTGGCCCCGCCAAGCCCGCCGCCTGCTCCGGTGACCAGCGCGACCTGTCCGGTCATGTCCTGCATTGTCGGCATCAATTCTCTCCCGTCTCTCGTTGGACTGTAGTGGCGCCCTTTGACCCGCAAGCGACATACCAAGTCAAGCACCGTCATCAGGCGATCTGCCGACCACTGAGGTTTGGGTAGATCTTCCCACAAATGGCGACTGGCGGCATCGCGCAGCAAGGCCCGCGCTTCCGACTGCGCGCGCCATCCTGTAGCTTTCGTACGTCCAAGATCAGAGCCCTGAAGGAGACGGAATATGCCTGAAGTCAATGCGCTGCGCCGCGCCATGCAATTTCGCGAGTGCTGACGTGACCCCCAGCTTTCCCCCAGCTAGGATTAGAGTCGAGCCGCGTTGTTGCGCATGAGCGCGGTTGAAGCAATGGGCTGCGTAGCGGAGCCCGTAGGGCGTAGCGAAGCAGGCCATTGCTTATCCAGTTCGGCGGCGAACGCCGCCGGTGTTGCGTAGCCAAGGGATGAGTGTGGTCACCCCCGATTGTAGTCATCCACCCAGGCAGCGATCTCGACATGGGCATGGGCCATGCTCATGAACAGCGTCTCGTTGAGTAGCTCGTCGCGCATGCGACCGTTGAAGCTCTCGACATAGCCGTTCTGCATTGGCCTGCCTGGGGCGATGTAATGCCACTCCACGCCGATCTCACCACACCATGCCAGCACGGCATTGCTCGTGAGTTCTGTCCCGTTGTCGCTGACGATCATGCCCGGCTTGTCCCGCTGTGCGATCAGCTCGGTGAGTTCACGCACCACGCGGCGACCGGAGATCGAGGTGTCCGGCACCGCTGCCAGGCACTCTCTGGTCACGTCATCGACCACGTTGAGCACGCGGAACCGCCTGCCTGACGCCATCTGGTCGTGCACGAAGTCGAGGCTCCAGCGCTGGTTCGGCAGGGCCAGCACCGGAGCAGGTGCCCTCGTGCCGACAG
>Ga0181593_10005728_pt1 | contig 11220 bp, 9 predicted proteins | sample 071ome_19_FD_133756 | JGI IMG/M metagenome (GOLD analysis project Ga0181593, IMG submission 133756) | Coastal salt marsh microbial communities from the Groves Creek Marsh, Skidaway Island, Georgia - 071413AT metaG (megahit assembly) | ecosystem: Environmental > Aquatic > Marine > Intertidal zone...
GAAGTCTGATCATTGAAAAGGGGGCACTAGCCCCCTTTTTTGTGCCTGACGACTGGAAAAATCAGAAGCATCAGAGGACATCAAGATGGGATTACTGAGAGGGAATGAGCTGGATGCAGCAATCGCTGATCTGGGGGATGGCTGGCACCTCGTGCAGGAGAGTGGTTGCGAGGCGTTAAGATACGACTGGAAAACCCCGGATTTTGCGACAGCATTCGCTATAGCTACGCGTCTGGCATTGATGGCTGAGTCTGCCGACCATCATCCACTGATCAGTGTCGAATGGGGCGCCGTCAGTGTGACCTGGTGGACGCACTCTGCCGGTGGCGTGACCGCTGCTGACGTCGCGATGGCGAAAAAATGCGCCACGTTGTAACCCTTCTGATGATTACTATCTGACACAAAAAAACGATTATTTGTCGGTGTTGATAGTTGTTTTGGTCAAAAATACTACGACCGGTTGTTCAGTAAATAAAGTGTCCCGAAATTACGCATTTGTCGTCAGTCTCATGTCGTTAACCTGGTTTTTCACGTTCGGTTTTTGACAGTCTTTCCGTACTTTAAAAAGAACGTTTATTCAGTAATTGGTCGTTGGGATCGTCCTCCGGGTAAAGGACGTCAGCTGATCTATGCTCTGTGGTGAGTTTCTTATTTATCACGCACAGGACACGACTCATGCGGCGCCTGCTCACGTTTACTTCGCTACTTCTGCTTCCTTTTTTCGTCAGTGCTGAAGAACCCCTGCCCGGTCTTCAGGCACCGGAAGTCCGATCATCTATGTATACCGGATTCAGTCAGCTTCTCGATGACGATAAGACGCTGGTTAAAGAGGAGTTAATCGATCTGCCTGAAGATATAAAACGTGTGGCGTTGTATCACAACGGCGATCGCCTGCATCGACAGATCCCGAAGCAGGTTCACCTCATGATCGAAAATAAAATCATGAACCGCATTCTGGACAGCGGACGCTTTGAAGTTATCCAGTGTCTTGAGTGCCGTAAAACGCAGGTCGCCATGAAAGCCGACCAGTTAAAAATTTCCCACGTAGCGGAAAATAATCAGTCATTACGATCACTGGGAAAAAAAGTCCGGGCCGATGCGTTTCTGTTCTGGAATGCATCTATTCACGAAAATAAATTCACCATTAATCTTCAGCTGGTTGATGCAGAGGACAATAAAATGCTCTGGTTGAAGGAGTACTCCAAGCGTACGACGCTCGAACAGGAAGTCGAAGGTTTTGACTCTGTCACGTACGAAGTCACGGTGGGGGCCTGGGGCGTATCCGCCGAGCGGGAGGCAACTACAGCAGCCGCTGACGAAGATGTCCGTGGGATTACGGTGTTTGGCATTCGCCGTCGCGAAACGACCAGTCTGGATGACAGTATTGAATACACGCTGGCATTTGAATACTTCCGTAACTTCTCTAACCGCGATTACTTTGATGTCTCAGGTATCAATCTGGAAGGACGCATCATCGCGGATATTCCAAGTATGGATAAGCTGATCGACACCAAGGTATATCTGGGGCTTGGTCAGGCATTTTATAACGACACCAACTCACTGATTTTCCGCTTTGGGTTTGAATTTCCTTTCTTTAAAGACGGGTTTGTTAATTACGGCGTGACGTATATCCCGGAAAGCACCGCGCGTTGGCTGGAAGCCGATGGTTATGAAAATACCGGTAATTTTGGCGGGTCGAGCTATGACCTGACACTTGGTCTGCGTTTCTAGGAGCTGTTATGAAATCGATTATTTATATTGTTGTTGCAGCTCTGACTCTGGTGCACCTCAGTGGCTGTAGTTATTCGAGAGAAAACCGGATGGTCAAGGGATTCGGCTCAAGTGCATGGATTGATCCCGGCACGCCGCAGGTGGCGGATGAGATTCCGGAGGCTGAAGAAACCCCTCTAGAACGTATTGCGCAGCAGGCGAAAAAGCAGCATGGGCTCATGCACATTCATCGCTATGGAGAGGGATACGATATTCTGTTGACGCTCGACGCCGGTGACAGTGATGTGCAGTTCGTGATGGACCTTCCCCGCAGTGCTCAGGAAGAGGCCGATCAGCATGATGCTATCAGCGAAGACGGCCCCGGCGCAGAGGATGTTGCCGCTGATGAGCAGGGCGAAGCCAATGGCAGGATTTCTGAGCAACAGGTTGAAAAACTGGCGACCGTCGAGAGCATGACAAAGCATATCCTTAACGCTCAGAGCCTGTTTTATAAAAAGCAGTACTGGGAAGCGCTGGATGAAACCAATGAAGCCTTGGATAAGGTTCCTGATTCGGCGCAGGCTCATGCGCTGAAAGGCAGCATCTATTACAAGATGGGGTTGTTGCCGGAAGCGAAAGCCAGCTGGGAAGAGGCACTGCGTCTTGATCCTGAACTTGAACAGGTGAAAACCAGCCTGGCACGGTTACGTTAAGGGGATGGTCATGAAGAAAATTCTGTTATTGATCGCTCTGCTTGTCCCCTTAGTTAATGCACAGGAAACCTTTGAGGTTCCTGTGAAAAAAGACGAAGTGGAAGAGGCAAAATTCAAAAGTGATATCGAAGCTCGCCTGCGTCAGGACATTGAGTCATACCTTGGTAACAACCGGTTTATTATTCAGGTCGATGCGGAGATAGAGCGCGCCAGAACGGTTGTGCGTGAAGACGCCGGGTCAGCGCCAGCTGCTAAGGCTGCCACCCCAGCGGCATTGCCACAGGCGCCTCAGGTGAGTTCGCGGATTCAGGTGCCAGAGATAGAGCAGACCGATGTTGATGGCTTTGAAGAGTTGCCGGGCCTGCCCGTGAACGAGCTGCCACTGCTGAAAGAAAATCAGGAAAAGCTACGTCTCCTGCAGTCACAGATGCGTAAGCTGGAGCAGGAACGCCAGGCCATTATCAGTTACGCTGATGAGTTGAAAAATGTTGCACAGAAGCAGCAACAGCAAGGCGGCCAGACGGCAGCAGGAAAGCCTGTTGAGAAAACCATTGGCTATCGGAACATTATTAAAAAGCTCGCCATTACTCTGGTGGTGGATAAGTCGCTTGAAGACGAGCAGGTTGAATTTCTACGCAACCTCGTGACTCGAAAGGCTCAGATCAATGAACTGCGTGGCGATACACTCAATATCGTTAAAACGGCGTTCAGTCACTTGAAAAAAGATGAGACGCCACTGACCTTCTGGGAGGAGTACAGCCCCTGGATCTGGTTACTGTCGCTGTTACTGGTGTGTCTGGTGATCATCATTGCATTTATGGCGCTGTGGCGCCGCCTGAGTGCGCCGGTGAGCTCTGTTGCACCACAGCCGGCGGGAACTGAAACATCAGCGGCGCCGGTTCACCAGCTGGCTGAAAGTGAGCAGGCGGCACTGCGCTTCCGCATTAACGAAGCACGTCAGCGCCTTGTGAGTCTCGGGTTGTCCCAACCCCGGCGGTTTCAGCAAGCCGTATCACAGGCACTGGGCAGTGCCCAGGCGTTTGAAGTCGCGGCTCTGTCAGGCACCATGGGTAAAAGTCTTTTTGCCAGTCTGGCGCCCCATCTGACGCCCACAGACTGGCAACAGATTGATGATCTGATGCGTGAAGGTAACTGGGATGAATCTCAGTTGTTTGAGGGTATGGAGCAGTTCTCACAGCGCCTCGAAAAACAACAGGATGACGCCAGCAACAGTGCCCCCTTTGCGTTCCTGAATAAACTGAACGATTCTCAGGTTCTGTATCTGATCAAAGATGAGGATCTGCGTATAAAAGCGTTGGTAATGTCGCAGCTGCCGGCGCAGCGTTCGGCAGATATCATTCTGCGTCTGGATGAAAAAGAGCTCGCGTCGATTGCTTATGAAATCGGACAGTTTGAAAGCCTGCCAGTGTCTGCCTTTAAAGATGTCGCTGACCGCCTGGCCCGTGCCTCTCTGACGGTACCGTCATTTGAAAATATTTCTGCAGACGGCATGTCTGTCCTGATCCGTATGCTGGACCGTATGACCACCAGTGAAGAAACACGGATGCTGAAGACACTCAAGGCAGAAAAACCTGAGACCTACTACCGTCTGCGTCAGGTGTACTTTACCTTTTCGGATCTTATGCGCACGCCGGACCGTATTATTTCCAATGAGCTACGCGAGCTGGATCGCACTGTGCTGGCTCAGGCGTTGTGCAATACAGCGATCGAGTTTAAACGCTATGTGCTGAGTGCTCTGCCGCAGAAAATACGGGCAGGCATCATCAGTGAACTGAAAGTCTCTGAGTCGGATGTTTCTGCCGATCAGGTGGAAGAATCCCGTCGACAGGTAATTCAGACCATGCGCGAGGTGATCCGGGCCGGACGTTTTTCTATGGACGAGCTGACTGAGATTAAACAGGGGTAAGCAGTATGTTCCGTTTTTCTTTCAGTACATTGATTGGCTTTGTTGCAGGCATCGGACTGTTTGCGTTTGCCGTTATCAGTTCGACGGAAAATCACACCATTTTCATCAGTCTGTCGAGCTTTGCACTGGTGTTTGGCAGTACGATGGCCGCGTCGCTGATCAGTTACTCAACCATGGATGTACTGCGCGCCATGCGCAGTATGTTGCATACCTTTCTGCATCCGCCGACCTCGCAGCGTCACCTCCGGGATCTGGTACGTCGCTTCGTTGACTGGAGCGCACTCTACAGGCAGGGCGGTATAGCAGCGATTGAAGAATCAATGACCGCGGAAGAGCAGAAGGACGAGTTTTTCCGTGCCGGTGTCGAGTTGATCAGCAGTGGTTATAAAGGGCAGGACATCCGCACCATGCTGACCGATCAGATGGATGCCACCTGGCAGCGCCATACGCTCGAATCTAAGGTGCTGAATACCATGGCAATCTATTCCCCTGGGTTCGGTATGGTGGGCACCATCGTCGGTCTTATTATTATGCTGGATAACCTGAATGGAGATATGGCCGGCCTTGGTAAGGGGCTCGCACTGGCCTTGATTACGACTCTTTATGGCGTCGTGCTGTCAAATCTCTTTTTTAAACCCGCGGCGAATCAGGTGACTGAAAAGCAGGAGACCATGTACTTCCGTCATCAGTTGATTTCAGAAGGTTTCGTGTTGCTGACAGAGAAGAGTGATGCGCTTTACATGCAGGATCGCCTCAATGCCTTCCTGAAGCCATCTGCCCGTGAGCAGTTGCTCGCCGGAGAGCTGTGATGACTCATACCGTCCGTACCCGGGGTATTCGCCGTCGTCGTCCCAGTTACGATGACTCGTCCAGCTCCTGGCTGGTGACCTATTCCGATGCTATTACGCTGTTGCTGGCCTTCTTTGTGATGATTCTTTCTGTGTCTGATCTGAATCAGGGCAAGATTGAATCATTAAAGGAAGGGTTGGCTGAGGTGATTTCATCAGAGCAACCGGCGACCCCTTTTAATGATATTAAACAGGGCCTGGATGATTATGTGCAGCAGAATGGCCTTGAAGAGCAGGTCTCCGTCACACTGGACCCTCGTGGTATTTCAGTGGAATTTTCTAATGTTGCTTTATACGATTCTGGTTCTGCAGATCTCAAGCCAGATTCCACGCCATTACTGCAGGAGCTGAGTCGGGTGATCCGTGATGTCAGTAACGGCTCACATATGATTGAGGTGGAAGGTCACACGGACAATCTGCCGATCAGCAATGAACAGTTTCCGTCTAACTGGGAATTATCGGCTGCCCGGGCGACCGGCATCGTCAAGTATCTGCTGGCGTCGGGGATTGAAAAAGAGCGTCTTAAAGCGTCGGGTTATGCGGATAGCCGGCCAAAAGAGGATGTCAGCGAACTGTCTGTTGATGAACAACGTAAAGCGAATCGTCGGGTCGTGGTCAGCGTGCGGCGCTATTAACGACAGGGAATAAAGCGAAATAAAAAAGGGGAGCATGGCTCCCCTTTTTCTTCCCCGTTGCTTATTCAGCGTCAGGGTTAAACAGCCACAGCATATTGTTTTCATGGCGACCGGTATCTTCGCCAATCAGTACGTTACCGTTTGCCAGAACAACGATGTTATCCGGGTTAGAGATACCGTTTACGTCACACTGGTTCGCCGCTGCCGTGCTGTCATAAGCGCCACCGGCAATGGCTGGCTCCATACGCAGAACGTTAAAGTCAGACTCCAGTGGGAAGCGGTAGACGATACCACAGCGGTTTGCGGTCACGGCGATGTCGCCACTGCCGTCGGCCATGCCACCTGCAACGTCAGACATAGCAACGTACATGAATGGCACTGAGCCATCTGCTGCTGCGTCGTAGTTGATGTTGATGCCTTCCATTTTGTTGAACTCAGCAGTCGCACCTTTGGCTTTTGCTGCGCGCAGACTTTCCAGGAAGGCAACGCGATCGTCGGCTGCGGTATCGTTTCCGTACGCAGTAATGTCAGCATCTGAAATGTAGTTATTGCCGCCACTCACATAGTCGGTTTCATCGATGCCATCATATTCATCGATCCAGCTTTCAATCTCAGTGTTGTTGGCCGTACCGAGCGCAATCCAGGTGATATCGAAGCCAGCTTCCGCTGAGTCAGTCACGCCTGCATCCTGAGTCAGTTTTGCTGCATACAGAGTACCTGCAGACAGGTCACCCGCTGTTGTGGCGACAAACTTGTAGAATGCTTTATTGCCGCCGTCATCGGTCAGATAAACCGTTTTGTTGTCAGGCATGATGACTGGGTTTTCATGAGCCATACGCCCCAGGGTGAAGTGTTTCACCGGGACTGGTGCCGCGGCTGTTGGCTGAGTGATCTCAACGATATAACCGTAGTCGTATGGGTTAGGGAAGGTACCACCGAGGTAGGTCTGAATGTTCTGCACGTCGGCGTAGCTAGGGTAACCGCCTTCTTTGGCAGAGTTGTTCCAGGTCGCGGTGTTTTCTGCTTCGTAGTTCTCTTCGGATGTCAGTGGGGTTTCCCATGGAGACAGCGTGCCGAAGCAGTTGATCATGGTGCCCTTAACGTCAAGAAAATCGATATTCAGTGCGCCTTCCGACGACCATGCACCGTTGTCCATTTTCTTCAGCTGGATACGCGACATAGCGCCCGGGCGATCTTCCCATGCAGTAAACAGGAAACCTTCACTGGCATCGTCATTGGTAGCAACAAAGGCGTTGAAATCCGGGTCGTTAGACTGCTTGATTTCCGCGTCCTGAGCGCCATTTACGATCGCTCCCAGACCGAAAGGCAGGTCGCCTGCGTAGGTGTCGTCTTCACGACCCAGTACCTGATAATCGCCAGATGCGACCATCGTGGTTTCACCTTCAGCGGAGCCTACTGCAGGCACAGCAAGTTCTTCGAAGTCGCCATCGATGGCTTCAACATCAACACCGACCCACGCACCTACGGCAGCTTTACCTTCCTGGCCCGGAAGAGATGTGCTTGGATGCTGAATATTAAAGAAGAAATCGTTGGCATCGGTCAGAAACATACCGGTCAGCTCAGCACCTACTGGTGTAGTGGCCAGACGGGTCAGCTTTGGCAGTGCGGCGGCGGCTGCAGGAGTGTCGGTGGCTACCGTAGGAGTATCGGTGTTTGTATCGACGGCTGCGTCATTTTTATCGTCATCGCCACCACATGCAGTGAGCATGCTCATTGCAGCGACAGACAGAGCTAAAAGCTTAATTTTCATTATAAACTTCCTGGTGATTTAAAATTCAAGGCAAGAGGAGAGTAGAGCCTGAATGTGACGCTTTTTATTACTCTGGATGACATCTGTGTGTCAGTCGGGTGACACACAGATGTGACTTGCTCACATGCGTCGACGATGTTATTGCCAGTTAAGACGGATATCCCAACCGAAATAGAGGCTGTCGTCCTGAAGCGGTGGTGTGTGATTTTCTACCGATGTTTTAACGTGTACTGGTGGGGAGACGGTAGCGTCACGGCCTTTAATGAACGACTGGTGACGCACGATGTGCGTGTATGCTTTGTTCAATGCACGCGCTCTTTCTGGCGAAGGGCTGATCAGCGTATAGACATCAGCGTCTGCCATTTTCTCAGCGTCAGGCTGTCCGCTCTGGTCAAACCATCGCTCAACGATTTCAGGGTTGGAGCGGAATTCACTGCCACCGCCTGCCGTGCGGAAGTAATTATAAATCTCGCCGCCCTGTTCAGTGATGCTGGGCGCATCCTTCATGCCGCGGGTATCGATATAGCCCCAGCCTTCTGCTCCCGGTACTTTCCGGGCAAGGGAAAAGGTATTGTCGATAGTCGTGCCGATAGCGGAGTGGCAGCCCATGCAGGCAAGACGCTCTTCGAAAGATTGTGGCCTCAACGCACCGTCGTAGTCTTCAATGTACCCCTGGACAAACCAACCCATGCCGTTATCAAAACCATTATCAAAACGATTGATAAATTTAGGCAGAAGGCCCAGAAATTTCTCTTTCCGCTCGTTATCGTATTTGTTCTGGATATCGCCCTGACTGAAGGTATTTACCTTGACCATATACCGTAATTCTTTCATACGGGGGGGAATAAAGGTGGCGCCTTCGGAGTCGACACCCACGTAGCGTACGCTGTGCATAAATTCTGTACCGGTGGGCAATTGCTGAAAGGTCAAGGCAACATCACTGGCGTCACCGATGTAGTGGGAGCGACGGACAACTTTAGTGGCGGTGTCCAGTACGCCGTTCATATCAAGATCGGTATTAAAAGTGCGTTCATCAACCGAATTAATGGTGGCTTCCGGTTCGTCTTTTAATGAAAGTTCAGCGAGCGTCAGATTAATAAAATATACATCGCGATTAAATTCGCCATCGAGTGTTCTGAATTTTTCCGACAGGCGGATAACTACATCGTCTGTTGACCCATTCGTCGGCCAGAAAGTACCGGGGAAAGGTTTGTAATTAAACGCCACCCAGCCGGAGCCATCCCGAGCGAGCCCCTGGTGGTCAAACGCGTCAGCACCGAGGTGGTAATCAGCAAGGTCGGGGATAAATCCTTGCCAGTCGCCTTGCTTCAGCCGTTCTGGCAATTGGCTGTAGTTCTCCGTATTCACATATTCATCAATCTGTTTGTCGGAGACTGCTGCTACCCAATCTGATCGATCGACAAACAGATTGGTCCAATGGTTTGTTTCGCCTACTTCGGAGAACATGTAAGAGCCTTGCAGGCCACCATCAGTCAGGCGGTTAAAGCGTTCGTCCTTGTACACCTGATGACAGGTATAACAGGGGTTATGTACTGCCTGGGTATCGGTGTAACACTGTGAAGGAATGGTGGCCTCAGCATTCATCAGCCGGTCATCATTGACCTCTGTTCGTTTGTCTTCTGCGACTTCAGGCAGTAACTTAGCGTCCGCAGCTAACCCGGAAGCGTGGTCTGAACCATCGCATGCACTGAGGGCGAGTGAGGCAATACTGAAGCATACTGCTGACATTACTCCGGTCTTCATGAAATACCTTTGGGTTATCTGGCTCGTTAATTGGCAGGCACCAGACTATGAATAATTTGTGTCACTTTTGTGAAAGCTGGAGAGTTTATGAGAATAATAGCGGTTATCATTTCAGCGTTGGTGATGGCTGGCTGTCAGCCGGCCGATACATCGGTGTATCTGGAGATAACGACCGACAGCCGCTTCGTGCCGGCGGGTAACGCCTGGTATACCGATGGTCAGAAATCTGTTCAGGAGCAGGCTGCTCGTCTGGCGCATGCTGGCATAGCCTTAGCCAGCGCGAAAAACGTGATTCTGTTCGTCGGTGATGGCATGAGTATGGAGACCATCGCTGCAGCACGGATTCTCGAAGGTCAGCGAGCCGGTGAGAATGGGGAAGAGAACCGCCTGAGTTTTGAGCACTTCCCGTTCACAGGCCTGTCCAAAACCTACAATGTGGATGCCCAGACACCAGACTCTGCTGGCACCATGACGGCCATGACTACCGGCGTAAAAACAGACATGGGAATTGTCGGGCAGGATGAAACCGCATCCCGCAGTCTTTGTGATCCGTCTGGGCAGAGTGATGTGGCGACACTGATCGAGCTGGCAGAGATCGCCGGCTTATCATCGGGCATTGTGACGACTGCACGTTTGACTCATGCGACGCCTGCCGCAACTTATGCTCATGCGCCTGACCGTAACTGGGAAGACGTTTCGGATATGCCGGAAGAGGCACTGGTCGCTGGCTGCGTCGATATTGCTGCTCAGTTTGTCGGCTTTCCCGATACGGTAGAAAAGAAATACGGAGTGCCTGTCGACGGCATTGACGTGGCGTTCGGTGGTGGCCGTCGACACTTTCTGCCGAAAGATCCTCAATTTAATACAGCAGACGCGCAAAGCAGTACCGAAGGTGATCGTACCGACGGACGCGACCTCATCTCAGAGTGGCAATCAAAACATGGTCATGGCCATGTCGTGATGGCTGACGATGAATTTAAGGCTCTTACGGTTGACACTCAAGGGGCGGTTCTGGGGCTTTTCTCTGAATCGCACATGCGTTTCGAGGCGGATCGTAAAAATGACGTGGCCGGTGAGCCCAATCTGGTGGCGATGACAGAAAAGGCGATCCAGTTATTGAGCCGTAATGAGCAGGGCTTCCTGCTAATGGTTGAATCCGGGCGCATTGACCATGCACACCACGCCGGAAATGCTTACAACGCACTGAACGAGACCATTGTATTGTCCGATGCAGTGCGACGGGCCACTGAGTTGACCGATCCCAGCGATACATTGATTATTGTGACATCAGATCACGGTCATGTGATGAGCTTTGCCGGCTACCCTAAACGAGGCAATCCGATTCTGGGAAAAGTTGTAAATCCGGGGCAGGAAGAGCCTGCAGAGGCGGCGGATGGTTTACCTTACACTACTCTGTCGTACGCCAATGGCATGGGCATGGATGTGATTGAGGGGGATGATCCTGAAGAACGGTACAACGGTGCGTTAAACGCCGGTCGTCAGGATATCCGACGCAAGAATACCGAGTCGCCGCACTACCATCAGGAGGCGCTGGTGTCCTTATATTCAGAAACACACAGTGGTGAAGATGTGGCCATTTATGCAAATGGCCCGTCAGCGGCTCTGGTATCCGGCGTGCATGAGCAGAACGATATTTTCCACATGATCAACCGCAGTGTACGCCTGACGGAGAAAGCGTCTGAGAAGCTCCCTCCGTCGGTGACAGACAGGTCTGTTATTACTCAGTAATGATCCGATAGCAGGGCTGGTATTCCCCACTTATCTTCATGCGGCCATGATCAACCATGGCCCGCAGCAGTCGATCCATGCCCTTCAGGATATCGCTGTCTCC
>Ga0181593_10005730_pt1 | contig 11218 bp, 9 predicted proteins | sample 071ome_19_FD_133756 | JGI IMG/M metagenome (GOLD analysis project Ga0181593, IMG submission 133756) | Coastal salt marsh microbial communities from the Groves Creek Marsh, Skidaway Island, Georgia - 071413AT metaG (megahit assembly) | ecosystem: Environmental > Aquatic > Marine > Intertidal zone...
ACGCATAACGGCCCGAAGTAATCCCCTTTCCCACTTTCATCAATACCGATCCTTGGATCCAGGAGGGTTGGATCGAGAACATGCTCATATCCCATTCGTGCTTCTCCAAGGATTTCAGGCTCCAATAAGAACTTCACGAAGGCTTCAGTCTCCTTACCTTGCACCACCAGTTTTCCCGTGTGGTAAAAAACCACGTTGAGTTTCTCCTGTTGAGCGGCAAAAAGCGAATGAGGAATCTCTCGAAAACTGTATCCTTTGGAATCGAGTAGTCGACGAAGCTGATCGCCTTGCTCAGCGGTCAGTTTGCAGGTATAGCTCGTCTTGGCTTTGGGCTCCATCCAATCCAAAAGGTAAATGGGCAAAACGCAAAAGGCAAATCTCACCCTGAACGAATCGGTTATCCGCCCCCTGCTTGCGTGGTATCAGCAAAATGCCCGCCCGCTTCCCTGGCGTGAGACAAAAGATCCGTATGCCATCTGGATATCCGAAATCATGCTGCAGCAAACACAAGTTGCGACGGTAATCCCCTACTGGAATCGATGGATGGATCATTTCCCTGATGTCTCAAGCCTGGCCAAGGCAAGTGAGGCATCCGTCCTCAAATGCTGGGAAGGTCTTGGTTATTACCGTCGAGCCCGAGGAATCATGAAAGCGGCTCAGACGTTGGTTCATCATCACCAGGGTCAATTCCCCACCGAACATGATGCCATTTTAAATTTACCGGGTATCGGCCCCTACACTGCGGGCGCAATTGCCAGCATTGCCATGGATCAGCCCAGACCCATCCTCGATGGCAATGTGATTCGAGTCCTGAGCCGTCATGGTTATGTGACAGGAAACATCAAGGAACCTCGCATCACCGCTCAACTATGGAAAACAGCAGATGAGTGGGTTCGTGCAGCTCATGGTCTCAAACCGCGACCCAGAAACGCTTGCAGTCACTTGAATCAATCGATCATGGAATTAGGGGCACTGATATGCCTTCCTGGAAAGCTCGCCAAGTGCGATGCCTGTCCGATTTCATCATCGTGTAATGCCCTGAATGCCGATGCGGTCTCGGATTTACCCAACAAACCCAAGCGCGAGGCCAGCATCCAGCGAGCTCGAGTGGTCATTTTGATTGAGTGCGGAAGAAAGGTTCTCTTAACCCAACAGAAGGAAGAGGATGTCAACGGAGGCCTTTGGGAATTTTTCAGTCACCCTCTGGAATCCAACAAGAAACCATGCGAACCCACAGCTACCGCAGTGAGCAGAATCCTCAAAGCCCGCCTCGGACTGATTGGGCAAACCCCTACCCCTTGGACCCACATACGGCACAGCATTACGCGGTATCGTTACACCCTCTATTGCTTCAGGGTAAAGGTCCCCAAAGCCTTTGAACCCAATGCTGAATACAAATGGGTCTCCAGGAGCGAGCTGAGTCAATGCGCCATGCCCAGTGCACATAACCAGCTCCGAGGCCTGATCGCCTCCACAACAAGGGCGAAAAAGTCAAAAAAAGGGATCACATAAAAAGCCGAAGAACGATCGTTCTTCGGCTTGTATAGAATGCGTTGGAGAAGTTTGCGTCAGGTGAGCTCACCACCTGCCTCAAAGACTGCTGGCAACAAGATCCCCCACCTCGGAAGTCGAATAGCCCATGCGACCGGCTCCAAGATCCTTGATATTCTCGTTGGTCACTCGAATGACCGTTTTTTCGATGGCAGCGGCCGCCTCGCGCTCACCCAGATGATCCAGCATCATTTGTCCGGCACAAATGGCAGCCAGAGGATTGATGACATTTTGCCCCGTGTATTTGGGAGCACTTCCGCCGATTGGCTCAAACATGCTGGTACCTTCAGGATTGATGTTTCCGCCTGCCGCAATCCCCATCCCGCCCTGCACCATGGCACCAAGGTCGGTAATGATGTCTCCGAACATGTTGTCGGTGACAATCACATCAAACCACTCGGGGTTCTTGACGAACCACATGGTGGTGGCGTCCACGTGGGCATAATCACGCGTGATGTCCGGGAAGTCCTTTTGACCTATTTCGTGGAAAGCACGCTCCCAAAGGTCGAAAGCAAAGGTCAACACGTTGGTCTTGCCGCACAGGGTTAATTTCTTATCTTTGTTGCGTCGCTGAGTGTAATCAAAAGCATAGCGAAGGCATCGTTCCACGCCACGGCGGGTGTTCACGCTTTCCTGAATCGCCACCTCATTGGGGGTGTTTTTGAAGACAAACCCTCCCGAGCCGGTGTAGAGGCCCTCATTGTTTTCTCGAACCACCACAAAATCAACATGCTCTGGTTTCTTGTCCTTCAGGGGGCAAAAACGCTCATCGTAAAGTTTGACAGGCCTTAGGTTGATGTATTGCTCCAGTTCAAATCTCAACCTCAGCAAAATACCCTTTTCGAGAATGCCCGGCTTCACATCAGGGTGCCCAATGGCTCCCAACAGAATGGCAGGAAATTGCCTCAGGTCGTCAGCAGCGCTATCAGGCAAAGCCTCGTTGGTTCGAATGTAGCGGTCTCCACCGAAATCAAAATCCGTGTAGTTGAGCTTAAAACCAAATTTGGCGCCTGCCGCATCCAAAACCTTGATGGATTCTCTGACCACTTCTGGCCCCGTTCCATCACCTCCAATGACTGCAATGTCGTAACTTTTCATCTGATTGTCGTATCCATCCTAAGCCTTAAATTCAAAGGCACCGCGGTGCTTCCCACACAAGCATTTCAGAAACGCATCCAAGCTTCTTCAGGATGCAGGGTCTGAATTGGGGTCAGAGAAGACACTCGAAATCCCGAGCGTGGTCCACCGGTGGACCGGAAAGCGGAAAATATCGCTCTCACGGCTTCTTGAAAAGACTTTTTACCGCAACACTCAAAGGCCCAAAGCTTTTTTACCCTCAGGGGTAATCATGGATTGATGCCAGGGTGGATCCCAGACGATCTCAACAGTCGCCTCTCCCACTCCTGGCACATTGAGAAGCTTCTCTTGCGCATCGCCAGCGATGACAGGCCCCATACCGCATCCAGGGGCTGTGAGGGTCATCTTGACTTCAACCCTTTGAAGGCCATCTTGCCTCGCTTCGGATCGCATATCGTAAATAAGGCCCAAATCGACGATGTTCACCGGTATTTCGGGATCAAAGCAGGTGCGAAGGGCCTCCCAGGCCAAAGCTTCAGTGAAAGGTCGATCCTGATCAGCTCCGGCCTGAGAGTGACCAGAAACATCCTCATTCGCACGGCCCAAGGCATCGCCGTCCTTGGCCTCAATGCGAAAAAGCCCTTGGTCAGTGCGTACGGTGAAACTTCCTCCCAACTCCTGGGAGAGAAAAACTTCAGTGCCGGAAGCAAGCTGATAGGCTTCACCGGAAGGGATCCGAACCGATGCACAATCCCTGCTCAACTTGATGCAATTGGTGGCGTGACTCATTTTCACCCTATGCTAAGCTATAATCACTGGATTGCCAACTACTGCAGACAAAAGGTAAACCAGGGCATCCGACACCTTCTTGGATAAAAAGTGAAAGAGTTACTCATCATCGGACACCGCAACCCAGACATGGACAGTATTTGCTCTGCCATTGCCTATGCTCACTTCAAACGCCAAATCGGTATGCCAAATGCCATCGCTGCCAGATGTGGAGACATCAATGATCGGATTGAGTTTGTCCTGAGTAAATTCGGGGTAGCCCCTCCGCGGTTCGTGGCTGATGTGCGGCCCAGAGTACGAGATGTCATGCAGCCCCAGGTCATCCAGGTCGCCCCCGATACCAGTGCCTGTGAAGCCCTGGAAATCATGGATCAATTCAATATCCGAACGCTTCCCATTGTGGACGGCGAGCTTTCCTGTCAAGGCCTGGTATCGGTCTTTAAGATGAGCAGGTTCTTTTCTCCCTCTCCATCTCGCCTGCGCGAAACACGCAACATTCGATGCACTCTTAAGCAATTGGCTAGGACGCTCAAATCCAGCACTGCATCCTTGCTCCGCCCAGATCAGGAAGAAGAATTGACCCTGATGATTGGTGCCATGAAAATGGATTCTTTTGAGCAGCGGCTGGGGCAGTATGACCCTAATAGACTTCTGCTGGTGGTCGGAGACAGGGAGGATATTCAGCGGGTTGCCATTGATCATCAGATTCGGGTGATGGTGGTCACGGGCGGTCTGAGTGTTAGCCATGCCATACGTGATCTAGCCCTCTCAAAAGGTGTTTCCATTCTTCGCTCAGAACACGATTCGACAACCACCGCCATGCTTTGCCGAGCAGCTATCCCGGTAAAGCACCTCAGGAATGAGCACTTTCTGCACTTCAATGAAGATGAGCCGCTGGCACGCATCCGGAATTTGGCCATTTCTTCCCAATTTCAGGCTTTCCCGGTTCAGGACGCGCATCAGCGCATGGTTGGAATTCTTTCCAAAACAGATTTTGTCAAGCCAGTAGAACGACAACTGATTTTGGTCGACCATAATGAACTATCGCAGGCAGTCGAAGGAGCCGATCAAGTCGAAATCATCGAAATTGTCGATCATCACCGGATCGGCTCCATGACAACCCAACAACCGATTCTTTTCATCAATCGTCCCGTGGGCAGTACCTGCACGATTATCACGGAAATGTTCCTGCAGCATGAGGTTAAAATCCCCAAGGAAATAGGAGGTTTGCTGCTTTCAGGAATCATCTCCGATACCCTGAACCTGACTTCGCCCACAGCTACAGATCTCGACGCGAGGATGCTCAAGCACCTCGAGGCTTTGACTGGCATTGAGGCGACGTCATTTACTGAGAGCTTGTTTGAGTCTGGTTCGGTTCTAAAGCAGGGCTATCCGGAAAAAGCCATTGTCAATGATTGCAAGGTTTATGAAGAGGCGGGAGGCACTTTCAGTGTAGCCCAAATCGAGGAAATCGGTTTTGAAACATTCTGGAAACAACAGGAGACATTGGCCGACGCCCTTTGCAAGTATCGAAAAGAGGGAAACCACATCATGAGTGCTTTGCTTGTGACGGATGTCGTAAGGCAGTCCTCCTTGCTTTTGATCGTTGGAGAAAAAGGAATTCTCAAACAAATCCAATACAAGCAGAGAAGACCAGGGGTTTTTGATCTACCAGACATCGTCTCCCGAAAGAAACAATTGCTACCCTACTTGACAAAGTGCCTGGCTTCATCGACTCAGGGTTAATTTAGTATTCTCAAAACGAATGACTTATGAATGTGAATAAGTTGTGAATAAGTAGGACTCGCACCCCGGCGTCATCCAGCCTATTATTTTTACAAGGCAGGCTGGTAGGCACGATGTCCACAAGCGATTGAAGTAACTCTTTGGGTGTGAATAAAGTCGTGCGTCGTTAATGAGTTTGTTGACATAGCCTACCAGCTCGCCTGATCCTCCATAACGCTTCGCAAAAAAAGTCTAGGGTATCTTTTCAAGAGTTAGCGCTCTTTATCGAAACGTCTAAAAATGGCGTCATTCCTCAGAACGTGGAAGAGCTAAGCCCAAATTTAAAAACTTGCAGGGTAAAGGGACCCAAAAGTTTACAAAAAAACCTTCACCAGCTCATTAAAAGTCGCGATTCTTTTCAGCATTCGTGAGCCTGGGGAAAGAACCGAGGCATCTGAGTATCAAAAATAGCTGTTTAACTGCTCCACGAACAGCAGGCGAAAAGCAATGTCAGTTTAGATCTAGGATCAGCCAAGAAATCCTTGTTTAGTACTTGGCTCGCAATGGTGTTAGGTCTTTTTGAGCCAAATCCCCAAGATCATCCTGCCAGAAGTAGGCATTACGCGCTCCCCCGGTACTCCAGCTGTGAATGAAAAGCATGCGATCAAAGTTGATCCATCGGGCGGACCCATCCATGAACAGCTCGTTCCCTCCCTCTGGCAACCCTTGCTGGTTGCGGTGAGGCGGCATGTTCTTGAAAGCTTCGGCACGTCCCCCACCCCAGTCGTTGTCGATCCTCAAGACAGCATCTGCTGCAAGCACCCAGCCTGGTTGAGAAGTGGAGTGTTTGACGGGACTTCTTGATTTAAAACGACCCAGAGGATTGGTCCATTCCTCGATCCCGCCAAAATACTGGTATCCAATATTCCATTGTGGAAAGGAGGGTTCGAAAGTGGGAAAACTAGGTCGATTTGGACAAGTCCAGATCTTGGAGACAGCGTTATTGGTGCTGATGGTCAGTCCAACGCTTGCTGCAGCCTGCTGCTCCGGTGGATTAAGGGAAATTTGAACCGAATTGTGACGCGCTTTAAGCAATACATCGTTGTTGTCGTCCGCATAAATTGTCATCGCAATTCCAAGCTGGCGCAAGTTGTTCAGGCATTTGACGCGTTTACCCTTTTCCTTAGCCTTGGAAAGCGCGGGCAAGAGCATGCCGGCCAGGATGGCAATAATGGCAATCACCACAAGAAGTTCAATGAGCGTAAAGCCACGCTGTAAGAAGCCCCTAACAGGGAGAGTGCTCATCGATGAGGGACGAGGAAATAGTTTCATATCTTTTCTGCAAACCAATAAAGTGAAATTCCGGTGACCTCATCGTAGCTGCAAAGCACTCCTTGGCAACGACTAATTCCTCCGATGCCGGGGAGGAGATGTCTTGGGTTAGTCTCCTACTAAAGTCCCATAACCTAGGAAGATAGGTCAAGGGCGGGAAAAAGATTGGAAGGGTATCGAGGAGATAGCCCGAAGACTGAGTTTCCCCCGGGTGCGATCATTGAAGCAAAGCCCTTGAAAGACCTGGGTTCCTCCACTTGCAACAGCCACACCGTAACTGAAATCGGTGGTTGAATGGGATACCAATTCAAAAGCAGCGTTGACCTTGAAAACTCCTGGATTATCCGGAGATCCGTAACATCCGAGCCACCAATGATTGTCGACATAATCAATGGTTTGAACGCCAAGCCGCGTATACCCAGTGGGCAGTGAGTGTTTTTGGATGAAATTCAAATCCTTGTCATATTCAAACAGGTAGTTTTCACGATGCGATGGAGGAAGACCTCCCACCAGAAGAAATCGACCTTCATGGTAGGCAATCCCCCCACATCCATGAACCAATTGGGGGACGCTTTTGCGCCTTTTGAGGTTCAAGGTTTCGGAATCATACAGATAGATCCACGGTTTTGATTGCCCCGCAGGCTGATTGAACACACCCAGCTCGACCGCAACGTAGAGTTCATCTTCGACAATGGTCAAATCGCCGTGATGGGAGGGCACCTCGGATTGTGCCAGAGCTTGGCCCTGCTGGTCTGTTTTGACAAGGGTGACGGTATGCGACCAGTAAAAGAAGTTTCCATCATGGGCAATTCCCTGAAGATGCCCGCGGTAGCTCCCCTCACAGACGATTTCCTTTAGCGATTCTGCTGCCAGTCCTGCCAATCGGGTTCCAAAAAAGATAATCACAAGGAAGATGCGTAGTGCTTTCATTTTCGAATTTGAGTACGTGGATCATCCATACGCCACAGGGCATCAAGGTCTTTGCTTCAAAGCGGTGACTTCAGCCAGGCGATGTTTGCGAATGACTTTCAGCTTGTGGGTACCCCGTGCAACCAAATCAAGGTGATCCCACGCCCTGAGTTCAAAAGAAAAAAGCCGTTGATCGGAGAAAATGAGTTTGGCCTGGCAGCGAACTTCGTGACCTACCGGTGTTGGAGAGAGGTGCTCGACGTCCACTCTTGCCCCCACCGTACTTTCTTCGTCTTCCAGATGTGGCAGCATGAGTTTTCGTGCGGCGTGTTCCAAAAACCATATCAACCAAGGTGTGGAGAGGATGTGAGGCATGACCTGGTCCGAAAAATCAATGGCATGCTCTGCCTTGACGACAAAAGCAAGCGTATCGATCGATCCAATGCGCGGTTGGCTTTTCATTGCGTTGCGAGACAGTCGCAGCCCCTTCCAGAGGTTACAGATATGTTTGGATGGGGAAGTGATTCATCACATGCCCTAAGATCCAGTGATCGCTCTGCAAAACCTAATGAGGTCAAGCAAGGAAACGCTCAATCGCATTACCCTGACAGACTCGCTATTTACCTTGTGAATACTTTTCATGGCAGCTCCTTGCGAAGAACCGTGATGGTTTCAGGATCTTTGTAGTGGCGTCGCAAGCCTTCTTCGCTGAGCAGCTTTGCTGGAACACGCTGTATGAATTCCGGAAAACTTCGTTCAGCGCCTTTGCGCAACTGAAGCTGACCACTGCGAGATTCCCAAAAATCGGTCTGTACTTTCAATAAGGCTCTCATACCTTCCTGGGGAGTCATGGTCTCCTTACGGCCTAGCATCCACACCAACTCCGTGTCTCCAGGCATGGCCACTGGAAAAGGCACCGATTTGACTTTCAACTCCGGTTCCAGCTCCTTTTCATCCCAAGGCAAGTCGTTGATTCCAATGGTGCTGGTCAACGATCCATGGGGCAAATTCAGTGCGACATTGAGCATTCCCTCATCCTCGTCGATATCGAAATCAACCAGATCTCGACCAAAAGATTCTTCAAAGCGCTGACTAACCTCTCTAAGTGTGTCTTCCTTCAAGTCAGGCAAGGGGCATCTTCGACAAAATTCTTGAAACGCAGAGGATTGTTTTTTTCGCTCCATTTCCTTACGGATTCCATCAAGAATTTTCTGTGCCAGGTGAGTGTCTTGCGTGGTTTGGGAAAGAACGCTTTGCAGAAGCTCGACGACTTCTTTTTCAGTCAGTTGATTTTTTGCCATAAAACGAATGTCGCTTGTCATTTCATCAGACGATTGAGTCTTTTCTTTTGCCTAAGCAATGAGTCGACTTCAATGCTTAAAGGCTTCAAAGAGGTTTTCAGACTTGTTCTTCACTGGGGGACCCCTCATTTTTTTATGTATCCATGAAACAGTTACCCAAGACCATCGTCTGTCGATGGAAAGCGCTCATTTTTTGGTTGGCAATCGCACCAGGCCTCTTAGCCAAGGATCGCCCAAACATTGTTCTCATCATGGGGGATGACATGGGTTATTCCGACATCGGTTGTTACGGAGGCGAAATACGCACGCCTCACCTAGATCGACTTGCTGCCGAGGGGGTTCGTTTTTCGCAGTTCTACAACGGTGCCCGATGCTGCCCCACGCGCGCGTCTCTTTTAACAGGTCTCTATGCCCATCAAACAGGCGTTGGGCACATGCTCGGAAATCAGGGATTGGACGGCTACCAAACGGGATTGAATAGGAAATGCGTCACTATCGCCGAGGCACTCAGCGGGAACGGTTACCACACATACATGAGCGGGAAATGGCATGTGACAACCCACACGTCCCCTGAAGGCCCAAAAGACAACTGGCCGCTGCAACGTGGTTTTGAAAAGTTTTACGGAACCATCATTGGCGCAGGGAGCTTTTACGATCCAAACACCTTGTGTCGCCAAAACACCTACATCACGCCAGTCAACGACCCCCACTATCAGCCGAAAAGTTACTATTACACCGATGCCATCACCGACAATGCCATCTCTTTTCTCGCGGAACATGAGGAATCAAAGACAGAGAAACCTTTTTTTCTTTATGTCTCATACACAGCAGCTCATTGGCCCATGCATGCTTTACCTGAGGACATTCAGAAATATCAGGGATCTTACGATGACGGATATGAGATGACCCGGATGCTACGATACCAAAGACTCAAGCGCCTGGGGCTCATTCATCCTGCAACCCAACTCAGTCCAACTGCGGGCAACTGGGAGCAAGTCAAACACAGGTCATGGGAAAAGCGTTGCATGGAAGTCTATGCAGCGATGATAGACCGTATGGATCAGGGGATTGGAAATCTGGTTCGACAACTCGAGCAGATGGATCAACTTCAGAATACCCTCATCATGTTCCTCCAAGACAATGGCGCGTGCGCTGAGGGTATGGGCCGTGGAGACCAAATCAACGACCGATGGACGAAAGCCATCAGAGACAATCAACCCATGGGCGCCAATGAACTACAACCCAAACTCTGGCCTCCCATGAAAACAAGAGGCGGAAAACCAGTCGGAGGTGGCCCAGAGGTCATGCCTGGCCCAGAGGACACTTACATTGCCTACGGACGTCATTGGGCCAATGTTTCCAACACTCCTTTTCGTGAATACAAACATTGGGTTCATGAAGGAGGCATTGCGACACCCATGATCATGCATTGGCCAGACCAAACCACCCAAAAAGGCTCTCTTTCTCACCAGGTGGGGCATTTAATAGATATTATGGCGACATGCATGGCAGCAGCAGAAGCCACCTATCCCAGGGTCTACAATGATCAGGCCATACAGCCCATGGAAGGTCAGAATCTCTTGCCCGTGCTTGCCGGAAAGGAGATCGTTCGATCGGATTTATTTTGGGAGCATGAAGGAAATTGTGCCGTGCGTTCAGGTGATTGGAAATTACTGAGAAAAGGAAGTATGTCTTCCGAAGACTCTCCCATGTGGGAACTTTATGATCTGGAAAACGATCGCTCTGAAATGAAGAATTTGGCCAACCAACACCCGCAACGAGTTCAGGATCTATCGAGCAAATGGCAAGCCTGGGCAAGCCGCTGCAAGGTGACGCCATGGCCATGGAAATACCAACCATAAACCCAACCATTGACCTACCGCATTTGTTTTTGCAATCCAATGGACCTGTGATAAATTGTATTCTGGTTTTTGGCCTAGTTTCGACATGAAAAAAATTAAAGGTGATGATCTTTTCGGTCAGTTGAATGCGTTCTTGAAAGGCCAAGGAATCGATTTTAGTCAGAGCAAATCACTAGCATCCAAAATAAAAAAGAGCTGCCAATCTCTCAGCAGGTCGATCAATAAAGCTGGTGAAGCACTGCATCATGCAAAAGAAAAGGTGGAAGATAAATTGAGCGAGGTACGCGATTCCATCCACCAGAAAACGGCTCCCCCCAAAAACCAAAACACACCCAAAAAACAAAACATGAAAGCCAAAAAGAAAGCAGCTAAGAAGCCTGCCAAAAAGGCGGTGAAAAAAGCAGCTCCTAAGAAAAAGGTAGCCAAGAAGGCAGCTCCTAAGAAAGCTGTCAAGAAGGCAGCTCCTAAGAAAGCTGTCAAGAAGGCAGCTCCTAAGAAAGCAGCTAAAAAGGCAGCTCCTAAGAAAGCAGCCAAGAAGGCAGCTCCTAAGAAAAAGGTAGCCAAGAAGGCAGCTCCTAAGAAAGCAGCCAAAAAGGCAGCTCCTAAGAAAGCAGCTAAAAAGGCAGCTCCTAAGAAAGCAGCTAAAAAGGCAGCTCCTAAGAAAGCAGCTAA
>Ga0181593_10005733_pt1 | contig 11215 bp, 14 predicted proteins | sample 071ome_19_FD_133756 | JGI IMG/M metagenome (GOLD analysis project Ga0181593, IMG submission 133756) | Coastal salt marsh microbial communities from the Groves Creek Marsh, Skidaway Island, Georgia - 071413AT metaG (megahit assembly) | ecosystem: Environmental > Aquatic > Marine > Intertidal...
AAGTCAAATGGAGATTGCGCCTGCGGCAGTGGCCTAGAACGGTTTGGTCACGATCATGATCACGATGATCACCATCAGGACCGTCGGCACCTCGTTGACCCGTTTGTAAAAGCGCCTGGAATGGCGGTTCGCGTCTTTTTCGAAATCGCGGCGCCAGCGCGACAGGTTGCCGTGAAACCAAAACATCGCCGTCAGGGCCGCCACCTTGACCCACACCCAGCTCGCCGCCCAATCGACGATGCCGGGGGTCAGCGCCAACAAAACGCCAAAGATCACGGCCGAAATCATGGCCGGATTGATGATGCCGCGCAGCAGACGGCGCTCCATCACCTTGAAGGTTTCGGACTGATCCGAGCCTGGCTCGGCGTCGGCGTGATAGACGTACAGGCGCGGCAGGTAGAGCATGCCCGCCATCCACGCGATCACCGAAATGATGTGCAGCGCCTTGATCCAGAGATAGGCGTCGGCAAGCCAAGTCATGCCGCGTTCCCGTTCTTGGCCGGACACCCGCCATGACCCGCAGGGCAAATCCGACCGCCGCCGTGGGTGCACATGCGAGGATCGGACCGGGTTGCCATGCCGGCGACAATTTCACGCAAACCCTCGATGAACGCCGAATGCGTGCCCACGGCGGGCACGCGAATGTAGGTGGTCACCCCGGCTTCGTCGGCCAGCTTGCGGTACTCGATATCAAGCTCGACCAGGGTTTCGGAATGTTCCGAGACGAACGCGATGGGCACGACCACCAAGCCGATGCCCTCGCGCCCGGCGGCTTTGATTTCGTCGTCGGTGGCGGGACCGACCCATTTCAGCGGCCCGACCCGGCTCTGGAAACTGACCCGCCAGCTGTCTCGGTCCAAGCCCGCCGCCGCCGCGATGGCGGCGGCGCCTTGGTGGACCTGCCACACGTACGGATCGCCCGCTTCGACGATCCGTTCGGGCAAGCCATGGGCGGAAAACAACACCCGCACCGGCGTTTCGCCGGGCGTCGGCAAAGCGTTCTTGATCAAGTCGGCATAGGCCGCCACGAACCCGGCCTCCGCGGGATAGCAACATATCGATCGGGTCGGCAACACGAGTCCCACCCGGCGCGCCGCCCGCATCCAGTCATCGTGGGAAGACTGCGTCGTGGTGGTCGAAAACTGCGGATAGAGCGGCAGCAAGAAAACCTGCTCGGCACCCCAGTCCTTGACCGCCTGCGCGGTCGCCGCGCTCATCGGATGCCAATAGCGCATTGCGACGAAGACACGCATGTCGGCGTCGTCCAACGCTTCGGTCAGCGCGGCAGCTTGTTTTTCGGTTTCCGGCAAGATCGGCGACCGGCCACCGATCTCGCGGTAGATCTCGGCGGCGGTCGGCGCGCGACGTTTTGCAATGAACGCGGCCAAGAGCGGCCGGATCGGCCACGGCAACCGCAAGATGGCGGGATCACCGAACAAGTTCCGCAAAAAACCGCGCACCGCTTGGGGACTGTCTGGCCCGCCGAGGTTGAATAAAACGACGGCCGTCTTCATGCCTGCGATCGGACCGCGTCGACCAAAGCGGCGACATGCTCAGGTGGGGTCTGCGGTAAAATGCCGTGGCCCAGGTTGAAGACGAACGTTCCGTCCTTGAAGGCGGACACGATGCGCCGGATCTCGTTGGTCATGGCACTGCCGCCGGCGACCAGCATCAACGGATCGAGGTTGCCTTGGACCGTGCATTGGCGCTGAACGGCCTGTCGCGCCCAGGCCACCGGCACGCTGCTATCGAGCCCGACAGCCTGCACGTCGGTGCGCGCGGCATAGTCGGCCAGCGCCACCCCGGCGCCGCGGGGAAAACCTATGACCGGCACCTTGGGGTGCTTTTCCCGAAGCGCCGCGACAATGCGGTGGGCCGGTTCGATGCACCATCGGGCGAAGGCCGTTTCGGGCAAGGCGCTGGCCCAGGTGTCGAACAACTGCACCGCTTCGGCACCGGCCTCGATTTGGCGCGACAGATAGTCGATCGTCGCTACCGTGATGAGATCGATCAACGTGCCGAACTCTTCCGGATTGCGGAAGGCCCATACCTTGGTGTGCTCGAAATTACGGCTGCCGCCGCCTTCGACCATGTAGGTCGCCACGGTCCAGGGCGCCCCCGCAAACCCAATCAGGGCGGTTCGGTCGTCCAGGGCACCGCGCACCCGCTCGACGGTCTCGTAGATAGGTCCTAGCCGATCGTGCAGGCGTTCCAGGGAAAGACCGGCCAGCGCTTGACCGTCGCGCACCGGCTCAAGCACGGGACCTTCGCCTTCGGCAAACCGAAGCGACTGCCCCATGGCCTGGGGGATCAATAGAATATCGGCAAACAGAATGGCGGCATCGAACCCGAAACGTCGGATCGGCTGCAAGGTCACTTCGGCCGCGCGTTGGGGGTCGTAGCACAGATCGAGAAAGCTGCCGGCCTCGGCGCGCAGCGTACGATATTCGGGTAGATAGCGGCCCGCCTGTCGCATCAACCACACCGGCGGGACAGGCTGAACGTCACCAGCGAGGGCGCGCAGAAAGGGCTTTGATGTCATGAAGCGAATCGAACCAAGGTTGTCTCTTCTTATATATATAGAATTATAAGAATCTGTAGTGATTGTAGTTGTCCCTTGAGTGATGGGGATTAAAGCTTGTCCCCAGGTTGTGCGGATGCTCACAGCATCATGTGGATTACACCGACGAACGGGACAACTAACGGCACATCGTCATCCCCACGTCATATTAGTGCCTGTGATTCATGTGAGTTCTCGGGGTAACACGGACCGACCGAGATTTCCCGACGGTTTTCCCGCGGCGCGAATAACTCTGCTCCGGCAGGAGTATCTGTTCTGACGAAAGTCGCGGGACCGGGGATGGAACGGCCGCCGCTGCGAGGTCTGTTGATTGTCCGGTAGTTTCATCATACTTGTGCACAGCCTTTCGCTCAGGAGCGCCGGTTGAGCAAGAAGACCTTCAAACTGCATTTGGTGTCGGACGCCACCGGCGAAACGCTGCAGGTCTTGGCGCGTGCCGCCATCACCCAGTTCGAAGATTACGAGCCCGAAGAATTCATGTGGTCGATGGTCCGCAGTTCGGCCCAACTTCAACTGGTGATCGACGGGATCCAACAGGATCCGGGGGTTGTATTGTTCACGCTGGTCGATCAGACGCTCCACCGCGATCTGATCAATGCCTGCCGCAGCCTGGAAATTCCGTGCGTCGATGTGCTCGACCCGACGATCGCGACCTTGCGCGACTATCTCCATACCGAATCGAAAAACCAGCCGGGGCGTCAACACACGCTCGACGAGGAGTATTTCGAGCGCATCGATGCGATGCATTTTTCTTTGCAGCACGACGACGGTCAGTCGCTGGAAACCATCCATGAAGCGGATGTCGTTTTGGTCGGGATCTCGCGGACCTCGAAGACACCGACGTGTATGTATCTCGCCAATCGCGGCGTCAAAGCGGCGAACGTGCCTTTGGTGTCGGGCCAAGCGCCGCCCGATGCGCTGGAGACTTTAAGGGGTCCGTTGGTGGTGGGCCTGGTGAACAGCGTGAAGCGGCTGGTCGAACTGCGTCGTAACAGGTTGTTGCTGCTGAACGAATCCGACGACACCCCTTATGCCGACGAAGACGAAATCAAAAAGGAAATCGCGGCTGCACGGCGGTTGTTCACGCGACATAAATGGCCGGTCATCGATACCACCGGGCGGTCCATCGAAGAGACTGCTGCCGCCATCATGAAGCTCCACGGCAATTGGATGCGGTCGTCATGACGACGCTCGTTTTGGCCTCGGCGAGTACGGCGCGACGCGACATGCTGCGCCGGGCCGGGATCGACATAACGGTGGAGCCGGTGTCGGTCGACGAAGCGGCGATCAAACAGGGTATGAAAGCCGACGGCGCCCCGGCGGTCGATGCGGCCCAGGCGTTGGCCGATCTCAAGGCCTTGCGCGCCAGGCCGCAGGATGCCGCCGCGCTGGTTATCGGTGCCGACCAAATCCTGGAGTGCGATGGCGTGTGGTACGACAAGCCCGACTCGGTCGCGACGGCTAAAAAGCACCTGGAGGCGTTGTCGGGACGGACCCATCATTTGCATACCGCGGCGGCGGTGGTCAAAGAAGGCGGTGTGATCTGGCGCGATGCGACCGATGCAACCCTGACCATGCGCAAACTTAGCCCGCAATTCATCGCCGACTACTTGGCGGCCGAGGGCGCCGCCGTCTTGCAGTCGGTCGGCGGCTATCGCATCGAAGGACGCGGGGCGCAGTTATTCGCGGGGATGCGCGGCGATTTCTTTTCGATTCTTGGGCTGCCGTTGCTGCCGCTGTTGGACTTTTTGCGCGGCCACGGCGCGGTGCCGACATGATCTCGGGCAAGGCTAAGATCGCGGGCGTGATGGGCTGGCCAGTGGACCATTCGCGTTCGCCCCGGCTGCATAGCTATTGGTTGGAGCGTCACGCAATCGATGGCGCCTACGTGCCGTTGGCGGTTGCCCCGGAGAACCTTGAAGACGCGGTGCGCGGCTTGCCGGCCCTTGGTTTTGCCGGGGCCAACGTCACCATTCCCCACAAGGAAGCGGTGATGCCGTTTCTCGACGACCTAGATCCCGGCGCCGAACGGATCGGGGCGGTGAATACGATCGTGATCCAGAACGGGCGGTTGCATGGCCGCAACACCGACGGTTTTGGCTTTCTCGAAAACCTTAAAGCGGGCGCGCCGGACTGGCGTGCCGAGGCGAGCCCGGCGGTCGTGATCGGCGCCGGGGGGGCCGCCAAGGCCGTGGCCTGGGCGCTGATCGATGCCGGCGTGCCGGCGCTGCGGATCGTCAATCGCACGGCGGCCCGTGCCGAAGCGCTGGCGGCGGCGGTGGGCGCGACGGCGCAGGCCGTGGCCTGGGAGGCGCGCGACGACGCGTTGGGCGAGGCCGCGCTGGTGGTCAATACCAGCGCGCTGGGCATGACCGGACATCCGGCGCTGGATGTCGATGTGGGGCGCTTGGCGAAGACCGCGATCGTCAACGACATCGTCTATCAACCCTTGGAAACGCCGTTGCTGGCCGCCGCACGAGCGGGTGGCCTGACCGCCGTCGAGGGGATCGGCATGTTGTTGCACCAGGGTCGCCCGGGGTTCCACGCGTGGTTCGGGGTCGACCCCACGGTCGATGCCGACTTGCGAGACTACGTTTTGGCGGGCGATTGACCGCGCGCACCGTGACATTGGGCCTGACCGGATCGATCGGGATGGGCAAAAGCGAAGCCGCGCGGATGTTTCGCCGCCTCGGGGTGCCGGTCTTTGATTCCGACGCCACCGTGCACGCCTTGATGGGATCGGGCGGTGTGGCCGTAGCGGCCGTCGACGCGGCCTTTCCCGGCGTGGTCAAGGACGGGGCGGTCGACCGCAAAGCGCTCGGCGCGGCGGTGTTCGGCAAACCGGACGATTTGCGGCGGCTCGAAGGCATCTTGCACCCGCTGGTCCGAGCGGCGCGGGCGCGGTTTTTGCGTCAGGCGCGGGCGCGGCGCGAACCCCTTGTGGTGTTCGACGTGCCTTTGTTGTTCGAGACCGGCGGCGAGCGCGATTGCGATGCGGTGATGGTGGTCACGGCGCCGGCCTTCGTGCAGCGCGCGCGCGTGCTGGCTAGACCCGGTATGACGCCCGAAAAGTTTGCCGCCATTCTCGCCCAGCAAGTTCCCGATGCGGAAAAACGTCGTCGCGCGGATTTCATCGCGCCGACCGGCATGGGCAAGCGCGTGACCTTGAACGCGATTCGCCAGGCCATCACAATGCTGCGGCGCGAACCGAAGGAAGAACCGTCTTGCCCGACCTGAAAACCGCCGAACGCGAAATCGTCTTCGATACCGAGACGACCGGCCTATCGCCGGAGGACGGTGACCGTGTCGTCGAGATCGGCTGTGTCGAGTTGATCAACCATGTGCCGACGGGGAACAACTGGCACCGCTACATCAATCCGCAACGCTACATGCCGGGCGATGCGTTTCGGGTTCATGGGTTGAGCGAAGAGTTTCTTTCCAAGCAGCCGACCTTTGCCGAGGTGGTCGACGACTTCCTGGAGTTTGTCGGACGCACGACGTTGGTGGCGCATAACGCGAAATTCGATGTCGGGTTCATCAACGCGGAATTGGCGTTGCTCGATCGCCCGCCGCTCGATGTTGCGGCGATCGTCGACACGGTATCGATCGCGCGGCGCAAATATCCCGGCGCGCAAGCCAGCCTCGATGCCCTGTGCCGCCGGTTCAACGTCGATCTGTCGGCACGTACCAAGCACGGCGCGTTGCTGGATGCCGAGTTGTTGGCGGAGGTCTACCTCGAGCTGATCGGGGGACGGCAACCGACCCTGGGGCTGGCCGTCGAACTCGATACCGTAGCGACCGACGCGGCGCCGAGCAAAACGTGGCCTGAGCGTACGTTCACCCCGAGTGCCGCCGAACTCGAGGCCCATGCGGCCTTTTTGGAAAAAATCAGCGAGCCGATTTGGCGGACGAATTGAGCTAGTTGATCGTTTCGCCGTCGTTGGGCGCGGCCTGAGCTTCCATCTGCTGGCGTTGGTAAAGTGCGCCGAAGTCGACCGGATCGAGCAGGATCGGCGGCATCCCCCCGTCGCGCGTGAGATCCGACAACACGCGGCGCGCGAACGGGAATAGAAGGCGCGGGCACTCGACTAGACAAACCGGTTGGACCTGGTCGGCGGGGACATCGAACAACTCGAAAACACCGGCGAACAAAACCTCGGCAACGAATACCGCATCCTTCTCGCGACTGGCCGTCGCGGTGGTGCGCAGCGCCACCTCGAAGCGATTCTCGCCCAGCGGCTGGACCTGAACGTCCATGCCGACATCGATCGAGGGCGCCGGCAGGTCTTTCGACAGGCTTTGCGGGGCGTTCGGGTTTTCGTAGGAGCAATCCTTGAGATATTGCGCCAAAAGGCCGATCCGGGGATTGCCGGCGGCGGCGTTGCTGGTGTCGGTCATGAAGGTACTTTCGCTGAGTGAGGCCGGGGTGTGGCTAACATGGATGTGACCTGGGCGACAAGCGCTGCTGACGTTGCGCTTAGGAGTCGTGCGGTGGGAGCGTGGGGCCGCGCGGCGCAGGGTCTTTTTGCGGGTCGACTTCGTGAAAATCGCCGTCGATGACCGGGCCGTCGCCGCCTTGCGGCGGCCAATTGGCGTGCCCCGTCATGCGGACCTGAAAACGGCGCAGAATAGGGCCGCGGATCAACGTCCGAAACGGCGGCAGCAGCAGCAATAGCCCGACCGCATCGGTGAAAAACCCGGGCGTCAGCAACAAGGCGCCTGCAGCCACGAGACAAATGCCGACGAACGCTTCCTCGATGGGCAATTCGCTCCGCGCGAGGGTGTCCTGGGCGCGGGTGAGCGTGCGCAAGCCTTGGTGACGGATCAACGCGCTGCCGGCGAGCGCGGTCAGCAAGACAAGGCCGATCGTCGCCCAAACGCCGATCTCGCCGCCGATGACGATAAACAAGGCGATTTCAGCGGCCGGAACGCCGACAAACAGCAAGAAAAGAACCAAACCGAACAATTGATTTGCGCTTTCGTAAACGAAGACCATCTATGTGGGGACGAGGGTCATGAGGCGCCACCCTCGTGGACTCGCGCCGGGCTTGGGTCTAGTCTAAGTCAACGAACGGTCGCGGGCGACTGGCGGCGTCTTAACAGTGCGTCAGGGACGCAGCATGGGCGAAGGCATTCAATTCATCGAGATCATCTTTTTCGCCATGGTGGCGGTGTTCATCATTCTGCGTCTGCGCAGCGTGCTGGGCCGACGCACCGGCAACGAACCGTCGCGCCCCAAGACGTTCGTCCATGGCCGGACGCAGCAGGACGACGACGACAATGTCGTTTCGTTGCCTGACCGGCAGCGCGCCGACGCGCCGGACGAAGAAGTCGATCGCGCCCTGGGCACGGCGGCCGACGGGGTGCGCGAGATTCGTACAGTGGACCCGAATTTCCGGCCCGACGAATTCACCTCGGGCGCCCGTACCGCCTACGACATGGTGCTGACCTCCTTCGCGGCGGGCGATGTCGATACCTTGCGTGCGCTGCTCGACGACGATGTCTACAGCAACTTCCAACGCGCCATCGCCGATCGCGAAAGCCGCGGCGAAACGCTCGAAACCACTTTGGTGGCGGTCAAATCCGGCGAGATCGTCGAAGCCCGCGCCGTGGGACGTATGGCCGAGGTCACGGTCAAGTTCGTGGCCGAATTGGTCAACGTGACACGGGACAAAGACGGCGAGGTCATCTCCGGCGATCCGCGCGTGGTCCAGAACATCACCGACTATTGGACCTTTGCCCGCGACGTGCGGTCGTCCGATCCCAATTGGAAGCTGATCGCCACCCGTAGCGAGAATTGATCTCCGGCCGACTATGGATTTTGCTGGGCGTCGCCGGGTTGTTTGCGGCCGGCCTGATCGCCTTCGCATTGTTTCCCCCCAAGCCCTTGCCTGAAAAACTCGTCACCGCGCCGTTCGTCTACGTCGAACGCCTCAGCGTGGAACACGCGCTGATCGGTTGGGAAGACGACGATCAAACAGATGCAATGCGCGCATTTCGATTGTCCTGCGAACGGTTGTTGACGCTGCCCGACGATCGCCCGATGGGCGATGCGACCTTCGGCACCGTGGCCGATTGGCGCCCGGCGTGTACCGCCGCGGTGGCCGATGCATCGACCGACGCTGACGGCGCGCGGGCGTTTTTTCAGACCTGGTTCCGACCGGTCGCGATCCGCAACAACGGCGACGATATCGGCTTGTTCACCGGCTATTTCGAACCCGAGCTGAACGGCCACCACGAAAAAGCCGGACCGTTCCAAGTGCCGATCTACGCGCCGCCGACCGACTATGTGCGGGCGGATCTGGGCGAGTTTCGCGAGGATCTCAAGGGACAACGCATCGTTGGGCGCCTCATCAACGGCCGCCTAAGGCCGGCCGATACGCGTGCCGAAATCGACGCTGGCGCCCTCGAAGGTCGCGCCGAGGCGCTGTTGTGGGTCGACGATCCGGTGGACGCGTTCTTTCTGCATATCCAAGGGTCGGGTGTCGTCAACATGGCCGACGGGTCGGTCGTGCGGGTCGGGTATGCCGGCGCCAACGGCCATCGCTATCACGCCATCGGGCGCAGCCTGGTGGCCAACGGCGCGATGACCCAAGACGAGGTCTCGATGCAGTCGATTCGCACCTGGCTGGCCGAGAACCCCGCGCAAGCGAGCGCGCTGATGCAGGAGAACGCCTCGTATATTTTCTTTCGGCGGCTCGACGGCGCGGCGCCGATCGGGGGGCAGGGCGTGCCGTTGACCCCGGGCCGTTCGCTTGCGATCGACGACGCGTGGCTGCCGTATGGGTTGCCGCTATGGGTCGATACGGTGACCACCGACCGACAAGCCGAGGCGGGCGATCCGGAGCATTTTCGGCGGCTGATGATCGCGCAGGACACCGGCGGGGCGATCACCGGCATCGTGCGCGGGGACGTCTATTGGGGCACCGGCGACGCGGCAGGGGCCATCGCCGGTCGGATGCGTGAGGCCGGGCGTTACTACGGGCTGCTGCCGCGCGCGTTGCTCGAGCGCCAGGCACGCACGGAATAGTCCGATGGCGCGCAAGCCGCCTTCTCCCCCTCATGGCGTGCTGAGCGACGCCGACGCCGATTTGTGGGCCGAAGTGATGCGCGATGCGCGTGCACTCGACCCCGCCACGCGGCGCCGCGCCGCCGATGTCGTGCGCCCTTCAACGTCGCCCGAAAAATCGCCGCCCGTCGAGGCGCGCGGCGCGACGCCCACCGCGCCGCAAACCCCCTCCGGCCCGCCGGCCCGGGGGCGCCCCACGCCGCCGACCCCCGGTGTCGGCACAGACCGACGCACACAAACCCGATTGCGGCGCGGCCAGATCGAAATCGACGCTCGGATCGATCTGCATGGGCGCACGCAACACGCGGCGCGCGATGCACTGGAGGCGTTCCTATCCGAGAGTGCGGCGCGGGGGCATCGCTGCGTGTTGGTGATCACCGGCAAAGGATCGACGCGTCGCGACAACGAGGCCGGGTTCATGCCGGATCGCGACCGCGGGGTGCTGCGCGAACAGGTGCCGCGCTGGTTGGCGCTGCCGCCGCTCGCGCAGCATGTGGTGACGTGGCAACCCGCGGCGCGCCAGCATGGCGGTGCCGGCGCGCTTTACGTCCTGGTGCGGCGGAAGAAATGACGCCCTTCGGCGCGCAGGTTCGGGCGTTGCGCAAGGCGCGCGGGGTCACCCTGAAGAAAATGGCGGCGGACTTGCAGATTTCCGAGGCGTATTTGTCGGCGCTCGAACATGGTCGCCGCGGGCGCCCGACCCAGAATTTGGTGCGTCAGATCTGCGGCTACTTCAACATCATCTGGGACGAGGCCGAGGCGTTGGAAACCCTCGCCCGGCTGTCGCACCCCCGGGTGGTGGTGGATACCGCGGGCTTGTCGCCCAAGGCGACGGAACTGGCCAATCGGTTGGCCGAGGAGATCGGCGATCTGAACGAGCCGACTCTCGACGCGCTATTGTCGACGTTGATCGGGCCCTCGGAGGACGCGGCTAAAGAATAAACTTCGACAGATCGGCGTCTTTGGCGAGGTCGGAGACGTGTTCGCGCACGTAGGCCGCGTCGATGGTGATGGTTTCGTCGGGCCGGTCGGTGGCGGTGTAGCTGATGTCGTCGAGCAGACGTTCCATCACCGTGTGCAGGCGGCGGGCGCCGATGTTCTCGACCGTGGCGTTGACCTCGGCGGCGACGCTGGCGATTTCGTCGATCGCCTCGTCGGCGAAATTCAAGGTGACGTTTTCGGTGCCGATCAGAGCGGTGTATTGCCGGATCAGGCTGGCCTCGGGTTCGGTCAGGATGCGGCGGAAGTCTTCTTGGGTCAGCGCCTTTAGCTCGACCCGGATCGGCAGGCGGCCCTGGAGTTCGGGCAACAGGTCCGAGGGCTTGGCGAGCTGGAAGGCGCCCGAGGCGACGAACAGAATGAAATCGGTGCGCACGGTGCCGTGTTTGGTGGCGACTTGGGTGCCTTCGATCAGCGGCAGCAAATCGCGTTGAACGCCTTCGCGACTGACGTCGGCGCCGTGGCGATCCTGGCGCGCGGTGATCTTGTCGATCTCGTCGAGGAACACGATGCCGTGCTGTTCGACCTTTTCGATCGCTTCTTTGACGAGCTTGTCTTGGTCGACC
>Ga0181593_10005745_pt1 | contig 11207 bp, 14 predicted proteins | sample 071ome_19_FD_133756 | JGI IMG/M metagenome (GOLD analysis project Ga0181593, IMG submission 133756) | Coastal salt marsh microbial communities from the Groves Creek Marsh, Skidaway Island, Georgia - 071413AT metaG (megahit assembly) | ecosystem: Environmental > Aquatic > Marine > Intertidal...
AAAACCAGCATTGTATTAAGGGTGGCATAGCCTATAATTTTACTATTACTACATAATATTCGTGTATGGAAGATAGAAATATAGAAAAATCGCTGTTGATTCTGCTGTTCTTTATAACAGTTGTACAATTTTCAACATGGGGGTATCAAAGTGTCATTTACATATTGAGCGTTATGTTCGGAGTAGACACCAACCTCACACCACTAAGCTCTCTTATTGGCCTAATTGCCATGGTAGCAAGTGCCTTTCTTTTCATCGGCTCATTTCTTTGGTGGAAAGAAAAGACATCAGCGTGGGGATTTATCAAAATCGGCGCCATTATTTTTATAGTCAAGAATGTATTTGACTTGATTAATGAAATTTGGATTTTCTCAAATACGTATAATGAGTATACCCAAGCGCTTATTTCGAAGTTGGCGACCATGCTAGGGGGCCAGTTCTTCCAACTTGCATTCTGGATTTTTGTACTCTTTTACTTACGATACAAGATTCAAGAACGAATGTATCAACCTGCAGAACCGGCGCAACCTGTTCAACCGGCGCAGACAGCACAGGAACAAAGTTATGTTCCACAGCAACCAATGCAGTAAAGAAAAAAGCATCCAAAAGGATGCTTTTTACGACGTTGGACGTATTTCGATATATCGCCTTTTCCAAGCAGGTTTAAATTTCTCGATGGATATTGAGTTGTTTCCCTTTGGGTCTGCAGGGTCATTGTAGTACACGAGCCCGTCTTTAATGTCTGTTACAACCGCAAGATGAGGAATCGGGTGTCCTGGAGTAAATGTGTAATAGACTGAAACCATTACAGGACCCTCTTCTACAACTTCTATAAGTTTCTCAAAAGCTTCGTCAGCACTGAGGTGTGAGAGGCTATTACTACTTCCATTGAGTCCATACGCTTCTGAGAGTTTTATGAGGCCGGCATGACTCCAGCCAGCGCTTGTGATGTACGCACCACTTTCTCTACCACGACCAAGGAGTTCATCAACAGATTCATCAAGCCCCGTGTAGTAATCGATAAGCATGGCGAGACTCGCAATACCGCAACCAACTTTTTTCCATTCAGGATCACTGATGTCGCCGAATTGTGAATAAAAAGGAATTCGACGTATTTTATCAGTTGTGACAACCAAAGCTGATTCAACATTTTCGGCTTCCTCAACACTGTTTTCTACCGTTTCACTAAGTACAGTTTGAACTTCTTCAGTAGAAGGTGGGGGAGTTGTATATTCAAACGTGTAGGCGTAGAGCGATGCACCATAGAGGGTACCTCCAAGTGCCAATAAAAGACCAGTGTATTTCACTCCAACGTGCATATAATTGTTTAGAATTATAACGCACAAATTTTATAGACATATTCAAATGTTGTTGTGTAGTGTTTACTCAACAATAACTTTAGTTCCAAGTTCAGCCCAGGTGTAGAGTGTATGTGCTTCTTCAACTGGTAGGTTTACACAACCGTGCGAGTACGTACTTCCAAAGTTGTTGTGCCAATATGCTCCATGGATAACAGCACCCCCATGGGTGAAGTAGAGATTCCATGGAACTCCGGGCATATCATAGTACTGCTCAGCGATATTTGGAATTGGTCCCTGCATGTACCGACTCGGTGTTTTTTTGAATACAGAAAATTCACCTTTAGGAGTTGGAGTCAATTCTTTTCCGGTTGAAATGGAAAGCTCCATAAACAAATCTTCTCCTTCGTACGCTTTGAGTGTTTGTGTCTCCCTATTCACAACAATCTTTTTTGATGTAGTTGCTTTTCCATTCTCCCAAATAGTTTTATCACCCTCATCGAGAAGCACTTCGACAAACTCAGACGCGAGATACCAATCTCCCTTTACACGTTCTGGGTACCGGAGCCATTCATCAAAGACAATCTTGTACCATGTCTCACCATCGCGATCTACTTTTCCGCCAACTTTAAGGACAATGCCATTTCGAAGCTGAGCAACAACAGGATATTCAGTTCCAGGCCCACCTCGTACGTTGAGACATTCACCCTCGTAGTGAATCCCGCACCCGTCAATAACTTCGACATACTCAAAAAGTACTTTTTCAACTGGAAGAATAATCTCTTCAGTAATTACTTTGTCTTCTGAGGTGGTTGCTATTTCAATTATGACCACTTCTTCATCCTCAAGAAACTGGTTTTCTGGCTGCTCCACATCATGTTCAGCTGTGTAGGTATCTTTAATCAGTTCAATACGAAAAGCGCCTACTCCTAAATAGGCGAGCAGGATAACCAAACAGACCGCGACAAGCGCTCCGCTGAGGGCAGATATGATGAATTGGTGTCGTTTTTTAGAGACGTGCATGAATGAATTGTATCAGAATCAGTGCGTAACATTACCATGCAGACTTGCATATTCGTAGCATGCCCATTCATACTGGTGGAATAACTAAGTACAAGTAAGTTTTTCACGGTATAATCAAAATATATGAACGACAATGCGTTAAAGGAGAAGACAGGGAAGTGGCTTCTAAAAAATTTTGAAGATTCTTTCAAAAATGCACTTGTGCCGAGAATGCCACAGTGGATTGAAACATATCATCTTACATGGACAACACTGATATGGAGCGGGCTTGTTGTCCTCAGTTTTTATTTTGGTACAGAAAACAGTCTTTACTATTGGTGTGTCCCAGTCCTAGTTATTGTGCAGTACATTACTGACCTTCTGGACGGGGCATTAGGAAGGTTTAGAGACACTGGACTCGTGAAGTGGGGGTATTACGCTGACCATTTTCTTGATTTTGTTTTTATGTGCGCGCTTATTTTCGGCTACGCACTTGTGACCGGTTTTTCTGTTTGGATATTCCTACTGATGGCACTTGGAGGGGCATTTATGGCTCACACATTCTTGCTCGTTAGCACTAATGGGGAGTTTCAGATTAGTTTATTTGGAATTGGCCCAACAGAAGGAAGACTGATTTTTGTCATTGCTCATTCAGTCATGCTGGTAGTTGGAATAGAAATGCTCGATGTTGTTTTGCCGTATGTGGTTATTGCTGTGGCTTTATTTTTGTCTTATGCATTTATTGCATCGCAGATAAAACTCTGGCGCTTAGATATGAGTATTAAAAACAACAACGTATGAATTTTTGGGTAGCTCTTGGACTTGCAACCGCTTTTTTGGTTGCTACTATCGCAATCTTTGCAACAAAGTTTTTGTTTCCGTATCACAGGATAGTCGCACTGGTGGTGTATGGAATTGGCTGGATACCATTTTTGTACTCAATTTCACTTAAGAGACAGTACATACTCCATCACCAAGAAGTGATTTCTTCATTTTTTGCTGCTTTTTGGGTCCATATAGTGTTTGGTGGAGTGATGCTCATTTCCTTATATGTTTTTTTGGTTTTGTTTCCACCAGTCAAATCTCCATTTATTGGTCTTTCTGATGACGAGATTCAAACCTATCTTGAGGAAGATGCAGTGTTGATTGAGTATATCGATGATAGGCTCGCTGGTCTCTTTAGTGAAGCGCAGGCAGAAAATTTGTTTGATGTTGATTTTGGGAATGTCACTGGAGAAGAAAAAGAGAAACTTGCTTTATTTTGGACGTCGTACCTCGAAGTACTTATTGAACTCGATCTTCTCAAGGAGCGGTACAAGTCTTTCTATCAACTTAATGCTGTATCAAAAAAAGATTTACATAAGCAAGCGTTTAACAATGGGTATGCTTCGTTTCTCGCACAGCATTACTACACACTAACACTTCAGAACATGACCTCAGAAAACACTGGACTTGTGACATTTTTCAATGAACCAATTACTGAGCAAGGTATAGAGCGGGGAACCTACAGTCTTGTACGAAGTAAACTCACTGATTCTGATGAGCTTCTTAGACTCAATACTGGACGAGCGTATAACAAGGTGCTCAATGGTGATGGGTCTCATCTAACATCACTTATCAGTAAGTACCTCACAGGGATTGATGAGTCGCTCAGTTCGTATGCAGATTTAATTGCAGACAAGCCGCTCAGTTTTCTTGAACGGAGTTCCTTTAAGTTATGGTTCCCAATACAAAAGCATTCTGCGATTCAGATTAGTTATGTACGAACTTCAACACGTGATTATCACATCACGCCGGAGCAAATACAGCGATACAAAGACAAACTGGTGCCAGGAGATATTTTACTTGAGCGACGGGAATGGCACGCAACAAATGTAGGCATACCTGGCTTTTGGACACATAGCGCCCTCTACATCGGAAGTTTAGATTTTCTCGACAGTCATTTTGTTGAAGTACCCGCGCTTGAAGGAAAGACATTTTCGGAGTATGTAGCGGAGAAATATCCAGAGGCTTATAAACAGTTACTTGAAACAGATGAGGGGGGATTTGCATTTGCTGTTATTGAATCAAAAAGGCCTGGTGTGATTCTGGAGTCATTAGAGGGTAGTACCAATGCCGATTCACTTGGTATTTTGCGTGTAAAGGGACTTGATATAGAAAAACAATTTACTATTGTGACACAGGCTCTCAGTCATCTCGGTAAGCCGTATGACTATGACTTTAATTTCGTAACTGATGATGCCCTCGTATGCTCTGAGTTGGTGTATAAAGCGTATCAAGATATTAAAGAGCTCGTTCTGGAACCACAGACGCTTAACGGTAGGCCGATTGTATCACCAAATCAATTTGCGGAGAAGTTTACCCAAGAGCTCAATACTGAACATGCACAGACAGAGCTCATTCTATTTCTAGATGGCAACGAGAAGAAGAAAGTTGCAGTGGAGAAAGGGGAGGAGGAGTTTGCTAAGACATGGCAGAGGCCAAAGTGGCATATTGCAAAAGATTTTGTGAGTTTTGAATAATACAGTAAAAAGCGGTATCCACTGGATACCGCTTTTAAATTAGGTTGCATTTTCTAGTGCAACAGAAAGATCAATATTATTTTCAGAAGCCGACTCATCGAGTGTTAAATTTCCTCTCGCATGTTCACTTGCGATGCCGAAATTTGGAACATCATCATCTTCTCGTCCTGTCCACTCCGCTCCTAAAGAAAAACACCAGACATAAAGTCTAGTGTTTTTCTGCTCGCTCCACGCATGGGATGATGTTCGAACTTTTGTTAAAGAGGTCGATTAATCATCACAAGCAATTTTCTAGCGTCTTTTCTTGATTTGATGATATAAATATTATTTACTCCAGAATGTTTAATTTTCTTGTATATATCTTTAGTTGGAAATGTAATAATAGTTCTAATCATTTTTCTCAGACTTGGCTTTTGATGGATGTCCATTCCGTCTTCTGAAGTGTCAAAAAATCTCCTTTTTAGCGCTTGCGCAAGTGCTATAAAAGGATATATATCAAAAAAAATTACAGTATCGGCTCTAGCCAACCGTACGTCTAAGGTATTGTGATAATTGCCGTCAAGTATCCATTCTTCTTGTGCGATTAATTCTTTTACTTTCTTCTCCCACTCGTCAGCGGTATATACTCTTTCCCAACCAGATTTCCAGAATAAATCATCAAGATGTATTACTTCAATATCCAATTCTTTTGATAGCTCTGATGAAAAAGTTGTCTTTCCTGCTCCACTTTTGCCAATCACAACAATTCTTTTCATAATTTGAGTATAACAAAAAAGCTCGAAAAGGATTCGAACTTTAATATGTTTCTGAATATAGCTATATTGTTTGCTCCGCGGACAGAAATCTCTTTCATTACATGAACGGTACACCTTGTCGATATTTTGTCTCCTTCCAGTCACAAAATATCAGACAAGGTCTTCGAGTCCTGACGAAAGTTCCCCCAGAACTTTCTTCCGCGTCACAAATGAAAAAACGCCATAGAGGCGTCTTTTCATTTGCTCCGCGTGCTGGACGAGTTTCGAACCTTGGACTGGTTGAGCATTGAAAAAGATTTGGAATATTTTGATATGTCAATAACGAAATGAGGCCCCACAGTATGTCGCAAGGCCTCTTATGTTTGTTGTTTACAGGATTCGGTTCACTCGCTGCTCTGCAGGCACTCTGCCTGCACAACAAGTTCCGTATTGGTTGCTCTCGCCAGGCCTGCGGGTGTGAAAGTCTGCGCGAATGCACCATCCAGCACTTGGGTTTTTGCAAGCTCGCAGAGATCGCTGCTTGCCATTGACACCTGGGTTGATTCGATATGAACGCCGCCATTTCCAGGACTGTTTGCCATAAACACGATTAACAAAATGTACTTCATTGGGTCACCTCACCTAAAATTGTACTTAAGCAAAACAATACACTATTTCTAGTGTATTGTCAAAAAATGCTCCGCGGACAGGACTCGGTGTCAGAAACTAATTCGTTACACTCACAAGTTCCTCCTACCCGCGGTTTGCTGGTTCACCGCATTAGGAATAGCGACTCACATCGCAAACCGTTCGAATCCTGTCCACTCCGCTCGCAAAGAAAAACACCAGACATAAAGTCTAGTGTTTTTCTGCTCGCTCCGCGGACAGGACTCGAACCTGTGACCCACTGGTTAACAGCCAGTTGCTCTACCAGCTGAGCTACCGCGGAATGTTTTCTTTAGTAACTGAAATGGTTTACGTAACTGCTGTAAAAGCAACTGGCTGTAACAGCCGTAAAATAATCTCCCAGATTATTTTACCTCCACCATCTAGCTACCGCGGAATATATTTGATTGTTGTGTAGCTATTTTTAGAGTAGTGCAATCTGGTAATCGCAACTGGCTGTAACAGCCTTTCGAAAGTGTCCCACACTTTCTCAACTCCACCCGCTTGCTACCGCGGAATGTATTGCTGGTTACTCATATCTTCAAAATATGAGTGTGTGCATTGTACCGAAAAAAGTGATTTTAGCAAATGATATAATAGGGACATGAATCATGCTTTCACCATACTTGGGTTAGTGGTCCTCATTGTTTTTGTGGGTGCTTTTGTGGTATTTAACAAAAAAGCGGATGCTCCTGAAGCATTAGATTTAGAAAAAGAAAAAAGTAGTATGTCACTTACACTTACATCACCAGCGTTTGAAGAAGGGAGTCCTATTCCATCTCGCTTTACGTGTGATGCAGAAAACATTTCTGTACCACTTACCATTACTGGTGTTCCTGAAGGCACACAGTCACTTGTCTTAGTTATGGATGACCCAGACATTCCACAAGAGGTAAAAGAGGCGAGAGGGATTGAGAAGTTCAATCATTGGGCTGTATACAATATTCCACCAGACACAACTGTACTAAAGGAAGGAGAAGTAATAGGAAGTCAGGGTCTTAACTCACGTGGTGAAGAGGGGTATGCTGGACCTTGTCCACCAGACGCGCCACATCGATACTTTTTCAGGCTCTATGCACTCAGTGGAACACTCAATTTTATAAAAGCGCCGACGCTTGATGAGCTCGAAGAAGCAGCGAAGGGCAGTATGATTGAGGCAACTACTTTAATGGGAACGTATAATCGGATAAATAATATCTAAGTATGGTGACACTGTATGTAAAGACTGGTTGTCCTTTTTCAGCGCGAGTGCTCGCTGTTGTAGATGCGTATGAAATTCCGTGTGAGGAAAAAAATATTGGAGAGAAGGAGATTAAAAAAGAACTCAAGACATTAGGAGGGAAGACACAGACTCCGTTTATGGTTGATGGTGATATTATGCTTTACGATTCTACAGCCATCATTGAATACTTGGAGAAAAAGTTTGAAACATTGATTAAAGCATAGGTCATGTATATTCGGGTGCACGCTGTTGCTAGAGCACGAAAAGAGAAGGTGGTGAAGGAAAAAGAGAGGACCTACACTATTTGGGTCAAAGAGCCTGCAGAGCGGAATATGGCCAATAAACGTATCAGAGAAATACTGAGTGAGACGTTATTAGTTGAGTTGGGGAAAATTACACTACTGACAGGACACCAATCTTCGACTAAAATGTATAGTGTAGAAGATAATTAAGAGTTAAGCTTCAAAACAATGGCATTTCCGCAATTAAATACAAAAGGAACAAATTACGAGATTTCACCACAGATGCACTCGCTTCTTGATCAGAAGCTCGAACCACTTGGCAAATTACTTGACGGAAAGAAAGATTTGAAATGTCAGGTAGAGCTCGAGAAAATTGGCGATCATCAGTCTGGGAAAATATATCGAGCAGAAGTAAATCTCTATGCAGACGGCACGCTTTTCAGAGCAGAATCGACATGTGAGCAAATGGAACAATCGATTGACGATATTCGAGATGAACTGAAACGAGAGTTACGACGCGCAAATAGCAAAGAGCAAAGCCTTATCAAGCGGGGAGGGAAGGCTATCAAAGACATGCTTCGTTTTGGAGGATAAATGAAAGACAATAATAGCCCCGAGAGGGGCTTTTATTGTGCAATAAATGATTCATAGTCCATCTCTTTTTTTCCTTCAGGGATTACTTTTTTGACTACAAACTTTCCATCAGCGTATTCTGCTTCAGTGATTTTTACACGAATTTGTTTTCCATTAATTTCTTGGAAGAAGAATGTTCCTGGCCAGACGTCAAAGGCACAAAATTTTAGGTAATTCTGATAAGGGTCATCCATAAGATTGAGTTCACCCATTGCTTTGGTAATTTTCTTTGAAAAGGTAGCTTCGCTATGATTTTGTTCTTTTGCTTCTATCTCCCCATTAATCCATTTTGGAATAACATCTGAGAGAAGAGCCCCGCCTTGACGAGCAAGGTGTTCATCGAGATTTCGGCCGAGGATTGGCCATGTTTCAAGCGTAGCTACTTCTTGGGCAAGTACTGGACCTTCATCGATTCCAGCAGTGAGCTCCATAATAGAAACGCCAGTCGGGTGTATGTCTTCAAGTATAGCGCTTCGAATTGGACTCATGCCACGAAGCTGTGGTAGGAGGGAAGGGTGCATGTTGAGTGTTTTGTATTTTGGGATATCAAGGATAGGTTGCGGAATAATCTTGCCATATGCAGCCACAACAAAGAGTGCACACCCTGATTCTTTGAGTTTCGCCACGACTTCATCTGACTTGAGTGATTCTGGTTTGTATACTTGAATCCCTTTTTCTTCTGCCCAGTTTGAAACTGGGGATGGAGTAAGCACCATTTTTCGTCCTTGTGGTGCGTCAGGGTTAGTAACTATGAGTGCTGGGACAATACCAGCTTTCTCAAGTTCTTCTAACACCCAGACTGCAATGTCTGGAGTACCAAAAAAAGCAATTTTTGGGAGAGTGTCCATATTAGTTTTTTCCAGTTGCTTCATGAAGGTGCGCTGTATGCTCATCGTCTTTGTGCCACACTTCCTCAGCTTTATCGACAAAGAGAATTCCGTCGAGATGGTCTACTTCGTGTTGGAAAATTTGTGCAAGAATGCCACCTGCACCGCGTTCGTACTCATTTCCATGCTCGTCGTAGGCTCGGATGGTAGCATTCTTTGCTCGCACCACAGCCCCGTAGTTTTCGCCAACAGAGAGACATCCTTCGCCAACAACGTGCTTTTGTTTTGAGAGTTTTACAATTTTTGGGTTGATTGCTACAAGGTCAGGAATGAGATTGTCTTCCTCACGTTCATCATTCATGTCGTGTACCAGAAAGATTCGAAGTGGAATGCCGATTTGTGGTGCTGCAATTGCGACACCAGAAAAACCTTCGACATTGTAGTCTTCGAGGGCCTTTTTCATATCTTTGATTACTTTCTGAATCTTTGGTGATGTAATTTCTTCAACCGGCACTTCTTCAGCAATTTGATGAAGTGCCGGATGGTCTTGTGATACAAGCTGTGCCATATGGAGCTACTATAACGTATTTTTATGGATAGTAAATTAAAATAGCCCCTGAGTCAGGGGCTATGTGTTAATGAACAGAATGTTTTGTTTCAGGAGCATCGATAGGAATATAGAAATCTCTGTAGATATCAATCTCACGATACCCATCTTCATCGACTTTCTTGCCACTTTCTTCAATAGCTTCTTCGATACATTCAGGATAATAGTATGGAAGTTCACTGTTATCGACTTGTTCGTACAACATAGTTTGTTCATCTTTCTCAATGCAGTTTTCCCATTGTAGTTGTTTCACGAGCCTCCGTGCTTCTTTTTGTGAAAAGAGCGGAGGACTTAGTCGTCCATCTTTTAGTGCAATATGTGCATGGGGGACTTCATCGTCTACACAGATGAAAAAACATGCGACGGTAACTATACATTGTGCTGTCATACAACACCTCCTTTGGTGCGTCCAAAAGTACAATATCAGAATATTTACAAGTGTCTATTTAAACAATTCTATCTGGGTTAATGACAATGCGCACTGATGGATGGACGCCCTGAATAAGCATTGAGAGCTCCTTGTTTGGCCACAGGCTCGTTTTCACTCGAATGAGACCGTGCGCAATACGAGCACCTTTGGGAGCTGTAGGACTAGGGTATGTTTGTATCTTAAACTTCTCAAATGTATCTTTGAGGGATTGCTCAATAGTCTTTACCTCCTCTTCTTTGCCTTGCCAGGTAAAGTGAATAAACGTTGCATACGGCGGATATTTAAAAGACTTTCGAAGTTCAAGCTCTTCATTGTAAAACTGTTCAACCATTCCTTGTTTAGCATACTTGAGTACATCAAAGTCAGTTGTGCGTGCTTGTACAATGACTTTTTCTGTTGACTTCTCTCGCAGTGACAGAAGTAGTGCAAGATTATCTTCTTCCAATCGCCACGTTGGTGTCGCAAGTAGTGAATCCATGTTGATAATAGAAGAAAGCATGACTGGTTTTACAAGGTAGGGAATTGCCATCTGGGTCCCCAAGAGAATTGCTCCTTTTGATTTGTAGAACGTATCACGTAAGAATGTTGCTTTCTTGTATGTTTTTGCGGAAATATGATCGAAGAGCAATACGGGTGCGTTAGGGAAGAGTTTGCGCACCTCATCATGCACCTGCTGAATCCCTACACCTCGTTCTCGAAGTCGCCACGAACCACATAGAGGACACACATCTGCTGCTCTGATTTTCTCTCCAGATGCTGAACATACAAACCATCGCTCCTCAGTTTCACCACTACCTGTCCGAATTAGAGAGTAGGGCGCTCCACTTTCTTTGCTACGAAAAACGTATGCACAATCTCTACACGTCACCATGGGTGCTAGACCACGACGAGGGCTAAACAGAAATGTATTACCTTTTCGCTTCCTTGTTTCTTTAATTTGTTTAATGAGTTCTTCAGAAAGTAACTTGAATTCATATTCCGTATCATTATTCTTTGGATTCATATCCACTACTTCCATTTTCCC